>Ga0179593_1633384_pt1 | contig 11169 bp, 13 predicted proteins | sample CZODoug2_1_08_16_FD_185931 | JGI IMG/M metagenome (GOLD analysis project Ga0179593, IMG submission 185931) | Vadose zone soil fungal communities from Angelo Coast Range Reserve, California, USA - CZODoug2_1_08_16fungal (PacBio error correction) | ecosystem: Environmental > Terrestrial > Soil >... | reverse complement strand
CAGAAGCAGCCCTTTCCTTTCGCGTCATAGTAAGAAGAGGAAGGCCGACCCCCTTCCTTTTTCTTCGATTGCGACCCTTCCTTCTCCCTTCCCCACACGAAATAAGAGCCGATGCTTTTCCCCCTCTTCCGACCTTTTCCTCTTCTTTCCGCCCGTTGACCTCAAGTCAGACACGACCCACCTTTTTCTGCACGCGTGCGCCAGCCGGCCCGCCCGAGCAGCTTTTTTCTCACGTCCACTTCCTGAAGGATTTCCCCACTCGCCAGAGTAGCGCATGTGGTTGTTATCTCCCCCCTTGACGAGCGTCTCTCCTCTTCCTCTCCCCTCTCTCATCGCAGCGCGGTCTTCTGCCCGCCCAGCTTTTTCAACGCCGAGTGCCAGCAGGTGTCCGCCTCTCCCTCTTCGAGATCCGACCGCGTTCTTCCCTTTTTTTTTATACGAGTAGATCGTGTCGACCGCGACCTTCCACTCGAGAGCTTCCCCGTCTTCCCTCTCCCTCTTCCGGACCGCCAAGACGTAACCGCTCAACACAGAGAAGATCGTCCTTTCTCCTTTCCAGGAGTCCCCCTTTTCCCCTTGCGAGGAAACGCCCAGTTCTCCTTTCCCCATCGCGAAACGGCCGTTGTTTTTTTTTTCGTAACGTATGCTTTTTCAGGCCCTTTTTCCCCCGCAAGATGGCGAGGGGGCTTTTTTTTACCGTATCCAAGGAGGACGAGGGAAGAAGCGCCTTCTTTAGTGTACGCTTTCTTCCGCCCTTTTTCCTCACGGTGAGTGGGGCAGATAGCCCTTCCTAAAGGAATAGTCGTTGCTCTTCTCTTCTTCGGATCTTATACATGGTTCTTAGGGACGAGAAAAAGAACTAAAAGATTCTTCTTCCTTTCATCTTCAACCAGCACTGATTGACCTTCCTTTACGCATCGCCTACCAGAGCTGCGATCTCGGCAAGTGGGCCTATCTCGTTGTTTTGTATCCCTTTCACTGATTGTGAGGTCTTTTTCTGCTTGGTTCTTCCCTTCTTGTATGCCCTCCTTACAGTTCTTTGAAGACTTGATGAACCTTTCCTTAACGATCCAGAAGTGGAGGTCGGTCTCTTTCCAGCCCCCCTCCCCCTCTTTTTTTTGCAGAGCAGACGATGCAGGGCTCCTTCCTTAGAAAAACTAACCTTTTTCGCGCTTATTCTTTTCCCTTTCCCCCCGCGTAAATGCGCTTCGTTCTCTGCTGGGGGGTCCTTTCCTTTATTCTGGGAGAGCACTTTCTGTGCGGTTTACCTTTCTGGTGGTCCCCCTTTCCTCACGCACAAGCAGTGCCGTTTTCCGGAGTTGCGGCCCTTTTTCTTCACCTGGCGTCCTCTGGCACTTTGTCTTCGCCGTTCTTCTGACGGCCACGGAGAAGCCCAGTCTATCTTTTTTTTTTTCCTCCTCTTTTATTTTTTCTCCCTTTGCGGTCCGGAAATTGAAGCGTTTTCTTGGCGTGGAAGCTCTTCGCTGCTTCCGGCGGGCTTCGATCGCTTCCTCCTTCTTTCCGAAGGCTGACAGTCGAGCGCAGACGCTTTTTCTTTCTCGGCGTTGGTGCTATCCTTCTTAATCGTTTTTTCGCTGCGATTATCGGAAAAGCTCGTCCTTTTCTCTCGTACAGTGGGTATTCTTACCATCTACTCTCTGCTAATCTCGAGTTTCTCCGGAGGTGGAAGTGATCTGATTTTTTTCGCACAGCTGCTTCTTCCTTTTTTTTTACGCACCGTGAATACCCCTTTGTGTGGAGGATGATTTTCCCCTTCCTCCTTTTTCTGGATCGACGCGATCGGATCTGCCTCTTTTTTTCCTCTCGATCCTTCTCTTCTCCCTTTCGTGCCGGCGCAGGAGGCGACGCGGCTTCTCCTGCTGGAGGATGAGATGTGACCTCCTTTTCATTTTTTTCTAATCGAGGCGGCATCTCCCCCTTTTCTTTTCTCCTTTTGGCGTCCGGCGAGCTGGGGCGCTCTTTGAGAGTGCGGGAATAGCCGAGCGGCTTCTTCTCCATTGCAGCCCTGCTAGGCCTTCCTTCTTTCCTTGTTGAAGGACGGTTCGTCTCGATATCTCTCTTTCTTTCTGAGACTCCCCTCTTGCGATCTCGACGGCTGCTCGTTAGGAACTTTCCGCCTCGAGGAGAGAGAGGAGATCGCGAGGCCCTCCCTCTTTTTCCCCCCCCTCAATCGAAAGGCTTCTCCCCTCTTTTTCCTCGAGATCACGAAAGAGTGGAAAAGATTTTTTTCCTCGTGAGGTCCTCCTTCCCTCTCCCCTCCTCTCTGTCCTGTCAGCAGCGGCGCAGAAGGCTCTTTTTTTTTCGCCGGATAGAGCGAGGCCCCCTCGACATATTTAGCAGCCTCCTTTCCCTTCCCCCTGGTACGAGCGTGATGTGAGGTCCCCTGGCGATGCTCCCCTCTCCTCATCCTTCCTCCCTTCTTCCTCCTTTCCGAGCAGCTGTGCGAACGCTAGGGCAATTCGACGACCAGCCTCCGAACTCTCTTTAGCGCGTTTGTACGGTCTCTCTTTTTCCTCTGAAGATGGACGAGCGTGTCGAGAATCTTTTTTCCGCCCCATTTCTCCTTTCCAACGCCGAGTGCCAGCAAGGGTAAAAGAAGAGTTTGGCTTCAAAAGGGCTTGCGAGCTACCTGTAGATCGTGTTTCCCCCTCTAGATGACACGGCAGGCGCGAGACGAGACGTCTTTTTTTTCCCTTCCGTAAATCTCCCCCCCTCCCCCTTCCCCTGAATAAACACATAGAATATTCTTTTTCCCTCTGCGCGAGTAAGCTTCCCCCTTCCGAGGAAGACCAGGTCGCGTTTTTTCTTCCCTCCGGACGGCACTCTTTTTCTCTATCGTCAAGTAGTGCTTTTCGGTCCTCAAGATTGGAGCGGGGGGGATGGGGCCGTTCTCTTCTATCAATAACTGCCCCTTTTTCCGCGAAGTTAGCGTGTCTTTTTTTTTTGATCGCCCTGTTTCTCTCTTCTTCGTGGGGCGATCGCCGAAGTAGTTTTCATAGTCGTGCTATGCGCTCCATCTTCCCGGGACCTATCTCCTCTTTTCCCTGAAGGGATCGGGCAGGCCTCCTCCCCCTATTCACATTCTCCCCCCTCTTCATCTTCAACCAGAAAGGCTTTTTCCTGCATAACAGAGCCTGCGCTTCTCCCCCTAACCTTATTTCCCTCTATAGTTTACTAATAATAAGTTTGTTTTTTTTGAGACTCTATTCCCCCCCTGCTTGTGAGTTTTCTTTCATAGAAGATATGTAGGACGATTTCTCTTGAAAGCCCAGAATCTTTTTTCTTCTTTTTTTTTCTCTGGGAGGTCTGTGTACGTCCCTCCTGCAGGGGAAGGTTACGGTTTTCCCTCTGAATTCTGGATACCCAGTCTTTTCTCTTTCTGGCCGGTTAGTAGTTCCTCTTGCGATCGACCCCCCTCCTCGACTCTTTTCCTCTCCTCCTGACACCCGCGGTAAATGCGTCTTTTGTCAGGGGAAGTGCGGTGATTCCCAGCGCCCTAGTGGTTTTCCCCTTCATTTGGTGAGTGCGAAAAGCAATACCTTTTTCCCCCCTTCTTCCGTTACGTGCGTTTTGCTTCCCTCGTACGGTTGCGCCGAGACCTTGATGGTACGCGATCTCTTCCGATGTAAGTTTTTGTCTTTTCCTATGTGGTGATAGGGTTCGCCTCTCCTCTTGGGAGGTCTTTCCCTTTCCCCTCCTTTGAGCCTGCGTGGAAGCTATTCGCTTGGTCGCCCCTTTTCTCCGTTATAGTCGTGCTTTTTTCCTCCGGACGGTTCTACCTCGGCTTTTCTGTTTATTTTTTTTCTTCATTTCCCTTTTCTCTCGCCGCGCTGCGATTCAGACAAGCTTTTTTAGTCGAGATCGTCCAGTGGGTCTTTTTCATTTTTTCCCCCCCATTTCTCTCTTTTTTCTTTTTTCACAATTAAGGAGGTGGGAAGTGCTGATTGGTGGCGTTTTTTTTTCCTTCGGTGCGGCCTCCTCTTCTTCTTCTCCTCGCCCTGGGGTGTGGCGGATGCCAGGGCGGGGAAGTGGATCGACGCGTTCTGGTCTTTTGGGCAGCTGCGCTTTCCTTCGATGGCGCGCATCGCCGTGCGGAACCCTTTTTTTTTTCCCGAGGACGCGTTCCCTCTTTTTTTCCCTTCTTCGACGCACCGCGGAAGATTCATCGAACGCCTCCCTTATCGCGATCGGTGGAGCGGCGCTCTTTCTTTCTGTCGGGCTTTTCCACTCGCTATTTTTTTTCCTTTTTTCCGCGCGAGAGGCGGAGCAGGAGCCTGACCGTGCAGCTCTCTATACGACATCGAGGTGTCTCCGATATCTATACTTTTCCCTCTTTTTTTCTTTTTAATCGTCCTTCAACGGTAGATCCTCGCCTTTTTTTCCGTAGCAGTTGCTTCCTCTTCCTTTCCCTGGCGAGGCCCGGCACGCTAGACGCGGCCTTTCTTTCCCGATGCCCTCTCCCTCCCTTCCTCGCGAATCACGAAAGAGTGACACGCTTTCTTCGTAAGAGGTGCGGTCCCCTCTTTTGTAGGAGGGACGAGCTATTACCTTTTTCACGGCGATGATCGCCATCGACGGATTGCCCACGAATCCTGAGCCTCTCTCGCGTTCGATCCCAGCTTACGCCATGGTCCTTTGACATTAATACGACAACGCACGCTTCACGAGCAGCTTTTTTTCCCTTGCCCCGGCCGCCTGCCACGAGAAGCTTTCCAAAAGAAGCAGCCACTCCTGCCGGCATGCGACCGTCCCTCCCCGCCCGTGAGTAGCTTTTTTTACGGTTCGATGAAGGTGAAGCCCCTGCTTCGAAGATGAAGATGCCTTTCTATCGACATCCTCCCTCGTTGCCAAGAAAAAGATCCCCCTTAGATTACCCTAGTGCAAGCCCTCCGATTCTACGGAAACCACGGCTTTCTTGTCTAGTCCCCCCCTTAGACAGAGTTTTTCCATCCGCTCCTGGCAGAGCCCCCACCAGGTCAAGGAGGCCTCCCCTCGGTCACATGAAAGACCGACCTAGAACCTTAACAAGATCGCATCTTCCTTCGTATCTTGAATTAAGAGAGAAGTACCGGACCCCCGTTCAGAGGCCTCTTTTCTACGGGAGCAGTCCTTCCTCCCCCAACGCCTTACACGGCTGGTGAGTGATGCTCGTAAAGTAGTGATTTTTCCCTCCCACCATATCCAGAAATTTGCTTTTCTTGTTGTTCCTTATTCTTCTTTTTCCCAATGAACCCCCCCTAGTATTTTCTAGAAGCGCCTTTTTTGCAGGTCTTTCTCCGCGGTGATCGTCGAGATGTGCGAGGTTAGTTTTTCTCTACGTCTTTCTGCATCGCTGCTATGCGATTTTCCTTCCGGGGGAATCTTCTCCTTCCTTTGACACTGCAGGTATCGGGAAGGACCCCCTACAAGATTACTTTTTCTTGAGACCCCAGTATTCCCCCCCTTTCGGTGCCAGTACAGCATAGCCTACCTTTTCTTTCCCCTTTCCAGCAGGCCCTTTTCCTTCCCTTACTACTGTTGTTGTTGAGTTTCTTGATTGTGAGGTCGATTCTCTTTTTGGCTTCTCCTCTTCTTCTGGTGAAGATGAACTTGATCGTCTTTGCTGTGTCCGTCCCCTATCCCTCCCCTTTAGGCGATTAGAAATTAACGCTCCGAGCACGACGTTGCCCTTTTTTTTCTCTACTACGAGGTCGTGCCTTCTTCCGCGACGATTGCGATCAACGCCTTTTCTTCTTCTTCATAGTCCTCCTGTCTGTGGTTTTTCTTTTTTGGGAGAAGGCATAGAAAGGCTTTTTTGTAAAGTAGGAATAGGGTTTTTGAGGACCCTCCCTCCCCTTTCTCACTCACAAGCCTTCTGTTCACGTTTCCTTTTTTTTTGCGGCCCGCGTTAAGGTCTTGCCCCCCGGGAAAGAGGGATGGTTCTTTTTGCTCTCCCTTTTTTTCTGAAGCCAGTCGATCTCTATTTTTTTTCTTCTTTGCGATTTTAGGCGGGGCTTTCCCTTCCCTCCTCTTGGCGCGAAGGATTTTTTTCCGAAGTTGGGGTCTGCATACTAAGGCGTCCCCCCCTCCCTAAGAGGTTTTTTCTCCTCTCCGGTGCTGTCTCTCTCCCCTTCTTCTACCTCGGCGGGTACCAATTGATGGTCCTTTTTCTTTGTTGCTCATCATGCGGAGTTATTCTTAGCCTACGCTGCGATTTTTTCCCCTCAACTCGTCCCGTCGCGCCTCGTCAGTGTCTCCCACATGCGTAAGCGGCGGGTTTCTCCTTTTTTCTCCTCTGGACTCGGCGTTTTCCTTGTGGCGTTAGCAAAGCTGTCGTTTTCTTTGGCCGCCGCTTTACCGTTTTTTCACTCCTTTGGGTCGTGGGGATGAGGTTCAACCTAGTTCTTTGCGGAAGATGATACGACGCGCTCTGCTTCCTTTGTGTGTCAGGTTGGTCTTTTCATTTTCGAAGATTGACGGAACTTTCCTAGGCTACTGATGAATACTGTTCTCTCGGCTGCGCTGATGACTTGAAGATTAATAATAGAAACGCGCAAGCGCCTTTTCCCGAGTCTGTTTCTCAGATAGGTGGCGGGAGATCGGGGCGCTCTTTTTTCTTTGGCGTTCCTCCCTCCTAATTGCCGGCGCTCGCGCGCAGAGAGGGATTTCTCTCCGAACGAGAGCTAGTCAGAGAGCGAAACTTCTTTCTATCTCTTTTCCCTTCTTTTTTCCTTTCCTCCATCGTCCTTCAACGCGTAGATCTCTACGATTTCTCTGCTGCGCCTTCCTCCCCCCCGCCTTTCTCCTTCCCTTTCTCTCGCGAGGCCCGCACGCTCGAAGGAGTTCCCCTTCCCAGAGAGAAGAGACACTCTCCTCTTGGACCCTTTGTTCGATTCCCCCTTCTTTTTATGAGGTCAGAAGAGAAGCCGCCTTTCTTTCTTTCCTTAAGCCTCTTCCATTCCTTTTGTCCGGCACGGCGATGCGAGACCTTCTTCTTCTTCCAACAAGACATACTGACTGCCCTATTTTTCTGAATGAGATTTGTCTCCCTTTCCCAGGGAGAGGATAACGAGCAAGCATCCGGTAGTTTTTTTCTACTATCTCTTGCGCCTCACCATCATCCCCCCCCCCGTATAGGCCCCATCGCGAACAGTTCTTTTTTCGAGACATGTGGTTGTTGTCTGTTCCCCTTTACTTTTATTTCGAGGCCTTTTCTCCATCGCAGAGCGGCTTCGTCTGCCCGACCAGTTTTTACACTGCGTCTGTGCCAGCACAGGTTTTCCCCCCTCAACGCGTCGGCGATCGACGGCAAAGCGGCTCTCTTCGGAGTCGTGTCGACCGCGTCCTTTTTCTTCCACAACGAGATTTTCTTCAGCGCAAAGTTCCGGACCGCACGACGTACTTTCCCTGATAACCCATATACTCTCTTTTTCTCGTGGCCGGCAGAGAGGAAGTTCCCCTCCGTGCAGGGAACGAAAGGTCGCCCTTAAGTTAAGCGTCCCTCTTTCCTTCCGGGGAGTGTGAGCATTCTCGTCCCCAACCCTCTTCCCCACGCCCTTTCCGTTCTATGCTCTCAGGCATTCCCCCTCCAGTGAGTCCGGGTCTTTCGCGGGTGCAGGAGTGTCCTTTTTTTTTCGCGGGCTTGTTTGCGCCGTTTTCTTTTTTTTCGGAGTAGCGCCACGCCGCCTCCCGGCATTCCCTTCCCTTTCGGGAATCTGCTAATCGCCTCCGACCTTCCCTTTTTTTCTCGGGACTACAAGACTCTCTCCCCCCGTTCATATTCAAACCAGACGGACTGGTTTCTCATCGCCCCCCCCGTCTCTCTCCCCCCGCAGGCAAGTGGGACATATCTCTCTTTTGTGAGAGAGATAGTTCCCACTTCTCTTTGGTCGTCAGCCTTCTTTTTTTTCTTCCAGCAGTGATGGTTGAAGATGACCTCTGCTTAGGTTTCTTTGTCCTTCCCCGTCGTTTCAGGTAGGAGGAGATTAGCCTCTTCTTCTAGCAAGAGATGACGGTGAGCGGCTTTTCTTTCCTGATCGCCCCCAGTCTGCGACGATTGCGATCCCTGTCATGCGCTTCTTCACTCTCCTTCCCTCGTTTCAATTTTCTTGTGAGGCATAGAAGGCTGTGTACATGTCCTTTTTCTTTGGTCCCAGGACCCTTTCTAGAAGTGCAGTTAAGGCGTTTGAGTCCCTCCGCGACCTTGTCGTTTCCCTCTTCCCTTCTGGTCGCGATCGCAGTGTCCTTCCTTTTTCTCCATCGATATTATATGTGGTGATCGGGTTCTCTTTTTACGTAGTTTGCTTGCCCCTTTTCCAGGGCAGATCTTAGCGTTGGGGCTTCTTTTCCACGATCTACTCTTTTTCTCTTTGGTTCCCCTTTCTTAGCGCCGGTGCAGTCGATCGCAGAACGCGTTCTTGCGTGTTGCTCATAAGCGGAAGCTGGTTCTTTTCCGACGCTCGTTTATTTCGACTCGCTTTTTCAGTGGGTCTCTTCATGATTTTATCCTTGAGATTTTTTCTTTTTCTCTTGTGGTGACGTGATGTTTATGGTGGAGTTCGCCCTTCCGCAAGCGGGAACTCCTTCTTTCTCTTTCTTTCTTGGTTTGTCTCTTTCCCCAAATCGTACCAGGGAGGATTTCCTTTCTGTCTTTCGGCTCTTCATGTCGTGTGGGTCTTTTTTTTTTTTTTATCTGTTATGGGCGCATCGCTTCCTGGACTCCTCGGATTACGAGGTCGCGTTCCTAATGATGGATTTTGCAGCTAAGCTCGCAAGAAGACGCGCAACACCTGTTTATGCTTCTCTGGACTTTTTTCCGGGGATTGTGAAAGACGGAGATCCTTCCTTCCCTGGAGTAGTAGCATGGCCCGTCCTTTCGTTCCAAGAAAGAGAAGATCGTCTCTTTTTCGATCTCTATCTTTTAATCACCCTAATGTTTTTTTTTTTCGAGATTTACGCGTCTCAATTTCCTCTTAAACGTCAGCAGATGCTGCCCGGCTCTTTTTTCCCTTCGAGGCCGCACTCTCTCCTTGTTCACCCTCTTTCCAGCAGGGCGATCGCCCGAGAGCAGAGCACCCCCCTGTGGGAGATGCGCGTTCGATGAGTCTTCTTTTCCCCTTTAAGTTTCGCCTGCCTCTCTAGTCATAGTAAGCGAGGCAGCCGTCCTTTTTTTCTCGCCATCGACGGCTCCCGACCTTTTTTTGCCACCCAGACATACGAGCTCCCTTTTTTCAGAAATGAGTACGAGGTTTTTATTTCTTCATCCGACCCCCCTTCCCGGTAGTCACGGTGCGGCAGCCAGGCACTCCCTTCCTTCCACCGCGGATTCCCTCTCTCCAGCTCTTCGCCGAGTAGCGAATGTGGTTGGACTTTTTTTGACGAGAGACGACGCCGCTTGAAGAGACTCTCTTCTCCGCGGCTTTCCCGCCCTCTTCCCTTCCCAACGCCGAGTGCCAGCAAGGGGTTCCTTTTTTTTTTCGGCTATCGACGGCACCTGCTGCTGCTTTCTTTTCCCCCTCTTGTCCCCGAGTAGATAGTGTAGCTTCCCCCAAAGAGAAAGAGATGCCAAGGTCATTTTTTCTCCATGTCTGCCCTTCCTACCCTCCTTTCCCCGAGGAGAACCCGATCACAACATATTTTTTTTTTTTCCGTTTTGCCGGCCCTCTCCCCAGCTTCTCTTCGGCGACAGCCCTTTCTCCCGTACGCGGCCGCAAACGCCTTCCTCTTTGGAGGATCTCCTTTCCTTTTTTTTCTATGCCTACTTTCCCCAGCACGTTTTTCTTTTTTTATTCTCTCCGTCCTCCCCGTTCCTTTCCGAGTGAAGAAGCGAATGGAGCTTTTTTCCATTCGTAGCGATTGTTGAGACGGTGAATTTTTTCCCTTTTTTAGAGCCCGCCTAACTACCTTTACTTCTTCATCTGATAATCGCTCAGATTTTTTTGGACCCACAGACCTCCATATGCCCGTTTTCCTGTTCATTTCCCCCAGCCCGGCTGGATTTTCTCTGCAGATGAATCGACCGAAGTCCTTTTCCTATTTCTTTTTATCCTCCCCTTTTTTTTGATAGTCCCACTTGCCTGCTTGTCTTTTTTTAGGCGATCCCTTCCTTTTCCCTCCCCCTTGTTGAAGATGAACTTTATTCGCACGTGTCATCTGGGATATCAAGAAGTGGCAGGTTAGTCTCATTTCTCATGAATTTTTTGGACGTCTTCCATTTTTGCGCTACTCCGGGCGATTGCCCCACTCCAGCGCTACGATTTTGCGATCCCCTTTTCCTCCCCCCGCGTAAATTTCTATTCCAATCGTCCTCTTTTTGGAGAGCATAGAACGGCCACCACCCTTCCCCCTCTTTATTTTTCTCCAGCACTACGTGACGAGTTTTTGCCGTTTCCTGCGTTTGCGGCTTCTTCCTCTACCTGGGAGTTACTCGGATCGTTTCTTGGTCCGCGATCTCCCTTCCTTGAGACGCCCAGTAGATCTTACTACTTTTTCGTTGCTTGCGATTTATTCGTTTTCTTTCGGTCCGGAATTGTTCCCTTTTTCGATGAAGTGGCAGATCTTCGAGTTGCGGTTCTGCACTGTGCGGGCGACATATACTCTTCCTCGGTCGCCTCGAAAGAGAGTCCCCTTCCGGCGCGTTCTACCTCGGCGTGTTCCCCCCCTGCGTGTTGCTCATCCTGGGAGCTGGGTCTTCCGACAAGCTCGTCATCTCAATCGTCATTTTTCTTCGTTAATCGAAAAGTAAACAATTTTTTTTTTTTTTTCGCGGCTGGTTCTCTATGCTCGTGGACGTGATGCTCTGGTGGAGTTAGAACCCTTTCCCTAACGAGGGATTTCTCGTGAGTTTCCTAGCCCGTGTTCTTTTCTTCTTCCATCAATTCCGGGGAAGATGGCTCTACGCCTTTTTCTCTTCTTTTTTTGTCAGGCGCCTCTTTTGGAGAGAATCGCGTGCCTCTTTTTTTGACGAGGCGTTCTTCGGCTGCGCTGATGACGAAACGCTTCCTTTCAGCGACACCCCCCTCTTTTCCCTCGTTTCTTACTTTTCTCGGCTCTCGGAGGCGATAGATTATGGCGGGGGTGAAAGAAGTAGTAGATTTTTCTCTCTTTTCGCGGCGTTCCCCCCCCGTGCTGACGGTCCAGAACGAGAAGATTTTCTCTTTTTTCGTCGCG
>Ga0179593_1419885_pt1 | contig 11169 bp, 14 predicted proteins | sample CZODoug2_1_08_16_FD_185931 | JGI IMG/M metagenome (GOLD analysis project Ga0179593, IMG submission 185931) | Vadose zone soil fungal communities from Angelo Coast Range Reserve, California, USA - CZODoug2_1_08_16fungal (PacBio error correction) | ecosystem: Environmental > Terrestrial > Soil >... | reverse complement strand
ACTCTATGAATGCTTTAGGTCAAGTTTCTTCCTGCTAAGTGCTGACTCCCCGGAACCCCCCCCCCCCACCCCTCATTCCAATTTACTTAATCCTGTCGCTTACATGCTCTTCTCCGTGAAAAGTCCCAACCAGTTATTTCCTTTTTTCTCCCAGGCAAGGACCCGCTTATTTTATTTCCTGACTTTTATTTTTTCATCCATTCCGTGTTTCCCCCTTCTTTTTGTGAGACTAACCCCAGCCTCTCATTCCACTGCTAAAACCAGACCCCACCACTCCCACCTACAAGTGTCCTTTCTCCTTCCATCCAAAAAACAGGAATTTCTTTTCACACCGTCTCCCTTACTCCTGCCAACCAGATTACAAGTAACTAAATTAGACCAAGGGCATTCCGTTAGCTTCCTTCCCCATTTATAGTATCACCACTTTCTTCAATCTTTTAGATCCCTATGTTCTCCCAAGGAACAGTTCCAACCCATTTCCAATTTTACAATCCCCTTTCTTTTATCTCGGCCCCCTCGCTTAGTCTCGCCGACCACCTTTCCACCTTTCATTTTTAACAACTGTCTTTTGATTAAGTCCGGGTACAATACCTGTCCCCCCCTTAGGGTGAGGGTGATACCACTTTTCACCTTCGTTTTGGCTTCCATTTCTACTAATCATCCCCTACTGAGAGCTCATCTTACCTAGATTTCGCGTTTGAGTTTCTTTTTTTAAGGTATTCCGAGACTGTTGTTTTTCTTTTTTCTTTTTTTTTTTCACTTGTGCCAACTTTTTCCCCCAAGCCCTTTTTGTCCATGACAACCATTCCCACACGTTATAACGGCTGGCCTGTGCTCTGGATGGGTACAGGATGTTTTTTGATTTATTTGGTGGCCATGTTCAATTCCCCCGACCTGCCGCCCTTCCTTTCAGGAAATGTGGCTACATATTCAGGCGTCTCTGTGTTGTTTACCCGGTCTTCTTATTGCCCCCCCCTTCTCTTTATTCCTCCACAATCCCCTCTGTGTACCTTTCTCTCCATTTTTTTTTTTTATCTCTGGCAAAAAGCCTTGGTATGCGCCCTTTACCTTAAAGCGTTTCTCCATCTTCTCACTGTTTCGAGTCGGTTCGATACGACCGTTTTTTTCCCCCACTTACTCAAAGTGAATTGACTCCCGTTGTAGGAGGTATCTGTTGCACATCCGTGGCTGGCAGTCCACCCTTATGGGATCTTTTATCTCCCGCGTGCGGCCCCTTTTAGTGGTATGGTTTTTTCGTTCCTTCGCCTTGAAGCATCCTCTAGCCGGGTTTGTAAGTTTGTCGCGGTCCCCTCAGAGATGATTTCTACATCGGTCTCTCCTTCATCGGGACACTATTGTATATTTTTTTTTTTTTTTTTTTTTCTCTTTTTTTTTTTCCTAGAAATGATAGTTTTTTTTCCCCGGCTATGTTATTTCTTCTTCAAAAGATTAGTCGCCAGAGTTCCACGCGTGGGCTATTCCAGCACTATTATCCCCAGGGCGAATCTTTTTTTCCCCTCCCTAGCTACTGACATAGGCCAAACCCTCGCCCTCGGTCTGCCACAGGTGCCGTTTCACCATCATTGCAGTCAGTCCGGGCTTTTTTTTTCGCGACTGTTTCCCCTTTTTTTGCGAGGGGCCACAATCCTCCCAAAATTCCTCCCGAACGTTTGCTGGATCGACAACCTCAGACGCATCTTTCCTTCTTCCCCCCCTGGCCCGCTACTCCACCCTGTGATGGAGACTTCCCCAGGTTCCTCTTTTCCGCAACTGTGGAGAATTGAAAGTGACCCCGTCTCTTATTGCTCTTTTTCCCCGGCGACTCCAATGTCATGCCCCCTCTCAGAAGTGCGGATTCCGATTTTAAACCGTTTGGTGCCCGCTAGAGTTTTTTCCTCCCTTGTGGCGCTCCCCCCATTTTACCCCTTGAGATCCCTACCGCATGTCGTCTCTCGCAAGTGGATTTCTTGGAATGGTCACGTGACTCCTATCTATGTATTGCTATGCCCCCCACCGCCCCACTAAAAAAATATTGACACAGGCTTGTAATCACCTTCCGAGTTCCCCCCAGTTATGTTTATGTCTTTCGTTCTGATGTTGTCTTTGCTTTGACCTCTCGGCCAATGTTTGAAGCCGGGATTTGACGATACCATCGAGCCCCCAACGTGTTTGAAACAACATGTAATTGGCGACACAGTAGAGTCCCCTCTTTTACCCACCGCGTCATCGAAACCCTTTCGCGGGTTTGTGGCCCGCTTTTTCTTTTTCGCTCTTTGAGATGATTACCTTTGTCAACATAATACATTCCATTAATAGAGAACGTTACTGATCGGAAGAATCTGTTTCTTCCGGTGCTTTTTGCGTCCCCCCACCTGCGCACTTCCCCTTTCTAATGGCACTGATATTTAGGGTCTTAACCGTCTTTTTTTGACTTCCCGGTTCACGACGACTTCTTCCCTTACCTACCCGCTCCCAATTACCTTGTTATGATTGTTTTAGTTCCTTTCTCCTTCTTCTTCCCTCATTTACAAGGGCCATCCTGCGACTTTTTTGTTCCCGCGGATTACCCCTAACCCCCTGGTGTTTGCCGTTTTTAAACCCGCTTTTTTTTCCACCCACTACTTCCCTTCACCCTTAGAACAAGTCCCTGAAGTCTTCGCCTCCACGCAATCACTTTTTTCTTTTTGCACCCCCCTAAGCGTAATGTGTAATGTGTCTATTTACCCATGTTTATCTTTCCCCCCCCCCCCATAACCGGTCTTTTTTAGGTCTTCCGTGATGGCTCTTCATGAAGCCTGTTTGTCCCGCTCCATTCTTGAAAGTTCGCTCTCAGTACGGTTAGTTGGAAACTTTTCCCTACCTGTGAATTTGACCCCCATTCACTTTTTTGGTGAATCCCCCCTTCCCGACCGTTTCCGGCGGAGAGATCAGAGATTTGTCCTGCCCTTTACAAGGCTTCTTCTTTTTCCCCTTTTTAATTTGTGAAGAAAGGAATCTTTTCCTACTCAATCTTGGTGTTGTTGAGTGAGAGCCCCCTTTCTCATCAAATGACATTCCCAGAAGACCTCTTTTCTTTTCGATCCACCCCAAATTGCTCCTCCTTCACCATTTTTCCCTTGTCGTCAATGACAACCGTAGTTCATTTCGTGGCCCACAGGTGTTACCCCTCTTTTTTTTAGTAGCTGTCATACCCCGTACCAACGCCAATCCCGTAACCATTCACCTTTCTTTTACGAGACCCACCCCCTACTAAGGTCTGTCGGAGTATCAGACATTCCCATACCCTTCACGTTTTCTTTTTGTACGATCATTAGATCCCTGACCATTCAGTCATCATCTGATTCCCTCCGATGGATTAGAGAGGAGAACCCCCTCGACTTGATTAGGCAGAATTCCCTTACTTAATGACGTTCTTTTTCGACCTTCAACAACGTCCGTCATTACAGTTTCGCGGGCCTTCCCGCTAGTAACACCCCTTTTTCCTTCGCCGCTGGTAATTAATAGATAGTCGAAATGTGCTCGGTAATTAGCCTCCTACCTTTACTGCAGTGCGCTTGATCGAGTTTTATCCTCGGCGCCGTTGCCCCCTTCGACATCCCTGAATATCGATTTTAGCTACTTAGCCCCACTCCATATCCATGTCTTTGATGCCCGTTGTTGATACAACACCACCCCCTGACCCCGTCACTTTTCCCGCATCAGTCCTTTGTTTCTGATTACAGTACATGTATTCTAGTGGCTTGAAAAATGTTATCTTCGACCACCGAGAAACGAGGTACCCCTCTCCACACCAATGAGCACAACTGTTAAACATTTCGATGATGTCGTGTTCCCAAACCGGGACGTCTTCACTGCGTGCCCTACCCCCTTCGCTCGCTTTTCTTTCTTTAAAAGTGTATTTTTTTTTGAGTCGTTTTTGTTGTTCGTTCAAGCCCTTGTTTCCAATCCAAGGCAGGATCTTCCAAATCCCATTGAGACATAAACTTACCTCCAAGACGTCAATTTATTCCCCTTTTGATTACCTGAATTTGACCTCTTCTGTCTTTGGTGCCCCCGTCCGTGGTGTGGCCCTAAACAGCCTCCCCCGCCGATATCGCGCGTAGAAGGCCCCAGCCCCTCCCCCCCTCCCGCGGTCAAGGATCGCCCTCAATCGCCATTACCAGGCGCGGCCCCGCACATAATTCTTTATTCGGCAAACCCTGTCGGATACCCACTACCTCCAATTTAGTCTTGTACACCTTACTTCTTTTCTAGTAAAAGTTAGGGGCCCCCCCTTTAGTATCATTACATCTGGTCACACCCCTGTTTTTTCCCCTTAGAGAACCGTAGTTGTCGGTTTAAAGCGTTGACAACGTTCCATCCCTCCCGGCGTTTTGAGACTGTACCTGGGCGTTTGGGTTGTTTTCGTTCCACAGCCTCTAGATCAGTAGTGTTCTTAGAGGTATTGTTCATTTCTCCCCTCACGGACAGTCCTACCAGTACGCGAACCCCCTTCGGTAACAACATATTTGCACCAGGGTGCACCCTCCCTTTTTTGTTTGCAGTCGCTCTTCTCTTGAGTATTAGCCAATGGAACACTTTTTTCTTTGGCTAAATTTCTTCTTCTCCCCCGCCATACTGTCCTTTGAATAGTTGTGCCCTCCTCCAACTCCCCCATTCCCCCACCCCTCTCTCAGTTTCGTTACGTGCCTTCCCCGATTTCATTCGATACCGATGTATCCATCCCGTTCTTTTCGCTCACTTCCCCCACGTCCATTCCCCCTGCTAAGGTCCTCGATTTCCCCTCAAGAAAAATCCCTCCTGTGTCGACTCCGGCTATCCCTCCCCAGAGTTGCCCTTTTTCCCCCCCTTCTTTACTTCCGTCACCAACTGCTGTCGCTTACCTTTGATACGACTATGTAGACCAATTCCGCCCTCCCTCCCAGAAGTATGGTGCCCCCCTTCATAATTGTTTCCCCCGCGGCCCCCCCTCATACCAGAAATCTTAAGTTTCCGCCTTCTGGTACTTTTTTCCAGTCCGCCACGCCCCCAACACCGAGCACTCCTCCAATGTTCCCGACCCCCGTTCCCCTCACCTGTTCATGGTCGGATTGTTGGGTATCTAGCCTTTTAATCTCCCCACATAACACTCTTTCCCCTCTTTCGGGCACTATTACGACTGCCGTTATTATGACGAATGTATTTTTGGTTGGAATTGAATAAGCTCGAAAGCTTGAAAAGTGGCGTCGGCGGTTTTCTCCCTCCCCTACCCGCTTAACCATTCGCCCACCGTGACGCTTGAGGAATTTGTTCTCACAGTTTTAGACCTATTGAATCAGTCGTCAGTCGATCCGGATTAGCAACCTGTAAGTAGTACTTTTCAACCCTTAGGCGTTTATCCCCGGTATTACCTGTACATCTGTTTCATTTAGCATTGTTGAACCTCCTAAATCGCTTCCACACTTCCTGGGTCGGCTCGATAGGCTGGAATTTCCGCTCGCACCCTCCTCTTGTCAATTGAAGTATTTTTGGAATTTTCCGTGTTTTTCGTGGTAGTTTGTTAAGATCCAACTTGATTCCACAGAATTGCACATCTCCCAAACATGATTACATGTACTATGCCACTTCCCCCCCTGTAGCGACTTAGTTCCTTTGACGTATTCTTATCCCGGTTTCACCATATGTTTGGGAGAGCTGGCTTCCGCTGCCCAGCTTCCGTAGTGGAGCTCCTTGGAGCGCTCTGATAGGATTGAGCTGCGCACGCCCAATCTTGCCCCCACCACGGCAGGCACCCCCCCCTTGGACAGGCAAACAACTGCATAAGGAAGTAGGTAAGAGGACCCAGTAAGTAACCCGCCCAACACGATCCCCCTTAACAGCTCCCGGTGGTTAATGGGTCGGTGCTCGGATCCATTAACCCCCACCGCGATTTTTCATCCGTGGTGAGCAATTGAAGTTGGTCTCTTACCTTCAAGCACTTTAGCATTCGCCTTACTTACCATCTATTATATCTCTAGTTAGATCCTTCCCTCCGATTGACTTTTTTGACTCTCTCTCTGTATTTCCACACATCACGCTTTTTTTTTTCATATTTTACAGTTACCTCCTTACTCCTCCCCGGACCACATTTATTTTACAAAAGTCGCTCTTTTTCCCTATTGAATTTCTTTTACCTACTAGGAAGGACAAGTGGCCCCCCAGTTCATCTTATGTTGTCACACCGGCCAAGGACCCATTTCTTTTATGTCCTTTTGGACCCAATGACTTTGGACCAGTTTTTGCGCGTCTTCAGCCTCCGTAGGATTGGAACGCCACGCAATCGACCCCGCGTCGCAAAGACCTCTCCCCCCCCGGAAGCCCTTTTCTCCCCCCCAGTCCTCGCACCCCGTTACAACGTAACCGAATGCGCCAAGTGCCCCATTACTCCGTTAAATTACCATGTACCTCCTCTTCTTGAACGCTGGATCCCGTCTCAAAGTTTCCTTATCTCATTCTCCAAGTTCTGACTTTACTCGGAAATCAGATCCTTCTGTTCGAACATACACCACACCTTCGCTGTCATGCGGATGTCACTGCACTATCGGCGTGCCCCACGTATCACTTATTGTCCAGGCGTTGAATTCCTGACCCAGGCTGCTTCTGAAACGATATGGATCGCTATTGCTTTAACAAATTCGTTTTTTCTCATTTCTTTATTCCCCCTCTCTCCTACCTCTTTTAGCCTCTTTCAGCCTTAGTTTAGTGCTTTCGCGTTTAGAAGGTCTTTTCCGCCGCCACGTTTCTTCTTTCAGGCTTGGTAGCATTTCCCCACCCTTTTTCTTCCCATGAAGTCCCCCTTAGACCCGGAATGTTCCATTCTGCTTTTCAAGATTACTTGTTACTGTTGCAAATTCATTATCCCCCTAAGTGGCCTCTCCAGTCTTTCCTTTTTTTCAACGTCACGATGGAAGGCGTTTCTTCTTCTTCGTTGTCTTTTTGATGCCTATGGATTAAACCCGGATCTTTCCCCTAAGGGAGACAACTGTTTTTTCACTTCCTTTCAGTGGCTGCCTGAGCACTGTAGTGTTTTTTTGTTGTTTTTGTTTTGGCTTTGTCTTATTGATATCGCTCCCAGGGGCCTCTTTCCCCCATAAGTTGTTAGGTATATTCGCTTTTATTGATTCCTTCTGTTTATTCTTTATGGCCTGCGTTCCCCGTCTTGTATTTTTGCGGTGTCTCTTCGAATTGTGATGGTCAAGCCTGAGACCCTGTGTCCATTGAGTTTTAACCCTATGTCCACACTTCCCCCGGCTCCTACTCGGTTCGAATGTGTAAAGGTCTCGCCCCCTCCATACGCGCCTTCTCTAGTTTTGACGCCCCAGGATATTCTGAGGTTTCCTCCCCCAGAGCTATGTAACGCTTTTTTGTTTCGCTCACATCGGTTCGCAAGACGAAGCGTCTTTTGTTCGTTACTAGAATCCCTTGGTAACAAGACCCCTGTCTTTCACATTTTCACAGGGTCCCATCTGATTACCGAATTGAGTTCCCCCCCCCTAGACTTTTTTTACGATCTGATTTTTGACCTCGCCCCCTAATCCCCAGTCCCGAAACACGACGTCTTTTCTTTGTCAACCCCCCCATCGAAGTTTCCCAATCCTCCCCCCTTTTCTTTGAGCAACCCAGCGCGATTGATCCTCGATGGAGATGTCTTCCGCTCTAAGAACATATTTTTGAAGACTCCTTGCACAAATCTGTGACCGATTTTATCCAGCACGGGAAGAAAGTGGCAGTCAAGGTAATTCTACCCCCGATCCGAATGCTCTTTCTTTTTCCCACTTAAGGGTTGCTTCCTAGCGCGCTTCATTTCTACGTTTTTCGGCCGTAATAATTTAATGCGCATTGAGACTAGTCTCACATCCAAGACCTCGTTCTCCTGCCTCCCTTCGACCTCTCTCATCAATCAGGCTCCTTTTCGCTTCTCAGCGAATTCTGACCCCTCGACCCCAGTTTGGCTGGGGCTTTTTTGTAGAATTTTCTCCCGGCGCTAACCGGCGATGATTATGGTCTGTTCGGATTCAAACCCGGGACAATCCCCAACGAGCTTCACCCAGTAGTTTTAATCCCCCCGAGTTCTTTCGTTTTCGCGTATGATTGTTTGTTTAAGGCGTTTCCCCCCCCGCCCCACCACACTGAAAATTTGATTTTCCTCCCGACTTCCTGCACGCACCCCGCGCACAACTGCTGCCACGCCCTCTACTCGAGGAATTGGCGCCAACCCACCTTAATGCCTTCCGTTTTGCCCCACCCGTCCCCATCATCGATGCAGTCCGCCTTTTTTGCGAGTAGTTCTTGCCTAACTGAAAATTTCCTCAATCATACATTCAATGAATAGTCGCGCTTATGTCGCATGCATTGGTCATGGTTTGGCGTGTTCTTGGGATCACCCCCTCGTCCCGAACGCTTTGTGGTCGATTTATGCCCCCTCTTCTTTTTGCTCAGATCTTACCTCGGGGTCAAAGATAGTGGCCTCCTAATCTAGGAACACTCCCCTACCTTTCCTGGATTCTCGCCCCAGTTCCCGCATCGTCTGCCGGGATTACAAAGTATTGCGACTAGCATGGTTTGATGTCTTCTCCGTCTCCAAACCGATGATCTTGTGCTATTGAGCGAAAACCCGACTTTTCATTAAGTCCTTCGTCCGTGCCAAGCAGCTTCGCTAAATATTAGGCATACCTGATCAAACTACGCTTCCCCCACTTGGTTCATTTTGATTAAATTCTCGGTCTCCCCCCCAAGAACCGCTTATGGTATGCGTTACCGGACCCCTACCTACCTTTCACTCTGTCCAGATACCATGAATGCTGGCTTTCTCTTCCTCCGGTTACATAAGTTTCTTTGGCTCCCTCACGGCGTACCATTTTTACTTTGGTTATCTGCCCCCCCACTGCTCCCTCCCTGACTGTTATTCCTCCCGACCTGGATTCGTGAGTTCCCTCGATGGGGGCCGCACTCGCAAAGGGGTTCTCCTTCCCTGGTTCCCCTTTAGGGAACGACCGTTCGATTCTAATTGTACCAGAAATCTTTGTTGTTGTTTTTTTTTCAGTGCTTGGAACTAGTCATCAACTTAGACCCAATTTTCCACGCCGACTCCTTTTCGACTGAAATCCACCACACTTTGGCCCCTCTTCAGAAGAAACCCCTTCTGGAAGCCTGAATGACAGTACAAAGTTTTCGAGTAGCTGTTTGCACATTACCGGCCACCCATGTCCGTATGCCCCCCGTGTCGACACGACCCGACCAATTTCCCTTATCGAAACCTGTCCCTTCAAATCTGTCTCTCCCCCTCCCTGAGGAGTCAGCAGCCCCCCTACATAACGATTTTTTGAATCGGCTCCCCCTTGTATCCTCCTCCCCCCAATTTGAATCAATTTTCTTTTTTCCAAAGCGGAGCGTTCGGCGATCAGCTGGACGTTGTTCCCTCCGAAGGCAGTTAATGAGGTATCTCTTGGTTCGCCCTTCCACTCCCCTAGGAATCCCTTCCCCTTCCCATGTTGAGGCCGGTTTTGAACCCCCCCGCAGGTACATCCAAACACATCCTCCGATACTAACCCTTTTTCTTTTAATCGAAGGAATTGACAGTCGAAATGCCACAGGTATCCTTTATACTCTCCCCCCTTTTATCATTTGGCGTTGATCGCACCCTGTCAGGGCTGCATTGACGGTACCAAGGAACTCTTTTAAAGACGCAATACGGTTCCAAGTTATTCCCAAATGTGGCTCCTTTTGTTTTTTTTTGATCCACGACCCACTGAACGAAAAACTTATCACCTTAAGCATAAGTACCCAGTAAGTCTGATTTTTTGCTCCAACAATTTATTAGGAACCTAAGAATCTCTAATTTTGCGCCTACATTTTCAAAAAATGTTTTTACTGATCGCTATTGATCTATTCATGGAGGTTGTCCCCCCTCTTCCTCCGTTGTTCAATTGTTGACACCATTAATCATTCTAGTCGAATTTCGTAGGTCACTGCGTTGTGCTCCTCGGGGACACTTCCGTTCTTCAATCCAGGGGCCGGCTTCTTTCCATGAAATAAGCCAAGAACCCGACATACAGCAGATTGCCCCTGGAAAACTCGCATTGAGACATGAAGTTTCGACGTATTTGTGTGGTTTTTGCCATTTCCCTGGGGTTTTTTGGACTCTACCTTTTAACTATCCTCTTTATGTACTTTAACTCGCGCCGGCGTCCATTCCCCTCCCCAACTGATCTTTTGCAGTTTAAGAAAGCATCGCGCATTTAAATTAGTGCTCCTGTCAGCACTGATATCAGCTGGCGAGTTTTTTAACCATGTTTTTCAATCGCTATGCGTATCCGTTGATCATGCCCTTCTTTCACTTGTTTCAGGCGTCTCTCCCTTCGGTTAAGTCCATGTTCCCCTACTCCGTCTCAAACCATTAGTTTCGAAAGCTTCACTTGCACTGTCCTCTCCCCCAGGGCTCGCTCCTCGCTCCTTTTTTCTCCTTCCTATGGGGTTTTGACGAGAGTTGTCACCCCTGATCCAGCTATCGTCTTTCGGTTGTCTTTGCGAATGAGCCCCCCCCCTACTCAGATCGAAAACCCATCTCGTACCCCTCCTTCCTTTTCCCCTTGAATTTATTTTGCCCTTGTGCACCCTGGGTCACGACAGCTTGTTCGAGTTGATCTCCTCCCCCGTTCACCCTATTAGTCAATTTGGCGGAAAAGGATTGATCCTGAGCAGAATCCCCGGTCCGACTGTTTCTTCCATCCCCCCCCATACCTTCTTCAAACCATCCTGATACTTTTATTTAATTCAGTTTGTGCCCAGATTCCCCTCTCCTTTCCCTATGTATATCCTCTAAATTAGTGCGGACCCTGTGACGATGTCGACTGAACGCTCATTGCCTCAATCACTTTTGACCAGGACCGTCCTTTTGTCACCCTCATGTCGACCTTCAAACGACCTGCTGACTCTCTTGCCTGTCGCAGCCCCCCACTTGCCTAACAAAAGTTCTTCTTGATTATCGATTCAACCCCTCAGAGCGGTCTGTTGGATTAGACACGATTTTTTCACAAGTCGCGCCTGACGCGCGCTCTAATCTCGGGCGCCGCCCTTCCGCCCAAGACAGCCACTTTAGATACGAATACTTGCTTTTTTTCCCCCTCCGTGCATGCCCGCATTCCTGATTGG
>Ga0179593_1415627_pt1 | contig 11169 bp, 11 predicted proteins | sample CZODoug2_1_08_16_FD_185931 | JGI IMG/M metagenome (GOLD analysis project Ga0179593, IMG submission 185931) | Vadose zone soil fungal communities from Angelo Coast Range Reserve, California, USA - CZODoug2_1_08_16fungal (PacBio error correction) | ecosystem: Environmental > Terrestrial > Soil >... | reverse complement strand
TTTCCCCTTTTTTTTTGCGGTGCAAGCCCCGTTAAAAGTACAGTGTTCTCACTGCGCTGGATTTTCTTTTTTCCCGGTACAGTAACATCCACCGTCCTCTTCCCCTGTTGGTTATCTAGGGATCCACATTTTTTTGATATTCGTCCCCTCCAGTTAATAGCGTCTTCTTCCCCTCTCGTGAAGATCTCCTTCTTTTGATGTTTTGGTGAACCCCTTGACTTTCTCTGGTCGGACTTAGCCTTTTTTCATGACCTGGCGGTCGCCCCGTCCCTTGTTTTAACCGAGGCGTTCCCGTTAAGAGATGTTGTTTTTTTCTTCGTTTCTGCGACAATTTCCTCATGACTTTTCTTGTTGGTTTAACTGGTCCATTTCTGTTTTCTTAAGCGAAGTTCAAGCGACGTGTCCCCCTCAATGCCCAGTGATGTGGAGAATTTTTTTTTTTTTGTGTTCGTGCACGTGTCCCCGCTTTTCTTTTGCTGGGTCAGGGCATGTCCTTGGGACCTTGGCCCTTTTCTCTGTTGTGTGGCTGGTCATCGTTCCCCCCCATTCCTTTTTTTCCCTGTGAGTCACAGCTGGTCATGGTTGAGCTGGGTTTTTCTTATTTTTTCGGCGATGTCTCCTGGGGTCCCCGGGAACTTATTCTTTTTCCCGTTTTCGGTTGCGGGCCTGGGGTTGTCGCTTCTGTTTTTGTTTTCCGCTCGAAACTCAATTGTCCTCTCTTTTTTCCCGTTGCAGATCGGTCCGCTGTTGTGGTTGACCCTTTCCCCCTCTGGCCCAAGGCAGGGGTCTTTTCCCGAGTTTTTTTGACACGCATGCCCCTCGCGAGTCTGCGTTTTTTCCTTTTGACACCGACGTTCCCTTCTCTTGGTATGGAGCGTTTGTACCTTTTTTCCTCTGTGTCGCCGCCCGTTCGCGGATTTGATTTGCCTTGTATTTTGGGCCTCGGCACCAAGCAAAAACCGCCCCCCCTGTTCGGTTTTTTGAGTGTTAGACCTCCCCCCCTTGTGATTCGGAAACGACGATGGGATGTTGCTTTGTGGAGTTGAGAAGAAAACCTGTCCCCCACCAACCCGACCGTTGCTGGTTGTTTTTTTAACCCCTTTTTCTTTCCTTCCTTACGGCGACGGTTTTTTCAACCCCCCTGTTTTAGGGTCAGGTAGGTATTCGGCTTTTTTGTCTACTCGATGGACTTTGTCCGAGCTGACCAAGATTTTTTCCGCCCTGGCACAATCTTTGCGTTTGTCTGGCGAGTCTTTCTTCTTCTCCTTTCTTGCCATATGCGCCGATGTCTTTTCCCTTTTTTCCCGGTTATGGTTTTTCACTACGTAAAGTCCTTCTTTTTTCCAGGGGTGCCTCCTTTTTTTTTTTTCTTGACCGAGTTTCTCTGTCAGTCCGCGTAAAGCGCTTTTATTTTTTTTCCCCCCCTGTTTGCACGAGAGTTTTTTCCCCTGTTTTTTTTGAGTGTGGTTAAAATTTCCCCTGCTTTTTTTTTTTTTTCAAACTCCTTCATCGGTCGATTGGGCCCCCTGGATACTTTTCTTTTAGTCCGGGTCTTCCCCTTATGTCCGCCCCCACAACAGTTTTCTGAGCGGCTTGACCTCATCCCCCCTTTCTCCCCCTTGTTTTTAGGCGCCCAGAGCTCTCCCTTTTCCCTAAGGTTAGTGTCCTAAGTCCCTTTTCAATCCCCGTTCCGGTGGCAAGAGCCGGATGTCCCGTTGCTCCCCTTTCCCCCTGTGCTTTTTTCCTAAACCGATATGAAGTAAACCGGCAGTGTTTGACTTCTTTGTTCCCCTGGTTTTGAGCAGCGTTAGTCAGTTGTTCGTTGAGTTTGTTTTTCATCCTTCCCCTCGAAAGGTTGCCCCCCAATTTCTCCGACACCTTTTTGGGTAAGGGTGTGCCGCGACCCCGTTTTTTTCGCAGCGGAGCTGCTCCCTGATGGGGCAATTTTCTTTGTTCCTTTTTCGGGTGTCGATAGTTCCACCTTTTTTTCCGGTAAGTTCGTTGGTGGAGGTGTCCCTGTTTCTCCCTGTGGAATGGTGATTACTTTTTTTTTCGTCCTTTGCCGTTGTCTTCGTTCGGCTCTATCCGTTCTTCTTCCTTTGTTTATTTTATTTGCGTTACTATTTTGATGGGGCCTGACCTTTCACAAGAGCGGATGAACCGGCCCACCTTGGCTTTCTTTTTTCTTTTTTAACCAGTCGCTGCGGTCGTAGGAAATTCTTCCCCCCCCTCGAGCTTTCCTTTTCGGTGATGACAGGTGAATTGGTCCCGCATAGCTTTTGTGTCCCTGCCAGGAGATCCTTTGATCGTGACAAATTAAACCTTTTCACCTGTTTTTCTTTTCCTCCCGGTGTAGGGTTTTACACTTTTAACTAACTCCGCTGATTCTTGAGGGCACGGTGCCCACTGTTGTGTCTTCCCTAGGCCTGAGGTCCTGTGGGTTTTTTTTTGTGGGGTCGCGTATTTTTAGAATGTGTTCCATTTCCCGGGGGACGGTGAGTATTTTTGTTGGTTTCCTCCCCCCCCCCTTCTGGATTTTCAGACCTGCAGTACTGACCGTTGCGGGGGCTTGTGAATGTTTAACGGTACTTGAATTTGGTCCCCCTTTTCTTCCCGTTTCCAGCGGGACCCGTTGCCTTAGAAACCTGGTGGACCGTGTTTGTGGTTTGATTGTTCGTGGCCGCCTTGAGGCGCATATCGGTTCCCTTTTCCTTTTTCCCCCTCCCTGGTGCGACCCTTTGAGGCGTTTTTCCTTTTTCCGATCATGGAGGACGTGTTTGAGAGTTTAACTGGTCCCTATCTCTTTTCCCATTTTTTGTGTTGTTGAGAATTGATCGGTGCCGTTCTCTTCATTGAAGTCTCCCTCTTTTCCCTTTTTTTTTGTCCAGAAGGGATTCGGCAACCCTTCTCCTTGGGCCCCCGGGCGGAAAGTGGTCTGTGCCGCCTTCGTTCGGCTGTGCCCTTCTTCTCCAGGACCAGGAACCGCCTCGGATGTTGGCGCACCCGTTCGAGGCCCACATGTTCCTTTTATTTTTCCGTAGGCTCCCTCAGGTTCCCCTTTCCCACCTTTCTGAAGTCTGAGTATTAGGTGTTTTTTTTTCCCGTGTCCCCCCTGTCTTCAGCTCAGGTTTTTGTGTGAACAGGGAGTCCTTTTTACTTTGACGACCCGTTCCCCTCTTTTTCCCCCCTTCCCCAGGGACGGCCCGGACTTTTTTGCTCACGCGGCGGGAGGCTGTTTGTTCTTTGTCAAATTTTAACGGCTTTAGGCGGCCATGAACCGTGATGTGTGCGTTTCCCTCTTTCCTTTTATGGAGCTGCCTTTGGAACTGATTTTTCCTTTTTCCCCCCTCCCCCTGATTCGCGCCGTTTCCCCACCACTTTTCGAAGCTCTTCCCCCCCCTCTTTTTGGGACGGGTCCATTTCCTCAGAGCCTGGTCCCGGGCGGTCCGTGTCCTCCCACTTTTTTCGAGCGGTCAGCTCGTTGCACGCGTGCCTTTTTTCCCCATTTCCCTTTCTCAGTTTCCTCAGTTTTGAAAAATTGCGGCCAATTGGCGCACGGGGCCAGTTTGGCAAAGGTTTTTGGCGACGTTCCCAAGTGTATCCCCTCCTCAAGATCTCGCCTTCCCCCCCGACTACCGGCCCAAAGTTCGAGGCTGCTCCCCGTCCTGTTTCTATGTATTTCCAGGTTTCTGCCCACAGCCCCTGGCTCGCCACCCTCCTTCTTCCACCTGGGGTTCGTGTGTCATTTCCACCTTTTTGATGCCTTTAGGGAATTTTTCTGTCCGGGAACCTTTCCCCCCACAGACACGTTACCCCTCTCTCGAACGTGGACCTTTCTTTTCCCCCCTTCGGTTTTATTCGGGTTAAGCAGTTTATACCTTTTGTTTCCGTCTTTTCCTTTGGCTTGCCTCCCGGCAAGTGTGCCCCTTCTTTTTGTCTTTGTTTGATTCATGAGTCCCCCTTGCTCCCCGCCCTTTCCCGTCCCCGTGTTCGTCAGGGGGAGTTCGGTCTCTCCCTCTCTACCTTTTGTTTTGACCCGTTTACTGGCATTGTTCAAGCCCGCCGGTTCCATTTCCGCCTGAGGCCCTTTCCTCGGACATGTTCACTGCTTAGGTTTCTTTCAAAAGCGCTTTTATGTGGGCCCACCACACCCTTGACACGTTGAACTGCTGTTTTTCGAAAGGGTCCCCTAGCTCAATTGGTTGGGGTTTTGTCTATTTGAACGTAGATCTTCCTTTGTTCCTCTTGTTGACCGGTATCTTCGTTCCTCCCTTCTTTCCCCTCTACCCGGGTAAAACGAAAGTCGTATCACCAGCGCACTTTTTTTCCCCCACGGACGTGCTCCTTTTCGCGTACCCCGATTTTCTTGGACTCCCGTAGATTTTCTTTTTCCAGCTCGTTGACCCGAGTTTCCTTTTTCTCTTGACCCCGACATTGGAAACCCACACCGCGTTTTCCGTGAAGGGTGTTTTTTTTCCCCGGTTGTTTGGTCATTTCCAACGGTTTGTTAAGTTCTTTATACCCCTTCCCCTCTTCCCCCCTAGTCCACGTTCAGGTGTCTTTCCCCCCCCCCTTGCTCAGGCCCCCTTTTTTTTGGCCTGTTGATTTTCTTTGGTTCCGTGGGTTTGGCCACGCCGTGGTCAACCATTACGTCTTTGCGACATTTTTGTGGTCTTTCTCCTGCTGATGGGCCTTTGCCCCCCCCCCCGCTCCTTCCCTAGAGGACGTGCGAGGAAGACGCCCCCCTTTTGCGCGTTTTTTTGCTTTAGTTTCTTCCCATCTGCCCAACCGCTGTTTTTTTTTTCGGGTTCGGATCACACGCCATTTTACGATCGGTCCTTTTTCCGTCCCTCCCTTTCTTCCCCTTTGTGTATGTGCGGACGGTGTCTCAGCCGGGGTAAACCAGTTGCCTCTGCTGTTGCCGCTCAGCCAGTTCGTCCATTGCTACACTGCTCCTACGTCCCCCTCCTCCCCCCCCCTTGTGCTGGCGTCCTGGTTCCCCTTTTTTTTTGGTCGTAACAGACAACCGACTAACTTCCCATTTCAATTACTTTCGCCGAGGGTTCAAGTTGTGCTTTGCTTCCCCCCCTCTTTTTGCTGCACGACTAGATGGCTTTCCTTTGAAGTCCACCTTGGAGTTCTCGTTTGCGAGCCCCCCCTGGACTCTTGCCCATTCCCACCAGTGTGGGCTGTGCTGTGCCCCGCGTATTAGTCCCCTTCTCTTAATCCGAGGATTTGGTCCCCCAAGTCACTTTTTTTTTCGTAAAAGGTGGCTGCGGATCTCCCGGTTGGCCCAGAGTTTGGTCCCAGGCCCTCCTCCAATTCGTCCTCCTCCCTTTCCGCGCGGATGACCTTACCTGCGCTGAATGGGACTTCCCTCCATAGGGACCCCTGTATTCAGATTACAACCTTCCCTCTTTCCGGTGGTCTCCCACTGTTGGCCTGCCCGTAAAGGGGCGACACCTGTCTCCCTTTTCTCCCAACGTTTTTCGGCGTTTTTTCCCCTGAGACTCTTTCTCCTTCTCTTTTTTTCCCTCCTCCGGTTTTGTTTGAGTTTTTCTCTCTTTCTTTTTTTATGTTGAAGATGGACCCCCGATAAGGGCTATCTCGTAAGACTTTGAAGGGGACGGCCCCCTTTTTGTTCGTTCACCATGCGCCTGGCGGGTGTTAGATCCCGATCCCCCCAGGTTGACGATTTCTTCCTGTCCTTCTTCGCCCTTTCTCCGCTGTGCCCGAGCTTCCGGTGGTTTTAGTTTGTTGATTTGTTTTTTTTTTTGTCCCAGGTCATGAGACATTCGCTTTTGCCGCGAAGAACTTGGTCGGCCCACCTTGGACCTTTGTGCACATAGTTTTTTCCCGTAGGGTGTCCTAGACTCTGTTTGACTTTTGGTACCAGCCAGAAGTCCTTTTTCTGGTGGACTTTCCTCCCCGTTGAGGGAATTTCAGCGCGCGTCTTGCAGGCTTGTCAGCTGGTTTTTGATTTTATTGTTCGTGTGTTTGCAGAGGGTCCTCAGCACCTTCCCCCCTCCTGCTTTCCTCGGCCATTCTGAGGTCGGTCCCTTTTTTTCCCCTTTTTATCGACCCCCACGGTGGTTCTTTTTAAGCCCCCCTTTCTTTTAATGTGTTGATGTGTGTTGTTTTCCTTCTTTGCCCGTGTACATTCTCTTTTCTTCCCTCTTTCCTGGAACTGGCTTCTCACCTTTCTTTTTCCCCTCTTTTTTTTCAGTTTCTTCCGATTGGTGCCCGCCTAGCACACTGTTCCCATTTCTTCGGGCCAAGATGATTTCCCCGTCCTTTCTCGTTTTGGCCCAGGACCTCCCGTCCAGCCGTTTTCTGTTGATTTGGTTACTCCTCGCCGCTCTGGCATTTTCATATTCTTCCCCAAAAGGCACGGGGGGGGGTTCACTTTTTTTTATGCGGGGGGCTGTGTGTGTTACATAAGGAGGGGCTCGCGCCACCCGATTGTTTTTTTTTTGCGTTTTGCTCTTTTTCCCCCCCCCTTGACGTGGGCCCGTCGGAACCATTACACAATTCCCCGTAGGGCAGTTTTCTTTACCTCCCAATGACCGATTTGTAGTTTTTCCCCCCTGCTCTGTTTTTTCGCGGGTTTTACTTGAGACCTCCCTTTCAACCCGGGTTTCTCCCCCCCCTCGTCTTGCTTCCGTGTTGGTGTGTGAAAACATGTTTCGTGTTCTCCCCGGGCCTTTTTGGGGCGGTCCAGGTCTTCCTCAAGTACCTCCTTCTTTGCTCCACCAATTTCCCTTTCTGGTTTTTGGCCAGTTTTAGCGCTCTTTCTGCTTCCTTCTTGAACCGGAATTTCGATGATTCTTTTTCTTTTTCTTTTTCCCGGTTTATTTGGTTTGAATGGCAGACGTCCCCGATTGATTTGGGCCCGTGGGAGCTGTCGGGCTTTCTACTTTTTTTCCTCCTCCTTTGAAATGCTTGATGGCGGCCCTTCCGGCCTTCGCGTTCGTGTTTGTTTTGTGAAGGTTGGGGTTTTCCCACCCCCTCCTGCCCTTTCGTTTTTCGACGAACCTTCCTGGTCCAAGCCGGGGTTCCGATGGGACTTACGTTTTGTCACGGAGTTTTGTCGTCCGGGCGGGTCTTTTTTCCAATGCGTACCTTCCCACCAACCTTTCCCCTCTGTCTTGATTTCCCAATTACTTTGTTTTGGAACTGTCGGCCTTTGGAGATTGAGTGGGTTTCACTCATTGTGTCCGGGTTCCTGTCTTCTCCCTCCCTCCCGTCCAGGTCCCCAAGTTAAATAGTTTTTGCCTTCGGCCTTTCTTGTGTGTGAATGCTTTTGCTCCGTACTTCCAATTATCCCTTTTCTTCCACGATATTGTGAAGAACGCAGAACTAATCAGGTTTTTGTTTGGTTTTTGGTGAGGAACAGGTACGTGCTTGGCGTTGGAAGCTTTTCCCTTTAGAACCTTGGGCAGGTTCGAACAGGAATTATTGGTCCTTCCCCCCCCCGCGGGAACCGGGACTTTTTCCTGTGGGTATAGTCCCAGGCGATTGGGCCACCCCCTTTTTTGCACCCTCATTTCGGGTTTCTAGTCCTCCCGAAATGGTTTTCTTTGTTCGGGTGTGCCGGTTCGAAGTGTAATCTGTCTTATTCTTTTGGTACTGGTCGCACGTTGGGAACGTTTGTCTGCGCTTCACTTTGACCTTTTTTTTTCCTTTTTGTCGGTCCCTTTTTTTCGGTCACGAAGATATGGGGGGATGGGGCTTTTTTGTGGGTACCACTGAATTCTTTGAAAGACCCTTCGGCACCATGTTTTTTTTTTCCTTTCCCCCGGAGGGGGAACAATTGCTCGGCTTTTTACGTAGGAGGGTTCCTGGTTTACAAGCCTGCGAGTTGTTTTTTTGACCATGTCCTGGGCGATAGGATTTCTCTTGTCTTTTGTTTTTCCCTGCCAGCGCCACGTTTGTGACTGCACCTTTAGAATTCACTTGCTACATTGGTGGACTCGTCCTTTTTTATTTTTCAGTTTAGCGTCGATGGCCTTCGCCTGTTTCAATTGGACTGGTTTTGAGGGTCCTTTTGCCCCTTCCCTGAGGGTTTTTTGTAGTCCCTCTGTTCACATTCCGGCTTGGCCGGTCGCTTTGGGGTCCGGTTGGTTTTTTTCGGTTTTGTGGCAGACATGCCCAGGACCTTTTTTGCTCGGTTGTTTATTTACCTGGCGTCTTTTCCCAGATTCAGGCCCCATTCTCTTCTTGGCCGCTTCCGTTATTGGTTTCTTTTTTCTTTGTCCGTGCGCTAGCCGCGGCATGTTCTGTCCTTTCCTGTTTAAGAGGTGCCTACCCTGAGGGGAGTTTTCTTCCGTCCCCACCCTTGCCGGTTCCCTTTTTTCCGTTCTGCCGAGGAATGGGCGGGAGACTCTCTTTCCCCTCCCTTTTTTTTTTTTTTGTTTGTTTCGAGTTGCATCTCCATTTCCTTCTGTTGCAACTCTTTGAGCCTGGCCTCCCGGTTTCCCCTTTTGACACCTCCCAGCTTTAGTGTCTTTTTTTTTTTTTTTTGGAAACCCCTGCTGGGCTTTAACTTGGCGGCAGGCGGCCTTCTGTACCGTCCCGTTCGGTAGGGGGCTGCCCTTTTTCGGTGCTTTCACAAGGTTTTTGATTTGCGTTTTCCCCCCCAGTTCGGGACCGGTTTTTTGCCCTCCCCTTGTGATCACGGGTTTCACTTTTATCTGCAATCGGCGGCCCGCCCGTCCTCTCCTTCCCTTGGTGTGGGCGCCGCGCCCTCCTCCTCTTCCGTCCCCCCCCTTCCCCGTTCCAGGGGCCATTGCCGGGCTCGGACGCCGTGTGTGATGATTTCCTAGTTCCATGGCACGGGTGTGAGATTGTCATCCTTTGGCATTTTTTTCCCTGGTCTTTACCGGGTTCCCCCCCACAGCTTTTTTTTTTTTTTTGGATCCGCGCCGTGAAAAAGGGTTTTGGCCGGCAGTTTGTTCCCCTCCCCCCCTCTCGCGGTTCAGGGGGGCGGGTTCCCTTTTGAGTTTTCACACACCCGGTCTCCCCCCCATTTTCCCTGAGGTGCGGTCCGTCTGTGACACAGTTTTTTCTTTTGACTTCCATCTCGTGGAAACTGACATTCACACGGGAAAAAGGAGGCTCCTGCGTGAGTTTTTGCCCACTTAGACGTCCTGCGACGTCTCCTGCAAAACTGCAGACCTGTTTTCCCCCCCCCCTTCCTAACCGGGCACACGTTCCCCCGGCACCAGGTCTTTCCTGGTCTAACACCGCCGATATCCCTTCCCCCGTTTTATAGGCCTCCTTTCTTCCTTGCCAGTTTAGACGCTTTTCCCCCCCACCCTGCGATGTCTTCGCCTGGCTTTGTTTCCCTTTTCCTTTTTTCCCCTTCCAACTTTTTGACCCCGCGTGAACTTGTGCTCGTACCGGCCACTTTTCTCTTTTCCCCCTGCGCCTCTTTTTCTTCACGGTTACACTCTTTCCCCTGTCTCTCCAAGCGCTGCACGAAGCTTTTTTCCCTTTCCCCGATTTTGAGTTGTGCTTCGAGGACCGACCCCCCTTCTTCAGTCTTCCCTTTTAGGGCCTTCGTCCCTTTTTTCGTAGGTTAGGAGTGTTTCCCCGAAGGCCGCGTTGAATGGTTTGTTTTTTTTCCCTCGGCCCTAGGTTTGCAGGCCGGGTTGTGTGACCGAACCTGTCCTTGGTTCCGGTTCATCTCCCCCCCGCTTCCCTTGGTTCGGTTTTTTCTCCCCACTTCCGGCTGTTTTTTGGAACCCCCCCCCACTCCTCTTTTTGTCAACCCAGGGTCGCGAAGGGGAAAGGGTTAATTCCCATAGTTATGCTTTTTTCCCCTAGATACTCCCTGTTTCCCGATCCCCCCGTTTTGTTTTCATTTTCTTTTTCGTGGCTTCTCCCTTGGATCCCGGGTTTACCCGCCCCGAGATTTTCCTGCGAACTTCGGGACAGGGTCCCGGTTATGTAGGAGGTCTATTTACCCTTTTTTCTACCGAGATTGGTCCTTCCCCCTTTCTCTTCTCGTTTCTTCTTTCTTTTTTGAAACCGTAGCGCCACGCGGTCCTCCAAGTGCATTGTTCCCCCACCCCCTGGCGCCGTGACTTAGGAAGATGTTTCATACCAGGTTTTTCTTTTTCTCCTTCCAAACGGCTGGAGCACCCATTTTCTTTCTTTTGTTCATGCTTTTTCCCGTTTCTTTAGTGTACATGCCCCTGGGGCCTTTGTAGGCTGTTTTTTTTTTGGCCCACCGGGCCGTGTGGAAATCCAGCGGGAAATCGGTTTTTCTTTTTCTGTTTCCTTCGGCGTGCCCCCCCCCCCCCGGCTCTCATCCCACCCTCCCTCTTGTTGACGTTTTGGGTGTCGGTGTTTTTTGGTACGGCCCTGCTCCCGGCCGGGCCGTGGGGCAGCGTTTTCTCCCCCCATGCCCATTTGTTTTTCTGGGATTTGCCCTGTCTCCACCCGTTCCCTTTTCCCTTGCCGCTCGCCTGGCCGTTTAAACCCTTTCTTTTTGCTTGGAACATGCTTTTGGCGCGGCGGCTACTCTTTTTTACTTTCAACCAATGTTGGCATTTTTTTTTCGGGCTAAGAAGCATTCGTCCAGGGTTTGTTACTCGTCCGACTCCACGCCCCTGATCAACAGTCACGGGTGTGTGTTTTTTTTATTACAAGTTCGTTGTTCTCTCCGACACGCAAACAAGACCCGTCCCGTTTTTTCGTTTCCCCGCTCGGTTAAACAGTTTTTGTTCTGAAACGCGTTGCTGCACTCCCTTTCGCCAAGTTCGTGCTTCTTTTCCAGAGGCGCGTCTTTTCTCGTCCTTTTCCCTGGTGCCCCAACCCTCCTTTGCTTTGCTGGGCGCCCATACCCCCTTCCTGTCACCCCCCCTTTCCGTGTGGCCGACGAGTGTCCCCCCCCAACCAGGCACGGTTGGGCAACACCTCCAGGTGTGTTTCTTGTGAATTTTGGTGTCCTACAAACTTTTTGGCCACTCACGCACATACCCGTCGGCGGGTTTCTGCCCTTCTGAGGGTCTAGTACGCCCCTTTCTTGAGTCCCGAATATTCAACTTGTGCTCCTCTCTTTTTCCCCAGCCGTGTTTATGGACGACCCACGTTATCCCGGCACAGTTTCTAGCCGATCGTGGCGACTCTGAATTTTTCCCCGTCCCGTTGCCCAGCAGACCA
>Ga0179593_1279101_pt1 | contig 11169 bp, 23 predicted proteins | sample CZODoug2_1_08_16_FD_185931 | JGI IMG/M metagenome (GOLD analysis project Ga0179593, IMG submission 185931) | Vadose zone soil fungal communities from Angelo Coast Range Reserve, California, USA - CZODoug2_1_08_16fungal (PacBio error correction) | ecosystem: Environmental > Terrestrial > Soil >... | reverse complement strand
GACCATTTAATCCACGCGTTAGATAGCATTTTGGTCCTCCTTGAGAGATGAGCACCGCATTTCCAAGTTTGACAAAAGTGGAAGCTCCCGCCCTTTTCCTTCCCCTTTCGTTTTTGGGTTGATTCTGAGCCTTGGACCTTTTTTTTAACTTCCCTCTGACCGCCCCCCTGCGTCCCCCCCCCCCCTCGAAGCAGTTTCCCCAAATTTCCTTCCCCTTTTAAAGAACCTGTTAGTTTCTTAGACTACCCCATTTTTTTTCTGTCTTTTTTTGGAACCCCCCTCCATCCTTTGAATGAGGTGCTAATCCTTTCCATCCCAAGCCCTCAATCTCCCTTTCAATCATTTTTCCGGGGTGTGTCACCCATGTCCCCCTACATCATTCATACGTAGGCTTGGTTTTTTTTTCCTCTTTCTGCCAAACACACATCACCCCAACCAACAGCTCTCATGAGTCCACCCCCTTCTTAGACATGTGTTTTTTAACTCGTGACCATTAACTTTGTTCTTTTTTATCCCACTTTTCCCTTGAGTTTGTTTCCCTTCTTGCCCTAGTTTTTGTCCACTCAATTAAAGGTCAAGGTATCTTCATTTTTTTTTTTCCCCCAACCCGTACGGTTGAATCTGTTTCTGCACTTTTTTCTTACTCTTTTTTTTGGCCCACCCCCTCTTGGTCCTGTTTTCTTTTTTACTAGAATTTTTTCCTCAAAACCATTGCTGACAGCAGTTTTTTTGTGGGTGCAATGGAATTACTTTTCCATTCCCCCCCTCCTTTTCCTTTTTCAGTCTGTTCATGATCTTTCCTCAATAAGTGCTAGTGATCTTGATTTCTTAAACCCCCCCCCCAACCGCTAAATTTAGTAAAATAGTAGGTTAACATACCATCCTAACTGATTATCCTTTCATTTTTTTTTTTTTTCCCCCCGTGGTCTCCTTTTCTTACCTTTGCCCAATCTGATAAGCTTCCCTCTTATTGTGCCCCATCGTTTTAACCCATTGGGGCAGGTGAACCCATTTTCCTCTGGCTGTCCCTAGTTTTTTCCTTTGATTTTTCCCCCAACACCCTAAGGGTGGGCGGAATCTTTTCTGTCTTATTTTTCCCTTTGGACACACCCTCTTTTTTTTCAATTTGTGTTTTACTCCGGTTTTCAGTTGTTCGTACCCTTTTTGTTGCCTGTCCCCCACCCCCCCCCCCATACCACCCAAAGGATAAGATTACTTCCCAAAACCACCCCCCCCCCCCCCACGTTCTTTCGTGTTTTTTAGTTGAGGACTTCCCCCCTTTTCCTCCCTTTTTCTCCCCCCCCCCCTCTCCTCAACAAATGTTCTTTTCTATTTATCCTTTTCAATGGTCCTGTAGTTATTTTATTTGGCAAAAACTTGCCCCCCCCGTAACCCTTTCCTCCACTAACCTTCAGGAGGTCAAACCCCCCCCCTTTTTCTTTTTTTTTTGCACTCCAATCCCCTCCCATCCCCACATGTCCCCAAAACCTTTTCCAACCGTAGTTTTTTTACTCCCTCCCTCCTTCCCCCTATTTTTGTTTTTTGTTTTTTCATCCCTTTGATGACCTTTTTTTTTCCACACCTTTTGATTTGTGACACCCTGTTGTTTGTAGGGATATGGGTGTGTTTGTTTTTTTTTTTTTTTTTTTTCTAACATTGTCCCTGAGAGTTACTCCCTCCAGAACAACCCCCCACCCCTTGATGAGTTGGTTGTTAAACCCCCTCACTGAACTTTTTGCAAACTGTGTGCCTTTTCTAATATCTTTTCATCTCATTGACTTGAGAAGGGGAACCCCCACTTTTAATTTTTAATACTAATATGTCTGATTGAATGTAAGGGAATGAATTCCAAACTTTCTTTTTCGTTTGGGTTTTTTCCCCCATTCGCAAAGTTTTGGAGTCACTTTATTCCGCCACGCCCCTCTTGATTCCCCTTTTCTCTTGTTGCCCTTTTTGTGTTGGTTAACGAACAACCCCCCCCACCCAGTACTATTCCTTTACCCCAGTGTGTATTCGTTTGGGTATTGACCTATATTAAAATAACTAATCCATTGAATGATCTATGTCGTGTTCCCAGAATTTTCCCTGACCCTTCACATCCAACCGTCCCCCCCCCTTGGGTGGGACCACTTTTCCCCCCAGCATATGTGGGAGGTTGGTGAGAGTCACCTCCCCCCACGCACAACATTTTTTTTTTTTCCCTTGTGTGGGTGTGTCTTGTGTAATGTTCCGTTGACCCTTCTCGGCAGAGAGAAGGGAAAAGAAACCCAAGTGGACTTATAAACTTTTTCCTGATTATTTACACCCCAGGTTTTCAGTAAGAAGACTGTAAGAAAAAAAGGACCCCCAATGAGGCCCCCCCCCCCGTAGATTATGATTTTTTGCTTTCATGTCCCCAGTGCGCCCCAACCGCTCTGAATTGTTCCCCCCCCCCCCTCCTTGTTTGTGACCGTCCCCCTCATCCTTTTTTACCTCCTCGTTTTTGTGTTGAGTTTTTTGAGTTTTGGTTTTTTTTTCTGGCCCCCCCCCGCGTCCATTCCGTTTCGCCCTGTCATCCCTCCTCACTTTCTCCGGCTCCCCTAGGTTGCCTTTTCTTTACAGGTACCCCCCAAACCCAGCTTTACATATAAATGAATTTAATTACCCTCGGGCAAGCCTCTGATTGAAGGGTAGATTGTCTGTTTTCCCCCCTCTGGGTTGACGAAGGTCTTTCGGGTTTTTACTCTCCCCTCCAACCTTTCTTTGGTTCCACTATTGTCATTTTTTGGTGGCGTTTTGCCTGTTTTGTTTTTTTTTCCCCAGTTTTTTTTTGGGGCCCACCTTCTCTCCCTTAAGGAAGTCCTATTCGTTATCTTTTTTTTCACTACCCTTGACCCCCCCTTGTGACCGGTTTGTCCGTACTTCAGGCCAATGTGCACACGAGCAAAATGTCAAGAACCTTTGTTATCTTTCGATGTATAACGTTTTCCCCCTCCCCATGGGTTACAACCGACCAAGGGAAGTTATTTGCTTTCCTTCACTGGAATAAAACAACCCATTTTAGCGGGAACACTTTTTACCTAGTTTTTTACCCCCCCCACGTTTCTGCCCTCTTGCAAACCAATTTTTATATTGTTTGTTCCACCCCTGTTCCCTGTCTTTTTTTACATCCCTCGTGGGACGCTCCCAATGGGAGGTCCCCCATCTCTTCCCCTCCCCCCCCCTCCCCCCCCTCAATGACTCACTTAGGTCATCAACCCAAGTTCATGTAGGAATAAAGTTCCCCTCCTGTGGAGGATGATTTAGTTGCAGGAACTTTTTGGACACTGAGTCAATTGGATGTTTTTTTTTTTTTTTTTTCTTTCTCTTGTACACGCCCTTTGGAGGTTGGACAGCGCTCCTGATTGTGAGCAACGGCTTTTCATTTACGTGCACGGTTTGTCCCTCCCAATAACCTTTTTGACACAACAATTGTCCCCCCACCCCATTTTTTTTGGGTCAGTTTTCATAATTGGAGGGTTTGTCTCCCTCGGAGGTTTTTTTTTTAAGAGAATCTACCCCCCCCTTCCACCAATGCCCTCTTTTTTTTTCTTGTGTGTGATGTCAACTATTCCCTGGTTATACTTTATCCCCCCAACCCTTCCTTCTTCTGTGTTTCCTTCGAATAATTCTGGAAGGTTTTTTCCCCGAGAGTTTACTGGAGGGTTCCCTCCCTGGAATTCCGACCTGAGAACAAGAGCGGGTGAAGCTACCCGCATTTTTTTTCCCACTTCCCACTAAATACAAGGCGGAAATTGATGTGTGTTGCAACTTTTTTCTCCCCCGCTAAACAATCCTGATCCCCCCTGACTCTCCCCTTTTTTTTCCCTCATCAATTTTTCTGGGACTCCATTGTGCCCACCGGAATGTTCACTTTTATCTTTGCTTATATTATATTTTCCCCCCCCCTTCACCCCGTTTTCCCAAGAAGACCGTATCCCTCCTCCCCTACGCCCCAGGTGGGTCTGAAACAATCGTGATTACCAGTATAATCATTACCAGTCTATGCCTATCCACCAATTTTCCGCATTCTCAACCCAACACAAAAAAACAAAAACACCCACAAACCCCCCCCCAACCCCAACCAACCACCACACCCAACACAAACAACCCCCACCCTTTTGCTTCTCACTTCACAAGTTGAGTTCCAGGCCTATTCTTGTCAACCCCCACCCACCCAAAATCCTAGGTGTGTTCCCACACAGACATAAACACCCTAAGTCCACGTAACCCTTTTTTTTGTGTGTTGGCTATCAACAATGTTTTTTATTACCCTTCACCCGAGAGACGAAACCTGCCATTTTCCCAACCCCCTTCAATTTTCTCCCCCCACCGTCCAAAGGAAAAAGGTTAAACGAGTGGACCGCCTATTTTAATGAGTTGCCCTTCTCCTTGTAGTTTATGGTTTTGAGAACAGTCCTACTACGGGCGAGAATTTAGATGTATTACAACAAAACGAATGTTTTTTTCCCCAGGCCTATTCCTCTCTCTTTTATATCTGAATCCCCCATCATCTGTTAATCGATGGCCTCTTTTAAACCCCCCGTTTCCCCCCCTAACAAAACCCCCCTCTTTCTTTTACCCCCCCCACAATTTGCCATGTCCCCCCCAAGTCAGTTTTCCGACTTTTTGGGACTTATTCTTTGGTAAGGGTTAACTCTGGCTCTGAATAAGGTTTGATCCCGGCTTTTCCCCCCTTCCTTGCCGTGGGGGTGTGTTTGATTAGATTTTTCCACGTTGTCTCTCAATCTTTCCCCCCCAGTTTTTTCCCCTACTCATTCCACAAAAATTTTCCTAGACTTCTTTTCCCTTCCCACAGTCTTATTTCCCCCCCAAATGGTTTAGGCTTTCCTTTTTCCACTTTTCCTCCCTGTGTTTTCATATGGTTCCAGTCACAGTAATAATCATTATCCCCCTTTTCCGCGTTGGCACTGTCACCATTGTTAGAATTTCCGCAGATTTTTGCCCGTCGGCGACTGTTCTGTCCCATTCCCACCCCCTACCCCCCAAACAAGCTAGAGATCTTCCCCCCCTTGTAGCACCCCTCCTTTTTTTGACCCCCCCTTTGTTATTGTTTCGTTTGTTTTTGTCTCCCCATTTTCATGTTCTGTATAATTTCTTTTTCCATGCTAAGTATTTTTTAATTAGGCCTCCTTGTCTGCCCTTTTTTTTTGTCCAATTCATGGTATATGTGCACCTTTTTTCTTTGCTTTCTTTTTTTTCACCCCAAAAATTTTTTGTTTATTTGTTTTTTTCCCCACGGTAAGATAAGCTTTTCTCAACTGTTCCTTTTTTCCAAATTTTCTGATTTGGACGGCATGATATACTTTTCAAGTCAGCTGGACATTTCTGGTTTTTTTTTTTTCTTAAGGATTTTTTCCCCCCCCGGTAGTGACACAAATAGTAATCGACTTTTTCTGCCCCCCCCTATGAGATATTTTATGACCTCAGGGTGACCCAATATTCTTTTTTTCCTCCAGGTTTTTCCAGCGGTGGATGTTTTCCCTGGTCCCGGAGTCTTCCACACCAATGGTCCACTAGATGCCCTACTCCCCTTTTTTCCCCCTATTTGGCCACACGGTTTTTTTCCACGGAGTCCAAACGATGTTTTCCTCCCTTGATTGTAGCTTGTAGTGTTTGTGGATTTTCTCTTTTCAACTTTGACATTGGTTCTGGATGGTTTTTTCTTTTAGGAGATGACATCCCCACAGAGTGTGACAGAGGGAGGGTTCCCACTTCTCTTTTTCTTGTTGTGGTGTCCATCGGATTGTTTTTATTTCAAAACCCCCCCCCCCCCCAATGACTTTAGGATAGGTTTTTTTACCCAACCCCCACCCCCTCAACCCCGTTTTGTTGTGTGGTATGCTTTCTCGTCTCCAACAAACCTTACTAATTTCTTTGCCTCCCCTCCCCCCACTGATTGTAGACTTTTTGTGTTCATGTTTGTTTTCTTTATTGTTCTTTTTCCCCAACCCCCTTTAAGCCATGCTCCTTCCTTTTTTTTTTCCACCAATAAGCGCGTTCCCCCCCACATACTTAGTGGGACTCTCATTCAATCTCAGGTGAACGGTGTGCCCCTTTTCCCCACAAAAATCCGTTTTTCTTCCCTGTTCCTTTTTTTTTTTTTTGTTCCACAACTCATCTTCCTTCCCGACATTTGTTGTTTTTCCCCCTTTTTTTTTCATGTATGGAACAGACTTTTTTTCCAGCAAGCAGCCAGCGGGGTGGACTTTACCATTATTCATTTTAGTTGGTGTTTTCCCCCCCATGGTCTCTCCCCCCCCACAGAGAGGTTATGTAAGCCTCCACAACGGCTAGGGCTGGGGTGTAAAAGAACTAGAACTTTTTTCCCAAACTTTTTTTTTTAATCTCTTTTCCTTTTCTAGGTGAAAAATTATTAGGTAAGTGCATCCCTATACTTTTTGTATGGCACCCAGGACTTATGCTTTTTCCACAAAAATTTCTTTTCGATTTATTTCCCCCTCTTCGAACAGGTGGGGATTCGCGTTTGTTGGACACCTTTTCCCTCATCTGAAGATAACACAAGATTGCGTTCCCCCCATGTTCCTCTTGGGTTTTTGTCGAAGTGTTTGCCTACCCTCCCCTCACCCCTATCTCCTCCTCCTTTTTCCTCCCCCTCCCCCACCCCCCCCCTAACCCTTCTTCCCCCCTTTTCCCCCCCTCTCCCTCCCCTTTACTCAGATGCCCCTATCTACTCATTCCCCCCCCCCCCATATTCCTTACTCAAACCCTCTCCCACCCATTTCTTCTCACCCCCTCTCCCCCCTTCCTCTCTCTCCTCCCCCCCCCCCCTCACCTCCCCCTACCATTCCACAGCCCCTTACTCACCTGTCCCCCCACGTTTACCACGATCCTCCCCTTACCTCCTTTCTCACTCCTCCCCCAAAACCATTTCCACACTCTTATGCGAGTTCCCCCGTTCACACGTCTCTCCCTACCCCACCCCCCCCTCCTCTTTCTCCTCCTCCCCCCACCGCTCTTTCCCCCCCTCTTTTCCACCTCTTCCCCCTCCCCCTCTACTCTTCCCTCTCCTCTATCCCACCCCCCCCCCACCCACTTTCTTCCCTTTTCCGTCACACTTCCTCCCCGCCCCCCCACAACTTAGTCTTCCCAAACCCCACCACCCACCAACATACCCCCCCATTCCCCCGCCCTCATCTCTCCTCCTCCCTTTACTCTACCCCTCGACCACCCCTCCTCTCCCCTCTCCAACCTTTCCCTACCCACGTACCACCCCTCCCTCCCCCTATGCCCCCCGAAAGTCCCCCCTATTATTCCCCCCCCCCCCTCTCCTCCTCCCCTCCCAACTACCCTGCACCCCCCCTCCCCTTCTCCTTACCTAATCCTTCTCTCCTCCCCCTAACCTGGCCACCACACATCAACCTCCCCTTAAACCCACTATCTCTCCTCCTTTCCCCCCCCGTACAACGCCTCCCCCCTCCCACCCTCCCCCCTTTCCTCTACCCCCCCCTTCCCTTCTACACTCACCCCCACCTCTTCCCCCCCCACCTACATACTCCTAACCTCCTTCCCCCAACCCCCCTCTTACAGCTGCTCCACTCACAATCTTTCAACTCCCCCCTTCCCTATCTTCCCCCCTTTCCCCCTCGACATTTTTCCCTCTTTCCAACCCCACCCCCTTCTCTCCCTTTCCCTCCCAGTTACGCCTCACTCACCCCCCTTCCACCCCCCCCCACTCTCTTTCCATATCTCCCTCGCTCCACCCATTCCACCCCATCAGACCCCCTCTCCCCCCCCCTCTCCTCCCCTCCTCTCTCCCCCGCCGCTTCTACCCACTTCTTAGTACACTACTTCTCTCGCCAACCTGTCCATCCACCCTCTTTCCATCTCGCGTTGATCCCTATCACCCCCCTTCCTTCCCCATACCCTCTCCCTCACCGCTCTCCCTCCCCTTTCTTTCCCCCAACCTCTCCTAGTCTCTTCTTCGCCCTCACTTTCCTGGCCCTACCTTCCCCCATCTACCTCCCCTATCCCCCCCCCTCCTCTTCCTTATTCCCTCTTCCTCACCCTCTTCTTTTCCCCACCCAACCCCCCCCTCCCAACGATGCTTTAACCCCTCCGCCTAAATCGCGTACATCCCTCTTCCCTCCTCCCCCCTCTCCACCCCTTCCCCCTTCCTCTTGACCCCCCATCTATCCTCTCCACCACCTTCATATCTCCCTCTTCCCCCGCCGTTAACCTTCCCCTCCCCCCATGGGTTCTACCCTGCCTCTTCCTACCTCGCCCTCCCTCTGTTTAACTCCCCCTCCTGCTCCCAATTTTACTTTCCCTCCTTGTTCAGTACCCCCCCCCCCCCAGATAATTTCTCTTTCAAAACCAGAGTGTGTTTTCTCTGTTCTGTCTCCCAATAAGGAATTTCTCCCGCAGGGTTTGTCGACTTTTCGGTCCTCGTCCCCTCCCAAAACTTATATTCTTTTGACTTTTTTTTCATTTTTTTTGCACCCCCAGTTCCCCACACCCCCAATGTTTTTGTTCCCCCCCCCCCCCCCAGGTGGTCTTTTTTTTCACCAAGATTTTCCCCCCCGTTCCTTTTTTTTCCTTGTTCCCACCAGTTGATCTTACCCCCCCCTTCTACATTAACCCAAAGAAGTTTGTCTTTTTTTCTTTTCACCTGAAGTATCTGATGTAAAGAACAGTTCAGTTAACTCATTCCTTCCTTCCCCCGACTGAGGTTACCCAGACCCTAGAGTGGAGTCATCGAACCCCGAAGACCACACATGTGACCCAGGTGTTGGGCACTTTTCGTCTCCCTTTTCCTTCTTTCTTCCCTTTGTGGTTTTGACCTTACTGCACCCGCTTCCCCCCCCCTTTTTCTCTTTGCGGTTTGCCATGACTTCACCCCTGTGTTCCTTCTCCGGTCTTTTTTCTTAACATGACCAAAATCTCATCAAATTTTTTCCATTTCTTTCCCCACCTCTTTCCCCTCTGAGGTGGTGGGTGTGGTTAGTAGGCCGAATGGGAATGTTTTTTTTTTTTTTTTTTTTTACTCCTCAACTTTCCCGTGATGTCATTGGCATAGAGACGTCTTGGGACGGTGCGGTTTCCCCGCGTTTCCTTTTACAGGTTTCCCTCGCTCCTTAGTCGCAATAACCTCGCCCTTTTTTTTGTTTCCCCGTTAGCCTCTATTACTATGTTTTTTCGGTCAATCGGCCAGATCCAGGTGCACTGATTTTTTCTGCAGATATGTAGTGTCTCCCCCCCCCCACTTTGCGTCCGGTTGTTAATGTCCAAATAATCCCCTTTGCTTTTAATTGTTTTTTTTTCCCCCTTTTCCCCCCCCCTTTATATTCCCAAAGGTTTTCCTTCCGTTTTTTTTTTTCCCCTCAAAGCTACCGTTCCGTTCCATGCCATGCACATTCTTTTTTAACCATTTTCCCTTGTCTTTTTTTTTTTTCCCTCCTGTGACATTGATACCCCCAACCCCTTCGGACAGGCTCTCATATTAAAAACTTCCTCCCACACCCTCACCCCTTGTGGTGAACTAGGTACTTTTCCCATTTATGTAGGACTCCCCTGCACCAGTGGTCGTGGAGTGATTTTTCGGCGACAGGGGACGGATTGAAGTTTTCCCCCCCCCCCCCTTGGATTGAGTTTATGATTTTTAGTGGAATTAGATGAGGTTTTCACTTGTTATGGGCCCTCCCCAGATCAGTTTCCCTTTTGCCCCCACTTTTTTGTTTTTGCCAACCCTAACTTTTTTCCACAAACCAAAGGCCCCAACCCTATGGTTCTTTCCCCCACTCACCCCAAGTGTTGGGTCATCCACTTGAGTCTTTTACTCCCTCTTTAACAAGTTTTCCCCAAGGAACTTGGGTGAGAGGTGATTGGATCACTCCCCCCTTATCTTGGTTCTACCTCCAATTTTTCTTTTTCGCATTTTGGTGGACCTGACCCGCTTTTTGCCCACGAGGGTAAGCCCCCAGCCAAAATTTTTTTTTTTTCGTCCGCCAGGCCTTTAAGGAAAAGAGTTAGAGGGGACTCTCAAACTTTTTTTTTATCCAAGTTGTGACTTTACAACAAGGAAATTGCTTTTCCTCCCAAACTGTGTTTTAGAACCCCAACCGCCTCACCAATCGTTAGACTAGGACTTGAATCCCTTCCCTCCTTGTTGGAAAGGATTCAGGACCGGGGACTAATGAAAATGGTGTCTCACACCCCTTTTTTGATTAACCCACCGAATAGTTCCCCTCCCTTCTTTTTCAAACTAAAGAGTAGAGCACTCCCCCCTGCCAGCAGTGGAGCATTCCCCCACCACAACTCTTGAAGACCTTCCTTTCTCATCCCACCAACGATCCAGAAGACTTTAGCTGCTTTTCCAATGCACCCCCTTTGATACAGGCCTTTTTGACGGTCCCCCCCCCCCCCCCCCCCCCCCACCACACAAAACACACTTTTTGTGTACCAAACCCTATCCCCCAAGATTGCCCAGAACATTCTTCCTGCTGTCCCTCCAACTTTTACCCATTGTCACCTCATTGCTGAAAAATATACTTGCCCAGAAACCTTTTTTTTTTCCCCCCCCCCTTTTTCTCTTAGCCAGTTTTTTTTTTTTAAATCCCGCTCTTGTGTCCCCCAGCCAGCATTTTTTGTTACTGCTTGACTTCCTTTTTATGTTTTTTGTGACTACATTGTTTTTTTCTTCCCTATTAGACTCCCACTGTATTGAAATTGATTGACACGGCTATCCTGTTTGGTCTTTATTTTTCTCTTTTTTTCCTTCGTATTTCCTGCTCCCTCCCAATCATGTCCCTCCCGTTTAAGAAGCTAAAGAAACCCCCACCCCCCCCCCAAACCTTTTTTACCGTCCGAATGTATTGAAAACAGACCCATGATCTTTTTTTGGGTTTTGTGGGGGGTTTTTTTTGGTTTCTCCTTTGTGGGCGATAGGAGAGAGGGAGTAAGAGTATCCCCCAGTGGATTTTCCCCCCTTTTTGTTGTTGTGGAGGGAGCTTTTCTTATCTTTAATTTTTTTTACCCCCCTTTCCCCTTCCCTCTCCATCATAAACCCTCCTTTTAAATGTGTTCTGGGGGGCGGTCGACATAATCGGGTTCTTTAGGTTTGGTAACCCCCGGGTTCCGTTAAGGAATGGTTACGTTCATCTTTTTTGC
>Ga0179593_1555003_pt1 | contig 11170 bp, 23 predicted proteins | sample CZODoug2_1_08_16_FD_185931 | JGI IMG/M metagenome (GOLD analysis project Ga0179593, IMG submission 185931) | Vadose zone soil fungal communities from Angelo Coast Range Reserve, California, USA - CZODoug2_1_08_16fungal (PacBio error correction) | ecosystem: Environmental > Terrestrial > Soil >... | reverse complement strand
TTCCTTCCTGCAATTCTTTTCCTGTTTTTCCTTTTTTGAGTCTCTAACACCCTTGAGTTTTCCTCTTCGGGTTCTGCATGGGTACTTTCCGTATCCACCCTCCCTCGTGATTGCGGGGACTCCCCGGAACCTTTTATTTTTTCCCTTGTTATGCGTTTTGCCTTTGGGCTTCCTGAATCTTCTCCCTCTCCCCATCGACCACTGCCGCCAGTAGCCTGGGTTGATTTCCTTTTGCCCTCCGGTTCCTCCCTTTGGGCCCTCCCCCCTCCTTTCTCCCACGTTTTAGGTTGCTAAGTTCTTTGCGGCAATCCCTTTAACTTTTTCTTACGATCCCCTCATTTCCAATGGTTCTATTTTCTTTTTCTCTAATTACACCAAAGGTCGCTCTCCATCTTTTGGCGCCTATGCTCTACAAATTCGTTCGATGGCTCTTCTTTTTTACTTCCCCCCCCTTTCTTTTTTCTCCAGCATCGCTTCCTTTCAATGGGGTATATAGCTATCCCAATTTTGGGTTGTCGATTGGGCTATCCGGGGGGGGGGTCTGCCTTGTCTTCTTTTTCTCTTTTTTTTGCGTTTCCACTCACCCCACCGCAACCAAAAAAAAAACGTTGTAAGGGTTCAAGTATTTTCTTTTTGGACCCTTTTTTTTCTTCGGTGTGTTTTTTTCCCCTTTCGTGTCCTCAGCATTGTTGTTTTCCTTGATCCTTACGACATTAATGAACTGGTCTTTCAAGTTTGTCACCCTTCTTTACCCCCCATTTAGCCCATATCCTCTAGTACACCCCACCCCAATCATCAGGTGATTAGGGTACCCCTGTAAATATGTAATACCCGCAATCTTGCCCATTACCGTTAATACTCTCCCCAGAAATTCTCCTCAGATCATTTGTTGTCCGTCTGTCCGTTGTGTGCCACCTGTGATAGCCCCCCACATCTCATGTTTGTTAGGGGTTTGTCTTCCTGGCTCTATGCAGCTTTTTTTGTTGGTAACATGGCCAATAAACGCGGGAGGCTCCAGGTGACTGTGTCTAGGTTTCCAACCCACAGTTTAATTCCCTTTCCTCGTTTTTTTTGACTCGTTGGATGCCAGAAAGTTTGGACCTTTCCACATCGGTGCCTATCCTTCATTTTCACCATTTTTCTTACCCCTTAACATCTCCCCCCTTTCCATTCCTTATCAACCCTTCTTCCCATCTTGTTTCTACTACAAACAAATTTTAAACCTTCCCAAGTGTGGCACCTCCCCCCTTCCATTCCCCCCCCTTTGACCTTTTTCCCCTCTGCTCCTAGATGGCTGGTTAGCCACTTCCAAACATATTGGCTTTCCCCTTTTTTTTCTCCAACCCCCCCCAACTGCAATCTTTACAAGGAAACAATCACTCCCCCCCCCTTGTTGCTTTTACCTTTTGGCTATGATTTTTTTTTTTTTTTTCTCGCTGGCAATGTTCCTTTTTTCCGGTTGTCATCCAACACCGTGTTTCCAAGCTCCTGTTGCCCCCCACCCCAATCCTTTCCCCCCCCCCCCCCCCCATTGGCAAAACCTTTTGGCTTTGACCTCTCATATGAGACCAGGTCGCCAGCCCTGCAATCACCTTTTCTTTTCCCCTCACTTTTTCCTTTCCCCACTGTTCTGCCCCCGGTGGACCACGAACCCAGGACAGCTTTATTCGCCAATGAGATTGAGATATAAAGACCCTATTTTTTTTTTTTCTTCGGTGTCTTGTTTCCAGGTTTGGGTACAGGGTCACCTTGATGGCATTGGTTTCCAACTAAATGACTCTTCCACACTTTTTTTCCCCGACCCCTGATTGTTCGCATTTCCCCCCCAGCTTTGTGTAATTACTGGCCACCCCTCCCCCCTTCCCCCCATTTGTCACTTCTCCTTTTCAACAATTCTTCCCTAATATACTTTTTACTCATGTAATAATCTTTCCACTCCTGTTCTCAATCTCTCTTTCCTTTTCCCTTTCCCCCCCCCCACTCCTCCTCATATTTTCCTTTCCTCATTAGTCATCATACTCCCAGTGTCCCCTCTCTCACAAGATAAAATAAACAACCCCTATTTATAAAACATCCTCATGTAGTTCCTTCACTACCTTTAGCCCCCCCCTCACTTTCCTTTTTTTCCAACCTTAGACAGTTTTCTGGCAAGATTATTGCCCATTCATTCATTACATTTTTTTGTGGTTACCCAGTCCCACAGTACCCCTGTGATTTTTTTTTTTCCCATGCCCCCCCCTTCCCCCTGAATATCCATGTACCATGCTCCCCAAGCCCCATAACTGTGAAAGGGTTTTCGAAGATGGCTCCCTTTTCCCCCTTTCTTTTCCCGTCAAATTCCGAAAACCCCCCCCCTTCTGCATCTAGTTGGTTTTCTAGATCCCTTTTTTTATTGAACCAATAAAACTCCCCTCCGGACAACCTTCCCCCTGGTCATGGGGTTTTTTTTCCCCCACATTGCCCCCTTTTTTTTCCTTGCGCGGACTCTCCTTGAAAATTCTTAGGTGGTAGGTTTTAACTTTTATTGTCTTATTCTTTTTTTTTCACGTTTGGGTGGTTTTTTTGTGGTTGGTTGTACTAAGATGGTTTGACTGCACCCCCTTCTTCGCATCCCCCCTTCTTAACTTGGTGATTTCTGAAAGTCTTGGACTTTCTGCTGAACAGTTCTTTTTGAGCTGGAACCCAGCACTGTCCTTTTTTTTGTTCCGAAGCTATTTTGAGTTTGGTGATATTCCAACAGGTTGGGGAACTCTCTCAGACAATTTTTAGTTCTTCCTTTTTTTACCCTCTTTCTTGCCGGCCTATTGAAACCGATTGTTTTGCACGGATGTTGATATTCGCCCCCCCCCCTGACCTTGATTCTCCCAGTCTTCTTTTTAAGCCTTTCCCCACTAGCCCTACGTTGGTTGGCCATGGGGGTCCTTTGATTTTTTTGGGGGCTTTTTGGCTGCGGCATTCGTAAGCATACATCGTTCCCAGGCGTTTTTTTCTCCTCCGTTCCCCTTAGGGGGCCTTGTTTCCCCCTTCCTATTATGGAGGCAAACAGGGTTTTTTTTTTGTGCTATATCCTTTTTTTTTTTTTCAGATCATTGTGTCTATTTTGTGTTTCTAGGGTTTTTTTTGTTGTATGACCCCCTGCTGTAACTTCCTTTTGTTCAGCATTTTCCTTTTTTTTTACAGGTCCCCCCCCTACTTTCCTCGGGACTTGTTTTTTTTTTTTTTTTTGAATTACCACCAATGGAGGCCTTAAAGTTGTGGGCTGAGTCCTTTTGTTTCCCCGAAATTCTTCCCATTCTTCTGTTTGTAGTCGCCCATGCAGCAAACCACTTTTCACTCCTTTCTGCTTAGGTCTCTTCCTCGAACCCCATGCCCCCTTTGACCCCCCCTCCCAGGATGTGCCCATTGTCATTGATCCTCAACGATCACCTTTGTCACTCGTTTGAACCCAAAACGTTCTTGTGGCTTTCTTTTTGGATTTTTTTTTTTTTTTTTGCCCCCAAGGGCTTCCTTTCCCCCCTTACGAGTGTTGCGTGGTAAATGTTCTTTCGATTTCCCTTTTTTGCAAGTTAACGGACTGGAGTGCCTCATTTTTGACAGAGGAGCGTTCTCGTTCCGCGTGGTTTGCCCCCTGGATTGGTTGGCAGAAAATTTCGCATGGCTGGGACAAACTTTCGAAAGCCGTAGGAGATAAGGTTTCGGGAGTTCTCGGGACGGTTTTTTGCTATCGTCATGAGTGCTCATTTTCCTCATGAAGAGTGACCCTTTTTTTCTTTTCTTTTTTTTCTGACTCTTTTTTCTTTTTCTCAAATTCTTATTACTTAAACAAATCCTGCACCATAGATTCTACTGTTTTTCTTGGCATTGGTACCTGCATCCTCTGCCACCTACTTACCGGTTCCACCCACTTTGTTGCCCCTCTATTTTTTCCTTTGGGTTTTTTTCCTAAAGGGCCATTTCCAACCCCCTCCGCCTTCCCTTTTGTATCCACACCCCTCTGGGCCAAAATTACCCTTCTCCGCCTCACGGCTTCAACCCCCCTCTGACCCCTTTTCCCCCCTTTCACAAAAATTTCTCCTTTTTCCCACCTCCTTTTGTGTTTGCCCCTCTTTTATTGTTGAAGGACCTCATCAGTCCCAGTTGAAACCTTTAGTTCCTATTTCTGCCTCTTTCTCTTTACCCTTGAGGCCTCTTCTTCCCCTCACCTCAAACCAGCCCAAACCTTTTCTAACCTGGTCTGTAATTCTTAGGGACCTCCAAGGTTGAGGTTCTTGGTTTATTCCTGTTCTGCCCCCCCCCCCCCTTGGCTCCCCCCTATGTCAGTTACTTGCATCCATGTTCCCCATCACAACACAAACCTTTAAATCTGGCATCTTTGCCCAGATTACTCAACCTCCCCCCCTTGGTTTTTCCACGTTCCTGCCTTTTTTTTTGACAGCCTTTTGTCATTATCCCCTTCCATTACAATTCCGTCCCCCCACATTACCAATTCCAACCCAGCCTCCCCTCCCCATTCTCCCCCCCCCGTTCCTCCCCCATCCTTGACTTCATCCTGCCTGTTAGATAATCAAACATCCCCACTCCGTTGTTCATTGTGCAAATCCTTCGTTCAAATTCCGGTACTTCTGACCGTCCTGACTCTTTCCCCCCCCCCCGAACCCTTCTCTAACACTTTCTCTCCTCCCTACCCCCTCATCAGAATCCTTTCTACTTTTCCTACCTTCACCACTGTTTGTTATTCTCAATATTTTCCGCTATCGAAAAGCTTTCTTCCGCCTTCCAGATTCCCCCACCACCTCCCCCCTTTTCTTTCCCCCGAATCCGTTTCAACCCAAAACTACCTTAACTATCTTTTACCAGTGCAACGCAACAGCTTTAACATTTTTTTCTTCACTTCCCCCCCCCATTTTTTTTTATTTTCTCCTTTCAACTTTTCTTTCCCCCCCCTGCCCCACTGCCACAAATAGATGGGGGTGTTTCGTTTAACCCTACTTCCTGGGCATGTCCTTTTTCCCTTTACATTTTCTCCCCTGTGCCCACTGTCCCCCCCTTTCTTGGTTACTGGCTTAAGCATTGTTTTTCCCTGTGTTTATTCCCGTTCTTGGTTTTTCTGTCCCAACAAGTTTCCAGGGTCACTTTAGTTACTTTCCTGCGTCATTTTAACACAAACCCATGTACTTACGCCCCGACTTCAGCCCCCATCCTTCTTTGCCCCCCTTCAACTAAGAGGCCTCATTTTTTCGGTTTGGTAGGTATGTTTAGTTGGATCCTTCCTCCTTTGCTTTTTTTTGTGTTTTGTTTTTAAGGCCCCCCTTGGTTTTCCAATGTAAGTACTGTCGGCTCCTGCTGTTTAATAATCTCCGTCCAAGGATGACCCAACAGTGGTCCATGTCTTTTTCTTTCCTCCTACATCTGAGCCCCCAGGTCTTTTTTTTTTAATTCTTTCTATTACATTCTTCTTAGCCGTTGTAGTTGAAAAATCTGTTTGCGATACAAACCTCTCGAGGTTGGTTTTTGTTTTCTCTTGGTTGTCCTCCTTTCCCCCAGCTTTTTTCTTCTTCTGAATATTTTTTCCTTTTTTTTTCTTCCCCCCAACATTTGTGCTAATTTATTGCCCTGACCTCAACGTTCCTGTCCCCACCTGGTCCACCCCCACAGTTGTCCCCCCCCCCCCCATGTATTTCCCCTAATTGGTTTTCTCCTTTATGTTAATCTCATTGTCACTCATTTGTCTTTTTTTCATCTGTTTTTCCCCCTTCCCTGTTCATCCCTTTTCCTTAGTGTCTGCCTTCCACATCTTCACGGAATTCTCGTGCTTGCCTTGCTGTCTCCTCATTTTTGTCTCCCTCCCCAAGTTTTGAATGTGACGTTTGATTTTGAACAGTATTTTGCACACCTGTTGGTTTTTTTCTTTCCCTTTGCCCCTCTCTTCCCATATTTTCTTTTTTTTCTTCTCTCCAGACTTTTTTCCATGTGTCTCCTGTGAGTTTTATTTGGCATTTACTCTTGCACCCCCAGTTGTGTTTTACTAGTCCTTCTTTCCCCCTTTTTCCCCATACTTATCCCAGTGGCTATACCCCCCTGCATGATTGGCACCTTTTTCGGTTGACTTTGCTAAAGTCTGGTCCCCCCCCCATTTTTTTGCTTTGCCTACTTTTAACTTTTTTTTGATTTCCCCTTTTTCTGTCCCTTGTATAGGTTTTTGCCATGTGACTGTATTTTCTCAGATGGTTCTTTTGATATGTTGATAGTCATTTATGTCTCCCCCCCTTAGTTTAAACGCGGTCACTTTCTACATCTTTTTTTTGACACTCCCCCCCCCTCATTCCCCTGCGCCTTCTTGTAAATGTGACCTTTTGTCCCAAACCCTGCTTCCCTGTTATTGCCAGTTCCCCCCCTACCACCCCAACCCCCTTCCCCCAAATTAATGTCCTCCTCCTCACCATGTTCTCCACCACCTTCCTGTGCAACCCAAATGGCTCTTTCCCAGTTTTTCTTCAACTTTTTTTTCCCTTTACTCCTCCCTCTTTTCTTTATTTATGTTTGACCCTTCACATGTTCCCAGAAGTCCCTTCTGGGACCTTCTGTGTGGTTTACTAGCTATATCTTAGCTAATGACTTTTTCCCCAAACCTTTTTTTCTTTCCCCTTGGACCTCTTCTTTTCTTCTCTCACCTTCCCACTGTGCTGATCCCCCCTGTCTTTTTCATACACCCCTTCCATCACTTACCCCCCTGCCCCTAGAGGTTTCCACACACCCCTTACCTTTTGTATTTCTTCTTTTGAAGGTTTTCTTTTTTTTCCTGCCTCCCCCTCCTGATTAACCAAGCAAGGGGCGCTGGAGAGCCATCTGACCTGCGGTTTTGACCCCTTTCTGCAACCCTCTTCTTCTCCAAGCTCTCTCCACATTTGACTTAGATCTTTTTTCTTTTTTGAGCTAACCCTCATTGTAGATTTTTATGCGCCAAGATGGGAGCCTGACTCTACCTTCAGAACCTTCTGTTCCGTCCCCTTGATTTCTTTCCCCTCCCCACGTTTCTAAGGTTACGATCCCAATGATTCGAATCGACTCCTGTCTGCCCCCCCTCTTCGTGGAGCGGGTATTCCCCCCTTTTTCCCCTCCCCCCTTCGCCCCCCCATTCTGCACTCGATGTGGAGGCTTTTTTGGATACTTCCCCTAAGACCCCCCGGACAAAAACGCAAGCTTTAGAGCAGTCGCTTCTTTCCCGCAACTTTTTATTTTTGTATACCACTTTCTATTACCCCCTCCCCAATGAAATTTTTGTTCGAGACCCCTTTTCCTCCCGCAATGGCCAGAGCAGAATCATCGCTATTTCCTCGTTTTCCCCCTATTGCAATCTTCTTCTTGTGACTTTTCATTTTTTTTCCCCCCAAATTTTTCATTGTCTTGTGTCCTCGTCGGTTTTCATTCCCCCCATCACCCCCCCCTCTTTTGTATTCCTTTGACAATACACTCTGCTCCCTGATATCCTTTTTCCCTGGTTTGTCTGTTTTCGGCCTCATTCTCCCTCGACTTGCCTCTCCCTTTGGGTGTATGACGCTCTCCCCCTCTAGGACCCTCGGGGCTTTTGTGTACCGCTCCTTTTCTAATCTCTTGTCAAGCGTTTTCCCTTTTCGCGTTTTACCATTACAACTGTGTTGGAGGCTTACCTTCTCGTGCATTTCTCAATTGTTTGTGGCGTTCATTCCCGCTCTTTTTCCAATTTTGCTCTCCTCGGGTTTTCAGGTTCCGAGTTTTTCACACTTTTCTTCCTCCCCCCCCATTGCGGTTTTTCCCCTATGACGCTTGCGTCATGGTTCTCGTGCTCTCCTTTCGACTGCGCTTTTTGCCGGCTTTACGGCGGGTTTTTTTCCCCCCCCACTATGCCTCCCCAAGTCAACACCAAAAAAGTGTACCGGTTTCCCCTTTTTTTTCACCTTCCCTCTTATAGCGTGATTGGGGAGGGTTGTCTTCCTTTCCCCGTGTTTTGTTTTTCAAGGCAGTGTTTTATTCCGGTTTCTTTTAGTCCTTGCCGGTAAAATGTGGTCTCCCCCAGTCTGATTGGTCCATAATCATTATGCTTGGACTATTCTAAGCTAGTAAAACCACCCACCTGTTTTCATGTATTACCCTCCCTTTATAAAACCTTTTCCCCTTCCAGTGTTATATTCCCCCCAACCAGCCTGATTTTTTTCCCCGTTTGGGTGTTGGCGTTTTTGCGTTCTGGTCTTCTGCGCGAGGTTCCACCTTCTCCTTTTTTCCTTGGTTTGTCCATCTTCTTTATTTCAAAATAGCCACACCTTTCAGGGTAATCCTCGTTTTTTTTTTTTTTGCACTCAACTTTTCCGAGGATCCAGGTGAGTTTTTTCCCCTGTTTGTCACCAACCCACCTCCTCAAGTCACAGGTTATCTGCGGGTTTTGAGGACCCCTAATTTGGCGCCATCTTGAATACCATATGCAACCAAGTGACAGCTTCGACCCTACTGCCTGGTCCCCCCCCTCCCTTATCCCCCCCCCCCCCCTATTCCACTCGTGTTTCCCAATAACACCCTTGCAAAATCGGCCCCAAGTGTGGACCCGTTTACTTCTTCTTCCCAACGGACCATGCCTTTTTCTTTGCCAGGTCGGACTCTTTTTTGAGGTACTTCAACACCTGCACATTTCGCCCCACCCACACACCCTTTGGTGGCCCAACTATTTATCAATGACCACTTCCATTTCTCCCCCATTCACACCCCCGGAAGACCCCCCTGCTCTTCTTATCTTCTAGCTTTCTGGCACTTTTTCCCTAAGGTTTTTTACTACACAAACTTGTTTCAAGGCCTATATATGTGCAAAAATCCACTCACACCCCCATTTTTTCCCCTTGTAGACTTTCATATTTCGCCCCCAGAGTCCCCCCCCTCCAACATGTTTTTGCAAATCACTAGAACCAGTGGACATGTCTCATCTTCATTTGCTTTTTTCCTACAAACCCCCCCCCCCTTTTTTTTTCCCCCCCAAGACCCCCACAGGACTCCTTTTGAAGCTCTCTTCAAAGATAAGCCCTTAGGGCATCTTCGTTTGGTTGTTTATGTGTTTCCCCTGGTTTGGTGACAGGTTCCCCCCCTGTCTGGGTCTAAAGGCATAACAAAATGAAAGGAGAATAACCCAAACTTTTTTTGCACCTTTGCGCCTCTTTTTCTTCGTGCACACCTTGTTGCTGACAAGTTGCCCCGACACTCTAAACACTCCCACAACATCAGGATTTCTGGTTTGTTCCTCCTTTTCAATCTCCCCCATGTGTTATAATATTCCACTCCTGTTTTTTCTTTCACCATATTTCCCCCCCAGACATCCATCTTGACTCGTTGGGTGCATATCTATTTCTCTTTTCATCTTCCCTAAATTTTTTTTTTTTTTTTCCCGTAACATTTTGTTTACCCTTGGCTTTCCGGACTCTTCCCGCTCAAATAACCCCCCCCTTTATACCCACATTCCTCATGAGGTTCCCCTAACACAAACCCCGCCCCAACCCCAGTCTCCTTCATTTCAATCTTCCTTTTCAGCAAAAGATTCAAAAGGCACGCTTTCATTCATACATTTTTTGTGTTCAATGCCCACTACCCCCCCCACGTCGACTGCCACTTTTTTTTTCTCCTCACTCCCCCCCAAGACCCCTGATATTCTCCACTGTTACCATGCTTCCACATGGTTGCACGTTAATTGGTGGTTTTGAGCTGGGCCCCCCCCCACTTGTTCCCCGCTAATGACACGGTGCATTTTGTTTTTTTTTTTTTGAAAGTAGGTGGACACGCCAAACCCCTCTCTTGGGCTCTTCAAATGGGAGAACAGTTTTCTCCCCCAAACGTTCCACCGCCAACCCCCCCCCTGGCATTTTGACCACCCAGAGTTTCTCTTTTGTTTTTTTGTCGGACCTCTAATGGAAAACTACCCCCCTTAGGTTGGGTTTTTTTTTGAAAAACATTTGCGTTGCCCCCTTAATCTTTTTGTTTCTTGGGTGTTTTCCTTAAGTCTGTCCCTTGCCACATCCCTTCTTCTTTAGTCCATTTTCTTTTGGTGGGGAAGTGAACTTTTCTGTACATTCTTTGAGTTAGGCGGACGGAGTTTTTTGGTAAATCACCCCCCCGGAGTTGTCTCCCCCCCTCTTTGTCAGGTGTTAACAAAATAATCCCCCTCCCCCGTTCCTCGTACCCCCCTGGAAGGTGATGAATGGAGTTCTTTGCATGTCAGTTCCCCTTCTTAGATTCCTTCGAAACCATACCAATGCACCAATTTTCTTTCGCCCAGTCTCTTATATATGGGACGCACCCGAGTTTTTTAGTATTGTATCCTTTGGGTATGGCCGGGAGAGTGTTCTTTTCTATGGGAAACCAGGACAGTTTCTGGGTTTGCTTTTTTTTAAGGTCAGCATGACTATAAGGTTCCTCAAAGCCTTTCCTCTTCTTTCAGTCGTTCCCCTTGAAGTCGGCTGACTGTACTATCCCTGGAGGAAACCGGTTTTTTTACCGCATTGTCTTCCCACTCAGTCCAGGAATTTTTTTTCTTTTTTTTCCTTCTGGATATGACCCCCCTCTCATTGATGCGTTTCTCCTGGCATCTTTTTGTAACTTCTTTGTTCACCTTGACCTCCATACCTAACAGTTTTCCCCCCCCCCTTACTTGTTCCCCTCTTTAACCTTCCACTTTCTTCTCATTTTTTGAAGTGGGTGTGTCTTTCTCTTTGGAGGCGAAATCTTCCCCCCCTTGTGGATTTCTAACCGCTGTTTCAATCCTTCCTACCCCCTCCTTTTATCTGGTTTCCCAAATCCCCCTTTCAACTGGTCCCCAAAAAACCCCCCTTCGGTGGACTGTTGGCATTCCTTCCAGTGGCCCTTGTTTCATTTGATGACCCCCCCTTTAATTGCCCTTCACCATTGGCATGGGTGGAACGTTTTCTTCTTCTCGGTTTGTGTGCCCCAAGTTCTTTTTTTTTTCTCCCAAGGCTTCTTTTGGTTCTGGGTGAAGGTTTCAGTGCCTGAACCAACACTTGCCAATTTCTGGTCTTTTTTTTTTTCTCCTGTTATAGGTGCGTTCCAACTTCCCACAAAGGAGGTTTGCCACTGACAACCTCTCATTTGACAACAAGAACCTTTTCTCTCATTTTTTTCTCTTTTTCTCCCTTTGATAGGG
>Ga0179593_1497119_pt1 | contig 11170 bp, 11 predicted proteins | sample CZODoug2_1_08_16_FD_185931 | JGI IMG/M metagenome (GOLD analysis project Ga0179593, IMG submission 185931) | Vadose zone soil fungal communities from Angelo Coast Range Reserve, California, USA - CZODoug2_1_08_16fungal (PacBio error correction) | ecosystem: Environmental > Terrestrial > Soil >... | reverse complement strand
AGCGGCTTTTGTCATTCTCTGCAGCCCCTTTTTTAAAAGGTAGTTTCAAATGACCCAATAAACAGTTCTCTTATTCCTCTAACGATCCCCCCCTTTTTTCCTCCGAATGTCGGTTCATCTCAGAGCTTTCTGCCAATTCTCCTATTATTATCCAAGAGACAGGGACGGGCTAAAATATCCTCTTTTTATCTCCCCCCAGCCTTTGGATATCCCGACCTGAGAAGAATATGTCCCCCGTCAAAAGACGATCTTCCCGTGGTTGGAGGAGAGGAGCTATCAAGCTCGCCCTTGTATTCCGTTTATGATTCGTCAGAAGGTAGACCAACCCATTCCCCGTTCCTCATTCCCTGTCTTGAGGCTCGCGGTGCTACTTTCCTCTCCATATAATGCCACGTCTTGCCCCCCCCCGTTGTTTCGGAGTAATTGCGACTGCCCCAGCCTGAGATGCTTGGTCTACGAAGTTCTTTTTTCTCCTTAGTTGTCCCGCTTTCTTCCACACATCCTCCCCGCGTTCTTTTTCTCCGTGCGTGTACCCATCTTGATGGATTTTCCTCCCTCGTACGACCGCGAATTCTGCATCCAACATTGGTTGCTTTAGTCCTGGTGGATGTGTGTCCAGCTCTAAGTAGTCTTGAAAGACGTCTTATCGGGAGCTGATCCCTTTGAATTCTTTTATCCACCATTATACTTCTTTCCCAATTGGGTACTTGGGGCTCTTGGTCCCCCTTTTCTTTTCCGAAGTATTAGTGCTTATCGCGAAAATACCACTGGTTCCTTATCAATTTTGTGTACTGTCCCAAAGAAAGTCCCGAGTATCTCCATCCCCGTTTCCTGGTTTCCTGCTCTGGATTTTTTCGTGCCACGACCCTCAAAATTCCGGTCCTGTCCTGCACTTTTCCGTCGACTATCGCAATCCTCGAGAACATTACCCTCGGCTCTCTTCCCGCTGCAACCCTCCCTGCCGTCTTGTGATTTGTAGATGGTTCTTTTTCCGTTTTGTGGTCCTACTCTTTGAAGGTATGAATTGCCTCGGCGCCATCCAATTTATTTTTCCTTAGCCCTTTCTTTCCCGCAGGGCTTCTCGATCTAACTTTGTGACCATTTAACTCTACTACCAAGCGCACCATCCTGCTTTCTTCTTTTTTTATTCAATGCTTTTCTTATACCGACTGCTAGAACAACCAGTACGCCCGGGATCTTTTTCTCCGGTTAAAAAAGTTATTATATGCACATTGCGACAGACAAGGGAATTCCAGCTTTTTTCTTTTCCCCTTGGGAAGCTTATGGTCTCTGAAAGAAATTCCCTCGGACATTGTGATAAGTGTCTTAGACCTTGCCCCAGAGCTGAATTAGTACACAATGATCTCTTGGCAATTGGAGGATACTGGTCGTTTGGCCTGAACATGCTCTGGTTCCCCCATGATTGATCGAAAGGGGATTTTCCCCCTGTGGAGCTACTTGAGGCGTTATTTTCTTTTTTTTGGATCCTCAAATACTGAAGCAGACCCGCATTTCTGCTTACGTACGGAGCAGAAGACCTTGTGGCGGCCCTCCATTTTTTTTTCCCTTTTGACCCCTATCCGCGATTACGCTGCAACTGGAGTGCACAGCGGTTTGGCACTTCTCTGAATTGGAAATTTCACTTTTCCGGGGCGTCCCTCAGGGTACGATGCTTTCATCAGCACAGCCCTTGAATGCGTGGTCCATTCGGCACGCGTTGTGCCTGACCCCCCTTTTTTAAAGAGCCTACTGCTGATCACGTGGAATTTTATCCGTTTTAACGTCATTCGGCCCTAACGGTTTGTTTTGATCTCTTTTAACGACAGACAAGTAGAGAGTCCTTTCAACTCCTTCGCTTGTTCCCCTAGCCGACGCGGGCTGCGACCCGTAAATGGTTCCTCGTCTGACTTTGCCTCTTCTCTTCGCACTCTTTTTGACTATTGCGAGCGGCCCGTGGCGCAGTTTTAGGCTTCGTGGGATGAGTCCCTTTTTGGCCAACGTCGATCCATTCCTCTTCTCCCCCATAGGAAGGTTTTTTGGTGCGGCCCAGGATATTGTTTACCAGTCAAACCTTACTCTTGTGTCCCCCAGGAGGAGCCTTTCGTCATTTTCGAGTCTAGAAGGGGATACGCACCGCATGTACGCTGGATGAGCGGGTACCTTTGTATCCTGGCGTTATCATTCATCTCTCTCTTCCTTCGTGGTGTTTTAATGATGGCGCCAGATCGGTAAAGTGTAATTTGATCAGCAGCGTGAAGCAGCCGTTTGCGGATCCAACGCGACTGTTCCCAGGATCTCTGGATGCCTACCCCAGGATAATCAGTTTTTTTTTTAAGACCAAATTCCTTCCCCCCCCTTTCTTCTTTTTTTCCTTTTTCTTCGCATTTGCCTGATCCCCCGACGTTGTTCCCCCCCGACAACAGACGATGTCGGCTGCCGTCCGCCAATTATTCCCCTGCTGGCTGCCCCCTGTTCCCTCTTTTCCTTTCCCGCGGGATTCCTCGCCGACTCTGTCAGTTATTCTATGAGGTTTTCTTTTTTCATCCGTCAAGGATTCCCCCCGATCGACGTTCGTGCTTGTAGATGAACAGCGCCCACGAACTATATTCTAGTCCCTTCTTCCCTAAAGCCTGACCCGCCGATAGGAAGGGTCCCCTTAAATCGCCCCTTCACTGACCCCCTCTTCCCGGTTTGAGAAAGAGACCACGCATTGTTCTTCTGTGCTTTTTCTTCACCTCCCTAAACGGTCTTCCCAGATTGAGCCCCGGATACTTTCCCTTTGTCCGCCTTCTCCGTGCCCCTGCACCCAAGGCGCCTTTAATTTTTCCCATAGATGGGCTGCGTTCGCGCAAAATTCCCTGCCCCCCCCCCTGTCTCAGTAGGATAGACCCAGGTGCTGTCCCCGGTTCTTCTTCAAGTAGGTTCTCAGGACCCCTTTCACGCACCGTAGCACACCTGGGAAAAATCATCCCCGGTCGCAAAATATTTCTCCCTTTCTCCCCCACCCCGAGCTTTCATGCCCCTCGCCAAGTCCGCCAAGGGGGAATTGCCCCCCCCTGAGACTTTCCCTCCCTCTCGTTTCCTCGTGTCCCCGAAGACTCAAATATAACAGCCCCTCTTTTGATTCAGCATTTTGAACAAGATTCCCAGTTTCCTAGTCCTCCCTCGTAGGCCTCTTTTCGGCGTGGTGCTATCTAAATTCACCTTAAACCCCCTCTCCCCAGCGCCGGGGAGTATCTTGGCTATTGCCATGGTATTGTCTCACATCCGATACCCCGATACACTTTTAAATGTTGTCTGTGTGGAGGATCTGGAACGATCACACCACCCCTTCAGGACCCCCGCGGCCTCCCCCGTCGTAGGTGTTTGTTCCCGCGTCAATTTTCGCGCCATCACCCCCAATTAATCCACGCAGATATTATAACTTCCCCGGCCCGAAACATCGACATCGTCACTGCTGGCCCAGCGTCTGCCTTATGAGTGAGGTAATGTCATTGCGTTTTCTTCTCCCTCCCAAACTTTCGCCCGAAGTTCCCTCGCTTTGCCTGTTCCGAAACAACCTCAACGTCCTGGCCTGCGCCCCCCCCTTTAGATAATATTGGAACGTTTTCGGGCACCCTCTTTTCGAATAAATACTTAACTGCCTATTAATCCCTTCACTCCCCCCACTGTGCCTTTTTTCCCCCCCCCCTTAATTTAATCCGATGCCTTACCTTGAGAACTAGTGTATGGTGCCCGACCTCCCGGAGATCAGCGATATCTCGTTCAAGAGACTCCGAGAAACCTCCCCCCCCCCAAATGTCTTTTCCTAAATTACCCTGTCGTCCGAGAGTGAACCATCAAGCCAGTGTCCTCCCTTCTCCCTTTTTTCCTACTTCCATCCCCCACCTTTCTTCCTCCCTCTTCGGACAACAAGCACCAGGGTGGCCCCCCAGCAAGTTCGCCAAGTACCTTTGGATTTCCGGGCGGATAGTGGCTGGGAAGTCGACCCGCGCCGCAAGAACATGTTTTTGCATGTTCCTCCTCTTCTTGAGTGGTCTTCCGTCTTCGGCAGAAGTCCAAGGAATACCTGCCTTCTTACTCCCCTCAATGACTTTGACAATGGATGGGGACTTTCCACAACTTGTCTTTTTGTCTTCACCCCTCTCGGGGCTGCTCGATCGCTGTGTATCTCTACCACGCGAGATTTGCAGTTTCCGTGCCTTTCCTTCTTTGGAGAGCTCCTATACGTCTTGGAATTTCAGGAAAATCGCTGAATTTTCCCCCATCTTCTGTCTGGCCTGACTCTCGTCGCGAAGCCCCAAACACGACACTGTTCGGCCTGGACCGACCTTTTTGCCGGGTCTATTGTCCGCCCTCGTTTCATTATATTCCTCTTTCTCTCCTCCGTTGTGAGAGGATCCTGAGTCCCCCTCGCCATTCTTAGCGCGAATGAACTGTCGTTTTCCCTGCCCCTCCCCCAGTTCTTTTTTTCTCGAGTCCCGAGATAGGCCAACTTTGTGACTCGAAACTCGGTTTTCTTCCGCGCTTCTTAAAAAGTCCAACCTTAGATTAGTTCTCCCCCCGCCCCTCCCGCCTCTCCCTGTCCCGTGCTACATGCACATAGGATCGCTGGGATCGAGTGCACGACTCTCGTCCCCCCCCCGCCTTTTGTTTACAAGCGAGCAAATACAATGGCATTCTTTTCGTTCCCCCTAGGCCGTAATCTCTCCAGAGTATCTTTTGCCTCCAAGTCCCGCCCACACATCCCCTTAGTCTCCCCCCGAAAGTCCCCGGTCGATGGGAGACTCATGATCCCACCTCCTCAACGCTGCTCCCTGTCCTTTTAAGTGATTGTCCAGTATTGACATGGTGTTTTTGTCAGAATTTCTTTTGACTCTCCTTTTATTGTCCTCTTCGTCACTTTCAACCCCCGCGATCTGTGCGAAGGCTCGTACCATTTTTTTTCCGCTGCCACCTCTCTCACCCATTGGGTTTCGCTTCTGTGGAGGTGGAGTACAATTTTCCTCTCGCTAAGGAGTCTGGACCCTCCTATGCTCGTGTCGTTCTTCCCCCGTACGAGTTGTGTTTTCACGCCTTACCCTCCCTGGCGATTTCTGAGCAACTGCTAACTAATGCACCCTTTTCGTCGATCTTCTTTTTCCACTCCGCAAGGTTACTTATTTTCAAAAAATTATTATTGATTCCCCCTTCTCGGCCCCCCTACCTTTTCCTGAGCTCTCCATTAAGTCGGGCCCCTACTCCGTTTGATTGTTTTGGACATGACCTCAAATAGTTTGACTCTTAAAGTTTTTTTTTTCCCTTTCGTTCTCTCCACTCGCGAGAACATTACCCCGCTATAGCGCATACCTGTTTTCGAATGACTGATGCTCTTGTTGGTCCGTTCGGTACTATTTTTTTGATCCCTTGAACCCCCCCCATCGAGTAAGTCAAACTTCGCGTTTTTCCCCCCTCCGGGTTTCCGCAGTTCTTCATAGCGATGTTCAGCAATTTGTGCCTCTTTCCCGACTCGCTTCCCCATTTTAATGTGGTAATTATATGGGTAGATATCTGAGGTGTCTACCCTCTCCCTCTCTTCGCCGGCGCTGTTTATCTGATTCCCGGGATCCGTTTTCCACCATTTAGGATAGCAACCGGATTTCGTCCTTATCCCCCCATTTCACTTTTCGTCTACTCATGTTCCCCCCCTGGTACGCTTCTTGTGCTGCATTCCCAACCCGTTGTGATACGATTGTGAGTCTCTACTCTGTTTTTTCATTTTCATTCCTACCTCTCTCTTCCCCTTTCTGGGTCTGGGCGAGTTGGATGTTCCACATGCTCGTGCTGAGCCCTTTTTTTCCTCGTCTCCCATGATTTGTTCTTTCTTTTTTTTTCAGAAGAGCTAATGGGCCGTCTATAGTGATCCAGGCCAATACTTCCTCTCCCCGGCAGCACCTGCTTGGTCTATCTTCTGGACGCACTGTCCTGAAGACCACTTTTGCTGCCCCTCCATCCGCCTTTCCCCTCCCCCCTTCTTTGACGCCGATTTACGCTCGCCCTGTGCACAAGATTTCTTCCCCTCTCTCGAGGTGCTGCGCAAATGCTTTTTTCGCAATCACAGTGCCGTTCTTCGTTCTTTTTATTAGAGTCCGACACCGCACGAGACTGCGTGGCGCTTGCACCTTGGACGTTGGGAGCTTCATATTTCGGTGATCCCCTCTAACGTGCCCTTTTTCTGAATATTTCTTCAGTAGTAGGCCTGAAGTTTGTCCTGTTCCCCTTAGCCCCCACGAACTCTCGTACGGTGATAGCCTTCGGTAGTTCTAAGACCGCCTAGAACTGACGGAGGGCTGTACCTGCTCGGTCTCGTGTTCTTGATTTTCCTCTCGATACCGATCACCCTAGCTTCCTCGTGTCCTGCCCTTCCCTCTTTCTTTGGGTAGCATGGTGTCCAACGTCGAGCTTCGATTCCTTCCTCCCCAGGCTTTTTAGCACCGGACGGGTTGGTTTGTTTTACCCACAGATATTTGCCCTAACGTGTTTTTTGATCCCGGTCCCCCGGCGGAGGCCCCTGTAGTACACAGTTTTCGACTTTTCCTCCCTACGGGATGAGGGGGACACGTTTTTTCATCTCGGCGATTTCATCTATCTTTTCCTCCCTTTTGTTGTGAGATTCTTTCCTCTCTATCCGTCCCCCCTTTCCCGCTAGCCACTTTCGCAGCGGTGATATCCACGCTCTTCGAAGGACGGACCCTCGCTTTAGACCGCTGCCGCTCACCCCCAGTTTCCTGTTCAGATTCCGCCACCCTTCCTTAACTCAGCCGATTCATGCGCGAGATCTAGTCCCTTCCACTCTCGCCCGAAGGCAGACCTCCCCCGTGCCGCGCAAATATTCTAATGCTGGAGTGTTTTCGAAATCCCCTCCCTCTGTAACGCGCGTCGCCGCCAGCGTCAGTGATTCTATGCGGTGTTCACCTTCTCTTCCTGCTTTTTCCCAGGCCGTAGACGTTCGTTTTGATGAAACCTTCAGCCTCCTTTCCTTTTCCCCCTTGAGTTTTCCCCCCTCACCCACGGACGTAGATCCCTGTCTCAGTACATCTAAAACTCCGTATGCCTTAAGATTCCCACTTGCTCCATGTCAAGCACGCAGTAAATTCCGTTTTTTTTGCTCCTTTACGCTATCAACCTCTGGAACCGGTAACACAGCTTGCGCAACTGACTCATCTTAGACTTGCCATGTCTATTCTCCGCAGACCCCTCCAGGTGGCCCCAAGAGAATGCGTAAATCCGGCCCCTCCCCTCTTTTGTTTAATGTCGCTCCCATTATGCAGTCCCCCCCTTTTGGTCTTCATGCACCCTGTCAGATCCGTTCTCCTAGTAGGGATATTCGGTGAATCACGCTATCGACGCCCCCGCTCCACCCCCCTCGGCTCATCCAAGCTTCCCCGACAAACATGTCATCTCTTGCGCACGGTCATGTCCCCTTCCCCAAGTCCCGGCCCCTGGGATTGCACCTTAGATTCGTCACTGTCAGTCGCGTGTCTCGTGAGCGACCCCACTAACGCCCTCTGTCTTTGAGGAAGCAGCACAAGACAGTCCCTGACCCCTTCGCTCGTAGCCCCCTCGGTGACCTCTTTGTTCCCCCTTCGCCTGTTTCCCCATGTGTGGGTCCACGGATACCGGAAACTTCCCACTCCCCTCTTTTCCTTGGCTATTTTCATGGTTGCTCTCCACCCTCAGATATCCTTCGATAATTAACTCCCCTTAAAATTATTTTGGAGGCCTTGTCCATATCACCCAAATGCGACCCAACTCGCGTGACACTTCCCCCCCTTCCCTGTCGTTGGCCCCCCCGCGCCCGATTTTGGAATTTCTCTGCAATTTCCCCACCCCCCCGGCCTCAAGAATATCTAGCCGGACAAATCCCTCCTATCAGTCAACTTCGTTTTTGCATTGCTCGAGAATGCTTTTTCTCTTCACTTTTGCGATCTATTTCTGACACAAACAATTGCGTCGCTCCGGTACCGGCGCTCTTGATATTTTGTTCTACCTCCACCGTTCCGGATTAGGCCCCCCTTAACCCCTTTTTTTGATTACTCCTTTTTCGATTCGGTTCCTCAAAACGGCATCCTTTAATAAGCCCAGTTGCGGTTATTGGGCGTCTCCCAAGCCTACCTTCCTCTTTGTTTTTTTCCCCCCCAATTGGCTAGTTTTTCTCCATAATTTTCCTTATGAAGTACCCCTTTTCTTTTACTATTGATGTGTTTCAAACCCCCTTTTACTCTTTCTCCTCCCCTTTCAAAGTACTTAGCGAGAACACCTCTGACCTTTTCTCCCCCCCCTGAATCCCCTCCCCCAATTTTTCTCTTCTTCCACGCTTTCTGCTCGAGTGACCATATCAAGCCACTTGGAGTTAGCTTATTGATTCGGACCCTTTCCCTTTTCGTCTCTCCTCTTTCTTCGTACAATCTTGCACCATCTGTCTTTTTTCTTAGTATTCCTCGGCGCAGTATTGTTTTTTTAAGAGTGCCGGATCTTATGAAGTCTTTTCCTCCTCTTTCGTCGGGCCCCTTTTCGCGAGGTTTGGTTGGGAGGGACGTTCTAAGCCCATTTTCCCTTCTCCCCTCTATAAAGCCGCAAGGACCTTTGACACCTGGGCCTCGCCCCTGTGACCCCCCGAGGGCCTTCGATGCGGGCGCTCGCTTGGCCCCCCGATTTCCCCGCGAGCCGGCTGCATGTCGCCCTTTCCCGGGCGCTGACCTTTAGCCCTTTCTCTCTTGGAATTTCAGCCCTCGCTTGGTCTGAACCCCTCAACAGTGCGGATGCCAAGTGGGCCTGATCTTATTTCCGTTCCCCCCACACCCCTTTTAATTGTTCTGACAACGACTTTTCAATTTTTATCTTGCAGACCTTTTTCTGCCATGGACCCAGCATAGCGTCGCATCTTCTCTAATTTGAGATCTCTTTGATTTTTTTCGCGGATTGTCATTTCGTGATTTCGCACGCAGCCAAATTGAAAAGGTCGTTTCCCCCAAGTACCAGCTTTTTGTTGGAGCAGGAACGAGGGCCACTTTTTAGTCCTCCTTTAGTGGTACTCTTTTCCCGCGCTTTCTGACCTTCCAATCGCGTTCCGCTTCCAGACTCTACCTTCCTCACTTGTCCCTTTCGTACATTGTCCCAACGCGGTTCGCGTGGGTTTTTTTTTTCGAGTCTCCCCCCTCCCTTCTCTACCGCCCCGCCCTCCTTCAGAATCGGTTTTTCCCTCGCAATACAATTCGAGTTTTCCCCGGGTTTTTTTTTCGATTTCCTTTAAGATTTCCAGGTATTTCGTTTATGTTTTTAACTCAAGTCCGACCACCCCAGAAAGCCGCGCGACGCCTTCCCCTACTCAGTTCGCGTTTTCTCCCCCTATAACCCTCCTCCCGATGCCCCATCTGCGCCTCCCGGGCCTGCGACCCCTTTGGTTTCTTGGTTCTTTTTTCATCAGAGCAGGAGGGAAGCTAGGATTTGCAGGCCCCCCCCGATTTCTTTAGGGCGTGACCTCTTGATGGATTTCTCCCTCTGCCTCGGAGCATCCCCCCCCCCCCCATTTGGTCTGAGTCCTGGGGAGTCAATTTGAACGCTATTTTGACCCTTCTTCTGAATGATCGGTTGCCTTTTCCGACATTTGATTCGGGTCTCACGCATTACAATAACTAACCTTCCCGTGTCCTTCATCGAGGTACATTATGTCCCTGCACAATTGGTCGAAAGTAGTTCTTTAGGCTCTTTCAACCCCCTTTGGTAACCCCAAACTTATTAGGCGACATTCCTTTTTACTCCATCCTTAGTTTCTACATTCATTTTGCCGGGAGTACGATATTACTTTTTCTTTTATGCCACATGCAAAGCGCCGTGGACTATTTTTTTGTCCAACTTAGACTAGCCCAAATAGCTTAGACCCCCCCCTTTCCCCCCGTATATCGGCAGTTAATGTGGAAACTTTACCCTCCGTCTCCCCTCCTTTTCTGGTTTTCGGATATATCTGCTAGGGTTTCCCTTTGACATTTCAAACCTCCCGTCAATTTGGACGCTTTTTCCCTCTTCCGTTTCGGCCTCAGCCTTCGGAGAGTCGAAATTTGTGATCACCCTCTTTCCCCCCCCCCTCCGGCCTGGCCCCCTTACATTTTTCCTTTATTTGAAGGGTCGCTCCTTCTTTTTAATATACTACTGCAATAGCCAAGGGCGCTTGAGTTTTTCCCGGGAGCCGTAAAAATGTTCGCCCCCTTCACCCGTCAAGCTTCGTTAATAGTCCCTGTAACCTGTGCTCTGCTTTTTCCTCAAATTCGCTTGGACTGTTCCCGATGTGCTTCATTTGCCAAGAGTCTGCATTGACTCCCTTCTCTCTTGGCACCCCTTGGGTGGCTTTGGAGGTTCAGAGTTTTACCCTTTTCCTGTGTCGCACGGGCAGAGCTGATTCCTTTTGTAGGGGGCTGATGTTTCCGCTTGTGGACTATTCCTATACGTGTCCCGGGATTCACCCTTGAAGCAGAACCGCACATGCTTTCTCTACCGCTGATCTTGAAGCCTTCCAACATTGGGGCGCTGCCATTTTTCTTTCCATCTAGTTCCTCTTCAGTATTGTGAACAATCTTTTCGCCACACGGTCTGCCCCTCTGGAACTCTGAACTGATCGGGGCGCAAGCTGGTTTTCTTGTTCCCCCGATTGAGTTCCTCTCTTAAAAGTCGCAACTCTGGACGCTCTTTTCACTTTCTCCTCTGTTTTTCCTTCCGTGATTCCTCTTGCCGATTTGACTTTTTTTCCCTTACGTGACGTTTTTGATTTGCCCCTATTCGATCCATTAGGACCTTCTTTTGCGCTTTCCTCGAAAGAACAGACTTTTGCTCGGGACCTGATCTTCCTGGGACGCCCGCTAGAATGACTTTCCGGCGAAGCCACGTGCTGCCTCGTAGAACAACGCCATCCAGCAGATTTTCGGATTCTCTTTCTCCCGGTCGGTGGTGAATGGTTCCCAGTCTATACGTCCCCGGCGGCGGAATCACGGAAGTTTTTTTTTACCCATGATCCTTATGCGGTCTTTTATACCAGGAACAACCCCCTTCTTGATAGACCTTCCCGGAGCCTTCTTTTTTATTTCGAGCGCAGTGGATAAGAACAGGTGCCTGATGAGAAACATTTCTGCGCCTTCCC
>Ga0179593_1464579_pt1 | contig 11170 bp, 18 predicted proteins | sample CZODoug2_1_08_16_FD_185931 | JGI IMG/M metagenome (GOLD analysis project Ga0179593, IMG submission 185931) | Vadose zone soil fungal communities from Angelo Coast Range Reserve, California, USA - CZODoug2_1_08_16fungal (PacBio error correction) | ecosystem: Environmental > Terrestrial > Soil >... | reverse complement strand
TGTATGGGAGTCTTCCGCTCATTCGAGAAAAAACGGCGACGGTCCCTCCCCCCCCCCCCCTGGACTCCTTTCTATTCCTTACTCCCCTATTTTGAGTCTCCGGGCAAAGAGGTATAGTATTCCCGAACTGCCATACCCCCATAATGGGTTCCACTCCCAAAGATACCTCTCCCCTTTTTTGTCGTTTTTGTGTTTTTGTCATGTTTTTTCCTTTGTCTCCCGAGAATGAGAATAGGAAGACTTTTTTGATCTATGTTGGAACACGCGTGACGTTTGGGTTTTCCGGACGCTCTTCCCCTTTGTCGCACTTTTGCAATAACTAAGAGCTCCATGTGCGGGATATTCGTGGAAAACTCGGAGGAACACCGCTTCTTTATTGTGCCCCCTCTCTACTCCCCACACTTTCCCCAGACATCATTAGATAGCAAATGGTTCCGGCGAGAAGCGTTCTTCGAACTCCTTGCTCCAAATTTTACAAAAATACTCTTCTCTGTTTTTCCTCGAATTTCTTCTCTGCATCCTCCCCCTTATTGAACTCGCGGTAGTTCATATTTATTCCTGCCAAAGCTCTCCCCAAAATTGTATCCGAGAACGAAAACATCTCTTCCCTTCCTTGTGTCTTTTTGCTTTCCCAACCGTTTCCGTTTCTTCTGACGATTTCTTCGATCCCACCGAGCGAACCGTGACGTGTGGTTTCAGATAGTTTTCCCACCTTTGATTTTCCTCCATTTTTTTCACCCTCTTATTTCTAACAGCTTGTCAAGGCCTGGGTAAAATTCCATCGCTCGGTCCCGCCCTGCAAGTTGACTCCTTCTTATTCGCCCCTTCAGTTGTAACTTCTGAAAGTGGCACTGCTTCGCCTCCCCTGAGTGCAGCATTGACCCCTCTTTGGGTCAGCCCACGTCGTCCTTCTGCGAGAACCCTCTAGCTCCGCCTGAGGTGCCGATCAGCCCCCCATTCATTAAAGCCTTTCGTCTTCCTCTTCACCCTTCTACGCCGTCTTCTCCCGATGTAACAGCTGACCCGACGATTGACGTTTCAACCCGGCCCTCCCAGACCCCTAGTGCCTCTCCTCTTTGTTTTTTCTTTTTTTTTTCTTTTCACCCCTCATCTTCTTTCCTGCCTAAGTGGGGAGTGAGGGGTGCCATTTTCCATCTTCTTTTTCCTTTTTGTCCCTTTCCCTTCCAACCCACTTTCCCCTCTGGAGTCCCAGTTCTTAGTTTCACCTCTGAGGGATCCAAAGGAATATCGGGGTATTTTCTTTTTTCTCTGATTCCCCTTTGCGACGATGCCTTTCCTCTCCTCTTCTTCCTCCTCCTTTCTGTACATCTTTTCCCCTCCAAAATCTTCTTACCAACCTTGTTTATGACGTTAGGGTTTTTTCTCACAAATTTAACGGTTGTCTGGTCACACTCAACCTCCTCTCCGCGTTTGCCTGCTGCCCTGCTGTCTTCGATTCTCTCTTTCCCTTCTTTTCTTCTTTCCTGTTTTTTTTTCTTCTTCTACCCCCCCCTCTGCGAGTCACCCGGCGCGGCTGTTGTGGAATAATTTCCCCCCCACCCCGTATTGTGAGGAGACACGAAACCTCTGTAAGCCACAGTTAGTTGCTTGCCTTAGCTTTTTTCTAAACCACGGGATTTTTCACCTGATGCTTGCAAGCTGACTATGAAATTATTTCTTAAGGTGTCGCGTCCATATTGTAACCACTCTTTTTGAAATTCCCTTTTTTTTTTTCCCCATCCCACTCCTTCTCCTCTCTTTTCCTTGACCCTGACCTCCCCGTCGTTTTATGTGATTCCGGTTTGAGCTTTTCCAAATGTCTACGCTGTCAAAGGCCCCGCCCGCTGTAACCGACCTCCCAACCTTTGTTTAGGCGAAATGGGGCTCCCTGATGAATTTCTCCCCTAAACGCTCGTCCTATGGGCTCGCTTTCGAGAATTTTTTTTTCACCTACTTGCAATAAGAACCTGTTCCGCAGTTTACCCCCCCCCGGCAGTACTGGGCGACTCCCTTATTATTTCATTTCCTCGGACCGCCGCTTTTTCCTGATGCTTGCCGGAATAATGTGCGCGCTTAGCTTTGCGTTCAAAGTTTGTCGGTGGCGACCGCATTTGACCCCCACCCATCGGCACTCTCCTAGTCCTCCCGTTCCCCCCTGGATCTGTCCCCCTCTCCCCTCCTATTAGCCATCCCAGATTAAACTGAGTTTTACAGTCTAGACCTCGTATCCCAATCAGGTGAGCACCAACTTTCTCCTGCCTTCCCCCTCTTTTCCCGTCCTTTTATCTTTTTCACCCCTATAGTCAAAACCAAACTTTCACGATTCCCAGAAAACTCGGTCACGTCCGAAGCCCGCGAAAACGGTTGGGTTATCCACTCTAAATCCAAAACTCCTGCGGTTTAGTGACCTTGTATGGCCCTTGAAGAAATTGTTCTTTGCTTTCTTCTCCACGTCGGGAATCACTCATGTACATCTTCTAGTTTAGACTACGTCTTCTTTCCCAGTTTAAAAACCTTTGTACGATTTTTTTGCGTCCCAAATGCCGATCTCTGAGCGTAACGTTGTTTAGCGGCCGATCCCCCCCTTATCTGATTCGATGCTTATGTGTTTTTTTCCCTTAGAGAAACATACTCCTTTCTTTTTTTCCCCCCCTCCCCAACTACCGTCTCCCAGACACTCTCTCCTTTTTTTTGATTCCCCCTTTGCTTCTCATATTAAGCCCCACCACCATTAAAGAGTGTGCTGATTCCAGAACTTTGTTTTCTTAGTCTTCTCGTGATCATCACTTTTCCCCCTCTCCCTTTTTCCCCCCCTCTGAAAACCCCGTTGACTTCTCGGTCCTTGTATGAACAAAGTTGATTTGGAGGACCCGAGATTCTTTAAGACCCCCCCCCCTCTTGCCCCTGCTCCTCCCAACAACCTGGTTCATTTTTTCCAACGTCTTCCTTCTCTTTTCGCGTTTTTTTTTGTTAAAATCATAATTACAGTGATCAGCAACTATTGGTGTTGATCCTCTAATTTCCTGATGTGGGTGTTCTGCCCCTTCCATCCTTTTTTACCTTCGCCCTTTCCCCCCATTTCTCGACACTGCTCCTCCCTTCACGTTTGGTTCGTTTATGTTCGCGGTATAGGACCCGCGTTTTCTTTCGCCCTGTTTCTTTCGTTATCGCCCTGTCCGTATCAAAACCTTTGTCAGTTTTGGAAGGCAATGAGTTTCACACGCCATTTCATCCCTCACTTCTTCCGAAGCGTTTCCCTCTTCAGGCCCCAAAAGAGGGTGTTTTCCCCTTCCACTCGATTTGATTCATAATAATTTCCGTTCCCCCCGGACCACCTACTGTCTGCCACAAGTTAGCATTTCCCTTCCTTTTCCCCCCCTTCTGTGTTGATGGCGGCTAGAAGTAATGTCCGTGCTGGTAGGTTGCCAGAGGGATCTGAAGCCCCCCCCAACTTTTCCCAACTCAAAGTCGTCCTCCTCCGGCTTGACTCTTTTTCCTGGCCTTATCGATCGCCGTGAAAAATAAGATCGCGGGAAACAGCTGCTCCGAATTGGTAATGTTGACCCCCCATCTATCTTCCTATCTTCCCCACCCTTTTCCTCTCCCGGCCCCTGTTCACCATATTCTAGTGTGTCCTTGGAGGGTTTCAAACTCTGCACACCATCTTCTAGCTCACCATTTTTCCGGTATTTCGTCTCCCCCACATGCCCTCGACTGCTTTTAGGAACGGTGCAACCATCAGTCGTATCCAATTTACTTTTTTGCCTCAGCCCGGTATTGTTTGTTTTCATGGAATCCCCTCTTTCTGAATTCAGACCTTCTTCCTCGAGTTTGCGCGGGTTTTGACGTACTTCGAAGGTAGGTCCGTCATCCCCGAGCCCTGATAGCCATAGTTAGAAAGTAATCCTAACCTCCTTTGTCCTCCTCCCCTTGCTGACCTTACCCAATCCTTCCCTTCCCCTTTGAAAAATTCCTCCCCGCTATTTTTAACTCGCCCCTCCACAATGCGAGCCCGGTGGTTCCCTTACCACACTTACTTTTGAAATCCTCCCTTCGACAGGTAGCTCTTTCCCTGTATTTCTCCCTCGAACACTTTTCATACACCTTAGCCCCTGATGGAGGTCTAAGTGACAGGTATTCCGTTGGTTGCGGTGTGTTTCTATCTTCCCTTACCTGCTCCGACGTCCTCCCCTTTTTCCACAGGACCATTTCCCCTGCCCACCTCCCACTCCGCAGTGCCAAGAACTCCCTGCTTTTACACCTTTTTTTTGACTTTGAGTAAACATACCCTGCAATTTAGTCTTTTCCGGTACACTTTACAATTCGTTTTTTTTAGTCCCACCCTCTCCCGCCCCGCTCGTATGATGGTGGTGTGAACTGAACCCCCACCCTGCCTGGAAGGATATTCTGCCCGGTGGCTTTTTTTTGGCCACCGGCCCCCTTTCTTTCAACTTTTCAGTATTACGTTTCCGATTAGCGATATGAGGCAATCACAAATCTTGTCTTTAATTTCGTAGCCGTTTTGAATCTGCCTCAGCCCGGATTTCAGCATCTCTCAGTTACTTACGGCCCTGACGTCAGGTAATCCCCCGTTTTGTAGATGACGTGAATGGCGAGCGTGTCCTTGCGAAATATGGTATATATTCTCTTTATACCTCCTCCGTTTTTTTTTGTTAGTCGCGCTACCCCCATCCATTTCTCTCCCCCCTGCTCTCGCCTTTTTTCACCTTTCATCCTACCCCCTTATGTTCATTTTCTCACCCCTTTGCATAACTTTTCGATTTTCTTCCGGTTGCTTCGTGGGCCTCTGTCCCTTCCCCTTTTTTTAACCCGAATTTTTGGCTGTCCCCTGGGTTGTGTGTTGCTACAACGATGTAAAGCCCTTGAGGCCTTGTTGTGACGCAGATCCCCCTGAAAGGAGCATGCATTTTGTGATTTTTTGTCTCCCGCCTTTCACAACCGCTTCTCCTTCTCTTAGCATTCCGGGTCGGACATTACCCCAGATAGCATTCTCAGGAGCTCGCTGCGGGAGCTCGGTTTTTCCAGCGACTCTCTGTGCCTTTCCCACTAAATTGTGCATACGGTTGAAAGCATCATAAGGAAGCTCGAAGCGCATTTTTTTTCTTCTGTTTGATTTTTCTTCCCCATGGTTCATTTTATTTTCGTTGGCATGACGCTACCCCCTTTTCCCCGCCCCGAGTTCTGCCGTTCTGCTACTCCCGCCCCCTCCTGTCTGTTTGATGGGAAGTTCTGAGAAATCCGCGATACGCGGCTGTATTGTTTCTTGCATAAGAGACTCCTTCCTTTCTTCAAGTAGTCCCTAGCCTTTTTTCTCGTTTCATCGTGATGGAAGTCCATGTTGACGTAAAAGAGGATGTAATTTATCAGGACCATTCGTTGCTACTTCTTTTCTTATTGAATTCCATTTTCCCCTCGAGGTGTCCGCCTCCTTTGGTTTAGCTATGGCCTCCGACTCTAATCCCTTTCCCCCTCTCGAATTCTCTTTCTGCCATTTACTTTTTTTTTTGGAAGAAACAAGACCGGGCTTCTTCCACACCACCATACAACTTTGGAGACCTAGTCTTTAACTTTTTTTTGTCCCTCCCACTGCTCCCCAACCAAGCCTTTTCCCCCCCCTTTTTTCCTTTACACATTACGAGGAATTTATTTTTTCTGATGTTTTCGCTGTTTACTGCAAGTGATCACACGCGTCTCTTTTTTTGCCCGCCTTATGGATCAATTTTCGCCTTCCCGCCTCCGATCCCTGGTACATAACAACCTGATTCGAGTTTTCCAAAGAACGACGGCGGGCGAGCGGATTCGTTTGTTTCTCCCTCCTTTGATTCAGAGTCTGTTTCCCGTTTTACACCCCAAGTTAAGTCCTAGATTTTTATCCTTTTGAGTTTGACCCCTTTTTTTTTATGACATAAGTCAACATTTGAAGACACCATGCCCCCTCCAAGTGCAACCCCCTCTTCCTAGCCGACCCCCCTTCCTTTCCTGTACCCCACCAGAATTGAAAGAGAGATGTAGTCCCTCCTTTTTCATGTCCCTTTGGATTCACCTGGATTTTTCCAGTTTTAGGTTCCTTTTTCCTCCTTCTGATTTTCTGCTGACTGAGGGTTCGTCCAACCACATAGTGTGCCAATTTTCATCCCCTTCAGATGCTTATGGAGTTTTTTTCACCCATCATTTCCTCCCCAAACGGTCCCCCTTCTTTTGATCGTTGACCTCTTTTCCCCCTCCACCGAACTGCACGAAACCAAACCCCGGGATTTTGGTCATACGCGGATTCCTCCCCCCCCTTCACGTCTCCCAACATTTTCTCCTTTCAATTTTCTCTCTTGGACCGCTCTTCCCCGTTTCCACTGCTTTAGTGGATGCCCTCCAACCAACTCTTTTTTTTCTCTTTCATGAGAGGGATCACCCCCCATCGTTGCTGCAGCATCCTTCTCTTTGGGCTCTTTCTTTCCACTGAGAGACGACGAAACCCGTTTTTTTTTGTTTGAAGAACTTGCATCTTCCTCCTTGCTTTTTTTTGAGGATGATCTTCTTGTCCAATTTGAGATTTTCAATAATCTCAGAAAAATCATGGTTTTCCAATTCCCCCCGTTTTATAAACGTGTTGCATGCTTGGATGGATGGTTTCGTTTTTCCATTGATCCACTGAGACTCCTTAATCGCCTTGTTCTTCTTGAACAGATTTGTGTATTTTTTTCTTCAGGAACTCCTGAAAACCGTTTGATCCACCTGGGAACCCCCTTGACCTTAGCTAGTTAATCCCCGTCTCCTGGCAGTTTTTAACAAGAGAGCTTTTCCAGTCATTTTCTGGTCGATTTAGTTCATGCTCCCAAACCCACTAATCAATCAGTACTGAACTCCTCTCCCTAGCCTTTTTTTTAGCCTTACTGCCTAAATCACAAGTTTTAGACTCGTCTTTACAAATTTCCGACCCCCTTCTTTTTCCCCCTTTTTTGTGCCCTTTTTCTCCCCCCTCACTCTTTTGCACTCGACTCTCATGAGTAGTGCGTCGTCCCTCATCCAGAGGGTCCCCCCCAACTCCTTCTCCACGAGAAAAATTTTCCCATTGCTGTAAGAGACTCCCAACCTTTCGACGGTCCCTTCATTCCGCTGAGTGCTCTCTACCCACATCGTCCGCTTAACTCTTTGAGTAGTGGGTTCCTTTAGTTGTTCACCTGAGTTTCTTTCAAATAGTCTTTTTTTAAAAAGTTTTCCTGTCTTGTTCCCATTTTCCCAGCAGTCTCGACAGCGGCAACCCTTTTTGACTCTCCTTTCTTTCGGTCTCGCGAACCCCGTAAAATTTTTTTTAAGACTTCTTGCCGCACTTGTCCACACATTTGGGTCAGCCACGTCGCCCACTTTTTCTTTTCCTCGACTCTCGCCCATGCCCCTGACGAAAGACCCCTTAAAAGTAAGGAGTATTCGCGTTCCCCCTCATCCCTTGATGTCTTAACCGTAACTGCCTTTGGTCCCTTCCTCGTACCAATCCTCGATTTCTTTGATTTCACAGGACCATGCTCACCAGAGGACTATTAAATTGTCTCTCTTCCCTTCTGCATCTGCTTTTTCCATTTTCTTCCTCCCCTTTTTTTTCGATGTCCAAGATTGATGCCTGTGGAAATTCATGATCCCCCCCTTAATCCCCTTTTTTGCAAGACTTCTTTCCCTTTCCCTAGTTGACTTTCCCTCTCCGTAATTCCTCATTTCCCCACAACATTATCTGATTGGTTACAATTTTTTTTTATTTTTCAACACCCTTTTTCGCTTTCGCCGTTCCAGTATTGCTCGCTCATTATTTACCCCCCGGTCCTTTTTTTTTTTTCCTCCAACTTCTACTTTTTTTCCCCCCCACTAACTACCTTTATGACGGTCTTTTTTTTGTGTTCCACCACCACAGTTCTTTTTTTGCTGGCTCATGAGGATACAATCACCCCCCCCTCCTCTCTTTTGCTTCAGCTCGCGTGGAGGAGGAAGATTTTTCTCCTCCTCCCCTTTTTGTTTCTGGATTATCACCCTCCAAATTTTTAGATTTACTTACCCCCTGGTCCCTCGGCGGTTGATTCGCCTAATAGCCCTCCCCACGTTCTTAACTTTTGAGGAGAACAACCCTCCCCCTCCCCGCATCCCCCTTTTTATTTTTCATCCTCTTTTTTCTTTTCACCAACTGTCTTTTTCCATTCCATGACTTTCGTCATATGAAAGGATACCAGCGTAGAAATTTCCAGAACATCACCTGTTCAACCCGCTAGACTCCTTGGCCCAATTTTCCCCCCCCCAGAGATATTTCCCCTTCTTCCTTCCCTTGCCCTCCTTCTTTTTCCACCAATTTCTTTCCCCATTTTTTCTGGTTTTTCACCTACTATCCCCAATTTGAAAGTCCCTTCGTCCATCGATGACCAAAACTTTGTTTTTGGTGGCCCTGGAAATCGTATTCCTTCTCAACGAAACGGGACATTTTCTCGGCACTCTTGGGCCGATTCCTGCTTGAAAAGGCAAGAGCCTTTTTCAGCTACCAACGGAAGTCTTTGAGCTCCCCGGAGTTATTCTTGTACCTCTTCCGACGACAAGACTTCATTCTGGTCTTCTACTACCTGTGAGGCCCTTTGATTAGCGGGAGCCAATTTTCGAAGTTTGCTACGAATCCTTGGTCAATCGAGTCGCGGCCCCCTCCGTGCACTTGCTCGGTGACTTCTCGCGTGGACCGCAGAAACTGCGCCCGAGCGCTTTCCCTTGGATCCAAATCCGATCCCCTTCCTCCTACACCTTTTTTTTTCGTGAAATCCTCCACTTGCATGTGCTATCGTTTTCCCCCCCCTACCCCTTTTAATCTTTGAAGTTTCCCATTTTCACGGAATCCCCCCGCCCCTTCCCGAAAACGGTTTGGGACACGCTTCATCAATTTTGAACCTCTTTCTTTCTTTTCGATACAAGTTGGAGTAGAGCTCCCCCGCTCCGAGCGAGCGTACGACTCCTGAAGCTTCCCCTTTTTCCTGAACCTGTTGCTTGATCCCCCTCCCTTCTCCCCCTTCCCCCCAGGGTACCTCTTTTTTTGTGCCCTGTAAGATAATTGCCCTCAACTTGTATTAGAGACATTGCTCAACCCCTAGTTTCCCTTTTATTTATTATTGTTTTGTTTGCACGTACGTCCCCCCAGCCCTCTCCCTTTTTAAGTTGATATTTTTCAACAATCCGGGAACTGCGACCGCGCGTTAATCCTTCATGCACATGCTACCATTGCCGCTTCATTCCTTCCCCCACCTTTCCTCTTTTCACAGAGGTCGCCCAAGCGGGTCTCTTTCCTAGTGATATTTCCCCCATTATACATCCAAAGAATGCAAACCTGTAGGCCTTGGGCTCCCCCCCATTGCTTTTTCTGAACCCTCTGATCTTCCTCCTTTCGACGCTTTTCCTTTCCAAAACTCCCTTCTTTCGTGTACCTGTCTTCCCATTGTTTTGTATTTTTAACTAGACGCCACAGGACAGTTTCGTTTTTGAAACTCTTGTTTCTCCTCCTCTTACTCTTTCTTCTTTTTTTTCGGTCTCAACCTTCAGCCCTTCCCCCCCCGAACTGAGCCGTTTCCCCCCTTTTTTTTCTCGTATTTCCCTGTATTTGTCGTTTCGATAAGAGTCTAGCCAAAGAGTTTCTTTCTTTGCCAGTTTATCCGCACCCTTATAAGCTTTTTCACTCCTTGCCCCTGTTTTTTCCTCCCTGCTCTGGCCCCCCTATGTCCTCCTCCAGGTTTGATCGAGAAGCGGAAGTTGAGCCCCCCTAGTCGATAATTCCCAGCGCTTCCCCCCTCTACTCTACAGCCACAGACCCATACTGTTCCTCCCCTCTCCCTTTTGCTGCCCTTTTTCCCTGACAACTTTCTCTCTATCTTGTGTGTCAGTGAGATTTGAGTATAGGAAGAGGGTTTGTTCTGTTGTCTTTCCTTTCTGCGGAGTGAGTAGAATCCACCCCCCCCACCTCAGGAGGACACTTCCGGGCTTAATGTTTTTCAAGGGCCCACGCTTTCGTATCTCTCATGTCCCGCTCCCACTATCTCTCTCCTCGTCGTTTTGAACATTTTGGAGAATTGAATTTGCCTTTGAAAATTACTTCGATCTCCTTGAACACCTTCCTCTCCATTCAAGCGTTCCTCTTTCTCCTTGGTTTTCCCCCCCTTCCCCCCGGAAACTAAATGTTTCCGCAATCAATTAGGATGTTAGATTCACCTTGCGTCCTCTTTTGAGCCTCGTTTGACCCCACCTCCATTTATTTTCTTCCTTTTTATTTGTTCCTCCGGTCTTTGTTGATTTCCTATAGGAGAAGGCATTCCCCTTTTTCTTTGTAGGTTGCCAGGCTTAGTTCTTGCGCAGCTCCCTTTCAAAACAAAGTCTCCGGTCACCTCTTCTCCCTTTTCATTCCTCCTTCCTACAAGAGTTTCCTCTCCCCCCCTGTCGTAATTCCTTCCGTTTTTTTAAATCCCAGTTCCTGAACCAAAGGCAACAGCACGACATCTAACCTTTCCCCCCATGCCTCCCTTTACGCCGGCTTCCTCCCGTTGTCCCAACTGGACCACCCGGTCCCTCCCTTCTCGATTTTTTTTCCTTTTCGAAGAGTTAAACTCCGTCACCCCCCTTTATCCAGTGTTCTATTTCTAAGTATTTACCGAGACCTTCCGTGGTTCGCCCTACTACTTTGCTCCTTCTCTACCGACTTCTCCGTCTTCCCCCCATCACTGGATGACTGACCAAGAACCCCCTATAAATCGCTTTTAAATTGGTGTTCTGTTCAACCCATATGCCCTTTAGGGTCGGGCCCTTTTTCACCTTACACCATTGCCTACACATCCCTTCTGTGTCCTCCGATTCTAAGGCGTGTTTTTTTCTCCTGTCCTTTTTAAAAACTTTCCCCTGCCCTTTATCCGCAGGAGCATTTTGGGCCCCCCCCTGTCCCCCCCCCTTCGGCTTTCAACTTTCCTTTTACGTCCCGGTTAGACCCTCTTCCCAGACGCTTTTTCCCCCAGGCGTTACTCGTTTAGCAGTTCTGACCCTGCCACATTCCTCCCCGGCTCCCGTATCCGGCTCCTTCCGGAGCTATTCTTTGGCCGTGAAGACGTATTCTTTTCGCGGAAGGCGAGGCTTGAAAGGTTAGAGCTTTATTTTT
>Ga0179593_1345358_pt1 | contig 11170 bp, 13 predicted proteins | sample CZODoug2_1_08_16_FD_185931 | JGI IMG/M metagenome (GOLD analysis project Ga0179593, IMG submission 185931) | Vadose zone soil fungal communities from Angelo Coast Range Reserve, California, USA - CZODoug2_1_08_16fungal (PacBio error correction) | ecosystem: Environmental > Terrestrial > Soil >... | reverse complement strand
CCCCCCTGATTTAGTTACATAGATGGTGTTCCTTCGCCAGACCCTATTTTCCGACCCGAGTTTCTCTCTTGGCCTTGCCAATTTTTCCGTGTCTTTTGGTCAATGTCTGTCGCATCTCCTTTGATACTTCCCCCCTTTTTTTTTCTTCTCGAGGTAGAGCACTTGAACACATACCCCCCCCCTTGTTAAAAGAGTCCCGACCCGTTTATTGCCACTTCCCCTATTTCTCTGAACCCACTCCTAGGTAACTTCTAATCTGTTTCAAAGGTGTTGGTCCCTCCCACACAACGGAAAAAGTTGGATATTTTCTCGCATAGAAAAGATCGACATATTTTACCCTACTTTTACAAGTAGTGGGGCTTGTGTGGGGGGGGAAGGCCCCTTCCTGATTGGGAGCGATTGTGATCCAAATCCCCAACATGTCCTAGCCCAAAATCCTTCCCCCCTAACCGTTACAGCAGCGAAGCTAGTATTTTTTAGTGTCTGGAGCCCTCCTTTTGTAACTTCTCTTAACGGGCTTAACCCTTACGCAAACGTGGGGATGGGTTTGGACTTTGTCAGGATTCACCCCTTCCTATTGTCCTGTTTTTTCGCACATATAAGCCAATGTCTTCCTTTTTTTCTCCCTCCAAACCTGAGAGCGAAGCTTCAGATTTTTATTGGATCACCACCGGGACCCCTATAAGAGGAACCCTTTTTCCTCTCCAGAAGGATGGCTTCATTTCACCTCCCTCCCCTGACCCGATTTTGCAACGGTCTTTCTTTTCCCTCCCGGCCCCGCCTCATCGTTTGGTCTTACCACAGGAAGCAGGACACGCCAAATCCCTCCCCCGATTGATGGAACCTGCGTAAGCTAAGATTTAAAAACCCCCTCTCCCCCGTCTTAGAGGACCCAGCTTGTCGTAGTTGCTCACACGGCACTTCCCTTCCGATCTCATCTTATCTGAATTTCCGGTACCTCTACCCTCGAGAGGCAGAATTAATTCTAGACCTTATTGCCCTTCCTTTTTGATGAGATTTTCCCTCTTTAACAGCGATGAGGTCTCTTTGTCTGTAACCCCTGAATTACAACGGACAGCATCGTTCCCCTTACTTTTCTGGCTGAGCCGTTTCATTCCTGTTCGATCCTGGTGTCCGTGTTCTGCGTAGCGTCTTTCTTTTTTTCTCCCAGGCATTACCAAAGGAGACCTCTTCTCCTCATTGGAAGCGGTCCGGTTTTCCCCTTCTTTCGTACCGGGGGATCCATTCGTTCTCCACCCTGTGTGTTTTTTTTTCTTTCTTTTTGTATTACCATCTCCCCTGGCTTGTGTTTTGACCTTTAATCCATCCTTAGAATGGCCTTTCTTGTTGGTCGAGATGACTAAGGGAGCCTTAAGATCCCCCCTGATTTCCTCACAGAATTAGTCGCCTTATTTCCTTCAATGTCACCGCGGTTGACAACTCGGTTTAGTTTAATTTTCCCTTTCCCGTACTCCTGTGTCCTGCGGATCTGAGTCGTTGTCGAGAGTCTCTAAAGACTCCTTCTGCTTTGCATCGCACTCTCCCTAATTCGGCCTTTTGCCTGCCCTTTTTTCCTTTTTCGCTCTTTTTCCCCGGAACCACCAGTTTCGATTCACCGGAAAAATCCAGTGTGCGGGCCTCCTCGGGAATCCTCAGCGCAAATTTACCCCTCCCTGAGTGACATGCCCCTGAAACAACCGGTATTTGTGGATTTACCTTTTGCAATTCCTGTAGATGCACTTCCGAAGAGAATCGGCAGCTCTTGATTCGGGAGTTAACCCCCCTCTTGGGATGAGTCCTTCTGGGCGAGACCTCCCGCTTGCTTCAGGCTATTCAAACTGATCTGACTTGGTTTCCCGGGTCACATTCGTTAAACACCCCCTGGTTTCTTTCTAACAAGGCCTCCCAATACGACTATCTCTCCCAGCCTCCGTCCCGTGGCTTATAAGAACAATGGCTCTATTTTCAGTCTGCGTCCTTATCTTTTTTTTTCTGTTGTCTGTTTTTGATTTCCTCCATGGAATTCTGACTCTTCCAGATCACTTTTAACCCTTTATTGCCCGAATACTGTCCGTTTAATTTATCAATCCTTTAGCTCCTACCTCCAGCTAAAGGTGTCTTTTTTCCTTTCCTTTTGAGACGAGCCCCCCCCCCCCCCCCATGTCAGCCCCCTTCTAAAGAAGTAACATCCTAATTCTTTTTTTAACCGCGAGGAATTGCTTTCTTTTCTTTCGCCGGAATTTACTCTGCCCCTCTAAATGGTGCTCGTGTGTACATTGAGTCAAATATTCCTTCCCCAACGTTGAACTCGGACCAGACCAGTAAAATAGTGGTACTTTATAGGGCATCAACGTGTTCTCCTCCATCCCGCTATTTTTGATTTTCCGAGACAATATTTCCTAAAACTCCCCCCCTCTGTCATTTACCATCAGATTTTGTCCTCTTCAAAAGACGTCTCTCTTCACTTTTGGCCAGAAGCCAGTAGAATCCTCCCCCCGATTCGACAAAACCTAGTTCCGTAACCCTTAGGTGCAGCTTCTTTCAATTACCTGCCCCTTCCCCCCCTTTTTGAACCCAAAGTATCTTCCGTGTCTCATCCCCTTCCCGTTGTAAACAAATGTTCAACACTCTCGCATGAGTCGGCTTTAAAGGCTGGCCTTTATCACTTTTCGACTAGTAAGAACCATGAGTCGCAGAGTCGCGGCCTTAAGGATAGTTGATGAGCTATCCTTTGTTCCAACGACACCTGTCCCCTTTATCCCCGGCTGGTTCACTGTGAGACCACTCTTGTGAGAAAGAACCCTCCCTCTTCCTTTTTCCCCCTCCTCCGTTTTTTTGTTCTCGGTCCTTTGCTTCCGCATATTTCCACCGGGAAAACGGCCACCCCAAATTACCAGTGTATTTCGGGTTGGAAAAGTACTACTCTCCTTCCCTAGTCATCCCAGTCTATCCGCGGTTCCCCATTTCCTCGTTTTTAGCCCCGCACCTTAATAGTTCCCGGCATTGATCCGGACGCCCCCTATGCTCTCTCGGTGGACAAGGACCTCGTTTTCCAGCTCACGTTTACCCAGTCCAAGTGATGATCACCGAGTACATTTTTTCCCCCAAAGGGGTTCATTGCCCCCTTTTCTGCATTTTTACAACCAATACTACCCTCATGGTTTACTTCGCTACTATTTGTGTTTGTAGGAATTATTGTACTTCTACGGATCGAATCTTCCCCCCCACAAAGACTTATTTGCTTTTTGCCCCTCCTCCCACATTCGAGAGTCCCCCACAATTCAGCTTTGATTTTCTTTCTTCTCAAGCCTTTTTTCTACGATAGCTTGTTCCTTACTCCAAGTAACTCCCGCAATTAGGAAACTCTGTCTTCTCTCTTTCCTCTATACAACCCTATTCTCATATGCTGCCGCAATTTCCGACACGTTTGCCCCTAAGTTAGAAAACCAATTTTCCCCTGAGACAAGACACACTTCAGCTTATCTCCCCCATTAAATTAGGAGTTCTATAATTTATCTTCCTTCTTTTTCCTCCTTGATATTTTCCCTTTCCAATCAACACACTGACCAACTGTAGCTGTTTCTCTTCGTCATCCCCATCCTCTAGGATATCTCCGATCTTCAATAACGACAGTTTGCAGTCTTGATCCATTAGATCCAGCGTACCATAATCCCACCCACACCGACCCCTCAAAAACCCTCTCTTGCGCCTAATTTAGAGGGGAGATCTCCCATGATTTTTGCAGAAAATTTTGTCCTTAATTTTCGGTATCGCCCTTCAATCTACGGTTCTGACGTGCTCACAAACGGGGTTCTCTTCAAGAATTTAGAATTCCCCTTCTCCTCTTTCAGAAGACTGCAGTCCCTCGAGTTCGTATGAAAATCAGGCATAAATACCCCCTAGGGGAGGACATCTTTCCCCTCTCCAGCCCTCCGCCGCTGATCGTGTCCGTCCCCATATCCCTCTTTCCAAGTAGTACCAGACCCCCAAGGAGAAACGTTGTCCTTTCAGAATCGGTGAGTGTCAACCTTCTCTTGGCGTCCTTTAACTCCAGTTCACTTACTCAACCTGTAGGTTTACTTAGGCATTCTCCCTTTATCTCGCGAAAGATACAGCCAAGCCTTCCGGCAAAAACCGTCCTCTTCTCACCTTTCCCCCTATGGCGATGAACGGGAAGACTTGATATTTTTATACCCCCTTCTCCCTTTTTCCAGCTTTAACCGGATTCAACAGTAATTTAACTCATCCTCTTTTTTCAAAAGGTTCCCCCCCTTCCCGTACCACCGTTTCCTCCTTAATGAGTTCTCCTTTCTTTTCACAGATCTGCTCCACACGCCCTAGACCCCTCAGTCAACCCCAGACCTCCTTCATTATACTCGGTATCCGGCATGACCGACAAGTGTTCCCCCAGACCACGCGAAAAGTGAGAACCATGACATGTTCACGCAACCCCCCTGTCGCGTCAGGTCCCCCCCGACTATTCCCCTTTTTTCGGACCCCTCCCGACTTTTCCTCTAATGAACAGAGGACCCCACCAGAAAGACATCGCGACCTCCAACTCACGAACTCCGGCTGCCCCTATAATGACAATCAGAAAGACGTTGACCAAGTTCCTCGTTCCTCTTGAAAATTTCTGTTCCAAGCACAGAAACCCACCCTCATCGCGTTTTAATTACCAGGCTTCCCATCCCCCTGCAAAAATGACTGCAAATAGAAATTTTCTATCTTAAAGTCTCCCCTTTTACGTTTACTTTCGCTCCTTCAGAAGTCCCTTTCAGGTAAAGTCCGGGCCTTCCTCTGCGTCACACAGCACAGTTGGTACTCAATGGTAAGCCGACAAGTGGGATATCAACGTCTCAGTATATGTTGTGTTTTACCTCTCGATCCAAGCCTCTTTTCCCCCTCAACCGAGGTTAGTCGTGTAGGCGCTTGTATTCTCCATGCGCCCTTTCCCTCCACCTTTCTTTGATGTAAGGACTCTCAATCACCTTTCAAGCAAGAGCCAGCCTTTATTTCCCCTTTCTCCCTCTAGCCTACCGCGGAGGGGGCCCCCTCGTCTGTAAAACCCCGGTTTTCAGATGCATCATGCGGAACAGCTGTTGCCTCCCTCACCCCCCCTTCTCCCCGCCCTTTCAGACTTGTTTTCTTCCTGAACACAACTCATTTCTCTCCGGTTCTCCCCACGCAGCTGTTTTCCCCGACTTCCTTTTTTCACCGCACGCCTTTCATACCACCATTGTTCTTAGTTTCTCCCCTCTGTACGACGAAACCTGTCATTCGCCACAAAATTCCCCTTCCCTCCTAGTATTCGCATCGACTGTAACATTGTTACGGTATGATTTTGTCTTTCCGGCTCGGGATTTTCTTTTAAACCAAAGCGCCGTTAAAATCTTTTCTTTTGACCTTCACGCCCCACTTCCCCCTCCCCAGTTAACACCCGATGTCGATATTTTCGATGTATAAATTCCCCAGTTGAGTTGGATAATAACCCACACCCCCCTAGCCAAGATAGTTAATAGGATGAGGTGAATCTACCTATTTCATCCAAGCGTTATATTAGACATTTCCCCCCCCCTCGTTGGACTTTTTTTGGTCAGAGTATAGGACTTATTCTTTCATCCTCGTTTTCCTTGGTTGTTGTTGTTTCTTTTTTTATTTGATTAGATTGACGGCAGGAACCCGCACAAAACCTCCTTCTGACCCACGGTCCGATATACACGCGGTGGAACTCCCCTTTTCATGCACCCCCCACCTTCTCTGTTGAAATAATATGTCAAAAACGGTCGGTATGTGCCTTCCCCCCCCTTACAAGTTTGAGCCCTTTTATAACCTCCGGCACAAAATCTACCCTTCCATGTATGGGGCGGTATCTCTTTCATGCTGCGCACCGTCCATCCATTATCTGGGGGAGAGCCTTCTGACATTTGACACATCCCATTCATCTGACCCCAACACACTCATAGGCAGATAACAATGTCCACCAGCTCCGACTACGTCGGCCGAAGGAGAATTTTTTGGGCGGCGACAGCATGAAAGGTGGCGCAACTCCTTCCCCTCACAACCGCGGCGAAACTAGAACAGTGTTTTTTCTACTGGGGCCTTTGCTGTAGGATTCTTGATCCGCCGTCTTTTTTCGCCCTGATCAGCAATTAGTATGGTCCTCAACACCGCGATCTCTCCTGAGCGCTGGTGGTTTCCTTCGAAATCACAATCCAGGCCTCAGCATCAGACCTGACACATCTTGTTAGAGACAATACTCTTCTCCGTCCACGTTCGATCGAAAGCAAGTTTCCGACGTTCGCGAGTTCGATTCGTGTGGGTCCGCTAATCGTTTTGCGGTGACCTTTCCCGTCTTTGGAACCAACGCCACCCTTAGCCACTCCTGAGTAACTCGCTTTATCTCGACTTAACCAACTACCAAGTAACGATTGATCTTCATAACAAGCCTGGTCACGTCTTCCCTTGCTGAAACTTTCTTACCGGCCGGACCACGCCGCTTTTAAGCCTTAGCTGAATCTTTAAATTTCCCCCCTCCCAGGCAATTAAGAATCCTTCTAGAAAACCCCTTCCTCGTCAATTTTTTCGAGATGACCCCCCTTCCAAAGCGATTAGGTTGTGCTTTGCACTTGGAACCTAACTGTCACACCCCGGAAACAGCATCTACTCGCTTAAAGTATGGTATGTGCCTACGACCTTTTTCCAACCAGGTTATTGTCTCTCTTTAGTGGTTGCCTATTCTATGTCTGTACGTGGGTTTCTCTGTTTACGGATCACCAAGTCGGGACCGTCTCAGAGAATGGGTAAGGGGTAATGGTTTTTCCTCAACAGAAGTGTGCTGCCATTCGTGGCTCAACGGTAATTTTCCCCCTTTTCGTCCCTAAAGAACGAATAGCCCTTACCTTCTGCGGTGAGGCCCCGTATAATGTCGTATGCTACGGGGATCAGAGATTCCCCCTCCTCTTTACTTTTTCGCACCGTCGCACGGATTTCATTCAACCGACTCACCTTTCAACTAGGATCTGGAAGGAAATTCGTAATCCGGTCACTCTTCTTCTGATAGTGAGCCCCGATAACTTCATTCTTCCATGATTTAGAAAAAGGACTTCACTAGTCTTTTTGGCGGGACACTTCTTTCCGTTTCCGGCAATCAACCTTTCGAGGCCCCCCTCCCCCATCAGTGGCGTCCTCACTCTTCTTCCTGTAATAAGACATTGTTCACTCCCTAAAGAACTGAATGAACCAGGACCACCACAGAGTCTAGTTGACTTCTTCCGCACGACAGAGGTATAAGGTATCAACTGACTTGACGTATGACACGTCATCCCCTAGGGTTGATTTTTGAGGAACCCCCCCAATCCCCACTTATAGGGATTTGAGGATTCTTTTCTAAAGAACCTGCGTTACTGACGGCTTCTTCCCACTGCAGCTGCCTTTCTTGAGACATGGGAGTCAACCCCACCGTAATGTGAGCCCGGCCAATCATAGCCTAGCGAGACCCCTCCCTCCGTTAATTCCTTTTGCTCAGAAACTAGGCGATCTCCCTCTCCGCTTCGAGTTAGCGTGTTTTTCTTCTTTTTTTTTTGTTTTTTTTTTTTTAGCTTTTTCTTTTTTTTCCATTTACGCCTGGCTCGTTCCCCGTTTTCCTTGTGCAACCACTGTCGGCTTGAATATCGTACTTTTAGCTGTCCTTCCCCCCTTAGTTAGACTTTTTTTTTTTACGACAGCTATTTTTCTTTTTCTTCTGGCCATGTGAGTTAGAGCAATGATGTAAAAAATGTCTCCCTCTCCCCCACTCCTAATTGCCGGGGGAACGTCGGTGACTGTTCTGCTTTCTTCCCATTAATAGAACGTGAAGTGCTATTGTCTCAATTCTTTTTTACATTTTATCACGAATACGTTGACAGAGTCCCAGAAGTACCATCTTGACCCCTTCTGCTTTGCTCTACGGCTGACGTCAGTGCCCCCTCCTCTGATTTTCCTTAGAACAGCGTACGGAAACAATAAAATGTCTGCCCACTTTGGCATCTATGATGTGGTCTTTCTCCCCCAAAGCCCTGCTATAGTTTCCAATGTGGTTAACCTACCCTTCCTCCGTTCAGTCAAGATTACGTTCGACCCCACCTAGTAGCCGTACCACCTTCGTTGACGTATTTTCTATACAATTCCCCAAAGGAAATCCCCCTTCTGCCAACACGGATCTTCAGGTGCTTCCCTCCACTTCTTGCTGGTAAATCTTTTTGTTTCCAACGAATGGCACCTCAAGATGCATTATGTCGGCGAAACATGCTGGACTCTCCATTTCCTCTGACAAGAGTCATATATAGAGGATAGCAGGATTCGCTTTACTTTATTCCGCCTTGGCCCACCTACTGACCTGCTTCCCTTGTTGGGAGAAGACTTAGATGACAGACCCAATCTCTCTTTGTCTAATACTCCTTTTCGTTTGTTGTCGATCTATTGTCCGAACGATATTTATCACCGGGAACACCTGCCTTAACTTTACTGTGTCGGTGGAGGAACCGGACTTATAGGCCTTAACCATCTTCATCCTCTAATCCGACGCGATCCCACCTCATGGTCCTTTCTCTAACAATGTTCTCTTACCCCGGCCTTTTTTATCGCTACATTCCTTTGCTCGTAGGGGACCTTGTTTTTTGAACCGCTCACGGACGATTTTCTCTCCACTGAAGCCCCTTGTAAAGGTTTACCTGGAATGTTGCATGTAACAAATCACTCTTCCGTTCTACGGCGACTAGGTGTCGCCTTTCCCTTAGCGGTCTTCGAAGGGACCCCCCACCCTGACCCTACGTCTTTTGAGCAGCAAGACACATAGAGATTGGACCCAATCCATCCGATTTTTTTTTCCGTAAAGACTGTATCCCCCCCAACCAGCTGATGTCTTCCAGCACGTCTCCCCCACCATTCCTATAGGGCCTTCTGGAGAATATGATGCCTTTCTCTTACCATCTTTTTCTCCTCTTTCACACTGCAAAGTTCACGACCCCCTCTCTTCCAAGATTCGAATTTCCTAGGGCATCCTCCCCCCCCCCCTACCCCCCCCATACTCGGTCCCCGCATTAGTGCATATTCAGCCTTTCTCTCAGCATTGCTAATCCCTTCCCCCTCCACACCACCGGCAACTTTAGTCTGTCTGCGGCCCGACAAGATAGGTCCTGATATCCTTAACTTCTTTTCCCCCCTCGAGTCAACCCAGACGTTCCAGTCACCTGAGTCCATCGATCAGGAAACTTCCCCTTCAACCCCACAGGAATCACTTCCACCCCACACCCCGCGCCCCGCCAGCAGCCACTCCTCCGGCGGACGAAACGCGCCCGTTCTCTGTTCTCCCAAGATATTACGGCACTTTGTCCCAGCTCTTTTTTCCCTCTATGAGGGAAAGCCGGGCAAAAACTGGGGGTTCTTCTTCCCCCCTCCATTTCGCCTCCAACGTTGGAATCTTGCGAAGAATGTCCATGTTCCCCTCATGTTCCAGGGAGCTCATAAATCAGTCCTCAAAATACCCAAACCTATTTCCTCCCCTCACGTTTATTCAAGAGTTTGATCTTCCTGCAAGTCCCTATAAGAACGGTCAAAGGTCCCGCCGGCGTCCGGGTGTGTCCGTGAGAAAGGGCAGTGACTCGCGCGTGAGGCTTTTTACCCCCTCCATGGAGGCTACCACCCTCCCTTTTCCAGGGACTCTCCCTTGTTGATTGTACTTCGCTCAAGAACTTGTTGACCAGCCAAACCCAGGCGAAGTGCAGTTCTATTTGGCGATAGCCCCGCAGCCTTGATCCCCCCCCTTTTCTTTTCTTTTTGAACTCAAGGACCCCTACTTAGTAAACGTGATCCCAAGAATTTTGTCCCCCCTTACTTCTCTTCGACCCTTTCCCATTAATCCACTCCGTTGTTGACGCCGCCCAGTTAGCAGCTACTTTTCCTCTCTTCTCCACGTCGCAGTTCCCAAGGGATCCCAAACCGAAGCACCCGGCCTTCTATTATTTCTGAGATTGACGACCCCCCCTTTTAACGACACGGCCCGTCGCGTCCCCTCCTTTTCCTCCCAAGGCTTGTAATCCCAAAAGGCAAGATTAACCTTCGCACCACTGAAATACCTCCCCCCCCTTTGGCATACTTGGACCCCCCCTTCGGACACAACCACACGAAAGACCTCGTCAGCCGACCAACCCCATCTCAAGAACCGTATTAACCCGCTCTCTCTAGCATCATACTGTTTCCCCGCTGACTTCAGGTCCGTTTAATTCGTCCAAGACACACACAATCACAACCCGGCACCCTCCTTACAATAAACTGTTCACCGCGTTCCCCAATTGACTGCAAATCTTCCCCTTTACTCCATGAAGTCCTTGCCTCTTCTAGACTTCGAATAGAAGGCTTTCCTGCTCTTCCCCAGAGCGTAGCCGTTTGTCGCACTGCCTCCGACAATCTTTGGAACTCTCCATCGTTTCGAGATTTTTCTCTCTATCATACGCATCTTCCTTTCCTCCCAACCCCCCGTCTATTTTGCGCTTGTTTAAGCGCCCTGTTCAACCAAACGGATCTTCTTTTGACCTGAAGAACTCGAACTCTGGCCAGCTTTCTTCGAATAACATTGTTTTGTTTCTCGTACCCTAAGTTGCTCCTCCCAAACCCAGGTTCAGCTGCTTCGGGTTCTGCGATGCTCCTCCGACAAAAAAAAAAAAAAAACCCACACCAACAAATCCCAAAAGTCCGCCGCTTCTCCTAGATTTTTTCTCTCCAGGTTAACTAATTTTTTTCTTCCTTGCGTCAACAAGATGCTGACCTCCGACCGATTTCCTTTGGCCATCACAACCTGATTTTCTGTACGTTACGTACAGAGTTCCCCACCACAGGTCATTCGCCACAAACCACTTCCCCCTACCTTAGCTTAGCTGCTTATTTTTGTTAATACTTCCTCTGATAATTGGGCTCATTCCTTTCGGATGATTTACAACGAACCCCGCCTGGCCAATCGGTCATCTTTCCGTCCCGAAACCCCCCCCGGTACCAGATGTCCTTCCGTTGACTCCCTCCCCCCGTTTGTCTGGTATCATAACCACTTTTTTTAGTTCATCTGATGGTTTTCCTCGACTATTGCATGTCCTTCTCTTTTTTACCTTACAAAATTAGTTGGCGGGCGAAGGTCATGACG
>Ga0179593_1336940_pt1 | contig 11170 bp, 12 predicted proteins | sample CZODoug2_1_08_16_FD_185931 | JGI IMG/M metagenome (GOLD analysis project Ga0179593, IMG submission 185931) | Vadose zone soil fungal communities from Angelo Coast Range Reserve, California, USA - CZODoug2_1_08_16fungal (PacBio error correction) | ecosystem: Environmental > Terrestrial > Soil >... | reverse complement strand
GAGACCTACCGTTTCGTGATTGACACTTTTTAGCGTCGGCCTCTGTATTTTTGTGAGGTCATCGTTTGGTCCTTTTTTGCATAAGGCACCTCTTCCTTTTCACGGCGGGTTGTGTTTTTTTCGTCCCCTGATCTTTTATTTTTAAGATTGTTCCGCTTTCCAAAAAATCCTGCAAAGAGGCGCGCCCTACCTCTTTTCTTTTTCGTTCTTTCGATCGGTCGTGAGCCCTGCGTTTCGTTTTTTTGTTTTTGAACTTAGTCGGCAGAATATGCCTTCCGGATTTTCCCCCCCAGTCTGGGAGAGGATGTGATATCGGATTCAAGTGAACAGTTCGTTGTTGCTCTCCCTCGAAATGGTAGCCTACGAAATCGTATTTTCGATCTTTTAATTCTCCCTGACTGGTTCCTGCTTCCTTTTCGATGACCCCCTCACTCCCCTGTTTTGCAGTCCTATTTTTTCCCTTCAGAGAAGATTTCTCTCTCGGAAGTGCCTCTCCCCTTCGAGGTCATCTTGTTCGGTCTGATTGATTGAGAAAAGACGAGTCATGGTCACACGGCACAACTTTTGCCCATCTTTTTTCTCCACGGGCTAGTCTCCATTTCGCAGTCCCCCCATACCGTGAGTGGAGCACGATGCCTCTCTGAGCCTATAGGTGCGAGATGAGTCCCTGAGTCAGACTGCTCCCTTCGCCCTCCACCCCCCGTTACCCTTTGAGTTTCCGTCCCACTCCGATAATTGCAAACGGAAATTGCATTGCTTCTTGGACCGATCCCTGCCTTTTTTTGATGGAATAGAAGGTGTTGTCCGTCTCCCATGTCCCGATGCTTCCCATTCCTCGTAAGGGCCTAAGCCCCTCGGCAGCCGGTTGCCCACACCCCCCCTTTTTCCCCTTTAGTTGCAAGACGATCCGAATTCTTTCGCATGTAGCGTGCGCTCTTAACGATTTTCCATGGAGGTTTTCCTGTTTAGCAGCGACCCCGCTTTTACTTCTGTGATCGGCCACTGCTCCTTCCACCCAGCGCCTCCTCCAAGGCGCCTGCCGCTGCCTTCCACCCGGATGCAGCCTTTTTCTGAATTTTCTTATGACAAAAAGACCTAGCGCTCAGAGCTGCATCCGGACTGCCAAAAGTTCTTTTGTACAGATCCCGCACTGTCCCTCTTTTCCCACCCCGGTGGCAATCCCCTTTTCCTTTTTCCCGTGCGTGTGAGCCTTTGCCTGTCCCCAATTCCTCGGGAGCAGATCCATCAATGCCCCTAAATTCGCCCCAGTGGTGCCCAACTTCCCTTTTTTTCTACTCCTGGGTCTCTCGCTGTCACGACACTACTTCGCGGAAGTGCTGATGCCCGCATTCCTTCATGCTTCTCTCCTCTTTCAGTTTGTTTCGCGGACGGGCTCCTCATTTTTCTTGCAGGAAACGTCACGCGTGCGTCTCTGAGCGCCCCCCCTCAAAGTTTGGGCGAGCCCATCATTTTCTGCCCACACTACTCAGCGCGATGTAGGTTCGAGACTCGAGTTCCGCAAGTTCTCCCCCCCCTCCTTTTTCCCCTTCTGCATTTTTTTTGAGGCCTTATCTCTCTCTCGACCCAGTTTTGTGGTTGAGAGTTTCCTTTCTCGATGCAAGCAGTACCCCCTCCTCGAAGTCCCGCGGCCTCCCTTGCGGCTGATTTCCCTCGCTCCCCAAACTCGCTGTGTAGTGACTTATTTGAGGCTCGCACAGTGGTCTTTTCCACGGCTGCCTTTTTCCTCCCACGAGCAGCGCCGCAGCAGATTTCTCCCCGTGCTTGCCTCGGTCACTCGTTCCCCGCCCTCTATTGCATTTTTAAGATGTCTTCGGGCTACGACACGTTTGGTTTTTCCTTGTAACATCCGATCCCCCACCCCATTTTGAGACAAACTTTCATGCTTGGCGAAAGTATGATGATCCTTAGTGTCCCATTCACAAGACACAACGTTTTAAAACTGCGGTCCCCCTTTGGTCTTTTCCGGGATGACCCATACTTTGGCAGTCCGGATGAGTCGCTATCAGATTCTCTTTTTGCCTCCTGTAGTGCATGCTTAGCCCCTCCGGCACCTCAGGAGCCCTTCCCCTCCTCCTGTTGGATCACCCGAGTGCTGATCACAGAGGAGCTCCTCTTCTTCACCACCTCCCACTTCCCTCTTCTTGTTGGAACTTCGCAATCCGCCTAGACCCCTTCGTCTTTGATGGCGGCCAATCAAATAGAAAAACTTGATCCGGAAGCGTGTTAGTATTCATTGAGCTTCTTGTGAAGCGGTACTGTGTCGACCCGGCTGCAATTTCCCCCTTCACTATCTCTGTCCATTATCGCTCCACTTACGGCCGTCCTGATGGGGCTCTTTCGCCCAGTTACGTTCTTTCGGAGATCCTTTGGGCTCGTACCTTCCGCGCAAGTTTCTTCTTTCATGCTCGGCCTCCCCCTAGAGTATAGACTGGTAAGGGTAAGGGAAAATGAAGAAGTGTCAGGGAGCAACCAGATGCTGCGACAGCACACCCTAACCCCCCACATCACACACAGACCTCCCACACACAGCCCGTCTCTCTCCCACCGTCCCAACCTGGCCTCCCACGTTGTTCACCTCTTCAACCCCTAGACCAGTTGCTATCGCACGCGACCCAACCACCAGCACCCCCCGTCCCAATCCGCAGTGATTATGTTTGTGCTTTCTCCCCTTTTTTTTTTGCGGAGTCCCCCCCCCACCCACGATCCCTCCGCGCACCACCACACCCTCCACGCACCTTAGCTTCTCGTACTGTGGAGTGTGTCCACAGCCATCTCACGCCAACCTTTTCCCCGCGCCCACCCTATTCTCCACCAGTTGTGACCCCTACCCCCACCCCACCGTAGTGAGACCCAGACCACGCGCTAGAAGAGACCCTAAATGTCTGTCTAGTCGTCGAACCCCGCAAAACTATTCAGGTTCAGCGGCGAGGTACTCTTCTTTCCCGTCCTGTGTTTCCCGGCCTCGATGTCACCAAATCGTCCCTTCGTACTCCCCTTAACCCCAAGATGCCGGTACTCGTTGCGCGATATGCCGCTCGACCAAAACGATCCCAACCACACCCCGGCCTCGCCACAATTTTCCCCCGCCTCCTTTCGGTCACCTATGAAGACGTTTCTCCTTGTTTATCGAGATATGCCCTCGAGACGGCTGGGCGTGATATCCCTGCCTTGTGGTGGGCACTAGTTTTGGTTCGTTGTTTTGCTACGCAACGATTCCCTGCTTTCCTCTGCTCTCCGGCTTTCTTAGATTTGGTCAGTCTGCCTTCCGATCAAACCGAGAACAACCCTGTTTCTCGGCCCGTGTGTTCGTTTTCGATCTACGGAGTTTTTGCCTTTTTGCTTTTTCTATTTTTGCAGCGAGGATTTTTTGTCGCGTACTATTAGGGAATATCGGCCACTTGCGCTCTATGGAGCGCTGTCTTAGTTAGACCTCGCAGTGGAGTTGCAAGTCTCGTACAATGGAGCCGTTCCTCCATAGTTTTTTAGCCCAAATTCTTCTCGTAATCACGTTGACGATGGTGGTTACTCAGCCCTTTGCTTGAGATATATCTCCGAACTTTTAATGAGGATCTAGTTTCTCCGCTGTTTTGGTCGATGGTCTGACAATCTTTTTTCGCCCGGGTAACTTTGATTAATGAGCGCCAGGACCGCCCCGAGAGAGGACTCCTGCGTTGTACCGCTCCCTTATGCTCCTATGAGCAGATTTCGAGAGCGACCGCCTTGAGATTGACTCCGAGAAATTACCGTTAGTCCTCATCCCCAATTTCCCGCCTCCCCCCCTTAATTCCATTGCAATCTGTGCCCCAAGAGACGCGTCCCCCCCTTGTTCCACGTGCCTGGTTGATGGCATGACTCTCCGGTGCATTGATCCCACACCATGTCCCCTGCGGACTACGTTCATCCACAGCTGCAATCCCCCTTCCCGCTGATGCTCCCAGCCTACCAGAAGGGGATCTCTTCGAGATTCCAAACCCGCTTCATAGTCCCCCAGGTTGCAGAATTGTTCCTTTCTCTGTGATCGGCCCAGTGAACGTACACCCAGCGCCGCTCTTAATGTCCTTGCTAGCGCCAACTGTAATAACTCTGCTTTTTGATGCCCAAGCGCGGAGTAAGCTTCGCATCCGGATTGTATTTTCAGTGAAGTATACCCCCCAGCCGGCGAAGCCCTTCGCAATGGACCCTCCACAGGATTTCTCCGGCCTTGAAATTCTGCGGCACCTCCGTGCTTTAATCATGACACGTTTCCATAGCCATCCGTGGGGGTGGTTTTTCCCCCTTCCCGGTTTTCTTCGGATTTAATTTGGATACTCCACACGTAACTTTCGGCCCTTTGTCCTGCAACTCTTCCACGCTTCCATGCCTTTTAGTCGCGCCGATTTCTCTTCGACTTAGTTGACGGCTAGAATGCTCTTCTTTCGGCCCAGGGGCACGCGTGCGGCTTTCGTTAGCACATCCTATTGCCCATTCTCCTCACGTTCTTCACCTACCTAAGCCTCCTCGTAGTGGGACGAACGCGTCGAGTCGTGACTCCTTTATCAATCGCTTCGCGCTAGCTTGCCCTGCCTTCCTCATTTCTTCTTTTATCCTCCTCCGTGTTGTCAGATCGTCTGCTGATTCCCGTTTTTCGCCCGCTAGCAGCCCGAATCTCCCATTTGCGGGCGCTCCTCTGGACGCTTCGCTCCTACCGGCGATGAGTTTGTTCCTTTTTTTTGCAATCACGGGGATGTAGTTGGATGATGTGCTCTTCGAGACCTCCCTGTTCCTGGCAGCAGAGCATCTCATCCTATCCAGTCGCAACGCCTGCTGGTGGCAGTCTTCTCTCGCGCGAATGGAAGTCTGAATCGGCATTCCTTTCCCTCGAAGTACCTGAACGCGATTTCCCCCCCTCCCTGACCAAACGGTAATGGTGAGCCCCATGGAGTTTCTTCAATCATGATTATTATCTTGCGGTGGTTTCAGAAGTTCCCGCCCCACCATGCGTCACAGCCTTGGTCATTGCCAGTTTTTCTTTGCTTAGCGATGTGCGTTGAAGGCAATATCTTTCACATGAGACTCACTCCCCCTTTCAGTCCCTCCAATTGAAGGTTTTCAGATTCGCCTGTTTTATGGCACATGATAGACTGCGCCTTTGCCGGCGCCCCTTTTTTGGTCCAAGAGGTTTAATGATTCCCAGAGGACAAAGAGACCCGGTAATCCAAAAAGCCCACCCCCAATTAGTAATTCTCGTCAATAGTTTCAAGCGAGATAATCGCTCAATCCTGAATTATTTGGGCGGACCCAACGTGCTTAACGGGTTTGAGCGGGCGCTTCATTCTTTGAGAATTTTTTTTTCTAGCCTCGGCCTTAAAGCTTCCCCTATGCCCAACCCGTGACGGTCTCTCGTCAGAGTCTATTTTGCATGAACAATAGTGCACGATCGGTCCCCCCTATATGATTGGGCTCGGCCCCGACCCCGTTGTTTTACGTGTCGGGCAGATTGCTGTTAATGCTTTCCCTTCGGCGCATATTTTTTAGATCCGTGCGGCTGCACCAGCCGGATAGCCTTGTCCTACTTATTCCCGGAATTTATGCAGGCCAGGGCCTTGGATCATTATGTGGTTCCCATTTCCCAAAGAACTTCCCGCTCGCGAAGATATCCGTTTCCGGCCTTTGGAGGAGAGAAGAGGATCCACCAAGGAGCCCATTTTTTTCTCTTTGCGGCCACCTCATTCCCCCCGGCATTGCTCTTTTGCCCCCTCCTTCCCCTGGGCGGGAGTACGGAAAACTCTTCTGACAGGCCCCAGATTCAGCGGAAACACAAACTCAATGGAAGTTTCACTTTTTCTAGCCGCTCAGTCTTTTTTACCGTGGTTGGCATATCTTAATCGCGACAACAACAAGCGACCCCAAATTTGCGCCCTGCTTTCCAAGCGTCGACCTCGTTCAAAGAAAGAACCTGGCGCCCCCGACAGGACCGATCATTTTGTTGTATTTGCCGAATGAACCTTTCCCCCCCCCCTCGCAATCGACGGCAGCCACCCACGCCCGATGTCCCCGGGAATCGTTTTGCTCGCAAGAGGCAGAACGACCAAACTTTTTTTCCCAACCACACAACACAGGCTTACCCTCCCTAATCACGCCGTTCGTTAACTTGACACTCTCTGTGACTCCTCCCCTTTGTTGAGTCGAGATTTCGATTACCTACGAGGGTTTGATGGCCTGGCGGTAGTCTGGACGTGTTGTGGTGGGGTCATCGTTTTTGGTTCTTTTCCTGCTGTTGAATGAGCAAATATTTCCCTTAGGACATAGGGCGTTTGGTTTTGTGGATGCATATGAGAGGCCTTTTGCTTGTAGGCCGATTTCACACCTGACTTTCAACGGTCTAGAATGTCGCGCGTGCGCTTGGACGGCATTTTGCGCTTTGATTGTTTCTTTTTTTGCACAGGAGTCCCGTTTGTTTTTCCCCTTGGCCTTATGAGATTCAAGGTTTTGTGCCGATAATTGAATTGCTGCGCTATGCTCCCTTCCTTGTTTTGGTCCGCTTCTCCTTGGATGCCGCGGAGTTCTTCCTCTCGATTCTGGAAGCGCCTGGTCCGGAACTCGCCAGTCCCGCATTCATGTTTCCTGCGTTGCGTGCTTCCCTGCCACTGATTAGAGCTGCGCGAGCTCTCGCTTCTTATGAAACGCTGATTTCCGCTCTGGTGTCGACCCTGCCATGTTTCTTGGTATCTTTCAGAAGTAGCTAGTAGTTCATCAGAGGAGATTAAGCTTTTGGAGCGGGACGCTGCGAAGAGAGATCCCCATGCCTGATCATCACATCAGTCCGAGTCCTGATCTTTTCCTAGTACCCCCCCCACTTCCCGGAAGCTCCCCCACAGCTCCCCCTTTGACCTGACTTCGGATCGAGAGCGACGAGATCCGGTTTTCTGTGGTTAGTCTTCCCGGCCGTGGCCCACTCCCCAGGAGGGACGACCTCCTTCTTCCTCCCGTTTTTTCACCCCCAATTTCGATGACCTCATAATCTTAACGATTTCCCCCCGCTCTTACTCTTTAATCCCTTCATCGAATGGCTTGGAAGTGAAGAGTCTTTTTCTTTCCTCGTTTTCGTTTCTCCTCTCTTGATTACACCTCATCTAGGCCCCCCCCCATTCCCTCTCTCTTTGAAAGCCATCCTCTTATGGAAGCCTTTCCTTTGAGCCACAGGTTATAGTATTTCTCCCTGGAGCAACTGACTCGTGAGATCAAGCACATGACTTCGACGCAAAAACAGGTGGCTAACAAGAACCAAGTTAGCCTTTTTTTTGTCCCTTCCGAAACACCTACGTTCGCTAATGGGATCAACCATACATTCGCCAAGAGTAGAAATTTTCCTTTCCTTTTTGCTAGAGTTCAGGAAACACCCACACTTCGCGGAAAGATTCCTCTTGCCTCTGTCACTCTATCCCTACTCTCCCTCCCTCTTCAGGGAACCTCCCCTTTCTCTTATATAATGCGCTGCGTGCTTTTCCCAGGCCAGGGAACGGCCTGTGGCGGTGATATCCCTCCCAGGTTTCGCCCCCTCCACCCACGTGCAAACCTTCTCTCGGTTGGGAGCTGACATGCGCGCTGCAAGGGAGATCTGCTTCCTCGCTTTTCCACTGATCATTTTTATCCCTTTCCTTCCTACCTTTTTTGTTTGAGTTATGTGCTTTTCCTCCGTTCAAGATCTCGCTCTCCCCCACTTGCGGCTCGAGACGTAGCTAACCAGAAACTTTCTTCTCTCTTGGGCATTATTGCTGGATCTCCCCCCGTGTCTCTTTGTCTTCCCCAGCCCCGCTTTTCCCATTTCCGAACTCCAAGAGCACTTTTAGCGTCGCAACTCTGAGGAGAACTTTCCTGTTTTTGCGCGATGCTTACTGACCTTTGGAATCCGCATCAGCCCTTCCTCCTCAGCCCCCTTTTTCCTACTCTCCAAATTTTAAAGTAAGACTCAACTTTTTTGCTTTGCAACATTTCTGTTGCTCTAATATGTTTGAAAGTACCTGATTACCTCCGTCAGGAGGTTTCGCAGTTGCCAACCTCCCCCCCAAGGGCGGAAAACTTCGTTTTCCTTGCCCAAAAGGTTGGTGTTCATTTGCGGTCTTCCCTGCCAATTTCTATTGGCCCAGTCTTTGCGCATCTGAATCCCTTTCCCCGTGCTGTATGGCATCAAGGCAGGCCGGTTCCAGCTGCTCGGGTGAGAGTGGCAAAGTTAGGCGTCGCGGCGATTTTTCTACCCGGTGCCGCACGCAGAGAACACCACGGGCTTCCCCCCTCTCCCCAGAGCGTCTTCTGCATACCCCGCCATTCGTATCTGTTTGGTTTCATATTTTCCCCCCGCTGATATAGAGAGACCGGAGGGCCTCGGCTTTTTTTTTGACCTCAAACTTAACCTTTAGTTTAAAGTTCTTCTCTTTTGATAGTCCCTTCCTGGTCGATTCCTGGTTTTTATTTAGCCATCGGAAGGGGAATTAGCTTCATGACTACCCCCGTACACGGTGTATCATGTCCTTATCCTTTTCTTCTGGATCATCAGGGCAACGTTCCCTTCTCGTTTGCTATGCTCCCACTGTTGGAGATGTAATCCCTTGCTCGGGCTCGCTTCGCGCACTAGGGACTTTGAGATCTTTTTTTTAAACCACCATTCGTATCTTCCTCTAATTTTTTCGCTCCGATGCAGACAGGGTATTTTTTTTTTTTCTTTCAAAGATGAGGTCCCTCTACTTCAGACACGCTCGCTCTTCCCGCAGTTCCGATGCGTCAGTCTTCTCCCCCCCGGTTTAAGCTCAAACCATGGCCTCCCGGCTACCGCCCAGAGACAAAAGTCTGCTTCCCTCCTCCTTTGTAAAGCGCGGAAAAAATGCGTACTTCCCTTCAGAAGCTTCCCTTTCAAACAACCCCACCCTTGCCGTGATCCCCCATCTTCATCAGCCCAGCTCTTTTCCGGTGGACTTGCGTCATATCTACCCCCTGGGGTTCCCTGCAAACACGGCATCGTGAGCTAGCGTCCTAAAGCTACAAGGTATCGGACCCAATCCTTTCTTTGGACTCTCTATTTGCAGTCGGTGTTGATGAAATCATCCCCAATCTACCAAACTCTCCTCTTTTTTACCCCAAGACCCCCCCCCCCCCCCACCTCACCCGATCAGAGTGACCTGTTCGCGTATGCCTCCCGAACGACCCAAACTAGTTCCCAATCCCCCCTTCTCCTCCAGCGCCACTTCCCTCCTTGCTTTTCCTAGAGAATATATATCTATTGTTCCCTTTTTAGTCCTTATCCTCTTTACCATCGGCTGATTTCAATTGAGTCCCCTAGAATGTTGGGTTTCCCTTTTTTTGATGAGTCCCCGCGCCACCGATCGGCCTTTCCGGCGGGTGGTTCTGGTGGATCCCTATTAGTTTTTCCATATTGTTCTTCTGTCCTGATCCGAATTCAAATTAGTTTCCATTCGACTAGTGGCTTTCTGGCAGAGTCTTTTCTCTTAGCTGTCTTTCCTTTTAACGGATTCGTGTTTCAGGTCAGATTTTTCTATCCTGTTCCGTTCATTTCTTTAGCTGCGTATAAGAATTTCGATTTCAGTGGAGTGTTTCCTAGTCTTTCAATGGAAGTCTTACAAGAGCACCTATCTCTTTCTCATTGATTTGTGTCTCTGAAGTCTCCTCACATGTGGATCTGCAGGTTCATTATCCTCCTACGGAGGGCCTTCGGCCGGATGAGAGCATAACTTTGAAGCTTTCTCGCAAGGTTTCTGGGACCTGGCAACTGGCTTTCATCTGACTCAGAGTTTGATTTCGAATACGCTTTTTCGTGGCTCACGTGATGCGCCGAGACCCTCGCTTCCCCCAGGACCGCTTTTCTCTCCGACCTTCCGACCCTGCCAACAAATCCTTTAGCCCCATTTCCGACATTTTAATCCCGCATATTTTCATGCGCGAGACCTCAAGCTACAACCGTGCGGTTGGATATTTCTTTTTTTTTGGAGTGACCCAGGCAGATGCTACCACCCCGGCCAGATCAAACGAAGGTCCCCTCTCCCCTCCGATGCCTTCCCCCCCCCCCCTTTCACCGCACAAGTTTCGATGTTCCTTTTCCACCGACGATAAGAACGCCGTTCCCTTGCGAGCTTCCAAAACATTTTTCGTAATTTAGGCTCGACAGTCTACTCGTTATGTGTCCTCCTTCTTTTTTGAGACGTTCCTTTTTGCGCCCGGCACCTTGACGCGAGCTGTGCCAATTACTTCCCGAAGCAGCTTGCGAAGTGTCTTTCCTTGTCGCCACACTTCAGCGTTAGTTGCCATTCTCCTTTTCTCCAAAGCGATTGCATCCCCCGATCCGCACATGACGGCTCCGATGCAAGAACACCAACCTTGTGCTGTGAGCATTCTTATGCCCCTCTGTAGCCGAGCTTTCCTAAATTGCCCATAATTTTCCCAGCATTTTGGGCGTCCCCTTTTTCCCCTTTCTCCTCGGACTAATTTGATCGCTTGCGCCCCAACGTTTCTCGGGCCCGTGATGCAGATTGCCTGCTACTCTTACATGGTCGTCTCACTTCTTATACAGCGAATGGACTACTCTCTCTGAGCTGATGCTTTCCCGTGGAGAGAGAACACCACCTTTCTATAATCTAATTTTTCCGTGTTTGAAATCATCGAGAGCGCAGTCTTCTCCCAAGTATCATACTTTCTGAGATTTTCGAGAATTTTTCCTTTGCTAATCTCTACGTTGGTTGTGAGATTTTTGAACCAAGCATATCTGATTGAAGCGCGGCCTCGAAGCTTCTCTACCAATCCTTCCTCTGAGGTCTTTCTTGGAGATGTTCAACCTTCTATAGTTTAAGTTTCCCTTTTCATACGCAATTCCGTAATGATCGTCGCCCTTCCCTCTTCTGGCAAGTTCCCCCCCCGTGACTATGAGCGTGTCAAGATGGCATCGGCCGTCCCCTTTTCCTACTACGGTTAGTACTTGTTCCGTGACTCTCCCCCCCCCTAACGTCAGAGGAGAACCCTTTCAAGTTGCGTCCCTGCTGTGGCGAATTTATGGTTTTGTTCTTACCTGCTCCCCCTCCCGGCGTGTTGCCTCGTCATGACTCCCTCACGGAAAAATCCGTTTTTTCCAAGTGTTTTTAAGTCATGTGTTGGAAGGAAACCCTTT
>Ga0179593_1312230_pt1 | contig 11170 bp, 18 predicted proteins | sample CZODoug2_1_08_16_FD_185931 | JGI IMG/M metagenome (GOLD analysis project Ga0179593, IMG submission 185931) | Vadose zone soil fungal communities from Angelo Coast Range Reserve, California, USA - CZODoug2_1_08_16fungal (PacBio error correction) | ecosystem: Environmental > Terrestrial > Soil >... | reverse complement strand
CGTTGTCCTCTTCGCTTTTGTTGGAGAAGACCATGTAGTGCCGACCCCCCAGTTTCCCTTGCGTCCCCTTATCCTCTTCTCAAAGTCAGCACGATCTTGGCACGGTAATACCTTCAATCCTTTTTGTTCCTCTGTCCTGGTATCCTATCCCTTTTAAATGCTCATGGCCGTCGGTGCTTAATGAGTCTCCCCCTGCTTTTCCCGTTTTCCACCAAAGCTTCGCCTCCTGCTGGGGTGTCCTTGTCTCCATCGAGAGAATTCTATGTACATACCATGAGTATCCCTTTGGCCAGTTAGATAGTTATTTCGCGTTCTCTTCCTTTTTTTACATCTTCTGTCCCCCTACTCCCTCTGCCTCCCCTTCTCCGGAATATTCCCGGTTAACGTTGGCCCATTGCACCACTCTTTTTCTTGCACTTTGAACGTCATGTTCGTTGAAGGGTTCCATACAACCCCCCAGCCCCCTCAGCACTCGATAGCCCTCTTGGTTCATGCTTCCATAGAGCGGACACCTCTTCTGAGAAAGAAAAAAGACTTGGGATCTTGGACACAGAGCTGTTTCCCCCCTAAGGGGATTCCGAACTTCCCTTTTTCGTGAGGGCCCCGTTTCATTTTAGCTGGCCAGCCTTTCCCCCCACCCCCACCTTCCTTTGAGGCACCAACTTTTTTGTTCTTGTGCGCCCTCCCGTCTTCTACGTTTGCCCTCGCATCGTCAGTATTAGTCTTGTTGCGAAAGCGGTTCCCCCAACCGTCTGCAAGGTGTGCCCCCCCCACAGGCTTTTCATACAAAACTCTGGGCCACAGACGCCTCGTTCACCACGAACGCCTGCGAATCGTCTCTTCCCCTTACCCCCATCTCTCTTCGAAGATGCTACGTCCGACTCTTCCATGCACAACCCACTTCTTCATTTTCCTCCCCCGAGCTGTGGCCCTTTCCAATCATAAAATGTCCCCCCCAACCTGGAGACCTCATGGCTTGAGCAGTACTTTTACCCCCTCTTCCCCTTTATTAAAATTTCACCCCCCCTCTCGGTAGTAATATTTCCCTTCCCTTTTTGCGAAGCTACCACAACGACCGCAACGGTGCACCCCCCCTTCTCCCAGGCCTCCCCCGGTTGCGTCCCCCTTCCCCAGGAGTCCGGGGGTCCCAAATACATCTTCTTTAGGTGCATACACTCCCGTGGGTCTTTCTCCAAGGTGAAGCAATTCACCGCGGGGTTGTCACTACGATTTTTAACCCCCCCCAATCCTTTTTTTCCCCCCCCTACTTATGCTTTCATCTTTTTTTCCTTACGTTTACATGGGTTCACCACCCCTTCACCCCTTCTGCACTGAAAGTATCTCCCATTACTGTTCCAGCGAGATGCCGACCCGTACCTAACTTTTTACCTCTACGTCATGCATTTTCAAATTGTTTTTCGACGTAATTTTTCAACAACTGGGCATTTTCTTCTACCTGCTTTTTTTTTTTTCCTGTTTTTTCCCCATTACCCCCAGTAACTTTCGCTTGGACCGGCTTTAAGAGTTCCCCCTGCGACGCACACCAGCCTCTTTTGAAAGTGTAGATTAAGACACGCCCAATTCGTCCCCCGTATTCTTGCCCTACCCCCCCAAGCCCCCCCCCCATGAGAGATGCTTTGCCTTTTTCATTCCCCTCTCCCCTTGCGGCCCTACTTACCTGGTTGTCCCGCGTGCCACGACCCCCTTGCTCTACTTGGTAAGGATCGTTAGGCTCCTTTCCTGATGTCCGCCTCGAGGTAAAGCTGCTTGCCAAATACCCTTGGAAGCGTTTTTGTTATTGTTCCCTTTCTCTTGCGCAGAGGACAGTTTAACCCCGACTAGTTTGAAGGAACGAAGACTCTCCCCATGATTGCGTGGCATAGTTTCCAAGTTGAGTATTGAGAGTCCTCTCCACCCCGGGGTTTTCCCCCGCAGAAAGATAGTCTGGAGTTGTCGACCCCTTCACGAAGGTTTAATTCTTTTTCACACGCGGCCCAGCCGACCTTTTCCTGGCGTTCCCTGCGTCCCATCCCCCCCCCCCCCCCCCCCCACCCCCCCCCCCCCCCCCCCCCCCCCCCCCCCCCCCCCCCCCCCCCCCCCCCCCCACGTGCATTTTCTCCATCTCCGTGAAGTCAGCCTTCTTTTCTTTCTCTGTGATCCCCTAGTTCAGTGACCCCCCGTGACTTTTTGTTTGCCCCTCGGGTCTGAGTCTTCCCCGTCTCGATAGCGTATGTCCCCCCTCTTTTGACCCGCCCTCTATCTCTTGACCCTCCTCCTCTTTGTTGTGTTTGTTTTGATATTTCGTGTCTTCTTTTTTTTGTCCTTTTGGACCGATCTCGACCTGTTCATAACCGTTTCTCCGAAGCGCAATAAACCTTTCACGACCCTTCGGCCGATGCACCCTACAATCCCTTGTTCGCCCCGCCTTCCCGATTTCCAGCTCCTTCTTTCCCGTATACGAAAAGCAGCCCTTAGCCGTTATCGTCCTTTCTTTCCCCCGTCGATCCCTCTGGCCACTTCTTTACTCCGCAATTCAGCCGTCTAATCCACTTCACACTAACACTTGACCGATCCTCGTGTCCACGCCCCCCCCCATCTGTTTGGTTCGCCTTATCACGTTATTTTCCCCACTTCCGCGAGGTTTCATCTTTTTTGAAAGTGCCTGTGCTTGTCCCGATCCAGTCGCAGAATCCCCTTTCATTGTGAAAAGTGCCGCTTGCACCTCCGCCGATTGCTTCCACTTTTCCCCCCTCACTAAGACCACCTCCTCCATAAGAAGGAGCTTGTTGCCTATGGACCCCTTACCCCCAGGCTTACCTTCCTTTTTTACAAAGCCAGCCTTTTTTTTTTTGGTGGTGTTTTTGTTGTCGGCATACCAGAATAAGAATTTTCGATTTTTCTTCTCGTTCCCCCCCCCCCCTTTGCAACATTGGTGTTGGGGGATCTTCGAGTTCTACGTACAATTGCGCGTACACCCTTTTTTCTTTTCCTTGTCCCTTCCCCAAATCAGCACCCTGATCTGCCAGGTCGACTGTATGCCGCTTGTTGGTTATATGCTCACCTCCCCCCCCCCCCCACGGAACCCTGTGTCTTTTTTTAATTTCCTTATGACCAAGCGTTTTCCCCTGTCGCTTCTTTATTTTTTTCCGATTCCCGCTTTACTACTCACCTTTTTTTTTGTGATTCTTGTCATCTCCCCTTTGTCCCTTGTGCCCTTTCCGTTTTTTTTCCTCAGATTTCAACACCCCCCTCTCCTTCTTTGTGTGCCGAGGCTGTCCTACAAGATTTTTTTCCCCCCCGTGTGCTCCAATTCCCAAGGAATATTGTTCCCCCCCCCCGTACCCCTTTTTTGTTAGTGTCCCCCCTCTGATCTTTCAGGGCCCCCCGCCCCCATCCCCGTCTTTTATTTAGCGCCCCTCTTGTCCCGTGTTACCGGCCTTTGTTGGCCCGTTTGCTTTCTGTGAGAGGTTAATAGCCCCTTTTCCCCTATTTCCCTCCCATTCATCAGCCCCCACGGTCTTTTGCCACTTGTGTTCACAGATATTTTTTTTATGAGCCCTTTCGTTCCATCATCCCTTTCCCCTTTCTTTTTTCAACATCGTATGAGGTACGATGCCTGCCGTTCCCCTGATAATTTTTCTCCCTTTCAGGGCTTCGTTTTTCCCAGTTTTAGGGCGCCCTCGCTTTATCCCTCTTGTTCATTTCAATTGCCCGAGGACTCCGTTCGCTTCGTTATTGATCCCCTTTTTGTTCCATTTTTGTCATCCATTCATGTGGCGTGTGCCCCCCGTGATTTTGTTACTACTTTGGTTCTCCCACCAGCATGAACTGCGGTTTTTCTGGTTAACCCCATCCCAATCACGGTTTGGCTCCTTTCTGCTTCAAATCCCCTTTCTGGAACGTTGTTTTTTTTTCCCTTCAGAGACCTCATAAACTCTCCCCCTCTGTCCCAGATCCCCCCACTCGTTTACGCCCTCCTTTTCACATTTTTCACATCGACTTGTTTCTTTTCCCCCTGACAGCTTTCGAAGTCGTTGCAGTCGTCCTTCTTGCCTCCCCGTTTTTTGTTTTTTGAGCCCTTTCCCTTCGTCGAAAGTTCCGTCACGTTCGCCCCTGACAAATTGATTTTTCGCCCCCGTTCTGATAATCGGGTCCCTCTCCCCCTTCAGTCGTTTGCCATCGTTTTTACCCTCTTCCCCACCCCGTCCCCCCTCCCCCCCTTTGAGAAGAAATTCTACCTGGCCCCCCCTCCTCAGTCCTGAGCTCCTTCTTTAAGCATCCTTCCCCCCAATACCTTGTTCGTCCCTGCTTTTTTTTGTGCGGGCCGTTCACTTTTCTACCTTTCCTGACGTCCTCTTCTTTCCGACGGCACTCCTCCTTCTAGTCAATGAAACCTCATTCCCGCCCCTTCGACTCTTTTCGTCTCCATCTCGTGCTGCCTTTATCATCCATCGATATTGTCAATGATGACGTCGTCTTTTTTGCTCGGAGGCCCTGTGGACAGTTCTTTCCGCGCAAGCAACGATCTCTCTGCTTCCGGCCGTCTTCCCCCGTCACCATCGGCGCTTCACGCCCCCGTCTCAGTTAGAAGGAGCACATCTTTTTTTCGCACCCCCACCCCCGCCTCCTTTGTCCATCTTTCTCGACAATTCCCCGCCAATTGTTTTTCCTGTTTATTCTTTTGTCCCTTCTCCTGTCTCCCCCAGTGGGCTTATGGCCCCCCCTTGCAGTTTCGCTTGTTCATCCCCCTTTCCACCCTCCCCGAACCCCCTTGCTAAACATCCCCACTCGGCGACTCCCCCTCCGAGTTTCTTTCCTTACAGCTGTTTCCCCCCCCTTCATTATGTCCACCTCCAAATCCTCTTCGCCTCCAATCACCTTGTGCCTGCTTTTGTTTTTATCGAGATTTTGCTTTTCTCCCCCACATCCTATAGATACCCCGTGTCCCCCGGTTTCAACCAGAGTGTCCTTTTTCCCCCCTTTGAAGCTGTTGGTTAGAACTTTGATCGCCTTTTTCTCCCTCCCCCCTTCCAGGTGTCGTCCTTTCTTTTCCCTGAGTGCGTCCCCTTCCTTCCGCCACCCGCCTTTTGTCACTTCCATCCTTAGATCCTTGCCGCCGCCCTGATTATACTTAAATCGTTTTGATGGTTCCTCTGCGATTCGTGATGACTGTTTCTTTATCCTTTTCCGTCATTTTGTTTCTAAGCTCTCCCTCAGGATCAGGACAAACTTCACGTCTTTATATTTTCTTTTTCCCCTTTGAGAGCCAATGATAGTCTGAGCCCCCAGCCCCCTTATTCAGTGCTCTGCCCCCCGCCCCGCCCCCCTTTTCCCAAGAGGTCCCATCCCAGCAGGCCATTCCCCCTTTCTTTTTCCCTGGTGTCGTGGATAACTCGGGTGGAGGTTCGATAAGATCCCTGTTGCAGCTCTCCCCTTTTTTCAGCTGCTTACAGGGCACCCTTATTTCCGGGTCCCAACCTTCCTTCTAATTCCGCTATTTTCTTGGAGTCTTCTCCGTGCCTTTTTCTAGTAATCCCCTGAGTCTCCCCCCTTCTTTTTTCGCTCTTCCCCACAGCTTTGTCTTTTTTGTTTTCCCCTTTCGATCACTCCCCTCCCCGGAGTCTCTCCGGATTTGTTCTTGGATCAGGGTAGCCTCTTACCACCAAGCGTTCCCCTCCCCTGGACGGAATGGTAACTTGACCCCTCCACCACGCCCCCTCATCTTATTTAGCTTGTGTTCTTTTTCATCTTATCGTAGCTCCTTTCTGCGCCATTTCAATGCGTGTTTTTTTTATTCCGCCGCCTGTGCTCGTGTTGGTCTGACTGAAATTTTTTTTTTTCCATTTATTCCCCCCCGGCCCCCTATCCCCACCAGTTCAGCGGCAAATTGTCCCCGGTCCTTTTCCCCCCCCGCCAGTACCTCTGCCGTTTATTGACGTTTTGTTCTTCCCCCTTCCTCACCTTCCTTTAGGTTTTCTCCCCCGCCCCTCAACCCCCGACCTTGTTTTTCCTACATGGCTTTGGCAGACAACCCTGTGTCCCACCGACCGCTCGAACCAAGTAACGCCTTTACCCACACGTTACACCCCATTTTTTTTAGCCACCCTCCTTCTTCTCCTGCAATCCCTTCCACCCCCCCCCCTACTCTTTTATTGTTCTCTCCATAAGCCGCCCCCTAACCCCACCAATGTTCCCCCTTCCTGTCCCTTAATCTTTTAACTGTCCGCCCCCCATCAACATTGTTGACCCAAGTTGGGCCAGCGGGCTGAGCACTCCCATTAGATCGGTCTTTGATTGACCCGCTGACTTTCCTTCTTGATTCCCCTCTTCCCGTGCGGTAGCCGCTTTTTCAAACTTACCGATTGTTTCCTTTCCCCCCCTTTTTAAAGACTCTTGGCTTATGGGCCGCCCTTCGTCTTATGAGCGGTTATTTTTGTGATCACCCTTTACAGTCTCTCGTGATTCTCTTTCTCCCCCCCAGTCGGCGTAACGGATCGTGTTTCCTGCCCTTAGCCTTTATCACTCAAGTCCATCCCATTCGACGCTTTTGGCTTGTCTAAACGCCTTTTCCTACTTGTTATTGCAAACCGACAGAACCCGGTCCAATTTCTACCTGGTGTGACTTTTTTTATCCTGCCTTCGTTGGTAGACTGTCCCCCCAATGGTGCCCCCTCGCCCACTTGTCCGATTTCCTCATTTTGGTTTACCTCTATTCCCGTGCGTTTTAGACCCTTCAGATCCTTTTGGCCCTTTTTCTTCCTCACCTATTTAGACTCCCGTTTTTCTCCGACGAGTTTTGAATGATTTCTACAACCCCTGCGGGTACCTTGCGTTTTACAGCCCCCTCCACCGCAAGCGCCGACCATCCTATGTCTACCCCCCACTTTTTTCCCACTTTTCCCCCCATCGTAAACTTACTTCTTCTCGTTAGACCACCCCCCCCCCATTCTTTCGCCGCGGATGTGCTTTTGCATGAGCCTTTTTACCCTTTTTTAATGGTCCCCCCCCAAACCTTTGCTTTTTTTTGTACGGAGCTGTTTTCCTTTGTTTTTCTAGCTCACGCGTAGGTTTCCTCTTGTTCCCCCTCAAACTGGCAGCGGTTCTGCGAGCTCTGCTGCTGACGGAATTGCAGTGTTCGCCCCACATGTCTCCTCTCCCTGTCCTTCTACAGATGTCCCTTTTCCCCTTTACTACCCGACCCTGCTTTTTTCAGCCCCTGCTTCCAAATTGTAGCAAGTGTGCCGTACTTACCTGCTCTTCCACAAGGACGGACTTTCCCCTTCTCCAACTTAGATCCCGCGCGTCCGTGACATTTTTTGCACCCCCCTGAACTTTTCCCTCTTGAATTCTCGCTCGGCTATGTGGTATTCTCCACCGCCCCCCCTCTCCCCCTCCTTTTCATCCGTCTCCTTGACTCACGTCCGCCCCCCGATGTTTCTCGCCCGTTTGTCAAATCCGGCGTGTCCATAAGTTGACGGTCCTCGGTCCTTCTTGTCTAGCTGAGTCGTTGATATTAGCACTCCCCCTTCCCCCCTACGATTTTCCCTGTTCCTCATTCTCCGAGACCCCCCATCCTCTTTTGTTGCCATACTACTTGCGTGTCCTAGTCGGCCGATTTTTCCCTAGTAGTCTAACTCTCTCGCAAGCGCCCTATTCGCCCCACATTAAAGATCGAGTTTTCCTATTTGCCTCTGGGATTTCTCTCCTCCGTCCCCCCCTTCTTGCTTTTTTTTTTTGTCCGTCTCGGATGCCTCCAGTCAGTCGGACTCTGTTCCTCTGCTTTCCCCCCGTATCCCGCTTGTGTCATCGCGATATTTCTTTGCATTTCCTTTAGCCCCTCCGTTTTTTCCAGTCTGAGGTCACGATTAGACAGTCCCCATGGTTACCACCTTCCCTTTGGGTTCTTCCCCACTTTGCCTTTTCCTCCCACATGGGCCCCTTTTTCCTCGCCCTGGGGTCGCCCCGATCAGACGCTTATCCTTCCCCTACTTGACCCCTTCGTCACTTGAACTCACGGTTCGCGTTTGTTCATTTCCTTTATGTCTTTCCCTCCCCGTCCGTAGGCACCCGCCGAATTATGGTCGTGGGCTCCTTTCCACATTCATTTGTTCCAGAGAATTTCCCCACCAGGCTCCCTGATTCGTGGTTTTTTCTTCGTCCTGACGGTTTCCTTATGCTTCCTCGTAAACACTTGACACACTCTTTTTCAGTTTATTTGCCCGAGCTCTCTTACATTGAAGAGATATTCCCCTCCTCGTTTTTGCGTGCCTCTTCCCCTTTGTCTCCTGTACTACCTAGGTCCTTTCTTCGCTCGCCAATGAAGAGCCCCCAACCACTTTCACCCCTATTCCTCTTTTTCTCCTAACCCCTGTATCTTCTTTTTACCCGCTTTCCGCTCTCTTCATCTCGGGCTTTTCCTCTCTTTTCCTCTATCCAAGTTACCCTCTCCTATTCCCAACCCTCCATTGCCACTTCTTTTGCCTCCAGTTGCCCCCCGTTGAATGCTGCCACTCTTCCCCCGGGCCACCTTACCCGACGATTTTTTTATTATTTCCCCTTGAATATCTGTAATGTTGTCCCCAGGCACTAATTTTGTTTTTCCTTGCCGATGGCATTACCAGAATTCTTTCGTGTGGTGCCCGTGACCTCTTATTTCGCGTGCCATTCTACGTTTGAGAAGCTGCTTCTACCTTTGATTCCTCCTTTGTTTTTCCCTTCTTTTCCTACCGTTTAGCAATTAGTATACTCTTTGTTTTCAAGTAGTATACTTTGTTCCTTCTGCATATTGCGCCATAGCAGTTTTTTCTTTTTGTGTCTCCCCCGATACTGCGCGAGTTCCTTTGATTTGCTTTGAGTTCGACCAGAGTTGCGCGTGACGCGGCTTTTTTTCTTTGTGCGCCTTTATTCTTCACCGGGTTTGTTTTTTTGTGCGGCGAGAGTGGCAGACGTTGCTTGAATATATTGCATCAACCCCTTCCATTTGACTGACTTCCTGTTTTTCCTTCAAAGCTTTTTCCAGAACGGTCGGGTGGCCTCGATGCCTTCCACGTTCCACCCTTCCTGTACCGTGGTTTTTTCTTTTTTTCCAGTTCCCCTTTGGACACGTGCACTACTTGTTTTTCCCACTTTTAAGCCCAACCGATTCCATTCTCAATCACGTACCCTCTCTTTCTGGGCGCATCCCTTGCGATTACTCGTATTATCCCCCGATCCACGTCTCTTCGAGGCTTTTTGCCTTAGGTAGAACGGAGAAAAGTCCTGCCCTCCCCACCCCACCCCTCTTTTTCGATCCCGAGAAATCGGGTTTTTTCCGATTCCCGATGGAGAAGTCTCTGATCTACCCCCGCCAAAAAATTCCATGCCGCCCCCAGTTTCCCCCCACCAATCCCTTTCACCTAGCGACCACCCGTATTTTCTTTTGATCGTATCTGTTTCCCTCCTACGTTTTCCCCCCCCCCCATACGTTATCGATCCCCTTCCTTTTTTGCGGGCCAAACGTGTCAGCGACCGTTTGTCTCCGTTCATGCCTTTTCCCCCTCTTGGCATCCATTCCCTTACGGTACCCCCCGACACTCCGGACCGGTCGTCATATGGCCGCTCCATCTCGTTCCCTGCTCTGAGTTTTCTACTTGTGATGCCGGTTGTTCTTGCCGCGGCCCCTAACTTTCTTTCGCCTAAGCCCACTTCTTTTATCCCCTTTTTTTTTTTTTTTTACCCTTCGTGTTTGCCCTGATCTTCTGCTTCTCCCCCTGTTTCCTACCCCCCCCTGTATTTGCTCGCATCCCATCCTCTTTCTGATTTCTATCCTCGGCTCGCTCCATGCCGAAATGTTCCCCCTTTCCGTCCCCCGTTCGAGAACTAGGTACACCGTTTTTATTCAACGGTCGCAATGACCATGAATGCTTTGTTCCAAGTTCGCACATCCACCCTCCCAAGTTGCTAAACAAACCCTTGACCCTCGAAATCCCCCTAGACTGTGGCCTACATCGTGGAAACGGATTTCTTCTTTTCTCCCCGCCGTCTTTTCCCCAGCCCCCCTCCCCCCCCCCCGCCCTTCCTCCTTCTTCCTTTCCCTACTCTTACGTTTGTTTTATTTTCTCCCAGTTTTGTTTCACCCAGGTTTACTGCAACTTGCTAGTTTCTTCTCCATCAGGTTTCCCCCCCACTGTCCCACATCTCCACATACCCTGACTTTCTTTCTGGGTCAGAATACGGATGATTGGCTGGTCGACCCCCTTCTATTTTTCTTTTGACGTGAGTTTCCCCCCCCCCCCCCCCCCCACCATTTCGGTGTCTCAGGCTTCCTGGCCGTCGAGACCCTTTTCCTGTCCTTTGCATTTGAACCCGCATTTTTTCCTTGTCGACCCGCTTCCATCCTTTCTTCTCGTTGCTCCTTTTGGTGCCGAGGCGCTCCCCCAGTCTTTAGATGGCGCCCCCGCTCCCGCTCTGTCCCTAAGAAGCCTTCCGCCCCTGATAGCGGTCCCGAGGTGAATGACCAGTACCACCCTGTTTTGCTATTTTGATTGCGGCGCAGCCCTCTGCATTGCATTGACCCCCTTTCCCCTGAGATAGCTTGGATCTCCCCACCCCCCCCCCCCACCACCCCAACCCCCCCCCCACCCCCAACCTTCATTTTTGCCCATTAGACCCCGTCTCTTCGTGGCGGTCCTTGTGGTCAGCCAGGCTACGAGTCTTTTCCGAGTTGTGTTTTTCAGTTTTATACCCAAAATTGTCCACCGAAAACCTCCCTTCTACCCCCCTCAAAAGAGTTGTCCAGTTGATGAGATCTCTTTGTAAGTGAGCCGTCCCAGACCCTCTTATCATTAGTTCCCGTTTTCCCCCCCCCTTTTTCAGATTGTGTTGGTTGCGTGTTTTTTTCGTTTTTGTTGTGTTTCCATTTGGACCCTTTTTGTTTGTTCCCGTTTTGCAAACGCTGATGCCCCCGATTTTCACCTCGATGCGTCCATGCTCTCCCTTATCGCCCGGGTTTTCCCGTGGACTCCCACCACCCTCTTGTTTCCGTCCCCGGCGGACGGTGTTTTCTACTCCACTCTCCATCCTCCGTTCGTGCCGCGCTGTGGCACCATTATCCCCTCAGTTTCCTCTCCCTTTTAGACTTTTTTTCTCCGCCCCAACAATAGGCGCGGACTGTTTTTAGGCCGAGCTGTTC
>Ga0179593_1727528_pt1 | contig 11171 bp, 8 predicted proteins | sample CZODoug2_1_08_16_FD_185931 | JGI IMG/M metagenome (GOLD analysis project Ga0179593, IMG submission 185931) | Vadose zone soil fungal communities from Angelo Coast Range Reserve, California, USA - CZODoug2_1_08_16fungal (PacBio error correction) | ecosystem: Environmental > Terrestrial > Soil >... | reverse complement strand
CATTTAGACAAGAGGTACAGTCGTGGGTCCTATGATTTTTTTCCCTCGGAGTTTTTTTGACGCGCAACCCACCGTGCCCTCGGGTATCCCTTTCTGATTTTTTTTTTTGATTTAATCATTGGTCCGAGGTATACGTGAAAGAGCGAGGTTTTTCTCCCCCCCGACCAAAATTCCCCCCCCCACAAATTCAGCCTACCGACCCAGGGCACCCAGCCTACCTAAACCTTTTTCCTTACCTATTTTCTTCGCTACCGGGACCTTCTGCGAACTTGCGGCCTCTAGCGGAGCCGAAGATCCCCCCCCGCTCGGGTTCGTTTGGCTTCGCCTTCCCTTTTATTCCCCCTGTCCGTGGAAGATCGGGAGGCGCATCACCCCCGGGCCCCGCCCTTCCTTCCCCGGATTTTCAGGAGTTTCTCTTCGACCGGGACCAGACTTGCGGTTTTTTTTCATGCTTTTTTTTTAGTACGGCAAGCGACAAGTTACCTCTGAACTCACTGCTTTCTTTCCCGTATACTCCTCGGATTCCCTTCCTCCCGAGCGACTCGGCGCCGACCGCTCGTTTTTTTCGCTTCATTGCGGTGTTGCACATCACCGAACATCTCGCTACACCCTCTTCCTCCCCGCCCCGGCATACTATGGTGTGGCGAAGGTGCGAGACGCAGCTTTCCTTTTCCGATGGCGACATCTCCGCCAACTTCTTACCGCTTTCCTTCTCCTCCCCCCCCCCGTAGGTTGGTCTTTTTAACGTCCCGATTCAGAGTCTACCCCCCTGCCTTTCCCGACACCCCGTCTCGCTGATCGCCCCAGTTTTCATCCCTCTTTTTGCTGCGGCCTGGAAATCCCCCCGACTGCACTTGACTTTCGCCAGTGAGGAGTTTTCCTCGATTGGTTGCATCCTATGCCGGACTCAGTGGTCTCATTGCTATTGAACGGGAAAGCCCAGCAGCGGTCTCTATTCTGTCTGTTTTCCCTGTATTTTTTTCGTTTCAGTGGAATTCTTCCTCCTCTTATCAATTATGTTTCTTTTTTTGTGCTCACGGCCATCAGGCTTCGCTTTGCTTTTTCCCTTACCGGACAGGAACCCCACTGGATTTTTTCAAGTTTTTCCTTGCGACCTTTCAGAAGCAATACCTCTTATCCTACCCCTAGTCGGTCCCTCGAAATCTCTTCATCCTCATTCTCTTCTCTTTTGAGTTGCGTGGAATAGCTCAATCATTTTTTTTCCGATTTTCTGAAGGCCGGACACGGCAGTTTGCCCGTCCCTTCCGGGTTTTGGGACTTTCCATCACAGCACGGGGATTTCCGTCTTACTTTTTCCCTAGAACGCGATTGAACCCATGTCACTCGTTCTTTCCAAGCGATGCACGAAACAATTCCGTCGGTTTTTTTTTTTCGAGAGATGTTCGTGCAGTGGTTTTTTCTAAGCCGTCCTTGGAGTCCCCATGGGCTCAAATCCCGGATCAATTTGCCAGGAAGCGGTCAACCCGTTTTTTTTCTCAATTGCCTCAGAACCTCCTTGGAATGGAGCTGGCCAGGATTTTTTCTATGCTTTCCTTTTTCAGACCAATACGATTGATTCCCCTCCCAAGCACCTCCACTCCAGGAATTCCCTCAGATGACTTTCTCTTTTTTTGTTTGGTGATTGTCGTTTAACTTCCTTCCTTTCGAGGATGTAAGAGATGGAGTCTTTTACTGTCATTCGAACATTTCCGATGTCTGTCCTTTTTTACGATTCTCCCTCTTTTTGGCCCCTGATTGGAACTAACCACCCACAGATAAATTCTCACCTCTTACCGCCATCGGGCCCCCAACCCTTCCCGCATTTTTTTTCTTCCTAACTTGTCCTCCTCGGGAAAATTCGCTCCGCCTCCTCCATCCAATGTCACCCCCTCGTACAATTCATGTCCGGCCTCGCTTCCATTTCTTTTTTTAACTGAATTCAGAAATGGCGACGCTTCAAGTGCTGGCACCTTCGAACTTCAAAGACCGTGATGAAAAATGAAAACTGCGACTTTGCGAACCTTGTAGTGATGCCGTCTGCATGGCATTCCTCTGAATCTTCTTCTGCCTTACTCCCCACTCCGTTTGCTCCCTCCGTTGTTGTCCCTTTAACATCCTTAGGCGCTTCTAGGATGTCCCTTTTTAGCGCTTATTTTGGATTCTTCGCGTCGAAACAGATCCGGTCCTGGGAGTCCTGTTTCTGATCTTTTTGTGTTTTAGAGTGCGAGGTTGATGTCATTCTTTTTTCTATCCGCTTTGGTGCGAAGTAAGGTCTGGCTGACTTTACCTCTCGCTGGTGAACCCCTTCTTATGAGCTTCGTACTCGATGCTTGTTCTGGATTGAGCTTTTTTTTGCTTTAGAGCTACGAGCCATGGTCGATTTTCTCTCCTTCTCCTCCGTTATTCTCTGGACTTTCCCCCTTAAGGGATTAGACTCAGATTTCCACTCCGGTCATCTGGTCTGCTTTTTCCTGTGGGACCCTTCCAGGTAACCACGATTTGTACCTGTTGATCGCCGTTTTTTCTGCCTTGTTGCCGCTTTTCTCCCCGATAGGACGTCATGGACGGTACGCCGCCGCATTCTTTTTCCTATTTGGCATGAGTTTCTTGTTGCATCGCGGTCTGGTTTTTTGATTCTCCCCGTGCAAACCCTCCTTCTTATTGGATTGTCAATCGTAGACCTCGGACCTTCTTATATTTTTTTTAAAAGGTCATAACGAAGTGTCAAGTAACCATCGGTATCCATTCCCCGTTGGTTCTGATCCCCTTCCCAATAATCCGTTTCCCCCCAGCCAATGTCGACTGATTCCGCGGCGTCTCCTCCCTTAGCTTCTCGATAAGAGCCAGCTTTCGTTTCCCCTTTTTCTGTTTTTTTTCTCCACTTCAAAGTGCTCTGTCCACAATACTTTTGGCGAGGTTCTTCATCCTTTTCTCGCCGTCGACCTACCCTCGGTGAATTATGACGTAGGGTCACCCCGTTCATGATAGCCTAAGGCCCTCCCTTTTACATTGATATTTCTTAGTCATGTTACCCCATAACCGGATCGACTTTTTTTCCTTTCCCTAGTCTTACCTGCTTTTCAAGCGAAGGCCGTACCATTTGCCCTCGGATCCGTGGGCTTCGATTATTCCCCCCCCCCCCAAACCCGTGGGTTTGTTTTTTTTACCCTCGGTGAGATTTTTTGTTTCTCGATCGGGTTAGGTGGCCGTTTTGGAGCGTTAGAGTTGCTAGCCGGAGTTGACCAAGTACTCCAGACTTCTGATTCACCTTCCCAATTGATTGTTCCTTCCGACTTTCGCAATTTTCATGATGACCTCGAGTTCTAATGGGTGCAAGGACACTGACTGGCTCCTTTTCCCTCGAGTTTTTCTTTTGTGTTTCGCCCTCCTCCTTCTTCTGCTCTTTTTCCTCTGACGTCGTTGCTTCTTTTCCCTTTCAAGCCTCGCTGCACCTGCGAATTCCTTTCCCTCTCCAAATTCGGTGAGTTAACCCGTCTGTTCAACATAGGCGACCTGCGCCGTGGTGTCCCGGCTTTTCGTTTTTTTAACAGTTCTTTGGCGTTTATCGTAGTCCAAGAGATCTTGCTCGCCCCCCCCCGGTCGGTGATCCCCACGTCCGTTTATGTTGCCATTTTGCTTCGGTCTTTTTTCCTTATCTTGAAACTTTTTTCCTCTTTGGCGGATCTGCCTCCTGTCCTTTTCCCTTAATCCCATGGGTCCTCTTGTATCTCAACTGACCAGTCTGATCTACCGGCAATAAGATAGGACAACAGTGGTGTTCAAGTTTTTCCTCTTGTCTGCGTTTTTTTTGTCGAATCTTTCTCAGTTGTTTTTGTCTCTTCTTCTCAAGGCAGGTACCCCTTTTCGCTTTTCCCCAATGTTTGATGCCCCCTTTGTGGTCCTTATCTTATTGGAGAGCTTTTTTTTTTTTCCTCCTTTTTTTTGTCATTGTTATGCTCACTTAGCGGAGATTAACGCCATTCTCTAACTTTTTTTGCCGCCAGTCCTCCCCTCCGCAAAGCTCGAAACTCCTTCTTACACACTCGAACGGTGGTTTCATTCCTCGATTCCATGCCTCTCTTTTCGCCGCTAAATCCGACTTTGCTTTCCCACGTTCCTCCCCCCTCCACAACCCTCAGGCCTTAGGTCGCTCGATGTTTCCCCTGGGCAGTCTCGCCGATTCACGTTTCTTTTCTTGTGAATTTCTATGTTCCCGGCGGGACGTTCGGTTTTTCCGGCCCACAACACTTCTATCAGCGCATCGAAGTCAGGCTCTCCTCACACCGCCACCGCTCGCGATTTTTTCCAATTCCTTCACACGCCCCAACCTTTACCGGGAACGCGCGGTTACCTTCCTGCCCCCCCTGGCTGACTGATCTCTCTATTTATTTGATATTGAGTACTGACATGATTGGCGATACTTTTTATGACCCTCCTTAGCCTTTTCCTTAACGGGATCCCCTTCGCGAGCGGTCACTCCCCCCACCCACGGATCTCGTTTCACCCCGTGTTGGTTCATCAACCCGAAGACCCCATGAAATTTTATTTGGTCGATCTGAGTTTCAACTGGTCTTCCCCCTTTTGAACACCCCTCTCCCCTTTAGCCCTTTAGTACGTGGCGATTCAGTGTTTCCGTTTTTGTCTAGTGGAACCGTCTTCGATGATCCCCTATGCTGTTGACCCGAAGCGTGCATCACTGCCCCTTTTTTTCACTGTTTTTTTTTTCACAGTTGATTGCACACCTTTATGCGTTCCCCACCATTTTGATTGTTCAAGTTGACGGACATCGAGAGATTTCCATTCAAACAATGGTCACCCCCTCTGTAGCGACCTTTCTTTTTTTATCCTTCTGCCCTCTTGCTTCGCGTCCTTTCTTGTATCATGGTGGACGGATGACATTTTTCTTTCCACCTCTTCTACCTGGACGTGGACCCGGCGCCTGTGGCACGTTTTCAGACTTGTTCTTCCCGTCTTCCCCCACACGACATAGACGCGGGTGCGCCTCCGGGACCTCCTGTCACATCTTCCAAACCTTAACAAAGCTGACACCTCCCTCCTCCCCGCCCCCAATTTTACGACCCGCCCCCGTCGACATGCCAGTTTTTTCCCATTTTTCTAAGTCCGTCTTCCTCCTTTCATGATGCCTAGTCTTCTCCCCCTTCGTGGTCCTCACGAAGTAACCGGCATCGTGTTCGACCCTTTTCCTTCGCGCCTTTTTGAGGAGGTTTTCCTCTCTGGCGAGCAGAAACGCCGTAACGAGATATCGTTTACCTGCTTCCTATGATGAATCTGGCAGACTTCCCAGCCGCGGACAGCGCTAAGGCATGTGGTTTACCCCCTCGATTTTTCCCGTCGCTCATCAAGGAAGGTTCTCCGCAGGATCCAAGGGACTTCCTCCATTAGTATTGGTGTTTTTTTTTTTTTTTTTTCTCGCCCTCGTTCCAGTAATTCCGACTCTCGTGCCTTTTTTCTGGTGCCCCCCCTCATCCCCCCATAATGACTCGGCAACCCAGTGTCATCCACACCCCTTATTTTTTTCTTACTTGCTGCAGACTCGCTACAAGTGTTTCCATTAACGGCCCCCATTTCCCTCTCCAACCCGATGTCCGCGTATGATGTGGCTTCCCCTCCTAGTGGTTTTTGGTTGGCTCTTGTTTATGCTATGCTTCTCATGCCCCCGACAACCTTTTATATCGACATCAGTTTTAAAGTTTCACGGATTTGCGGGCTGTCCTTTTTTCAGACTAAGTTCCATTTCTGTCGTTCTTCGCTTCGCCAATGTTTGGCATATCTCTTTAGTTGTTAGATGGCTGTAATCTCTTGGAGTGGAACCCCCCCCGCCCTCTATCTTCCCGCGGTTTCCCACATTTATTTCCTCTTTCAGTTCCCTGATATCTTTCGGAAGCGTTAATGCATTCAAATGGATTCTTGGCTCGGGCCTGGATATCACCTCCGCATGCCTTACAGGCCCAACGGGTTTTTCACCTATGTCTCTGGAGAAGTCATTCAACTCGTCTATCCTTTCTTACCTCTCTCTATGGACCAACGTAATCGCGGGCTTCTTTTTCCGGGATTTTTTTGCGTTATACCCCGGATTTTCGCGGACTGATCCCCATAGCTCCCGACGGGCCTTGTTCTCATACCTTTCTTTTTGTCGCTGTTTTTTCTGCAAGTGCTTACGCCACGTTGTTTTTCATTTTTTCCTCCCACTCTCTTTTTTGCCCTGTCGAAGCCTTGTCGACCGACCCCCCGCCTTACGAAAATTCTCTCTCTTTTCCTACCCTTGTTGTTTTTCTTTTCTTTTTGGGGTGCGGTCGTTTTGCTAGCCTCCTTCTTCTCCCAATGTTGATCAAGCCCGGATCGATTGGCCAGGAAGGTCATAACCCCCCCCTTTTTTTCTCTCCATTTTGCACGCCTTCTGTCCTGTTTTTCGCTTGCCTTGGGCCTTTTAATATGGACAGGCCTTACAATCCGCTTGATTCCTTCACTACCTTTCCGAGCCATGAAAAATGTTATGCCGCTTTCCAATCTGTGATCCACCTGCTAGGTGCGAGAGGCCTTCTTTCTCTTTTTCGGTCTCCTTCTCCTTTGACGAAAACTGTGTCAGTTGATTGCTTCCGTCCCTATGTTTCCCCATTTGATGGCCGAGCACACACGTACAATAGGACCGGCCCCCCTGACCTGGAGCAACCATCCCCTTGCACTAAGGTCCCACCATTTTGTTACCTTCTCGCGACCTAGCTAGGGTCCTACTCACCAAGATACATCCCCCCCGATTCGTCCTGCCCTCGATGCCCCAGTTTCTTCCCTTTTTCATCCAACCTGGCGACGCTTCAAGTGCTTTTCTTATTTGCTTCCCCTGCAGCGTTCCATGACCCCCCGGATTTGCGATTTATGAGGACCCCTTCCTTGGCCTCTGAATGTTGAACTTTAACCGCGCCCCCCCACAATCCCATGCTTTTTCCTAACATTCTTCCTTTGCTTAAATCAGTTGAGGCTATGGATGTTCCCATCTGTAGTCGGTTCTTCTTCCCGGCTCTCCGGAAACCCCCATCCTTCTTTCCCCAGGGTTCTTTGTCTCATGATGTGGGTACCGACGTTTTACTTGATTGTGACACAGCTCCTTGGAAACCGCTCCCCCCGCTATCGTTGCCTACGATCCTCTGGTTCTTTTCCCGAGTCCCCTCTTTTTGTATCCGGCTGTCTGGATGAGCTCCGGGGACGACATCGTTTGATCTGGCCCGCCTCCATTTTCTTTTCCCGATTATTTCTTTTCGCGTTCCCAGTCGTCTCCGACCCTCCTTTCTTTGGTTTTTGGGCCCCCTGCGCCGGGCTTTGATTCGCCTCAAGATCACCTCCTCTTTGTCATTCGGTTGCGTTGGTCGTGTTCTTACGTCAACTAACACATGCCCCATTGACTCGCAGCTGATTTTTTCTCCCCCGTGATGACCCGTGCGCGACTAGGGACTCTTTTTCTGTTTGCGACGATTTGTGATCCCCGTTTTGAGGTTTTTTCCCGTGGGTCAGCTTCCTTGAAGGTGTTTGCGTCGCCCGCCCCCCCCGAGTATTATGGTATGTATGTAGACCGTCGCGCTTATTTTTTCCTTCTTGCACCTCTCGTGTCCTCCCTCGGGAATGTTCTTTTTTCATTCTGGGGTGCCCTCCCCCCATGACCTTCTCGTCAATTCATGTCGACCCCCGCTTGCGCGAAAGCCTCATCCTTCCGTAGGCCCTCTTAGCGCGATAACCCCCTCCCCTTTATGATGCTTTGTTTTTTCTTCCCGCCTCCTGCTACGATCGGAAACTTCCCCAATACCCCCCTTCTTGTTTTCCATTGGGCGAGGAATGACCAATGATTTAAATCAACTGTCTCTCCGCTTTCCTTTTCAAGTTCAGATCACGATTCTGACCCCCCTCCCTTACCCCTTTCCTCGGTCCATAACAATATGTCATTATCGATAAGGCTTCACCAACCCTCCACGGAGCCCCCCTCGAAACGGGAGACCTGACCTCTCCTCCCCCCCTTTTAGTTCCCCGTGTCCAGCTCCTGTCGCTCCTAACGTCGCCCCCTTTATTTTGTGATTGTCCCCCCGTGTTTTTTCTTTTTTTTTCCCCCAGTCTTTTTTTTGTGTTTGCGATCGCGACGTGGATTTGCCGGTTTTTCGGAGGTTGAGTTCAGTTACATCTCTGACACAGTATCCGACACCCCACTCTACTTTTTTCCGATGCCTCGCTTTCCTGCTACTGATGACCCGCGTTCTTTCATGGTTGCTGTCTCCCCCTCCTTTCTTCTCATTAGTATGGCGTGTGTGCGTATATCCTCATGTTCTCTTTTCCCTGATTTTTTTTTTTAATAAGTTTTTTGCACAAGATCCCCTCTTCGGGCCTTCACCGGTTCCTAAAGTCACCTCTCTTCCCTTTCGATGTTCCCTTCTCCGACCTTGAGAAGGCGTTTTTTTCCGTTGCCCTTCTTAGCCGTTCCTCCGGATCTTTTCGGAGTCTCTCCATCCTGAGAATTCTTCGCCAACCGGTCGAGGGGTAAGACCCCTCTTTCGGTTCTGTTCTTCTCGGTGGACTTGCCCGCTTTTTTTCCCCTCCTTAGCCTTGGCGGCTTTTAAGCATCCCCTCGACTTCAGCCAATGACTGGCCCGCTACCCGCTCTTAAAAGTTTGGATCTAAGATTATGTTCTGATTCAACCTTTGGGTTCAAGCGCCACCCAACCTTATTATTTACTTTGGTTGTTAGAGAGATGCCAAACGCCTGTCCTTCCACTTTTTCCTTCCCCCCAATTCTCCTATTTTATGTCCTGAGAGCATAATGGCATAGTATCTCGAGTTTCCGCCCTTTGCCAGTCATCTTCTGGTTCCCTTCCTCTTTTGCGTACATTTTCTGAGCAGCGGGGCCAAGTCAGATCCAATCTAACATCGAACTTGCGACTTGGGCTGTCACAAGTTGGCGCGATCAATGCTCTCATACCGATTTGAATCCTGGTTCTCACTCCCGCGACCGGCGGACACCACGCGGCGGCGTCGCATTCCCTTTTCCCCTGTTTGGTTTGAACGTCTGATAATGGCTCGAATCCCTTGGACTGAGCGCTTAGGAGTGTTTTTCCTTCCTTCTAGCGTCAGAAGACATCAGAGTTTGCTTCGTCCCTCTCCGTCCTATCTCATTCTTTTTCAGTCCGGTCTCCTTCAACAAGAATTTTCCCTTCCCCTTGAGTGCACCAACCCCAACCCATACACACCAACCAACCCCCACCTCCTCACCTAAAAAACAAACCCCCCACCCCATACACTTGTCAGGCTTATCGCCCTGAAAATGCAATGGTAGATTGCATTCTCTTCTCCCAATTCGACTTCTTTTCACCTCCTAGTAATTTTTCCAATCTCCCCTCTACACGCTGGGTTTCCTCGCAGGTTTACGCCACCCATCCCCGATCCGGACGGGGTAACCCGCCCCCCCAAGTTTTTTCTCAATCGAAGCCCTGACTTCTCTGAAGGGTTGTACCTTTGCTGCACAAACGCTGTAAGATTTACACGCTTTCCCCTTTCCCTCGTCCGTTTTTTTTGATATAATCGCCCGTGTGAATGTCCGCGTTTAGTGACTGATTCGATCTTCCTTTGACTTTTTCTTTTTTCGCCACCTCCTTAGGATCGACGGCTTAAAGTTTTTTTTTTCCCCCCCCCAAGTAGCAATAGACTCCCCCTGTGGGTGTCGTGCTTTTACATTTCGCAGCATTTTATGTTTTTTTTCTCACCCACCATGAAAACATTTTTTCTCTTTTTTTTTCATCAGACTTTTGCTCGCTGGCGCCTTTTTAGTTGAGTTTTTTGGAGGGTTATTTTCCATCAGATTGACTTTCGGATCCCCCCCCACCGTGCTGCTCGGTTTTCCTTCCCCCACCTTTTTCTGACCTTCAATCTTTTTTATCAGAAGGGTACGTTTTAATCGACACCAGATACTTGTCTCCAAGGTTTTTCTCCGAACCAAACCCTTCAGCAGCAGCAGCCCCCGGCTCTCCCCAGTCTCTTTCCGGTCGACGGACCTCGTTCCTCTTAAGGCCCCCGGCAGAACCCTTTGTACTTAATTCTTTTCCGCGTCCTTCCGCTCAGCTCGCACGGTGTGTCTTCGCCGCGAGACTTCCTCCCAGGGTTTCCGCTTTCCGTCCAACGATTTTAAATTCGCGTCCCCTCTCCCGTTGAGGCGACCCTCTGCGGCCCAGGACCTCCTCCCTGGAACCCTTATTTAGATTTTTTTTCTCCCCAGATCCCCCAGCGCTAAGGCCCTGCCGGTTGTCTTTCCGGCCCTCTGACACTTTCCTCTCTGTCTCCGAAGCTTTTTATGGCCGCATGATTTCCCCCGCCGGACTTCGGAGTTTCCTTCCTCCGCTGCTCCCAGCCTGAGGATAGTGGTTTTTTTAGTAAACAGACCTCCCCCAACATCCTTTTCTCCTCCCCCCAGGAGTCCTTGTGGCTGTTTGGTCGACGCGGTGAGATTTGCCTCCTCTCTGGGGCTAGGAATTTAGTAGAGAGGTTCGATGTCGCGTATGCGTTCTCTTCCCTTGCCCACGTGCCAGGCTTTGGAGGTTTAAGTCACATTTTCTTCGCCGATAACCCACCATCCGGTCTACCTTCAGTTTACGGTCTGACGCTGGCGGCCAACTCTCCTCCTGCGTCTTCGTTTCCTCCTCTGCCCCGCAATTTTCTTTTCTTTATCGAGCCGGACCGTCGCCGAATTTTTGTTGACACTTCCCCCGCAGCTAGGGCGTTTAGTCACCTCTGACTTGGTCCGGCTGCGTTGCAAGTTCATGCCTCTTCTTTACTCGTGTACTTCATCAATGACTTGTGACTTTTCTTTTGCTCCATTTATGGAGATAGGCGTCGTGAGACTCGGGACTCCAGTGCTTCTTCAATTTCCATTTTTTGTTAGGAAAGCAAGAAACTCAAGGAGATCATTCTCTCTAGCTTCCCTTACAGAACTCCTAGGGATCCTTCAAGAGATTTTGATCTTTCTGTGGCTTTGAACCTTTGTTTCTCTTCTCTCTCGACGGGCCCTTCCCTGTCTGATCTCCCGGCTCTGTGAGTTTTAAGTTCTATCGCCAGACGTTTTGATGCAGCCCGCGTCCCTTTCATTATGGCGCTTCCCGTCCCGGGGACTTGTCGAGCCCCGT
>Ga0179593_1476604_pt1 | contig 11171 bp, 13 predicted proteins | sample CZODoug2_1_08_16_FD_185931 | JGI IMG/M metagenome (GOLD analysis project Ga0179593, IMG submission 185931) | Vadose zone soil fungal communities from Angelo Coast Range Reserve, California, USA - CZODoug2_1_08_16fungal (PacBio error correction) | ecosystem: Environmental > Terrestrial > Soil >... | reverse complement strand
TTCTTGGATTCTGTTTGCAAACAGAATCGGTTGTTTAAGGAAATCTCGCAAAACACCTATCAACGAGGTCTTCCCCCAGAACATTTTTCCCCCTATAAGAAGTGCCCGACACGATGGCCTCTTTTTGGAATGGTTCAACCCTTTATTTTCTCGCCCCCCGATAGAGACTTTTGAGCATAAGACCCTCTACTTCTGAGACGAATTTTTGTTACCCCTCGTCATGTGAAAGGTTCCGTTTTTATCTGTCTTTTTCATTAGATTGATCTTTCCCCTCTCCTCTTCCCTCTCCCGTTCCCCGTACTCCACTTCCATCCCACTGATTTCACTTTCCCCCCCCCAAGTTGCCCCTTTTCCCGCGGACCAGGACCATAAAGCAGCTTATTCCCCACTTATGGAGCCCCATACACGGGTGTGTCAACCCCAAATCCTCCCCTCCCCTACAATCGTTTTCCGTCGGAGCTGTTAACTGGAGCAAGCGAAAAGTTTCTCCATCCTCTTGGTTTTCTTTGAAAAGTTTCTCCTCTCCGGAAATGAAGCCTTTCCTTCCAACCGTCATAGGCCTGCCCCACCCCTTTACCTCATCCTCTCTTGTACGAATTTCGTTTTGAAAGGGTGATCGCTCCCTTTTTTTTTCTCTCGCGAGGGTCCCGCGTCGTCGGCTGTCCCATCGACCGGACCTCCCGACCTTAATGAAATCCCTTTGCCGATCCCTTCCCTCAATGCCTTCTCTTCTAATCTCCCCTTTCCGAGAGCGGCCAACTCCGTAGAACTTTGAATGGGCTTCCCCACCCCCAAATGAAGATTTTGAATCCCCTTTTTCTTCGGTCTCCCTGTTGCCAATCCACAATTCTTTTTTCCAATTGGTTTAACAATGCCCGGTTTTTTGTAATCACGCCCCCCTAACCCGTTTCACCCACCCCTAACCCCCTCTCTTCAGTCAGTTCCCTTTTCCCCGAGCCCTGCCCGTCAATTTTTGTTCGCTGAAGTGAAGATTGGCGCGGGAAATTCCCCCCGCTCGCCAGCTGCGATGCGCTCCCCCCCAATTTTCAACGCCCCGAAATTTTGTTTTGAATTTCCACCCCCTTTCTTTGTGAATCTCGCTTGGCTTTTTCTATGAACTTCCCTTTTTATGGACGTGCTTTCCCGAATGGGCGTATTCAAGCGCATCAGGGCTCTTTCTGAGCTGTTCTTTTTCTTGCTTTCCCAAGTTTACATTAAGGGTTTTTTTTCGTATCTACTTTCTGTTCTGGAGGCCTGTAGCCACTATCGGGCCCCCAGGAAGTCGGGAATCCCCTCTATATGGGCGACAGCTCCTTGAGATTCCCTTGCTTGGTGGACCCAGGGGTCTTTTGCTTCCGCTGAATCGCCTTCCTCCGACTCCATGTCGATCACTGCCTTTTTTTTTTTTGCCCCCCCTCATTGAAATTTTTTCTCGCCTGTATGATTTCTCTTTGTCACTCTACCCCACCGTGTCTCATGCGCCTTCCTCAGGGGTAGGGTTTTAACTTCCCCTAAAAGCTCCCTCTCGCCTCAGGCCTACAAACGCGTAATCCGCTTCGATTTTTTCCTTCCCGGCGCTGTGATGCACCCCAAGGCCCAATTCTCGCCAATGAAATTTTGCGCTCCCGCTCCTCCCGTATAAAGGTCCCTCTCCCCATTCACGTAATACCTCCACTTTATAGTTTCATTCCCCTCGAGTATCAGTCCCCCCCGACCCTTTTTCGTTCGAACTTAGAGCCTCAGGCTCTCTCGTACTTGGCAGGTTAACATGTCTCGATGGCTAACTGTCAGCCAGTCGTCCCCCTTTTTCCCCTCCGATGTTACGGTTCCACCAGATCACCACACCTTTGTCGGTCCCCAGGTTACTACCCCCTCCGTTCCTTCTCCTGTGCCGTTTAGGATCCCCAAGGCCTCCAGCTCGTCTTGTTCAGTCGTTTACGCTCCACTGCATAGTCCTTAAAGCCCCCTTCGATATCTCGATATTCTTCTAAGAGGACTCGATGACTTCAGCGTGGATAATCGCCCTCGCTTTTCTCTTCAACGGCCATATCCCCACCCGTGACTCCCCCCCCCCCCTGAACGCAGGAGCAACGATACACCCCTTCAGCAATGCCCTCAGTTTTTTCCCATCCCCCCCCCTGCTTTTTTCGTACTTTTTTCCCCCTTCCTCAAGGACGATTTTCATTTTCCCAACCATGCTGCCGGTGCCTCGTATATAACGTGTTCCCCCCCTTTTGCCCCCGATAGGATCCATTCACCTCCCCTCCCACCTCTTTTTTTCCTCCCTTTTGCCCCCCCGATCTCGCTGGCCCGCCTCTCACACACTTTAAAGATTTACAAAAACTTGAGCTCGTCCGCCTCTTGAGAAGTTTTTTTTTTCCCCCTCCCAAGGACCCTCCCGATCCCGCCTTATCCCCCCACACCCCAGACCCAAAGGACTCTATACGCGCTTTCTGGCGAGCATCCAATCGTCTTTGTCCCCCCCTTCCCTGACCAGATAAATTGAGAAACTGGTCCTCGCCTCCTCCCTCAAATCCCCCTTACTCCATTGGTCTACTTCTCCTCGTCCCGCCACCCCTCCCCCCGACACGGCCGCGATGGATTCGGGTTTTTTTCCGCTTTCACAGTACCTGCCTTCCCCCCTCCCAAGAACAACCTATACTCTTTTTTTCATTCCTCGTTGCTCCCCTCCTCCCGAGAAGAGACTTAACTATGCTACGACAAGTTCTCCCAAGCTTCCCCCCCCACCCCACCCCCCCCCTCCCCTCTATGGAAAGGGATTTCGATTAATGACTTTTTTGCCCTTTGAAGGGTAACGACGCCATCCTCCCCCCCCTAGCGAAACCTGTTTATCCATTCTTCACTGGAAGACAGAACGGTATGTATCACTTTGCACCTCACTGGGGAACACTGGCAAACGACTCGCTTTCAAACCCGGAGTACGGCTTCAGTCATCCTCTCCGCCCACACCAATGGTCCCCGCTTTTCCCCCTTCGACTCGAACCCCGTGTTCAATTCAAATCCCCCCGCGGTCGAGCGGGACCCTGAAGACTTCCTCTCGTTAGCCCCTACTCGCTCTCTCCAGATGACCCAAAAGGCCGCACTCAACCGCCTCACTCAACTTTCCTCAACAGGAAGCTCTTCTTGCTTCGTTCAAGGCCACGGTTCCTTCACGTCATCCCCCGCCTTTAACCTACACGGAGTCCACTTCGCTTCGTTCTCGCTGGCTATCCGAGGCTACCCCCCATTATAAAACAAACTCTCTTTGCCCCCGTTGCTTCGCCACAATTTACCATCTAATACGCTCCGTGGCTTGTTCATCGCTAGGGGACCAACCTTCCCTCCCTCCCTCTCATCCACGAGCTTACCCTCCCTTGCACGGGACGCTTTTTTCCCTCATGGTTCGCGTTCTCCCCGCTCACACTGATATTCGTGTCCGAGTTCTGTAATGGAATCCGTCAGCCCCCCCCCCACCCCCATTTGATTTCCCCCTATAACCGGCATCACCACCCGTCTTATTGTCCTATTTTTTTCGCTCTTCCGACATTCTTGGATCTGACCCCCTTAGTAGAAAAAAAGTTTCCTACACCAGAGAAAGCGTCGTTCTACCCCCTACCGAACTTAATCAACGCTTAGGGCCTATCCCGGTCCGCTTTCTTTCTCCGAGGACCGGATTTTTTAACGCCGCTTTTTTTCCCCCTTGCTAAAAAAAATCCCGAGCTCATCGATCCCTTCTTTCCTTGCCTGATGTACAGAAACCTCACCCAATCGTTTTGATGCTCCCAAGAACCTCCGACTCCTGTCTCACCAAGACGATCCACCTCTCTTGACACCAAGGCATAGAGATAAACTACCCTTCCCTCTACCATCCTCACAGCCTCCCCCCCTTTCAGATTCGACGCATATAAATCACGGTGCTCTTTCTCCCATTTCCGTTGCTCTGATTATCCGCCCCCCCCCTTTCTCCTGCTCTATCTTTATCAGAAAAGTACCAACCAAACCTGATCGACCCGAGGCCCTTCCTCTATCTTTCCCTCGGTGTTTAGATAGGATGAACCATTTCTGGGGGAACTTCGGGTCGATCCTCTGTGGTTTTTCTCTAACCATCGCGTTCGAGACTTTGGAATTGATTTTCACGGACATTTTTTCTTTTCCTCGAGAGAGGGAAGTGTAAGTTTTTGTCTTCTCTTCGACCGTCGTAAATAAGCTTTGAAACGGATGATGGCTTTTGGATTGCCGTGGTTGACGCGGCCTTTCCAGTTTACCCCTTTGGTCGTGAAGCCCCCCCGGCGCAGTGTATCCCTCTTTTAGAGGAGGTTTCTATGGCACTTTTTAAATTATTGCTCCCTCTTCCTTGGGACTCGATTCCTTGGGCCAGTTGTCATTATTCTCTCTGTCGCGAGGCCAAGTTTTGGCGTTGAACCCCCTCTTTTTGAAATAAGAATCCCCGTTAGACTCCCCCCTCGGGTGGCGTTTCCGATGAGTACGATCGGTCCGTTTGAGGGCCTATCCTGTAGTCACGATCACTTTTTGTTGCTCTTTTCCCCCTTGGGTAGACGCGTCAGAAGCACAACTGCTCTCGATGTATAGTGCGCCCACCCTTCAGTAGATCGAAGTGATTTCTCTGCGGTTGTCTAGTTAACCCATTGGTGGTTTATCTGAGGGCAATTTCAAATTCTCGTTGGCGCCGCCTTTTTTTTGGTGCATTGCGCCTTCCCCCCCCCCCCCCCCCCCCCCAGGTGCGAACCAGGGCGTCGCGCCCTTTCTTCGGAGACGGCGGGTTGTTGAGAGGATTGCTGATCTCTTTGCCCCGCCGTCTGCTCCTTGACCCCCCCCGGGAAAACGCCTTGCGCGTATTTTCGTTCACTTTTTCGCAGGGACGGGGTCATCTGAGTTTGTCTTGGCCATAAGGGCTGGAGCCCCCTTTCTAGTCACGAACCGCCTCCCGTGGTGGGGCAGATCTTTTTTTATCCTTGGATTTTTCCGTGTGTCTTCCGCTTGGCCCTTGACTCAGAGCGAGCGCTTTCAGTTGAGAGGGTTTTTTGAGTTGAGGGTGCTGATTTGTTTTGGGCTTCTCCGTCTTGGTCTGGCGTTTTTTTTTTTTTTTTTTTTTTTTTTAACGGCTCGCGTCGGTCCGTTTCCCGCGTCGACGTTTGCTTCCCGGTCCTCAGCGGGGATTTGAAGGTCCTTCCTTCGCGAGCCCCGCATGTTTTGAACGAGGGTGACGGGCGGAGCTTTTTCCAAGGGTCTGAGATGAGTTCGTAAGTAAGTAAACCCCTTTTCCCCCTTGCGTCAAGTGCGATTTAGGAGTTCGTGCGGACAGTCTTTTCCCCCCGGGTGAGGCTATTGATGGTTACTTTCTTCCTTCACCTTCGAACCCTCAAGAATTTTTCCCTTTCCCTCTCCTTTAGTTGGGTGGTTACCCGCGCTGTTAGTTAGCATTTCGTCTTCATAGGAGGAAGAGGAATATTCGGCTGCTGCAGTCCCCCTGCGCCGGCTTCCCCTTCTGTATGGGATGTTTTGGGCGTTCCCGGCGGACGGAATTTCTTTTTCCCCCCATTCCGAGGATAGTCCCCAGAATTTTTAGTATCTCTTAACGTGGCGGGGTCTGGTGGTGTTTCCTTGTTTTTGTTTGACAGAATGGGTTCCGATTCTTCTCGGTTCTGGGTCTTTGGAGAACAAGCGTTTCCATTTTCTCACGGGCTTCGTCCGTGTGGCATCGAGTAGCGTGGGTCGGTTGTTTTCCCCTCCGCTTTCGATTTAGGTCGACTTTTGTCGTCGTTGCTTTTTTTTGCTTCCTTGGGCCGGTCTTGGCATTTGGGTAACCCCTTCGCGGTCTGTCTTCTTCTCCATTTTTAGGACGCTTTTTGGTGTGTGAGTAGCGGTCGAAGTCGGCTTCTCTCTTTAATTCTCTGATCCCAATACCAGATTTCCTTAGTATCCCCTATCCTCTCGTTTTCTCCAACGGGATCGACCGATCTTGGCCCGGCGTCTGAGATCGGTTCGGATTCCTTGAAAAATTTTTATTAGATGCTCCAAGTACGGCCGCTTCTTCCCGCCCAGATGCTTTGCACATTCTTTCTTTTCTTTAGGATTTGTGCCCGTGCGAGGAGCCTTCGATCGTAGGCTTTGTTTTGACGACCCGTCGTGAGGTTCTTCGGCCCAGCTGAGATAGCCGCGGTGTCCATCCTCCGTCTCTTCAAGAATGACGTAAATCCCTCCGACCCGTTGGTTGTCTACACAGATTCGCAGCCTCCGGTCCGCGCACCCCCCCGGCGATGATCCATATCGAGCGAATTTTTTGCTGATCTGACGAGCCGACCGCCGGAGGAACTTGACCTTTGTGGCTGTGGGTTCCTTTCCCCCCCCCCTGTTCCTCCAACCCATACGCGACCGGACGGCCGATCCTTATACATTGAGGCCCATTCCATTTTTGACTTTCTGCCACTTTTTATAGACCTTTGGCGTTTCCTTTCCGTCCTCCCCTTTCTTCGGGGGGACGGATCCAGCTTTAAGAAACTACCACCGGTGGAGTGAGTTGTGAAAATTCCCCTTTCGGGACGTGATACCCGGGAGATTCTTCTCCTTCAAATTGATGTGAGCCCTGCGTTTAGAGTGCTTGGGCCTCATACAGTAGAAAACTTTTTTTGTTTTCTCCGACAATTTGCGTGTCCTTAAGCCCCTAGTGGTCTGGCCTTTGCTGCGCGAGCTTTCGCTAGTTTTGTTTAGTTCATTGTCTCCCCCTTCCTAGAAGAGTCTCCGTCCGAAGGTGAGGGGTAGATCCCCTTCCCGCCGATACTAGCTTCCCCTTTTTCCCCCATCAGTTTTTCTTTTCCGTGTCAATCACTTTTTTTTTTAAACTGGCTCGGCGCCCCCCACTCCAAGGCGCCTGTATTTTTTTCCCCGTGCACAATCCTGGGTAGACCCCCCCCCCCTTGCAGCATATCGCGCGGCGCCTGTCCCTCTCGGATTTAAGACGGTATGGACGATTTCAACATATATTACCCAAGCAAGTATTTTTGAGTACTCATGCTCTTCATCTTTGCGAACCACCTGCATAACTTTTATCCGTTTACCAATTGCGTCTGTTACCCCTCCTCTTTCAATTTTACGTTCAGGGTAATTTTTACATAAGGCTCGGGACAAGCGTTATACCACACTCGCGAGAACCAATTTTGTTTTTGAACTCCCCCCCAATATCCCCGTGCCAGTTATCCTCACCCTTGGTCTTCAATTCCTCTTCCATAGAGTTTATCAAATTTCTATTCTTAATTTATTTGGGGATTTCTAGGGGTTTTTGGCGGTTTCTGTTCTGTTGTACCTGGGACCTTTTTGTAGCGAAGTCTGGTATGGTCGTCTTTATAGTAGGGGTTCTTAGTGTGGATTCCCGGTTTGGGGGTCGGTGTTGTGGTTCCTCTGGGTTAATTTATCGGTCTGTTGTTTCTTCCTGCCCTGGGCTTGCTGACTCCGGACTAGGTTCTCCCGCCATGGCGTGTATTGATTTTGCCTCCTTCCCATTCGCCGTCTGTGTGGGGTGTTGGCTTGTGTCCTTGCGGGTGGTAATGGTGTTTTATAATTTGAGTGGTGTGGGGGGGGGGGGGCATGGGTGTGCGGTGTTGGTTTGGGTTTTTGAAGGGTTTTTTTTTTTTTTTGGCTTTTTTTGGGGTTTTTTGGGGAGGGCGGCTAGGGGGTGCTTTCTCACTTATCGTCGCTACTCATCGCTGGGGGCGGTTTCTGTGTTCTCTTCTACGTTTTTTGCCAATGTGCCTTTACCCGTTTTTGGTGTTCTTTATTTGGCTTCTTCCGTATGGGGACGTACCGGGCCCCATCAACTCTTAGCGTGGTAGTTGCCCGGTGTTTTTCCGTTGGGGAGGGTGTGTCTTAATTTCCTTCCTCTCTTAGGCACGATGCCTTTGCCTCTCAGGTGGACTTGATTTCTTCTGTTTTTCGGTCGGTTGCTTTCTTGTGTTGATTCTCTTGTTTGTTGGTCGGTGTGCTGTGGGGGGTTTGGTTTTTATGGGGCGTTTTAGGTTGTGATTTTGTTTTGGATGGTTGGTAATGGGGTATGGTGTTTTGTGTAGAACGGCTGGGAGGGTTGTTTTTTATTGTGGTGCGGACGTTAGGGGGTTGTGTTTGGTTTTGTGGTTTTTTTTTTTAAGGCGACGTTCTCTCGCCTCTAGCTGATTGCGAGCAAGAAAAGCTGAGTAGGCTCGGATATTACGTTTTTTTTCCTTCTTGGGTTTCTTTTTTTCCCTCTTCGATGGCCCTCAACCAAAAAAAGGCGGGCATGTGCCCCCTGATCTAAACATCAAATACAGCTGTTTAGAGCACAGAATTCACCTCAATTCGCGGACACCCCCACCGCTCTGCACGCGGTCTGGGTTTTTTTAGTCCATTTCAGTCGTCTAGCGAGCCAGGGATTTCTCTTCTTCTCTTCCATCCAGAACCCTGAATTTCGGAGTTATCTGATTTGCTGGAAAAGGCTTAATTTTCCTTCGGGCAACACCCTTCTCGGTTTTTTTTAAATCGCCTCCTTTTCCCCGTTCGCGATTCGTCCATTCCCCTCCGTATCATTCCCCCTCTTCGACAACGCGCTGAGGATGTTCAAAAAAAGGTGTGGGTCAGGTTACTTCCCCCGTTTTCTTCCGAGCATCTTTTGACCCTTTTCCAAAGCCGACACGATCTTCTTTTCTCCCCCCTTATGGCGATGGTGACCATTGTTTGCGTTCCATACCGTTAGATGGATGAGTGTTGTCTTTTTTGTTGAGACCCCCTCCTCCCCAAGGAGCTTTCTTGGCATCAGTATGAATTCCTTCTCTCCCTTTTCCAAGGTCCGATGTCTTCGGGGCAATTTTGGCCCTGGTGAACTTCCTGGGCGTTTGTCTTTTTCTGTTGTCGAAGTACTATTCACTTCCTCTCTTTTGTAGATCTGAATGCTGGACGCAGAGCCTCATCCAGGTGAAATCTTCAGGCCTACGATTCATTGGCTCCCACCATTCAAAGTCGACTACGTTTTTCCGTCGATCCAGGTCTATGCGCGATAACTGCCAGTGATCTTCCCCCCCCCCTTCCCCTGGCTCTTTTCCTGCGGCGGGTTCCCAATGGTTCTTTCCGATTGAAACGCGGGACTTTTTGCCGATTAGACCCCCTCGATGTCAATCGCCTTTCGCCCTCCGAACTCAGCCCTTCTCTTCCCTCCACGTTGTTTTAGACTACTTCTCGTTTTGTGATCCTTACCAGGGCAACACCTTTCTTCCAAGACTTGTTTTCTTTTTTCGCTTCCGCAAAATCTGGTTCCAAATTTCCCTGCCCCCTTTAAAAAGACCCTCTTCCCAGAGTCATTTGTGCCTTTTGGGTCCTCTTCCGGATGTAGCAGCTTGAGCGCTGCCCGCGTAGCCCGCGAAGATGGTAATTGTTTTCGTTGCAAATAGTAATTTTCCGTTCCAGCGTCCCCTCTCTTGCCGTCTTCCGATCTCTCCCCAGCTTTCAGACGACCACGTGGCCCGTTTACTGCCCCCTTTTCCTCCTACACATCCTATTTATCCTTCCCACCTCTTTTCACCGTGCCAATTTCCAACGCCTATCTTCCTTAACATAGATCGTAGATAGATTCCTTGGCGACCTAAAAATCTCCGTTTTGTATTGTCTCCCCCCTAAGAACGCAGGCCCCGTCCTTTTCTGGAGCGAAACACACTGTCCCTTCTAGGTGGCGGAGTTTCGGTTTGACCCTTTTTCCCCTAGTGTGAACGTCGTCTCCCTCCGCTGCCACACCCTTTTTTACCCTCTCCCCGTCTTTTCCTCCAGCCTTGTTTTGGGCACGTTTGACCCTCGCCCGTTTACGATTTGTCACTTTTTTTTCCCCCCCTTCTTTCCTTTTCTTTGAAACCCATCCTGAAGCGTCCCCGCGAACCTAGAGGCAACTAAATCCCCCCTTTCCCCTTTCCCTTTTAACTCTAGGCTTTTTCTTTTTCTGACCCCCTTCCTAATTCCCTTCAAAACGTTTTTCGACTTTTGAAATCTGCGGCCCCCCCAACCGATTTTTCCCGCCGGTCTTCTACCGAGAATGCTTTTCCCCCTACTAACCATTGTTTTTTTAACAACTGCTTTTGTTTGGAGTTTTTTTTGTAATGTCCACTCCGAACTTTGTGTTACCACCCGACACTTGTCCTCTCGACTCTCCTTCGATTTTGCGATGCTGCAAATGGCTATTCCTCCCCTCCCCTCCTTTTTCGCCCTTCCTTTTCCCCCGTCGAAGCATTGCCAGATGCTGCATTTTTTGGCGGGCTGGCCTCTACCTGTTCGAACTTTTTGTTTTTTTGGCCTTCCCAAACTTGCTGGCGCGTGGGCTTGGAGAGACGCTGTTGTGAGGTTCCTGCCTTTACGAAATTAGCGGACCCGCGTTTTTCCTAATTTTTCGAGTTTTTGCTTGCTTGGCACTGTATTTCGCAAAGCCTTCCCTGCGCATTCATCAAACTTCCTTTTTCTTTTGGGATGTGCGATATGCCCCAACTATCGGGCCCGACCCTTTCGGTGCACTCATCGTTACTATTGTCCTCCCTCTTTTATGAATAACTGCTAAGGGTGCGCCCCCCATGAGTTTCCCTGTCCCTCTGAACTACTTCGACCCCTATGGCGCCCCCTTTTATACTTATCCTTCAAAGCAACGCCCTGCCCTCCTGTGGTTGCGATTACCCTTGGGTCATTCTCTTTTCCTCCCCCGCCAAAAGTAGCAAGCCCAATTAGATCGATCCTTTTCTCCCCTTCAGCCACTCTTTCACCTCCCTCTACATCTCGCCTCCCCCTTCTTCCCTTGACCCCCACTCGTTTTTATGAATCCACAAATAGCTGGCGCAAGGCCCCCCTCCCCTAGCGACCACCTCCACTTGTCCCCCCCCCGCTACCACGGTCCCCCCTTTCCCTCATCACTACTCTCTGTTTCAGGGTCCACTCCCTCGGTTAGAGTTCCTTCCTGGTCCACCTTTCAGCTTCTTCCTTTTGTCTGTGCAAAAACTTTGAGGGATCCTCTATATTTCCATGGTTCCAAATGAGTTCCGAAGGATAAATGTCTAAGCTACCGTACCCTGGGTCCGTGTTCATCACCAGGTTGTGACAAAGCGTAATCCACACATCTGTCGACCCCCTTACTGGGTTCCCTTTCCCCCTTCTTAAAC
>Ga0179593_1412240_pt1 | contig 11171 bp, 15 predicted proteins | sample CZODoug2_1_08_16_FD_185931 | JGI IMG/M metagenome (GOLD analysis project Ga0179593, IMG submission 185931) | Vadose zone soil fungal communities from Angelo Coast Range Reserve, California, USA - CZODoug2_1_08_16fungal (PacBio error correction) | ecosystem: Environmental > Terrestrial > Soil >... | reverse complement strand
CCCCAATCCCGCCTCTAGTTTCATCTTTTCGTCCAGCTGTAGGCCTCCTCTGAGACTCTCCTCCCCCCAATCGAAGAAGCCTTGCCAACAGGTTGAGCGGTGCGGCGGCGTTTGAAAGCACCTAAGTCACTTAATTTCCCGTGAGCAGCCCTCCCCGTAGGCGCGCCTTCCCATGGCCCCTCTCGGGTGCTTCTCGCATTGATGTGACGGACTACTCCCTCCCGCTCAGAGGTAGCCATTTGACCACTCCCGGTCTTCTTTTCATCTTCGCGGATTCACGCCCGCCCCAGGCATTTGCTTAGTTGGTGCTCTTTTTTTTGCAGAAAGAGTTTCCACGCCAACAGGCTATCTCCACGTCCCGCTCATTCTTCTCAGATAATTGAATCTTGTTTTTACGTCGTTCCCCGGGACTTGTGTTGATGCGTCGCGCAGCTTCCCCATGCTTGCCACAATAGGTTGGCTACCTCTCGTCGATTTTTTCTTTTCTGTTCCCCCTTGCCCTTTGGGTGCGAAATGACCCCATCGGTCAGCTTCCACCGGGTCTGCCTCGGCTGCTGGCGCACATCCGCGGGATTCTACGCCCACATCCTGCCCCCCATGAGCTTACCTTCTGCGCGTATCCCCGTAGTTTTTTTTTTTTTTTTCCACCTTGGTGGGCATACCGCGGCGCGCGCAAGTGTGGCACTGGAGGGAGCCTGCTCCAAATTTCTCTCTCGCGGCCCGCGGGTGAATTTTAGATCTTTCCCTTTACCGGCGGTAACCCCCCAATTTCGTTATATTTGCCATTGTAGGATGGTCTTCCCCCCGTGAGTCTCTTTTTCTCTTCTCGCCGGCATACAGCCGCGCTCTTAGGACGGATAAAGGCCCCCCAAACGTGTGCTTTGTTTTTCTTCACGCGCATAATTAATGGCCGCGAAGCATCCGTTCCTCGCTTTCTTCTCCCCCTCCCCCTTGCCACGCTCCGCGAGGAAACCCAACGCTCGGTGGCGCCATTTCCCCTCTCTCAGACTAGCTGCGGCAGGGCCACTCCCCCACTGAATCCATGATTTAGTTTTCGTGAGCAGCTTCTCTCCTTCCTCCGTCGATAACCCGAATCGCCCCCCCCTCCCCTTGGATTGGCCCAAGTGCTCACGATTGCGTTCAGATGTTTCTTTTTTCTCCAAGAACCCCACAGCACCCTCAAGAACTCCCAAGTTTGAGCCCCCGACAAACACTTGCAGGTTTGGCCACTGGTCGCCGCACATGCTGTCTTAACCGACTTCAGCTTACGCTTGGTGCTCACGAGAACCCCTGCTTGTTCTTTTTTCCCCCGAGTTGCTTTCCGCTCATCTTCAGGGAAATTGCTTCCCACCCGTCTAGTCAACCACCGTGCCTCGATGTTGTGTCGTGTCTTTTTTTCGTTCTGGCGTTTTTTCACCCCTCTAGGTCTTTCAGATGGATAAGGATGCCGCACTCCAGGGACCACATTCACGCCTCTTCCGCTCCGGTCCCGCGTGCTGTCCTTTTCCCACAAAGCACGATGCTGTTGGCTGCCCCTTCCCTTGGGGACACCGGCCCGTTTTTAGATTTTAGACTTTTTCCTGACCCTCTCGTTCCCCCTCCTCCTCCCGTTTGTTGGTTTCTTCCCCTGATGTCATGCGGCCCAGATCTACTGCCGGGTAGTCCTTCCTCTTTTCAAGCTGGGTCGCATGAACTGTTTTTTCCCTTTCATTCTCTCTGCAGCGTCGTTCCATGGGTTCCCACAGATGTTTTTTTTTTTCGGCAACTCCCTTATCTGGTGGGACCCTGCATTGAGCATCTGCAGGTTTCCCTCACTGGCTTTCTTTGGTACGTTTTTGGTCGCTCACTCAGGAACTACTCGGCTTCGCCGCCTGATTTTCCCGAATACCCTTTCTGGGTCATTTGCCTATTGACCAGTCCCGTGGCGTCTTGCTTTTCTTTTCTTTTTTTTTGACCGGCTTTTTCCATGCAATTCTTTTTTGTGTTTCCACTTGGTGGATTCTGATTGCTTTCGTTCTCCCTGCCCCTCCCTTCCTGCCTATTTTCTATCTGCATCTTGGCTCCTCGGGGAAGGAGAATTGCTTTTGGAAGAGAAGGAATGTTATGCCCCCCTCGCCTGTTTTCTATCCTCTCCTCTCTAATTGATGCAGGTGGTTGGCGTCATTGCAGCGTTTCAAGTTTCATTTAGGTCATGCGCCACCTTCTTTAACGGAGGTTTGTCTCTCATGAAGGGAGGTTCTCTAGCTCGGCCTCTGGTTGGAGTTCAATCCATTATGGGGCGTGTCTCGTCCGCCTTTTTCCCTTTGGCGCGGTACCCCTTGCGAGATTTTCGGTAGGTGCCTCGCCCCGAACCGTCTACTAAAGGAACCCTTGACCCCCTCCTTCCGATATCGACGGTTGTTGGACCACTGTTCTTCCTCTTTTCATGACCGGGGCACAGCGGGCCTCTGAGAGATTTAGGGTTTGCCGTCTCCCCCTCTTCCATTTATCTCATCTGTCCCTTTGCCCACCAAGGTCCGTCAGATAAGACGTGATGAAGATCCGAATTGACTCGCTGTTGCCTTCTCTTTTCCCCTCTGCGTTCGGTATACGGTCTTTATGAATCCGGTCCCGCAGTCGTTTTCTACCATGGTTTGTCTTGCGGTTTTTCAATACGCCCCCTAGCCCCCGCTCTTCGTCAAGGATTATAACCTAGTGTCGCGGTGTTTAATCTGCTCGACGGCTCACCACGACCTAGTTTCGGCGGAAGTCCTGCCCAAGACATTTTCCTTGCTCAATGCTTCTCGGACGATCCTGTGTCTCAGTCTGTCTCCACTATTCCTGGTGCAAACAATCCCTCACCTCAGAAATCGGGCGGGGGGCCCAGACTCAGGACGACCAGTTCTCACAGGCGTCTGGCCACTCGACTTCTCCCTTGCGGAGTCGTCCCTGCCCGTTAATTCGCGCCCTTTAGTTCCCGGTCCTTGGTTCTCTCGAAGTGTGGACGTGCAATCTCGACCCTATTCGTGCTCCGATCGAAGCCCCACGTGACACATCGTGGTTCGCCAGGCGTGATGTCATCGCTGCTTTTCTGTCCAGGCGATTGCATGGGCCTTTCCTCTTTTCCTCATCTAACTGTTTCGTTGATAGTTATACGGCTCCCCTCCCGCGCCTAGTGAGAAGCCCCGTTCTCTCCTTCACCGCTCCCCAGGAGCTTGCGCCACCCTGGTTTTGAGAGGTGGGCGAGCGTTGCTTGGCACCTAAGTCTCCCCTTACTTCTTTCCCGAATCCCTTCTCGTCCTGGGGAGTCCCCCCCCCCCTTTCCCTTTTAAAGATTCCGCGCGAATGGCACCTTTTTCCCTTTCGATTCTTTACGCCGCTCGATTTTCCGACCGACCCCCCGCTGTGTCGTATGAGCAAACTGCTGATGTTTAAGCACGCAGGTCGAGTGCGGTAGTGCGCGTCTTTGCCTAGCGTTGAAACATCATAAATGCCCCCAGAGCATACTCTGAGGCCCTTTCTCCCTGATTTTTTTTTTTTTTTTTTACCTTGATGACGTACTCCACCCGCGACGGTTCCCTGCTGTCCTCTCCTCCTTAATACCACCAGCGTCGTCCCCTGATAAGTTAGCGTTCGCCGATAGTTTCATTGCATTTTTCCCTTTTCGCGTAACATGGTTCCAATAGTCGTAGTCCAATTCCCCCTTTTTTCTGTTTTTTCGTCTTCATTTCAATCCGTTTTTGAGGATAACCCCGATCGGCCCGCCCTCAATATCGCTCATTACTCGTTCTCATCCACGGTAGTTATCTGCGCAAACGTTGTGGTCCTCTCTTGTTTCTTTCGAAAGAGTGGATACCTCGACGAGGGACTCTTGTAAACTATCCTCTCGAACTCTTCCGTCTATACCTAAGTTTTTTGGAGGTTCCAAACAACACTTAGTCTCTATAGTTCCTCAGTCGGATGGGTCCCCCGTTCTTTCTGTCGGGTCGCGCCCAAGCGAGCTCTGTTGCCCTTCGCGCCCACTCCTTCTCTTGCGGGTTCCGCCCCATAACCTTCCTCAGAGTTCCGACGTCCCTCTTCCTTTCCCAGACGCCGCCGGTAATCCCTCCGTTCTGGTTTTCATAACCTCCGACGAGGGCCTTCCGGCAGGGCAGTCGCTCCCCGCCTCACTGAGCTTGTCCTAGAGGATTAGAAGCCCCGCGGCGACTCTGTTTCCCTCTCCACTTCCCTTGCAAGGCCACAACATCATAGGAGGCCGGCCCTTCTTAGACTGCTTGCGCCTTTTCTCCACACGCTTTTATGCCGACTAGAAAAGACCATCCACCAATTGTCGCCCCAACGGAAAAGATTCCCTTTTTACCTTTTTTTGTCGTCAGCACCAGCATGACGCCTCCCACCCGATTGTAGCTTGGTATTGTGTACGTTTTTTTTTCCGACGGGGGCGATTGTCATTTCTTTAATTGATCCCCCGAATAGACCTTCCCTTTTTCTCCCTCCCCGACGTCTCCAGAAACCTTACCTTGTTGTACGGCGTGTGGCTTACCCCCTTCCTGATTGAGAGTTGTCATAATTCCCACGCCTTAGAAAAGCCCAGCCGTCTTGGTCCCCAAAAATTTCCATCCCCGCTGCCGTCCCTAGCCCTTCCCGGCTCTTCTTTACAGAACGATTCTTTTCGACCTCCAACTTAACCTGACGGACCTCTCCCTGGTGGTTGCGTCCTTGTTACTCTAAGAACTAACTTCTCTCTTTTCAATAATCTACGTGGTGTTTCTCTCTAGAGATTCTTCTTCCTTAGATCTATGACCCCTGACTTTTTTTAGTTTTTTCTTTCTTTCTATGTCCCCCTCGCATCGAACCTAGTGCCTTTGGCTCATCACGTGGTCTGTACTATTTCCGTGAGCGGGCAGCGTCGTCAATGAAAACAGATATGGCTCCTCCTTTCTTTGGGATCTTGCACGAGTGAATGGGTAAAGCCACGTTTGGGTACTTTGTCCGCGTCCCCAGTCCTGAATCTATCCCGCTTCGTTTTCTTTTCCTATCAGATCCAGTAATACATCGCCGGTCATCACCCCCGGTTCATCCAAAGAGGAATAGCGCTCGATCCTCTTTTTTTCTTGCTAAAGTTTTCCAATGCAATTTTTTTTTTCTCCCCTGGTCTTCTTGATGGTTATGTTCTTTCCGGTTTCACGATCGTTATCCTTGCCGGTTTTTATCGCCCTCCTCTACAAGATTTTTCTGCCTCCTAATGGCTTTTCATTTCCATTTTTTTCTCATTCGACCTTCTATTCGCTATCTTCAAACTGCCGCATTTTCTCAGTGTTTTGTGCTGATGCCTGCCCGCCGCCTTCTTCGCGGCTGCGCACTCTTAACGGCTTGGTCTTCCGCGGTCTGCTGCTTAATTCTGATAATCCTGCGGTCCCTGTCCTGATGGAGCCTCTGTCTCGGTCTTTCCTCCGACCGTCCCGGACTTTTTGTTTGTCTTTCCCGTTTCCTTCCCGGAGCGCGCTCTAGCCCTTTTGAACAAGCCCTCAACCCGCCCTACCCTCCCACGTCCCCTTCCGTCCATGAATACACTCACTCCGTAAAAGCGTCCGGCCGTTTCCCCCTTGTACAGTACTCTCTGGGCACGCGGGCGCGCTAGGACCTTTTTCCTCCCCTCTTCCATGTATCCACTCTTTGCCTCTCCGTGCGGATTGACCCACCTCTTCTGCCGAATTCCTGCCTCTCTGCTGGATTTGGCGGTTGTCTTTTTTCCCCTCTCGGATCTTTTTCTATGAATCCGAACTTTTTTCTACTCGGCATTTCTATCGTCTTGTTCCATTCCCAGTCTGGCCCCTCAGCATTTTGTCCACTATTAGAGGCGACCCTCCTATTTCTTCTTGAGCTCTTTATCTCGTCTCGACGCTCCTTTTTCCCGTCTTTCTTTGCTTTCTCGTCAGCCAAAAGATTTATCTGAGCGAACTGCAGCCTACGTCTTCTTCTCTTTGTGGCTGAGTTCGTTGTCAAGGCTCTTTGCACCACCTAGACTTCCCCCCCAGCCCTCGCTGTTCTTCGTTTGAACCTTTTCCTTTTTTCTCCCTTCGCAATTAACCCCCTTTTCCGTGACGTCCTCAGCTTACATATGAGGTCGCTCGCTCCCTCTTTCCTTTTCCTATGCGCGCCTTCATTAAGGCAATGCTCCGGGGGCGTCCCCTTTTCCTCGGCAAGTTGATTGAGACTCCCGCATAGTGCGCGTAGTTCCTCTCCTTTTAAGCCCTCGATACCCAATTCTGATGCAGGAGCTGATCGCTTCTGCCTATTCTCTTCGTCCCTATGGGTCATTCCTCCTAGACCTTTCCTCTTTTCCCCTCCTTCCTTGGTGTCTCTTTAGGCTTATCACTCCAGGTCGCCTCCATAGCCCTCCGCCTTTAGTAGTATATCTCCCCTCGGAAGCTCGTTCCAAGCACGTCCTTCGACCCACCATGTGTGAGCGCTTGTGTGTGGACTTTCTGGAGTGTCCCCCGCACGTCAAGTCCCTTTGATTTTGGAAAGCCAGTACTAGTCACGTTCGCTCTCCCATGGCCTTTCATCTCGTGTCTGCCCTCTTCATGGAAAGATTAATCCCTGATGCGCTGCGACCCCTCATTTTTCCCTCCCTCGCCGTCTTTTTTCTGAGTAGCCTAGTCTTTTGTTGTCGCGCACCTTTTTCTTGTGCGGTTTTACCTCTTTTTTCCTAACTTTTTGCCGACACCCTTCCCTTCTCGCAGTTTGACTCGCCGGCTTCGCATCGCTCAGATCAATTGCCGTGTTCCTTCCCCCGCCCCCCGTCCCCCGTTGCTGCGTCCTGCTGGCCTCCTAATAAAAAAGTCCCAACCCTTTCTTAAGTAGTTCGTTCGAATATTTAGCAGTTTTTTTTCCGCCGTCAAAAATGACCCCAGTGTAGGCCCTCGGGCTTACTCCCCCTCTTCTTTCTATTAATTCCCTCCGCTGATGATACCGGTCCCGGACAAGTATCCAGTCCTGAGTCAATTTTTTGCTCTTCATCCCACCGGTCTTTTCCCTTTTGTACCAGTGGTGGGCATCCGCGCGCGAAAATCGTGGCACTTCCGCGTTGTGCACCTGGTGTTCCCCCTAAATCCTCAGTTCGTGACTTACTTTTTCTTGGCGGTTCCACACCCCTCGTTATATAGTGTCCCTTGATGGGTTGTTGTCCCCATTTTTTTCCTGTTTTCTTCTCTTGCTTGTGGTCCGCGGTCATATGCCGATCTAGGCAGTACAGCTCCACTCCGTCGTTGGGAGTGCTCGCAAGCCCCATCATAGGTCCGCAGTCCTCCCTTACCCTCTTCCTATCTGCCACTGGCCTTGTCATCGCCCCGGGACCACCCCCTCATTCTCCAGCCGTGCTCCTCGAAGACGTCTTTTCGGCAGGGACCTGCGGCCCAGCTGCACACCCTTCTGCCCTTTCTCTCATGCGGATAGCCCTTCGGTCTGAAGGGCGTGATACCCCTTTCATCTTCCCCAAACAGCCCCAGAGCAGCCATGCTTTCTCCCCTCGCCCTCCCCTCTTTGGCTTGGTATGCGTCCTCCCCCAGCACAATCCAAGAAGCCCCCCATGGTTCTGTCCCCGACCTCCTTCAGGTTTGGGAAAACGCAGGTCGCCACTTTCCTGACGTACGACAACGCTCTCCTGTTTCCTTGTCCGTTGTTCGCACTGATCCGGCCTCTGTCTCCCCCGAATCTTGGTTAACTCTCGAGTCAGGACCCTTTACGCTCAGACGTCCTCCCCCTACCCGCCCCTTACCCTTTTCCATTTCTGCTCGTGCAGCAGGCCAGAGAAGGATGAGACCTCCCCAGGTGGGCACCCCAACCGCCTTCACGTTTTATCAGGTAACAGCGTTCTCCCCACCAGCCTATTCTCCTGGCGCCCCCACTGTCACCATTTTTCCCCTGGACGAATACGCGGAGTTAGGACGCGCGGTCTGAATATCTATTCCTCCTCGTTCTTTTTTAGATTCTCCATTCCCCCTGGAAATCCTACATGCTCCGTTTCCGGCTTTTTTCCCCCCCTTTTTGGTCCCTTTTTTCCGCCCCCACCCCTCCTTTTTCTTGCTGTGGGGATTTTCCAAGGCAATCCCCCCTTGAAGGTTTCCTTTAGGTACCAGTTGCCCAAGGCTGCTGGGCAGGCATCATTGGACTTCTTTTACGCTATCATGCACGGGTTTTTACAAAGTCTTTTTGTCTTATTTTTTTTCGCAATTTCCTCATTCTATTCGCTAGCTCCTCTCGTTCCTATAGCTTGTTCTTGTTTTCTCCCCTTTTTCCATGCATCCTAGGTGTTTCGTTTGTTGCTGGAGAGGCGTGTCCCTGAATTTTCTTTTCTTTTGTCCCTTTTCCTTGATGGTGACTTTCCCCTTTCGTTCTCTTAACTTTTCGTGCTCCGCTGGTTTGGACTCCGCCCTTTGTCGTTTTTGCTCCGTATTGCTTCTTCCCTATCCCCCATTTATACGCTCTCGACACTACCGTCATTTTGATCTGTTGGCGGCATGCCCTGCGCTTCCTACGCTTTTTTTCATGCTCCCACTGTTCCCGTCTTTTCTTTCCGGCTCCTTCTTCATTCGTGGCGATTCCGTTTGCTCTTTCGTCCCTTCTGGGCGAGGTATTTTCCCCCCGCCGCACCGACTTTGGCGCGTACGTTCCGCGTAGCCCCTTTTTTTTTCTCTCGCCTGACCCCCTCGAATCCACTCCGTTCACCCCTTCACCACATTACCTGCCGATATAACTGACCCTTTTTTTTTCCCGCTGTTGAACTGTAGGTATTCAGGGGCACCTTGGGCCGGCTCTCGCTTTAGGTTGAAAGCTTCCCCCCCCTCGTCCAGTTTCCCCACTCTTCGCGCTCCCTTGTGCCCACCCAAGTTTTTACGATGCTCGGGTCCTGCGCGCAGAATTGACCTCGTCTGCGCGTGCTTCCCCCGAGGAATGTCATCCTCCGACATTCCGTTCTATTGTCACTTTTTCTTCCTCCCTCGTTCCCCCCCTCACTGCATGAAAACTTCTCCGACGCCACTTACTCACCCCTTTGGGCGTCCTGGCTTTCTCGCAGCTTCCCCCACGACCCGGCGATGTGCGGAAGTTCAGCCCAATATCCATTTCCTTCTTTCGCAAATTCTCTTCGAGCTTGCAGTGGATGAGTCTTTTTTCCCGTTCCTCACCATCGTCTACCTACAGATCCTGGTGCTTTTCGTCCCCTTCCTTTCTTTGACTTTGCTGCAATAATCACACCGCGTTGGGCATTTCGCCTTTCTCGCCGGCTTCTGGCCCTCTTCCCCTCTCATCTGAAATTCCTCCTTCCGCTCTGAACGGTGGTTGATCTTATCAGTATTTCACGTTCTGCCTCTGCCCGTGTGAGTAGTTAGTTCGCCTCACCCGCCTCACCCTGGTTTTTTTCTCAGGCTTTCTTTTATTTTCGCGCTTCAGAATACTCCTCTGAGATTTGGTACGCAGGGATGATCTCTATATGCCTCCTTTCTCTTGCTGAGCTATATCAATACGGAGCAATACGCCCCTAGAGCCTTTTTCACTGCTCCTTCCCCTGCACGTCGAGCCCACCGTTTGAGTTCGGCTGAGCGGAGGTGCCCCCACGTCCTCCCCCCCCCCTCCTGCTCTTCGGCGGGACCTCATTCGTTTCCCGGCCTGCTACACCATTTCTGTACTCTCCGTCTTCCCGCCCCTCATGGATTGACTTACCGAGGGTTGAGCCTTTTCCGCTCTCGTCGAAAGGCAGCCCGACGCTTGGAGTTTTTCTGTAGCAATCTTCCTGGTTCCTTTTCTCCGCACACCTCCGTTTGTAGTGAGTTCTTCTTTGTTCCTCCTAGCGACCTAATGAACCTCGCAGTCTCGCACCCGGATCCTTCTTTCCTCTTCCCTACTCTTTTCTCTGTCTGCTGCGTCCGCCCCCCTGAACGGTTGTGTTTCCTTTCGTTTCTTTCTTGAATCTATAACCCAGCGAGACCCCCCGGTTTAAGTCGCTCTCGCATATTTTCATTCGTGCTGGGTCGTCTAAATGCCCGATCCTCCCTTCCAACCTTTCCTCTGACCTACGATGGGTCCGGCCTCCTCTAACCCCACGTCAAAGAGGCCCTAATCCAGGAGGTCAAACATTTCTGCTCTTTTTTCCATGGCGTTCCTTCTCCCCCCGTGTTGGAATCCGAGTTGACCTCTTTCTAGGGATACCTTTTCCAGAGGGAGGCCGGTTAACACTCTCTTCGGCGCGGTGAAGATACCTCTTTTACACACGTTTCCCAAAACCTTTCCTCGGTCATTTTTCTGGGTATGATTCCCCTTGAGTCGCTGTGTTCTGTGCGGCACTAAGGATCATCTTCACCCTTTCTCCCCCCGAACCCCCAAAACTGTAGGTGCTGTGCGATTGGGACTATACCCTCCTCACCTCCTTCGTCCCTGCCCAGAATCCCCTCCCCGCCCTTCCTCTCCAAGTGCCATCCGCAGCAGCCTTTTTTTGACCCTACTCCTGTGCCATGTGGAGAATGCACCGAAGACTTATTCCGGCGGCAGGGCTTTTTTTGCCACCCCTCCTCCCCCCTTCCTTCCCAGTTTTTGAGATTTCTTGATAGAAGACCTCCCCGCGACTTTTCGATCCCCTCCGAATAGGCACCAACCACCCTCTGCGAACCCAGCTTTAGCACGATTGCCTTTCTAAGGGCCGAGCTTGTTCTTTCCAGACGAACCTCCCACCATCAAGCCAAGCACCACATTTGGGGTTTCCCGACCAAGAATTGAGTTTTCCTTCGCCGGTAACCCCCCCATCCCAATGCATGACGCCGGTCCACCCCTTCTCCTTTTCATGCCGCTTAGTTGACCTCCCCTGCTCTCTTCTGGAAAATCGTTTTTTCCGCGTTCGACAACGAATAGATTCCTGAACTTGGCGTGACCCCCTACTTCTTCGAACCAAATCCTTTTCGTTTTATTCTTTCGTTTCTTCGCCTTTTTTTTCCGTCGTTTTGCTTACACGTCCTGATGCGAGGCCTCCTCCACTAAGTTTTCCGCCCATTTCGTGGGGCACAAAATTGACTGTTGCAGCTAAATGAATTAATTTACCCTTTCCTTCCCCCCCCGACCCTCTGTCTCTGCGGACTTCCCCGGTCACCCTCTATTTTCACTACCGCGGAGAAGTTACCTCTGTCTGCCTCCCTCGGTTT
>Ga0179593_1406178_pt1 | contig 11171 bp, 21 predicted proteins | sample CZODoug2_1_08_16_FD_185931 | JGI IMG/M metagenome (GOLD analysis project Ga0179593, IMG submission 185931) | Vadose zone soil fungal communities from Angelo Coast Range Reserve, California, USA - CZODoug2_1_08_16fungal (PacBio error correction) | ecosystem: Environmental > Terrestrial > Soil >... | reverse complement strand
CCCCCCCCCCCAACTCGGCTTTTTCTTTCAGGAACTTCTGTCGTACCCTTCAATCTGGAAGTTGTCTTCGTGGCGTGGCTTTTGCTTCCGACACTCCCTCGCCTTTTTGACGATGGTCTTTCTTTGCATCCTCAGCTCCAACTTTTCTGGTTTGAACCAACATCTTGTTCTTTCCGATTAAAAAAAACCTTCCTTATTTTATCTTTTCTTCATTTCGTGACGATGGCGGGCGTGTCTCCCATTCTCACCTGCATCGTCGCTGGCACTCTTATGGCGCCCGGTCTCCTTGTACCTCCGGCTCATCTTTTTTGGGCGACGGCCTGTGTTTTTTTCTCGACTTTTGATCACAGGCCCCAACATTCTCGAGGCCCTTCTTTCCAGGTTTTGATCGTTTATGACAAATCCGCGGGAACCCGCCTTTTTGATCTGGGGTGCCGATACCCGTCACCCAGGGGTGCGTCACGTTGAACGGACGTCTCTTGATGCGATTACAACATTTCCCATCCCCCGCGACTAGGATTGCTCCCTCGGTCTGCCTTCTTTCCCCTTTTTTTGCGTTTCCGGGGACCTGACTATGTTTCATTCGGTTAAGGAAGCTGTTTTTTCCTTTTTTTCCTTTCTCTCCCCCCCCCCTGCCCTGGTGAACCCATGTTCTTCCACGCTTTCAATGATCGAAATGAAACCAGCCATAGGCTCTTTCTTTCTTCATTCGCCCCGCGACCACCCACACTACTATCTTCTTTTCTCGCCGTTGTTGTTTCCTGTCGGTTTTTTTTTTTTTTCTCTTTTGTCAATGAAGTGTGGATTACCTTTTTTGTGCTGGTTGGTTTGTTTTCTCATTTTTCGGATTTTTTTACCTGTTCAACCAGGTGCAGGTTGTCTTATGATTCACAACCCTCTACCCATTATTACTTCCTCGTGGAAGAGGTCCTTCCTTTCCCCTTTCCCTTGCTTTTGGTCACCGCCTGTGGCGTCACTGGTTTGTTTACCCCTTCCTTGTGTTGTGCGTAACGCAAGCGCTTTTGGGTTTCCTCAGCTCACAGGCTCTTTCCCTCTCCTTGTCAAGGTACCCCCCCGTCAGTTCCGTTCTTACATCCCTCCCCAACCACCTCGGTCCTTCAATTTATTTACGACAATTTCGTCGCCCTTTCCTTTCCCATTCCGCCGAAAGGACTCGATGCGCCACTTCGGTCCTCCTCACAAACGATTCCTGACTTCCTGAGCCCCTGTACTTTCTCTCCCCTTCGTTCAGAGACTTTTTTAATCGGCGCTCGTCTTTCAATCCTCGCAAACACTCTATCCCGATCCGCTTTGTCCGGCGGACGCTCCCCCTTTCTTACTTTTTGCCGGAATTTTCCCCAATTTTTGGTGATCGTGCTTTTTGAGTGCAGACCCATCAAACAGTAACCCTCGCTTGCTTGGGAGCATGGTAACTTACGCCCTTACTTTTTTTTTTGGAATCATACATCTGTATCTCTCTCTATTTTCTTTCCTTTTGCCCCCCTTCTGCAGACTCGCCGTTGCTTTTTTCCGCCAGTTCCATATTTCTTCTCTTATCCGGATGCCGTTTATTTTTTTTTTTCTAGTTCAAGTAGGGGCCGCGTTCGGCAGACGCTGGTTTACGTCTGCAGCGATCTTTGTTTTGAACTCCCGCGCCTAATTATGACGAAGGTCTACACTAAACCGCCATAGGATTGTTCCCCTTCCAATGGCTTTTTGTCCACCTTTTTTCCGTTCAGTTCGTTTGTCCACCCTGACAGTCAGTGCCTTTTCGCACATTTCTCTCTCCGTCTTTTCTCTTCATTCCTCTTAGAGATGCATCGCAACCTGCGAATCCTCTCTTCTTTTTTCCCTTTCTTGATCTTCACGGTCCAGTGTCTTCCTCCCCCTCTGAGGAGACACTTTTCGTGAATGGAGTTGCGGTTGTGCGGACTCTCACGTTTTTTGCAGCTCCTGTTTCCGTTTGAGACCTTTCCCTGGCAATTGCACTTTGAAATTTGCTGTATGGCCCTTTTTTCCCTTGACCTAGCGACTTACTTCGCGTCGGACGTCTTGCGATGTTCAATTTCCGTACGCCTCGTTCTCATTCCTCCCTGTTCTTTCCCCCCGAAACTTTTGAACGACTTTCCCGCTTTTTCTCCCTTCGTATTTTTTAATCTCCACTCTAACTTCTCGGAGTTCTGCGGTATCCTCCACTGTTCCCGACTTTCTCCCCCTCGCAGTTGCTTTGTTCTTTCTCTTTCGCAGTCGTTCGGCGTTTCTTTCCGGACCCTTTCCCTCAGTCGTTTTCTTTCTCTCGATTCCTTTCCAAGACGCTTTACGAATGCCGCCCTCCCCGCGCATTTTGTTTGGAGTCAATCTAGATGAGTTTCGTTTATCTTTCGTCACCTCAGCCTGCGACTTTTAGAAGTTCTTTTCCTGTCCTTTCCCCTTTCTGTCATTTGCAGTTCTTTTCTATGTCGTTCTTTTCGCCGGATCGTCTGGCCCTTCAACCACTCGACAAGAGCGATCTTCCTCCTATTTTGATCTTTTTTTAACGCTGTCGTCCTCCCCTCCACTGTCATTGTAATTTCCCTCCGTCCAAACTTGACCAGGCGGTTCTGTTAGTGTTTTCCGTACCCTTTCTCTTTTCCCCCTCCTGGTATGTTCTCTGGTCCTCCGATGTCTTTGAGGGATCCTTATGAAGGATCATCCTTTTTTAGGCCTGGGAGACCCCCCTTTCGTATATGATCGTCTTCCAATATCTCACCATTCTTCCGCTCCCGGGCACCTTCTTTTTTCCCGCGGAAGAAACTGATGTGGTCGTCTGGGACACGCCTTGGTCCTCTTCCAAGGTCATGTGAGAGGAATGATTTTTCGTTTCTCGGCATGTCTTCCCCGACCAGCTCCACGTTCACGCCCCCCTTGCTCGGCAGGACCTGGGTTTCCCCCTCCCGTTAATTCGTGATTTCCCAGATCGGTCACACACTTCTTTCCTGAGCTCACTTCACTTTCCCCCCTGCCCCCGTGATCGTCGATTTTCCCAGTTTGCGGCCAGGACTTTTACCTCTTCCCTCTTTTTTCCCTATTCGAACGTTCGCTAATTTTTTTCCGTTGCCTTTTCTTCCCACTCCCCCGCGCATCTTTCCGTTAAGAGATTTCTCGTCCGCAACGCTCAAAAATGGGCATTGCGTCCACACACCATCCCTTCCCGTCTGTATGTTCGACTTCTTTTCTGCGGATGATCTCTCCCCGGTTGTTCGCTCGTTACAGATGGCCGGGCCCCGCCGCCAGCTCCGCTAGTCCGTTTTCCCTTTGTATCGGACCGCACTGTTCCTCTCCTCTTTCAAGCGGCGGTATTTGTTGGCTTGCCCGCGTGTTTGGTCGTACCTCGATGAAGTCCAATGCGCGTTTTTGGATTGGTTGATGAGACAATCATTGGTACCGGGGTTTTCCCTATCGCGTTCTTAAATGCCGTTGTTTCTGTACTTGCCCAATTCTCCCTCGGCCATCGCCCTGATGAGCACTCCCCGCGAATACCGGCTTGCCTTTATTCGGGCACCACAGTCCCCCCTTTCTGGGGGCACCCTGAGCAGTTTCCTGGTTCCCCGTTTTCTGAATGATCGCCTTCTTCCTAAGGTTGTATATCTGTTGGTAGCAGGTTTTTTTCTGCGATAAACCTGCCTTTTTGACGGTAGTTTTTTTTCCCGCGCATGATGATCTCATCCACCAGCCCCCTTCTTTATGCCCCTGTCTTCTTTCACGACCCACCCTGACGCAACTTCTTCTTTTTTATCCTTCCGTGGTTGTTGTTTTCGATCTTCTTTTTTAGTGTGGTCGTGATCCCCTCCGTAAAGTGTTCACACTTTTTTTTTGCTTGGCGCATCTCATGCGATACGATGTTTGGCTTTTTTTTGGCAGGTTGGTCGACCCACCTTTTCCCACATCTATCCTTCTCCGTGCCTGGGCTCAATCAGGCAGTCCCCGGGGTCCCCCTTTTTTGCGTACTGGGGCTCAAGGGTTTTTAAGTTGGTTTTTTGGATTTTTTTTGCCGTCCACGTTCAGTTTTGATCCTTTTTTATTTTTGTGGTTCTATCATGGCGCTGGTTCCCTGGCACGTACCCCCAAGCACCCCGGCAGCGTATCCTTCGCCCTACCCGGTCCGAAATGATTGTATACTCTAAAACCCTTAGGGCCGCGCACTTTTCCTCTCGCACCCCCCCACCCCCCCCACCACCCCCCCCCCCACCCCCCCCCGCAACCCCCCTTCCGACCCAGTTTTTCCTGCTCCCCCTATTTCTTATTTTCCCTTTTCGAGCCCTTTTGCACTAACCGGCGTTTTTCGACCGATTCAGTCTCCTTTCTACCTCCTCTCATCGTCAACACCTTCGATATCCTATCCGCCGTGTTTCTTCTCTTACGAGCCATATTCTCCTTTTTATGGCCCCCCTTTTTTTGCTGACCATTTTTTGGCTTTTTTGGTATGCAAGATTCCCCCGTGTGTCCACTCTGCCGCTGGCTATCAGTTGGTTAAGCATGGTCGCATCTCCGGAAAGCAACCCCCTTCCTGATCTTTTTCTTCGTTGCTTTTTGTTTTCCTGGGCTCCCCACGCCCCCCTAAGACTCGGATCTCTAGTTCCCCTCCGTTCGCAAGCATGGTACTCCTGAACGCGATAGTTGTCCTTTTCTCTTATGTGTGTTTGCTTTTGCCATGACGCTGTTGGCGGGGAACGGTGGAGACCTGATATCCCTGCCGCGCGAATTTTCTTCAGCATGTTAACCCCCGCTATTATTGGCGACCGGCTTCTTTTCCCGCCGCCGCTGTTCTGACCCTTCTGCCCCTAGCAGATTTTTCACAGCTTGCCTCCGATCCTTACTCGTTTTTGTTTATGTCCCCTGCCTGCAGAATGAGCTTTTTCATCAGTTTCCCTCCAGAGTGCCCCCTCTATGACTCCCCTTCGTCCCTTCCCTTTTCCGGCGGGCCCCGGGATTCGGATGCCGTAGCCGCGTAATATCTGTTCTTTATAGACGTTGTTTAAACGAAGTCAATTCTTGGTCCTCCCTTGCACATTACCGTGACAAAGATCGACTCAATCGTCTTCTCTTTAATTTCTTCGATTGGTCTCTCTTCCCGCATCGATCTCCGCTTTTCTTGGTCCCTATGGCTTCTCCATAGCTTTCTGTTTCACCTTTAACCCAATGCAATCCCCAATTTCGCTTTTAGCTTTTTCTATTTTCCCTCCTGACCATCATCTCGTCTTCCATCCTCAGTTGCGTTTTTTCGGCCGTTTTGCTTTTTTTTTGTTCCTATCTCTTATTTTTTTTGCTCTTGAGATTTCGCAAGTCACGGTCTTCATGCCACCCAATGTCGAGGGGAGACGGCCCTCTCTCTGAGTTCGTGATCGCTTACTCGGCTCGCTCCCAATCTGGTATATTTGCATTTTTTTGCTACCCGGTCTTTTTTTTTTTTTTTTGAAGCAAACTTCCTTTTTCCTCCTTTTCTTGGACATTTTCGGATGTTTGTTCGTCCTTCTTGCTTCCATGATCTTTTTTCCCCCCCCACATCTCTAATCTCGACATTTGTCTTCCGAGTTGACAACTTTTGTGCCCTGTCGTTTTTCATTTCCTTTTTTTCTTCTTCAGGTCGATCAAACCCTTCCAAAGACGGCTACTTTCAGCTCGTTATCCGCGACACCTCCGTCCTCCACTTCTGGACTATTTTCTTTGTGATCCGTTCGATCCCCTTCTTCCCCCGGAGCTTTCTTCAACTTGCCTTTTTTCCCCTATTCTATATTAAGGAGTCTAGGTCCCCTCGATCACGGTTCACTATAAAGGGCTACCTACCCTATGCTAGGCGCTTCCTCCCCGCGAATGTCGGCCTCTTCTTATTCGGTTGCCATCTTTTTTCCAGCAGCTTGCAGTGATTCCCCCCCTCAGTCGCCACCGTCCCGCAAGCTCATGCTCCTCCCGTTTTCACCATACCCTCTGTCTTCTTTTTTTCGGCCCCTATCGGTCATCCCCCTTCTCTTCGGCGTCAGGTTGGCAACGCTGCGATTTTTCGGCGCTTCATTGATTAATGCCATGCCTATCTTTTCTTCTTCAGATACTCTTAACACCTTGGAGTTTCGTTCCGCAGTGGATTGTCCGTCTCGTATCCATCCCCTGTTGATTTCCGATTTTGATGGACCGATGTAATCGTCCCAAAGGTCGGGCAAATTTTTTTTTAGAAAAAACCCCCATTTTTCGGGTACGTGGCGTGTAGCCGGACCCCCCGGGCGTTCTTTGGATCTCTCGGTGTCGACCTCTTTTCATGCAGCTTCCGAAGTGCTGGCATCGTCTCTCTTTCTTTCGTTTATCGACTCCTTGATAGCTCGTTGACTACTATTTTGCTCTTTTTCCGGGTCTTTTCCTTTTCGGCTGCCTTTCGACGCCGCCTTGAGAAAGTTTTTTGATTTTTTCATAGACTTAATTTCGGACCTACTTTTTTGTTCGTTTCCCCTTCCCTCCCTTCCCCTGCCTGTTGTTTTGCCAATTTCTCTTCCTGCCCTTTCTTGACAATACGTCCATTTCTTCTCTTCTTGACTAGTTTTACACTGTCACCCCTTTTTGCTTGACCCTTTACCTCGCCCTTTCTCTTCCGGGATGCTTGCTTATCCCCCTTCCGGGTAATAGCTTTTTTGTTCACCAAATTTTCCCCTGGTGATTCTTTTTCCCGTTTCGCCTAGAATCGCACCAGCGAAACCCCGCATTTATCTGTATAGTCTTGCGTTTCCCCGGCGACACCCCTTCCGCCCCCCTCTTCTTTTCCTCTCCCCGTGTTAGAGGATTGCTTCTGGGTGTCGCCCTTCCTCTCCAGGTACGTCATTTAAAAGAATCCGGATTGTGTGTGCTGGTCGATTCTCGAACGATTTTCCTTCTCTTTTTCACCTTGCTTTTCCTTTTAGTTTGAAAAACCGGCCACCACATCTATCCTCCTTTTTTTCAGAGCGATCAGGTTTTCCCCGGGTTCCGCCTCTCCCAGTGACCTCCCCTAATGGTTTTTGTTACGGTGTGGCTCTACCTCTTCAATTAATCGTTGCTTTTGTGTACGTCATCCAACATTGCGTTTCTATTGCACGTAACAGTAACTCTTTTTCTTCGATCAGCTGCCCAACACCACCGTCGATTTTACAGTTCAAACTGCGTCCGGCCCTTAGTCCGCAGGTTCCTTAACGACCCAAGTCCCCCTCCGACCACGCCGGTCGCGCCACCTTCGACCTCCTTGGCACCCTCGTTTCTACCTTCTTCCTGCCTCTCTGATCTGTTGATCTTCACTATCTCTCACACAGCTATCCCTTCTCAGCGTTTTCGTTTTTCTCCCTCGGAGGATTTTGTGGTCCCCGCCCTGGAAAAACCCAACCCCAATTTTTTGCGGCGTTGCACTTTCCCTGTCACCACCCGGCGTTTTTTTCAACGCGTCCGGTCCGATCTTTCGAACGAATTCCCCCCTTTTGTTCTCATTGATCATTTTTACATTGTTTTCCTGGCTTCGAAAAGATGAGCTCTCCGCCCTTTTTCCTGGCCTTCCTTCTTTTTCCGCTCTATACTTGTGGTTCACCGACCTGCCGCGGTCTCCCCTAATGGCTCTTTGGTCCTGCGAGCATGACGCTTTCAGTCGTGACGTGATGTTATCTTGACAGCTTTACTACTCGCTGCCCCCCATTAACCCGCCCGAGTGCGACCCCTTCCCATGATTTTTGTCCGCGCTCCGCTCCCAGTTTCGTTTCGTCTTGAAGCCGTGTCTTTTCATCTTCTTTCTTCGCCGATTATTTTGTTTTCTTGGTCCACCAACTCTGGACAAGAATGAGTCTCCTTCCTCACTTGACTTTCCTTTTGGAGCCCTCGATGTTCCCGTCGCCCTTCTTTCAAAATTTTTTCCCCTTCTTGCGAGGATTAAAGCCTGAAGTCCCCTTGTTCCTCTTCCCGGTGACTTGACCTTTTTTTTGTTTCCCCTCCCCGGAAAATCCAGGCCATTCGTTGCTCCCACGGTGCACCAGTTTACGTCTTGCACTCTTTATTCCGAGGCTTGCGGACTGCTTTATCTTGGTTCCCTTTTTCAGGTCGTTTTTCAGCCATGGTCCCTGAAATTTTGGTCAATTTGAAGTTCAGGTTTTTTTTTTCCTTTCCCTTTTTTGAAAAACTTTTTGCCCCTTTTCGCTTGCTGTTGCTGATTTTCCTCGATCATCTCCTTCCATCGTTGCGTGTGTTTCTTCCTCCGTTGTGTTTTTTCTCTCATCTCTCTTTGTTGTTTTTTTTGCTTTTCGATCTTTTCAAGAAACCGTCCCCCTAAATTCTGCGCGACCACGCACGCCCCCTTTCGATGGGCTAAGAACCTCTTCTGAGGGTAGTGATCGTTACCTGCTCCTCTTTCTTCTATTGCGCATTTCGTGATATGACTTGACCTTTTTCTTGACCCTTATTCCCCTTGCCATTTTCCCCCTGGCGATTTCGAGTACTTTTTCCCTGATCTTCTCACCCTCGATCGCCTCGAATTTCGTCGACGAACGGTACATTGTGCCTGTCGTCCTCCGAATTTTTCCCTGTGTTTCCCCCGATTCGATCAACGACCGTAGCCGTTGTTGCGTTTGATTGATATTTCCTTGCCATCAAGCACTTCGGTCCTCTGAGGGGGCTCTTGCAGAGGTTTTTCTTTTTCTTTTTCCCTCTGAAAAAGGCTGCTCTCAAGGAAGTTGGACAATCCGCGCTATTGATCGTCCCTTCTTTTTTGAGAAGTCTTTTCTTCCGTTTTCCCCTTCAAGGGCCGGTCCTAACCCCGTGCGCGCGGCTTGGTTTCTGGATTCGTTTTGTCCGGTCCCCCCTTTTCTTTTTTTTCTGGTTCGACCGTCAATGTCGCGGCCCGACCCATCTCGCTGCACCGTTCACGCTCGTTCTGTCTCCCCCCTTCCCTGCAGGCTTCTTCCCAGGGGCGAGCCCTTTTCCAACCTCTTCCCCTTCATCCACAAGGTATCGTTCTGCTTCCCGGTCTTGCTGCCTCTCCTGGCCATGCGGAGCGTTTTTGGCTATTTTTTTTCTGATTTCACCCCCGTTATCTCGACCCCTCGAAAAAGGGGGAAGTTTCGTTCCCTTCGTTTCTTTGTCCCCGTGCGTCTTCCTCCCGCGCGCGGTTTGAGCGAGGTGACCTATGCAACCTGCCGATCAAAATTTCGCAACTTGGTCTTTTCCACCCAATCATTGCCGTACCGTCTGTTTGCGTAGTTACAACTTTTTTGGTGCTTTGTTCGAGATATTCCCTCCGGCTCTGTCGCATTTACGCCGTCGCTGAAAGCGTTCTTTACCCCTCCTTTCTAACTTGTCTGGAAATCAGCGTGATTCATGTTTGATTCATTTTTTACTATGAGGAAACCACTTGCGCGCGTCGTCCTCAGTTTTGATCCGTCTCCCTCCGCGGAACTGGGTGGATTCTACGCCTTCTGCCGTGTGTTTTGTACCTTCCCATTCTGCGGCCAGCGTTGCTTGATGCATACATCCATGATCTTGCTGCGGTACGAGGCCTTCCCCTTCCCCTTATCACCCCAGTGACGCGCACTTTTCCCGTTCTTTTTTTTGCCCTGCCGAATTAAGGGGATAGATTTTTTTCCTCCCGTTTCTATTGCGATCCCAACCTCCCTGCAACGCAGACCCGCGTTCCTTTATTGAGCTTCCCGCTCCCAGCCCCTTTCGTAGTACCTTGACCCCCGCCCGCGACCCCACACGCCCTACCCCCGTTTGTTGTGTTTTTTCCGGATTTTTGAGAGTTGTTGCCTTTGCGAAAGTTTTCAAGGCCTACCTTCTTCCGGTGTTTTTCTTCATTTTTTTTGCGTTTGTCAAATCTTAGGGGTTCTATCTCATGATCAACAACGGTATATCTTCCGAAGTGGGAGTTCCTTCCTTCCCCGGGGTCACCGTTTCTTAGTCGGGGGTGCACTCCAAGGCATGGTTTGTTGACGTTGTTGGTCCCGACCTCGTACGCAGCCCTCTGTGGATGTTTTTCCTGCACAATCAGCTTTTTCCTCGCTCTCCCCTTTAGTCCCGCCGTAGCTGCCCAAACCGTCCGGTCCATCTTGTTTACGATTCCCTGGTCTCGGCCGCTTTGTTTTCCATTTTCCCTTTCCATTTCTCCCCCTCTCGACCAGGCACGTTAGCGACAGATCTTCCTGAAGGCTTTTCCTCTTGCGGACTCGACCCGGCGTTAGCGAGATGCCGTGCTCTTTGTGTGTACCTCGCGCCTCGTTCACGATCCGAATCCCTGATCGCCGTTTACGGCGGGATTTCATCCTCCGGCCGGATGGTGTGTCGACACGACCTTTGTCTGACGTCTTTTTCTCTTTCTGTCAACTTTCGTCCCCCGTCTTCTTGTTGATTAATTGGATACGCGCACTCCCCACGCCACTCCGGAAGGAACCCCTTTTTCTTATCTTGATCGTCCAGGATGATGGGTATTTTCGTTTCCCACAATTGAGTTCAGTGGCAAGTCGCCAGCATGGAAGCCGAGGTCTCCTTTTCTTCGATCTTTTTTCTTCTCTTTTCTTTCCCTACTTGAGGGGAATGATAGTTTGGTACCCCCTGTTTCAGCGGGTCTTTCTATTTATATATGATTCCCCCCCCATCAAAGCATTGGGCCCCTTTTTCTAACAAGGAGTTCCGCCGGCCTCCTTTTTTTTTTCCTACTGTTCGTAAGTGCACGTTCCCAATAGGCTTTCTCTCAGTATTTGCTCTTTTCCGGGCATTCCCCTGCCTGAGTCTTTCCTTTTTTCTTCTTCCACCCCTTTCCTCTTGAGCCCCCGAGGAGAAAATCCTTTCGCCTTCGTTAATGGCGGGCGGTGTCTTTTTTTTCTCACGCCAATGCCACGTAGCTTTCTTTTAGTTGATTTGAGTTCTTTGTTTTAACTTTCATTTCAGAAATTCGGGACCGACCTCCCCCCCAGTTTTTCCTTCAACTATCGCTCTTTTCGGCGGATCTCTTAGGTTTTTCCTCTTCAGGTCGGTAACCCGTCCTTTTTGACCATGTTTCCTCCCATGCAGGTTAGTTTTTTTTGCCAGTCTCGAAAAAATTTCCCCCCCCATGACCCAAGCGTTTCTGGCTTATTGACCGCCCCCTCCCTTTCTGCTCCACGTCCAGTTGTGTTTCTTCAGTAGTTTTTGCAGTAAGATTT
>Ga0179593_1396768_pt1 | contig 11171 bp, 8 predicted proteins | sample CZODoug2_1_08_16_FD_185931 | JGI IMG/M metagenome (GOLD analysis project Ga0179593, IMG submission 185931) | Vadose zone soil fungal communities from Angelo Coast Range Reserve, California, USA - CZODoug2_1_08_16fungal (PacBio error correction) | ecosystem: Environmental > Terrestrial > Soil >... | reverse complement strand
CCCTTCCTCGTACTTTTTGCCGACATTCCCGGCAGGTAACTTTAATGCCATCTCGCGGACGAAGCAGTGCGTACCTTGGGTTTACACTCCCTTAATCGCCCTTCGAGGACGTTGGCTCGAACCGAACTTCTTCCGATTGATGCGGTTCGACTATCCGTTATAAGCCAAATCCCCTTTCTGATCCCATCGGTGCTTTCGACTTCGTTTCCCCCCCCCCCCCCACCCCCCCCCCCGCAGAACTGGTCGCGACCCCTTTTAACTTCCATCCTAGAGCAGACCCTTTATCTCTCCTCCAAATTTTTCTCCTTCCCCGCCTACGAGCCTCCGGCGACGAGCTGTCCGGCTCTGGGGAACCTAGCTGATCCTCTGCTTACCGCGTCCGGGTTCCTGGAAGCCCCAAACTCACTCGTCCCGTTTCGCGCCACTTTTAAACTTTTCCGCGCGATTCTCCCCCTAGCTCCATTTTTCACCCCCTTCTATCCCTGGGATTTTTCTGTTTTGAGGCTACGTTTCGTTTGCGTTTGCTCTGCAGCGGCCCACAGTCCCACTCTTCGTCCGAGGGACACCTCACGTGTGAGAACCCATTGAATATTCTTGCGGTAGCGATTCAAAATTCCGCATTTCGGGGCTCTGTGCCGTTCACCCTCTCCTCCCCTATGCAACCTTCGAATCAGTCTTCACTGTCCATCTGGTTCGCTCTCTCCTTGCCGCCCTGCGACTACGAAACTTACCGATGAGACAGCATCGCGAGGTGTGTAACTACGCCCAAACCCTTCTCCAGGGAAACCCGAAGTTGCGCTACACAAAAGATGACCCCCAGTCTTATTTTTTCTTGTCCTCTCTTCCCCCTTACTGTTTTCCGCGACAACGGAGCAGTCGTCTGTGTTTCTTTGGCGGTTCGGCCGCAGTTTTCCCTTTTTTGTCCACGCTAGGTGGCTTTTAACTACCCCCTCTTTCTTTTTCCGGTTACACTGCCGTTAGTCTTTTTTGCTCCCGCCACTCGCGTCGCTCCATCTGCGTTTGGAGCCGCCTCAGTGGCTGGATTGTTCTTCAATCGCACAAATTCATTTTCCCCATTTTTCTGGGTTCCTTTTCATTTGCTCTTTTTTCGGTGCCCCGTTTTTTACAAGATCTTTTTTCCCACCAATGGATCAGCGCCGCCTCCCACACTGCGCCCCAAATTGGACTCCCGTCAATTTATTCCTGGCCTAGCCGCGATCCGAGACCTGCCAGGAGCGAGTGTCTTTCCAGTTTTTTAACGTCAAGCCTTCCGGTTCAAGAGACTGTGACTTCCTCTGAATTTAGCTCCGCTAGAATCGCCGCCACCTCTGGCTTAAAACTCCCGCAAAACCGTTGATGTGTTTCCCTGCTCCTAGCCCCCCTTGCCAACCCCGCCCCCCACTGGAATTTCCCCCTGTTAGGGGTTGTTCCACTCAGCGGGTGCTTCCGACTATTTTTCTGACACGCTCCCCCACCCCGAAGTCGGACTCCTGACATCGATCGAACGCCTAATGCTCTACATCCTGACCTCTCGCTCCATGGTCGCAACACCACAAAAAGATTCGTTACCGAAAACTAAGATCACCCGATTCCTTCTTTTTTGCCCAAAGTCGACCTTAAATTTTGACGAGTCCCTCTCTAACCGCCAAGGTGGATCATAGCCATCCCCTCGGCGGCCCGCTTTTTTTTTTTTTCCATGTCGTTTATACGTTAGCCCCTCGGAGATTGCAAAAGATCAGTCTTTTCTCCTACACTTCCGGCTCCGAAAAACCTTGTGTGCAACGCTTTCATTCGCTCTTCTGGCCAATAAAACACCAAAGAGCCGCTTCCCTTGTGGTGCCCCATCAATTCAGGCTCTTCTCCCGAGCCTGTAACCCCCGTCCGTTTCTCCTCCGCAATTTGACGGCTCCGGTAAGTATCGGGCATTTTCCTTTCCGTATTCCGTCCAGAACAAGCTGCCCCCCCGTTCCCGATCGCTAATTTTAAGTTTTTTATCTCTTCGGATCGCATATTCCCCTTCCATTTTCCCGTGAGCGCGTTTCTCGGTCCTAAGGCAATCCTACAGCACCCCGGTCGCGTGGATAGTCCGACCCGCTCAATATTCTAAGGTCTAAGGTTCTGCGCATGAGACGCCCCAATTTCCAAGAAGCTTTTCGGGTTGCTTTTTGACACCCCCTCCTATTTGTCACCGGCCCGACGCCCTTTTCGGATTACATGCCGTCCCGCCAACCCCGAGGCATTCATCACATTCCAGAACTTGACCAATGGTTTCCGCCTAATTCGCGTACTTTTCTTATCTTTTTTACAAAAACCACTTGGCGTTTCCACTTGGAACCGAAGGGTGTTATGTTTCATAGTACTGTTGGCGATTCTCTTGGGGTGGATCTGCCCTTTTCCCGCGGGCTATCACCCCCATTGCTTCTCCCGCCCAACCATCTGATCTAGAGCCGATCCCCTATGCCCTCATCTGCACTCCGAGGCTCGTCATACCCCAATTTTTTTCGGAAGTTTCCATGACGCGGAGAGGGGTGCTTTGTTGGGATCGAAGGCCTTTGAAGTGCCGGGACGAAATGATGACACCTAGCTGGGTCTCCGTCTCCTAGACCGATTTGCAGAACTATGTCCATGAGTTACAGAAACCCCGGCTTTATTTTTTCGGCCTTCTGCCGTTTCTCGATACGTTTCTACCTGTTCTTGTTAATCACCCTACCAATCGCGATGCCTCACACGCTCCCCCGGCTCTTCCTGTGCTGATATTTCTGGCTCACCTTACCGTCCTTGACATCACAGACGCTCCTCCCGCTTCGCCTCGCTGTTTGGAAAAATAATGCTGTCGGTACGCGCTCCCCCGCATCATCCCGCGTTCTCTCCTCCCGGACATCTCCCTGCTTTTCCTCCTACTTTTGTTCTGATGATCGTTCGCGGTCTTCTTTTTTCCCACCTGGTCACTCTCGGCCTTCACGTTTTGGACCAAAATGGGATTTTCCCCTTCACCCCCAGCGGAAGCGTGAGTGAGTTTGTTATGGTCCTTTCCTTGGACGTATAAAATTCCTCCGCGGACCTGCACGTCTTCTCGATTCTTTGCGGCCATCGCTCGCCTGCCAAGCACAGGGCCCAAATCTGGCTTCTCCTGAAGCTGGCCCGCACTTACGGGTCCTTGTAATTATGCACAACCGCACTGCCAAAGACGGGCCTTGAAGGTACGAGCCTATGTACTCATTCCCTTACAACTTGGCTGCCGGGCCGGCTTCGATCATCAACACAACCTGGTATGCACTGATTCTTCGCCCGTCGATGCTTTGACTCCGATTTTCCGACTCTTCGCGGTGGATCCCCTCTTTGTGTGTTCGCTCCGTTCTCGTAGACTTTGTCCGACCGCCGAATTTGTTTCTCGACATCAGCCCGCAGGAGATGGCAAGAACACGGACCGCCTTTCCGAGTAGCCACTTTTTAGAAGGGAAGACATAACCACCACTTAGTTCTCTTTAACCGACCTCAAACTGGGTTGTAGTTTCAATCTTCAATTAGCAGGCTCTGGAGGTCTTTTTCCATTTTAGGGCTAATTTTTGCAGGTTTCGTCCTTATTTGGTTGGCGTTAGGGACGAGAATCCTCCACGTGTCGCTGAGTCGCCAAATTCTTTCATGCAATTGTTCCCTGGTCGAGAAAATGCTCCATTCTTTTATAAAGGCGGTCTGCACCGATCAACGCGGTCCTCCCCACCTTTTTCTTTTTTCCTTCCGGCTGCAGGGTTGTATGAAACTCGCCCCGTACCCATTATGTTCAACCTATTGCTGAGCGAGCTCCCACTCAACAATTGATTTTTGCTTGGGTCGAGCGTTAGGCTTTTGATCGCATGCGAGGCAGGCATCGCTTTTTTTTACCACTTCCGGTCCCCGTCGCCGCTTTTGGCTCTAAGGAACACCTGTTCTTATCGGCCCAGAGCCCTGCTTGATTTCTTATAAAAAAATTTTCCTCGTATTATTTTTTCATAGTAGTAATCCAGCATCATCGAGAGATTCCTCTTTTTTTCATGGCACGGGTTTAGCTAGGCCTTTCGTTCGGATTATTGTAGGGTCGTGCGGACCCTTTCCGAAACGGTTTCCTCTTTTTCCACCTTATTGATTTTCGAGTCAACCCACTGTTTTCCCTAAAGAGGTTCCACCCCCCCGAAGATTTCATTCAGGCGTTTATTGGGTAACGAACCCCGCCAGCTCATTTACGGTGGTTTTGACGGTAACAGCGGATGTCCTCTTAAGGTGTGGGGTGACAATTTGTAGCTCCTCGTTGGGCTCATGCGGTCGTGTAGGCTGTTTCAGGTAGGGACGCCTCCCGATTCCGTCCTATCTTCGTTTTGGCTTCTGCGTTCGATGAAAATTTTCTTTCTTCTACCGGCGGCTCTGTTCTCGGCCCAAATCGCTAACGGACCATTTTTTTACTTGATTCCTGGCCATGAAAGAATTTCCGGCCTCCCCCTCGGAGTTTTATCGCCCCATTCCTGCGATCCGAGGCTCGGGGTACCCGGTCGATTCCTTCAAATTTCGGTCCGGGTCCTGCTTGTCGTTCAGTGACGCTCTCGAGTAGTTTTAAAGTGCTCCGATTTTCTGAGACGCGCTCGTTCCCGTCGAAAAGCGTTACCCCGTTTACTTTTCGGTCCAAGGGAACGGCGGCTTCTGTATTGTTATTTTTTACGCCCATTTACAGTCCCCAAAACACCATCGCACTCCCACCCTCCTTTCCCCCGGTGGTGTTTTTGTGTTGTGAAACTAACCTTTGCTATGCAACGCTTGAATTAACGCCTGAATTCCTTTAGGGACATTCGTTTTGACGTTAAGATATTTGCTGCGCGATCCTTGTCCTTCTCGAAAGGCACCTTTTCCTTCCCAATACCGGACCTCCATCTGTTCATATACACGTAGGGGGCAAATGTTGTTAGTTTCCTCCAACCCGCCCCCGCCCACCCCAAAAAAGAACATGCCCTGGTGTGCGGCTTCGCCAGGCCGTGACTTATTTGCGGCATTACTGCGTTCCCGATTGTGGAGGTCGTTTGTAAGCCTTTTTTTAGGTTGATGGTCATGTCTTAGTTTTCTCCCGCCCCCTTAACCCGGCGAAGTGTCTGTACTATCTTTCGTAGTTAGAGGACCACATAGCGATGAACAAGCCCTTTATGGACCAGTGGGGTGACACTTCCATGTTCGTTTTCTCTTCATTTGGTCTGTTTCCCCGGCACGAGCACGAAATGCCTTGGCCATTTTAAATCCGGGTTTATTCGCGATGGATTCCCGCGCCATGCTCGATTCCCCTCGGGGCCCCGAAACCAGGAGGAATGGGGGCCCCGGATACTCCCCCCCGAAAAGAACAGTTCGCCCCGGCCCCCCCTGAAAACATTCCCCCTCCCCCCCGGATAGCCGTTTTGATGGAAGGGGGAGGCCCCTAGCTTTCCACACTGGTTTCGTGACGCGGTGATTTGCTCCATACCCTTCACCCGGCCCTCTTTTTCGCTGTATTACGCAGCGGATGGTACAGACGTTCTTCTTACAAGTTTATTGTCTCTGTGCGTCCCAGGGTAGGAATCCGGTGTTTTGAGACGCTCTTATGAAGTAGTTTCGCGCCCATCAGGACCGCCAGGGCGGTTTTCTTCGGCGTTCTTTCCCTCATTTTCGATCAACCCGGCCGGACCGTTTCGCCGGACCTATTCTTACTTCGAGGTCTCGTTAAGAGTCTCTTCCGAGTTTCGACTTTCTCCTCCCCTTCGTCGGTAGCGAGCTTTCCCTGTAGATCTGATTCCCCTTTCCCCCCCCCCCGAGATGTGCTTCCGAGTACGCATCTCCTTTTTCAGGTGTTGTTGAGCCTCTCAGACATTATATTGAAACGGTCCCGACGTGGCACTCCTCTCTTCCCTTCCGATGAGACCTGTAAGTTTTTTCTCCTTTTTTCGCCCACTGACCGAGTCCTTCGCTCGAACTCACTACCCGGAGATGATTCTGCGCGGACGCTTCCCCCAGTTTTTTCCGCCTCTCTTTATCCGGTCTTCCTTGAGTTTACGCTAACTGGGCGCTCCCAGCAATCCCCTACGTTTGTTCAAAAATGATTCCCGATCGACACACTTTTTCGCAGCTCTCCTTTTACAGGAGACCGATCGGAAATCTTGACATTACTTCATATTTAGGGCCGGACCCTCGTCGGTTATGGCACGCCAAACGTCATGTCAGCCGCGTCGCGCATTTTAAATTGACGCGGGACAATTTTCCGTATGATAATCCATCCCAAAAGTTCCACTGTGGAGGTTTGTTTTAGAAGTCGGGGGATTTTTGTCCCTTCCTTCGGTCCCACCTTTACGAATCTTTACGCCCGACTGGCCATAGCACTATCGCATCCCTCGCTCAGATTTCCTTATCAGGCCCAGTTTTTCCCCCCTGTCCCGCATTTAGTGTATTGCTGCATTTCCCGTTCCCCATTCTCTCTCAAGGGGTCCTTCCTTTCCCCCCTTTTCTTTTTCCTTGCGCTCTGCTCCTGGGGGGGGGCGCCGGACCAGAAGATGTGTACCCCTTCGCCTCTTGCATGTCCATTACGCATCCGGCGGCCATTTTGAACCCGACTTTGCCGAATCCGTTCCGACCCAAGTTAATTGGGCCGTTCTCCGTTCCCCTCCCGATAATCCCCTGGAGTTTTTCCTTTACACCGGAGCACTTCTTTTTTTTCTTTGTCTTCTTCCCGGTTTTCGCCGTTGCCTCGGACAATTTGTGACTCCCTTTATTTTCTTATTCCCTAATCTCCTTCCTTTTTCCCTTTTACCTTTGCACGACGTTCCGGTATTTCCGCCTTTCCTATCCCCTTTGCCATTGAGAATAGGATGGTCGGGTCCTCCTGGATGTTTTCCTGTCCTCTTTTCCTTCCCCACGTTCATTCACCCACCAACATATCTTTCCATTTTCGTATCATTTTCTGTTCCCGGGCAAAAATGCTCTCAATGCTCCCTTCTTTTTCCTCCCCGCGCGCAGAACTGGTAGCCCCCCAAACTGGAAGCATAATTTCGGTTAGCTTTCCGGAGAGCTTGCAATCGGAGGACGAGGTCGTCATTCCCTCCTTTCCTTTGGAAGCGTTCCGGTGACGGCCTCGACCTTCTTTTTTTCTTCTTCTCCTACGCGGGCGATAACCTCGCAATTTCGCGTCCTGTCACATGCTGTCTAATCGCGGTATAAAACTGACATAAAGGCCCCTCAGGTAGTGTCCCGATGTAGACAGCTACTTTGGATCCGCCCTTTTCTGATAACGCGCTCCAACGCTAAGTCGTGCCGCACTCGGACCCGCTTTCAACGACCTGAGAAATCCTCCGTTTCCGACAGACTCCCAAACTTGCCTGTCGCCCCCCCTTTTCCCACTCTTCTGCGATTCAGATTTTGAAAGTACCGCACCCCCAGCTTTCTACTGCTCGGCCGTGGACACGAACGCAATTCCCCCCCGAAGATTCTTCCTTCGGAGTATTTCAGCCATGGTTTCTCCCTGCCATCTGGGAAGTCTTCTCGGCGGACCAAGTTCTGTTCCTTTCTGTAGCGAGAACCCTACAGATTCAAGGGCCCCCTCATGTTTAACCCCCTTCCCCTTTCTAGTCAAAATTTTCCATTGCCCACCAATTTCACCCCTTGTGGATGCCACCTTCTGACCAGATCGCTTCTCCTTTTGTTTGCGAGGCGCTCCATGAGGCTCTCCCTGTTCGTAACGGCCCTTTTTTTCATTCGCGCCCTTGAGGCCGTGCCTTCATCCCATCGGTTGAAAGGCCTGAATTGGAGCTACAATTACAGCTCTTTCCCTGAACACCGCTCTCCCTCTAATCTGCCTGATTGGTGTTATCTCTCGGATAGACATAACTCATGGCCTGGTCTCTTGTCCCCCCCCCTCCTGGGAAAAGAACCACCTTAAGTTTGTTCAAGAATTCGTTATTCTTACCATATCCTCAGTTCCGCATTTTGGCCTAAAGTGAAGACGCGGCTGAAGCCTATTTACCTGCCCTGACTCTGTTTGGGGTTGCGCCCACCACTGCGCGAAAGCTTCCCCCGGCGCAAATATCCTCCTACTCCCTCCCCGTCCTTCTTGAACTTTTACCCCCATTGACGCCTTTACAGGGTTGTTTATGGGATGAGCATGTTGGCGTCCCTTCGGAGGTTTGGCTCCCTGTTGCTCGGGCCGTCTCAGTTGCGGCCCCCACAAACACACATTTCGGATTTCATCCCTCCCCCCAAAACCCCTTCGATACTGCTTTTTCAAACTTCCGTCCTCTATCTTTGAACCAGTGGGTCCCTTTTTTTTCCCTCCCCTTCGGGGACCCTTTCATGTCCAGCGACTCTTTTAGTTTTTGATCCCCCCTCGGGTCTTACTCCCTTCGATATATTGGTAGCCTCGCAGTCTTTCATCCTTTGGTGAATGATTTTTTACTTCCCCTTCACCCTTTTTGCTGGTCAAGTCTGCCGTTCTCGCTTCGTCGACGGTTATTAAATCACTGATCGAGATGCCCTCCAGCATCGATCCCCCCCGTATTCCGTTCCTGTGCTATAATTTTTTTCTCCACGATCCATTTCCTCCCACCACCCTACACGTCCTCCGCTCGCGCGGGTTCGTGCCTATCATTTCTCTCCCTCTTCCCCCCTCCCAGGTTCCGCCCGCGCCTTGATTTCCTCCATTTCTTCTTCCTCCGGGTGTTTCGAGTCGTTTGATTTTCTTTTTCCATGATTTTCTCCTCGTTCGTCACTAGGATTGGCCCTCTCCGTCGCTGCAGTCGTACGTCTGGTCTTTGTCAGGTGACTTTTGGCTTTTCTTTCTCCCCGAAATTATTCCTCTATGACGAACGAGCGGATCATTTGGAAATTTCCGCGATAGGTCATTTTTGATCAACACAGCACCCCTTGCTCCCGATGTCGACCCCGGCCGCGAGGCAGTCCCCATATGACTTTTACAACCAACCTCTTCAAAAGAATTCCCACCAGTGAGACGTTCGAAGGGACCCCCGAGAATACCCTTTGCTTAACTGTCTGCCCCGGCATTTGATCAGTTCCCCACTCCAACCCCGCTTTGCTGAATTGGGACTAGTCTAGGCCCCCGATGCTACGCCTCTTCTTTTCAGTACGCCTTCGCGGTTTATAGAAGCCAGCGTCTCTCCTCTTTTTTTGTCGCGGTCCTGAATTTGGTTGGCCTCACGCGGCTCCGGTCACCCCCAACCTTCTCCCCGCCCTGTTCTGCCTCAACACATGTTGCCATCGCCCCTTGAAGAATAACACATTGGCGTTGCCCCCCTGTAAACAGTCCCCTTTTGTTAATAATCCTTCAAAATCCCTTGAGAGGCGCTGATATCGTCTGGTCCATTAACTTTTAGGGATCATTTCCCTATTGGAGTAGAGAAGTTTTTTTGGTTTGCTGAGCTTTTGCCTTCAGTTTCGCTTTAACCGGGGTATCCCCTTTCTTGCAGGTGTTCTGCACGTCGAGCCACTTTTTTGATGTCAATTACCTATGATCCCCCCCGCCTTCTTCTGACTCTCCCCCCGCTTTTTCCTTTTTCCTTGGCGTGGGGTTCCCCCAGTAGTGAGAAATTAACTCCACTCTCTTCCCGTCTGACGTTTTTTTGTCAGTTGCAGGAGCTCACATCCCCCCCCCCTCTTGGGGATAGCTTTCCTCCTTTCTGGATTTCCTCGTTCTGGTGTCTCCCAATCCGTCTTTCGCCGTCCCAACTCTCAGGACCAACAACCCTTTAGTTTTCGATGGGTTAATCCGATCCCTCTTCTTGAGTTCGCAAAAAAATCTCCTTCCTGTTCTTTTTCCCAATGGGTATTCCCCCGCCGCATCTCTCTAATGAATTTGGTTAATTCCCTTTTTTTATCGAGGGTAGTTTAGATTGGACCTTTCTCTTTCAGGGGTATTCCGGACCGTAGAACCAGTTCCGACCTCCTCCAGTAATGGACTGTTCTATTGGAGCCCCAATGCTTTCTTTTGACCACTTTGAGCGATGAAGATTCTACCCCTCGGGCAGTTTTCTTAGTTCTTTGCTCAAAGGCCTCTTACTTCTCCTTTGTTTCTTTCCAACCTCTTATCAGTTTTTTCTTCACTTTGCATGGGGTGGTGGGGGATGTTAGCTCCAGTTGGGACTGTCTTCCTAGCGGAGGCTTTTTCCGGTAGGGGCCTCATAAGAGTCTTCAGCCTTAGCGTTTTCTGATGATCTCAGACAATTCCTTCTCCTCGGGGTTTTTCGCAAAAGAAAATATGCGGGTCTTTTCCATTTCATTTCTGGTTCTCTGCGTCTTTTATCCCCTCTTTGAGGTTATCCTTTTTTCGGCGTTATAAGTGCGTTGTCTTCGGCTCAAGACAGTTCCTGCTCCCTGTAAGTTGAGGTTACCCCCTTCTCCGAGCCGTGTCAGGGTTTCTTAAGCTCCCCATCGTAGATTGAGAACTTTTAGCAGCTCCCTCTATCTTGGAGTATTTTGACCCCCTCCCCCTCCTTTTCCGCATTTTTTTGGACCAGGTCTTCTTTTTTGTCTTGATCCGGAATTTGGTACGTGCAGGCCCGCCCCCCCCTCCCCCCCCACAACACGAATCCCTTTTTTTGTCCCCCTGTCACAGGGGTGTGAACCAACCATTTTTCCCTCTGCCGTCAATTGACCCCTTCCAGCATAGCCTGCAAGGCAGGGCACCTCCTATTCATTTCCCGCGCGATCTGACTCGAGTCCCCTCCCCCCTGTCCCTTTTTCTTCGGACCCCTGATTTACCCGAAACTCTGTGTGACCGGACACTGGCGTTCACAAAAAAGCTGGCGGGAATATGAAGACGACCGAAGCAATCAGAAAACCATCTTCCACAAAATACCCCTCCCTAACTGCTCAGTGTCGGCTTAAGAAAGTTAGCTTAAGAGTCAAAGTCTTACTCCCCCTTCAGTGGTTTAGTGCGTGATGGTTCGCCTGCAAACGGGTTTTCACTGCGCCCTTTCTCTGGAATTCTCGCCCTGCCCCCTCACTCTTATCATGGATTTCCTTCTTCCTATGTTGTATTTCGCGTCCGGCTCAGGAAAACCAGCTGTCCCAAATTTTCCCCGTTCTTCGCTGTTCTAGGATGGGCAGGTCGCTTTTTTTCCCCTTCCCGAGACCCTTCTTTGACCTCTGTTTCAGGCATTTACAGCTTCGCCCTTGATCTT
>Ga0179593_1641545_pt1 | contig 11172 bp, 19 predicted proteins | sample CZODoug2_1_08_16_FD_185931 | JGI IMG/M metagenome (GOLD analysis project Ga0179593, IMG submission 185931) | Vadose zone soil fungal communities from Angelo Coast Range Reserve, California, USA - CZODoug2_1_08_16fungal (PacBio error correction) | ecosystem: Environmental > Terrestrial > Soil >... | reverse complement strand
TCCCCCCTTCAATAGGGAAGGTAAAGGCTCTTTTTTTCCTTTCTTTTCCTTTATTAGTCCTGCCCCCCCACCCCCTACTTCCTTTTTCCTCCTAGAAGCACGTCTTTGTCTTTTTTTTGATTGAAGAAGGTATTTCCCTTTTTCCCCCCAAACGCCCTTTTCCTCTTTTTTCTTTCTGAACTGGATAGGGAGACTTTCCAATCTTAATTATTCTTTCCCCTTGGAAGGGAAATGCTCACCTTATTTTTCCTTTTATAGCCAAAGTTTTACCCCCTTTTTTCTCGAAGGTAACCCCTGACTGCTTCCCTTTTTCTTTTCTTTTAAGAGTCACGCCCCTTTTTCTTGGACTGTTTTGACTCTCTCCCTTGAAAGTAGGAAGTCTGCTCCCCCCTCCTTTTATGAGTGAAGAAGCCTATTCCCCCTTTTTTTTTGACAGTACTCTGCAAGGAGTAATGATGGTTCATGTGCCGCCTGTCCCCCTCTCCGTATAGAACATCTTTTTTTTCAGAACTTCCCCCTCCCCTTTTTTCCTTTTCTTTGCGATTAAGAATCGCCGTTCCCCTTTTTTTTCTTCTGTGGAGAAAAGAGGATTTTGGATTACCCCTTTCTTCCCTTCTTGGGAACATGACCCCCTTTCCCCTTTTTCCCCCCCACGGATAGAGGATGGCGAACCTTCTTATGTGAAAGGATTTCTTCCTCCCTTTTGTTTTTCCCCCTTTTCCCTTCCCGAAGAAGGGTTCGATTTTTTTCCCTTTTTTTTCCCAAATAGGAAAAGGAGATGGGGAGCCCCCACTTGTTCCGTTCTCTACGTTCGGTTTTGGAATCTTTTTCTTTTCCCCCCGGGAGTTCCGTGTCCTTTTTTTAATGGGAAGTAGCTTTTGGTTTCTTTTTTTTTCCCCCGTGGTCAGGTTTTTTCTTTCTCCTGTGCCGGGAAATAGGACCCCCCTTTTTTCCTTTTTTCGAGGAATTAAAGACTGTCTTTGTATCTTCCTTTCTCCCTGAGAGTCTCGCAGGTCTTTTTTCCCCCTTTTTCTTTTAGAGTAGCATATGATTTTTTCGGAGGATGGGACTCCTCTTTTCTCTCACTCTTTCCATGCACGAAAGTATGTGTAATTTTCTTTTCTTCAGTAGAAACCACTTTACGAGTTTTTACTTTCCCTTTTTCGAAGAAAACGGCATTTTTTCTTTTCTTCCTTTTTAGGAAGGAGAAGGTCCCTGTCCCCTTTTTTCCCCCCCCTCCTCTCTTTTTTTTTTTTTCTTTCTCGATGACGGGCACTGGTCTTTTCCCCCCTTTTCCTTTGATTACCAAAAGGACTCCTCCTTTCCCCCTGTATCGTTTCCTTCCTTTTCGAGAAGAAGATCCCCACCCCTTTTTATTAGGTTTAGTCGGCGGTGGCCCTCATTTCTTTTCCTTTTTTTCTCTAGGGGAGAGGGATGGCGCCTGGTTTTCTTTTGATTCAGTGGTAGGCTCGTCTTCCCTCTTTCTGACCAAACCCCCCTGCCCCCACATAATATATCTCTTTTCCTTTCATCTTCCCATCTCTTTTCTTCCGATGAGGTTGAATGTTTCCCTTTTTTTCCTCGGGAGAAAAAGAGGCATGTATGCACCCCTTTTTTTTTTTCTTCTCCAAGAGACCTCTGATTTAGCAAATATCCCTTTTTCCCTTTCCTTGAGGAAATAGCAGACCTTCCCCCTCCCCTTGTGGGGGAGGTTTCCCCGGTATTTCCCGGGCCGGCTGCTTATGGAAACTATTTGGGCCTTCTTTTTTTCGAGTCGGGTGGACCCTGTTTTTTGCTCTTTTTTTTCCCTCCCCCCTTTGGAAGAAAGATTCCTTGGCGAAGTCTACTTTTTAGTTGGTAGTCGGCGGTTTTTCCCTCCCTTCCCGAATGGAAGGTGCTCTTTCTACTCTTTCTTCGTTTTATTTCCCCTCCCCTCTCTAAATAGAGGACATTCTTTACTGATTTCAAGGGCAAAGTCACATTTCCCTCTTTTGTCATTTACCTCACATTTCTTTTCCTTCTGGGGGCGAAAGGCTAGGTGCCCTTTTTTTCACGGCTAGCAAGTGACTTCTTTCGATTGGAATTCCCCCCTTCCCCTCCTTTTTTTTTCCCCTTTTTTATGAGGGACGGGTTTTTTCGAGATTCCAGGGACCCCCCTCTCCCCCCCCCCCCCAGACTCCCCATTTTTTTCTACACTATGAACAAAAAAGGCGCCTTTTACTTTCCGAAAAGTCTTTTCTTCCCCCCCCCGACCTCCCTTTGGAAACCGCCAAGATAGGGGGCACTGCAATTGCCCCTTTCCTCACGTTGTCTTACTTTCCGGTTTTTCCACCATGTCCATCTCACCCTCTTTTTTTGGGAAGATTCTTAGGGTGGAAAAGCCCTTTCCTTTTGTTTTTTCTCAGATCGGAAACTCTCCTTTCCCGTTTCTCCCCCCTTTTCGCAAAGAAATTTAGAGTGCCGAGTTTCTTCCCCTCCTTAGAGGAAAAAGTGTTTATTTCCCCCCTTCCCTTTTCCGGGAGGATGGTATCCATTCTATTTGTTCCCCCCCCCCGGACCCTTCTTTTTCCTCTTCTTCTCTGAGGAGGGGAGCTCCATTTTCATTATCCTTCTTTTCTTTTCGTAAAAGTTGAGGACGGACGGAGATTAAGTTGGCCCTTCTCCTTAGGGGAAAGGCTTCCCTCTATTCCTTTTTGTTCCCTTTTTTTAGGGAGGCGTTCACTATCCCCTGTTCGTTTTTTCTCTCAGACGGCCTAACTTTTCAAGCTTTCACCCCCCTCTCTTCCTTTTTTTTTTCCGCGGAAGGGGGGCCCCTCTCTCCCGTCCCCCTTTTTTTTTGGTCTACCTTCTTTTTGGATGAAAAGGACCCTTTTCCTTTTTTTTTGGCGATACAGAAAAAGCTGTACTTTCCTGGTGCCCCCTTCCCTTTCTCCTTTCATGATAGAGTTGAGGTCTCGTGTCTTTCTTCTTTTTTCCCTCTTCAAAGGACTTTCTGTACTTCGTTCCTTCTTTTTCCTGCACAGAGACGCCTCTTTCTTTTTTTTTTTTCTTCCCGAACTCTTAGAGGGGGCCTTTTCTTTTTGCTTCCCGCCCCCTTTTTCCTTAGAGAAGTGAACTGTCTCCTGTCTTTTTTTCTTCCTGAGAAAGGATACTCTCTTCTCACTAGTTACCTTTTCTCTTCTTCCCCATCAGAACTATTTTCTTCCTTATCGGAAAGGATGAGGAATTACAAGCGTTCTGTTCCTTCTCCCTGCGGTTTCTAAAGTTAGAGGAATTACTTTCTCTCTCTGGGACTCTTCCCCATTTCTTTTTTCGAGGGAGGACGACCGGGACGCCCCCTTTTTGTTGGGAGAGAAACTGTCTTGCAAATGTCACTGGTTTTGGTGTCCCCCCTTCCTCCCCCTCGGGCGATGCCCCACCCCTTCTTTTTTCCTTCCGAAACGAAAGTTTTTTCTTCTTTCTTTCTCTCCCCCCCTTTTTCCTGTATTGCATTTCCGGTCTCATTTTTTTTTTTTCTCTGTGGAAAACTGTTTCCTTCCTTTTAGTAGATATCTTTTCCTCCTCTTAAATCTACATTTCTCTCTTCTCTTCCCCGAAAGGAGATTACATTCTCTCCCCTGATAAAGGAAAAGGGTCCGTCCTCCCTCTTCTCCCCCCCCTGAACTTTTCCCCCCTTTTTTTTTTTTTTCTTATCGGGTTACCCCTTCCCCCTTTTTTTCATTTTCCCTTTTTTCTTCCTTTTTCCCCCCTTTTTTTCTGAGTCCTTCACCAGACTAGATTCTTCCCCTTGTTCTTTTTCCCCCCCTTTTTACGACGTGGATGGCGGACTTCCCTTTCCCTCCTTTTTTTTTTTTCCGCCTCCTTTGTTTTTTTTTCTCAGGTGAGATTCCGACCTCTCGCTTGCTTTTTTCCCCTCTCTTGGTGGGGGCACATCCGTCCCTTCTTATCTTCTCACGCACTTTCTTCTTTTCTTTTTTCTTTTCAAAAGGTAGGAACGGCCCCTTTGGATCTAAGTCGTCCTTTTCTTTTTTTCTTTTCCGGAGAACTCCTCTTCTCCCCTCTTGAGGAAAGGACGCCTGTTTTCCTGTTTTCCTCTTCCTGGGGGCAAAGATGTTCCCTCTGGCCCCTTTTCGGGCGATATTAATTCGTCTTCCTTTCCCCCGTCTACCCCTCCCTGATTTTTTTTGCCCCTTTTTTCCCCATAAGAGGTTCCTTCCCTTCTCCCTTCCAACGGAGGACTCCCCTTTCCCCCCTTCTCTCCTTCCCCCTTTTTTCCTTTTTTCCCCCCCCCGACCGTATTTACCCACCCCCTTTTTCCCTGGCGAGGGTTAAAATCACCCACTTTCCCTCTTTTTTCTTCATATTCCTTTTTCCCCCTTACCGCGGATTTGCGAAACATTCTTCCCTCCCCTTCTTATTCCGAAGCTTTGGAAGTTTTATTGGTTTCTCTCTTTCTTACAATGGATTTTGAGTGAACATCTCCTCTTTTTTTTCCCTCCTTTTTTTTTTTTTTTCCCCCCTGGGAATGAGGTTCCAGTGTCTTTCTCTTTTCCTAACTTTTTTTCCAAGTAAATAAGTAGCCTTCCTCCTTTCCCCCCCCTTCTTGACATCACGTTGTTTCCTTCTTTTTTTTTTCCCTTGTTTTATTTTCCAGATGCTTTTTGAATTCGTTGACGAGTTGTATCCTCCCCCCCTTTCCCCTCCCCCCTTTTGGGTTTCCTCCATTCTCCCCTTTTTTTTAGGCAACGAGTTTAGGAGAGTCCCTTGAGCAGTACTTTCCTTTTTCCCTTTTTCCCTATTTCCCCCCTCCCGTTTTTTTTCCCTTTTAAATATCCGTTGTTGTTGTTGAGTTTCTTCTCTTCCTTTTTTTTTTCCCTTATGATTCTCGATGGAAAAGAAGTACTTCTCCCCTCTTTTTTTTTTTGAATTCTTCCCCCCCCTTTTTTCTTTTCCCCCCCCTTTTTTTTTTCTGAGTACAAAAAGTGAGTCGTGCCCCTTTTTTCCTCCTCCAGCGAATAGGAGCAGGCCCCCCTTCCCCCATCCTTTTTTTCCCTTTTTCTTTTGCCATTTCTTTCCCACTTTCTTTTTCCCAAGGAGAAGTTTTGATTTTTCGTTCATCCCTCTTTTTTTCCCACTTCCGGGTTGGAGGAAATCCTTTCTTTCCCTTTTTTTTCCTCCCTCATGTTATTAACATTTTCCCTTTTTCTCTTCCTCTGTCAATGGCACTGGATTTCGGAAGCGTATTTTTCTCTTTTTTCCCCCCTCTGGTTGTGGGTAGGGAACACTCCCCTTTTCTTCTTTTTCCCCTCCCCCCCGCTCTTCTTTCCCTTCTTTTTTGGAAACAAATAGGTGGGTGGCCATCCCTTTTCCCTTTTTTTTCTCCTTCTGTAGTAATTCGTGGCGGCGCCTTTTCTTTTTCCCTGGGTTTGCCCCTCCCTTTTTTTCTTTGTAGAGGCCCAATCTTTCCTTTCTCCCCTTTCCCCCTAAGGAGATAGCCAGATTGGTATTTTTTCCTCTTTTCTTACTCCTGCCTTTTCTTTGTTCCCCGCGCCGACGTTTATCGCCCCCCCTTTCTCTTTCTTTTCATCCAGCGTTTTTTAGTTGCTCCTCTTTTTTTTTCTCTCCGAAGAAAACAACACTCTCTTTTTTCCTTTCCCCCTTCGAAAGGGTGAAAGGTTCTTCCCCCCCGGGCGTCTTCCCTTCCCCTTTTTTTCCAGCTCCGTAGGCCGGAAAGCAACCCTCTTTTTTTTTTTTTCTTTAAAAGTATAAAAACCTCCTGTCCTTCTTCTTACCGTCTCGTACCCTGTTCCTTCCTTTCCTTTTTTTTTTCGCCAGTATGTGAAAGAGAATCTATTTTTCTTCTCCCTTTCTTTTCCCTGGGGGAAGTGGAAAGGTCCTATGTGCAACTTCTTTTTTTTCTTTTTTCCCCCCCCGAGATTAAAGGATAGACTGTCTTCCCCCCTTTTTTCTTTCTCCCCTTCGGGAAGGTTGGGAGGGAGCATTTTCTAATTCTCTCTCCTTCTGGCCCTCCTTTTCCCTTTTTCCCAGATAGATGCAAAGAGCGCCCTCACCCCTCCCTTCCCCCTTTCTCTCAATATGAGGAGTGTAACCTTCTCCTTCCTTTGGTTGTCTCAACCCCCCTTTCTTTTTTCTTTCCCGCTGAGATAGTGGGCATCGCCGTCTTTTCCTCTTTTTTTACCCCAAAAAAAAGGAATTTTCGTCTGCCTTTCGCCCACCCCTCCCTTTCCCTTTTTTTTTTTTTTCTTCCCCCCTCTCAGAGAAAGGGACCTGTTTTCTCTTTTTTTTTCCTTCCCTAGGAAAGAAAAAGCTCTCATCTTTTTCCCCCCCCTAGGGAGTCTTCTCGGCCCCCCTCCTTTTTTTTTTTTTGAATGGGAGGAAGTGACTCTCCTTTTTTCTTTTTCCTCCCTATAGGAGTTTAGAAGTCCCCTTCCCCTTTCCGGAGCCCAATCTCTCTTTCTTTTTTTTTCCCTTACCCCCACCCTCTGCTTTCTTTTTTTTCTCATCGGAGGGGAGGACGCCTTACCCCCTCCTTTTTTTTCCCCTGACAAAGCATAAGGGTCCTCATTTTTCCCCCCCTTTTCTCTCTCTCTCAAGGCGAGGAGGACATGCTTTTTCCTGTCCCCCCTTTCTTGGACGGTCCTTTCCCCCTTTTTTGTCCAGGTAGTGATCTCCTTTCCCCTTTTTTTTCTCGGAGGGATCCGCTCCCCTCCAATGGTTTCTTTTCTTTCTTCCCTTTTTTCCCGAAGTTTGAAACTTCCTTTTTTTTTCCCCCAAGGAAGTTGATGGCGTTACTCCCTATCCTCCCCTTTTTAATGTTCCCCCCTTCTTCTTTTTTTTTTTTTCAGCTAAGATCGTATAGACCTTTTCCCTTTTCCTCCCTCTGACGCAGAAGGTTTCTTTTTTTTTTTCGTTTTTTTCCTTTCCCCCAGTAAAGTATTTATTTTTTGCGGAACCCCCTTTTTCTTTTTAGTTACACTTCCCTTTTTTTTCTGGGACAACGGACAAGTTTTTTTTTTTCCTTTTTTTTCCACGGATCGATCCTTTCTTCCCCCTTTTTTCAGGATATATTTCCCCTATTCCTTCTTTTTTTTTCCCAAAAACGAAGGATTGCCCCTCCCCCCCCTTTTCTTTTCCGGATGAAAATGGAGTTTCCCCTTCTCTCCATTTTTTTTTTTTTTTCCCTTTTTCCCCCTTTTTTTTCTCTTCGTTTTCCCCCTAGGTAGGCGTTTTTCCTTACTTTTTTTTTACTTCCGATTGTGGTAAGCTTTTCTTCTCTTTTTCATTCTGCTTTTTTTCTCCCTTTCCCCCCTTGAATATAGAACCCCTTTCCCCTCCCCTTTCTTCCTCTCTTGCTAGAAGAAGAAGGAGTCTCTTTCTCCTTTTCCCTAGACAGTTCTCTTTTTCCTTTTCTTTCTCTTTTTCGGGAATGCCTGTTTCTTTTTTTTTTTTAGGAAGTTTTCCCTCCCTTTCGTGACCAACCTTCCCTTTCTTCCCCTGAGTAGAAAAACCTACTCTTTTTCTTTTTCTTCTCACCCCCCTGCATTTCGGGGAAGCTTCCCCTCCTTTTCTCTCGCCCTCCCCCCTTCCCCAGAGTAGCTTTCTCCCCCCTCCTTTTTCCTCTTTTCCCCCGAGCGAGGGATAAACCCTTCCGGTCTTTTCTCCCTTTTCTTCCCCCAAGAAAGAAACTATCATCCTATCCCCCCCTGGTGGGGAGTTAGGTAGAGGAGTTCTTTCTTCCTTACATCGGCCTCTTTTCTTCTCCCTTTTCCTTTTTCGAGGGTACTTCTCCTTTTTTTTTCCCCATTGATAAGTGGTAGGATAGTCTCTTCTTTCCCCCCCCCCCCCCCCCCCTCAACCCCTTTCTCTTTTTTCTTTTCTAGAGGATGAGGTTCCTTTTTTCCCCCCCCCCCCTTTTCTTTTTTTCCCCTATCCGAAAACTCTTCCCTTCCCCGGAGTCATTTTTCTTTTTTTCCCTTTTTTTCCGATCTCTCCTCCACTCGACAAAGAGAAGACCCTCTTTTTCCCCTTCCGGTCCCCTTCTTTCTTTTTTTTCTGTTGGTGGGGCCTCTTTTTTTTTCTTTTTTTTCCCCTTGGACCTCTTCCTCCCCCTTTCCCCGATTCGCGTTTTTTTTTTTTCTCCGGCGCTCTTTTTCTTTTTTTTTTTTCCCCTGCTGCCCCCTTCTCCCCTTTCGAGCGACGCTTTTCTTTTCCCCTTTTTCCCTTGCGACGTGCCTCTCACCCTTTTTTTCTTCCTCCTTCTTTTCTTCGGTGTTTTTCTTCTCCCTTTTTTTCCAATATGTGTCTTTCTTCTCTTTTTCTTTAGGGAAACTTCCTTCCTTAAGATTTTCCAGTTTTTCCCCCTTTTTTCCCTAAGGAAGCCATGGCTCCTTTTCTTTTCCCTCCCTTCCGGAAGGAAGATCTCCCCCCCCCCTCCCTGTAAGGCTGAGGTGTTTTTTTTTTCTTTCTTTTCTTCCTTCCTTATTTTTTTCCTTGGGTAGAATATTTTTCCCCCCTTTTCTCCCAAAATAAAGCTTCCCCCCCCTTTCTCTCCCCAACACCGGCCTCCCCCATGGGAAGAAACCGCTTCTTTTTTCCCTTTTTCCCTCCCGGAGGGGACCCCTACCCCTTTTGTTTCCACTTCTTTCCTTCGCCGTGTATTTCTTTTTCCCAACACTGAAGATGTTTTCCTCTTTCCCGAGTGTTTTTCCTTTTTTGGGTTTTTTTCCCTTCTTTCGATTAGGGGCAAAAAGATCCCCCCCCCTTCTCCCCCCCCCCCTTCTACCAATCTCTCATTTCTTTCACCCTTTATTTCTCCAGTGAAGAGGAAAAAGTTCATGGTCCCATTTCCCTCTGATGGTTTATCCATTTCTAAACTTTTTCCCCTTTCCCTGATTAAGGGGAATCTTCCCCTTGCGACGGTACTGTCAATGAGAAAGGAAGTCTTTTCTCCTCTTTATTGCTTTCTTTATCTTTATTACTAAGGAGATTAAGGAGGATACCCTTTCTCCCTTCAATTTTTTCCCCTTTCTCCTAGGGAATTAGGGCTTCATACCAATCACTCCCCCTTTTTTTTGGGAAAGGACTCCCCCTCCAGTAACCCCCTTTATCGTTTTGAGTTTTCCCTCCTTTCCCCCCACCCGAGCCCCTTTTTCCTCCGAGGAAGGCCCCCCCTTCTTTATGGTTTTTTTTTCTTCGTCCCTTTCCTTTTTTTTTCTTCTTTGTTATTTTTTTCGTCTCCCAGAAACCTTTTTTTTTTTTTGCAGGAAAGGGAATGGCTCCTTTTTTTTTTTCTCTCGTTGGGGAGAAGAGAAGGGCCAGCCCTTCTTTTTTTTTTCCCCCTATGCTTCTTTTTTTTTTTCTGAGTTAAGATCCGCCCTCCCCTTTCTCCCCGAGCTGCTCCCTTCCAAGCCACTTTTCCCTTTTCTTTCCCCTAAAAGCGTCTCTTTTCTCTTCTTGTGAAATGAAAACTGTCTTTTTCCTTTTCTTCAAAGAGATCTTCTCCTCCCTTTCTTCGGGGGGAAAAGGAATCCAGTCCACCATTTCCTTCTCCGTAAGGAAGGGACTTTCTCTCTTTTTTTCTTTTTTTTTACCCCGTGATAGGGAGGAGTTTCCTTCTTTTTTTTTCCTCTGGATAGCCATTCGAGGTAGTTCTTTCTTCTTTTCTCCCCATCCCTTTTTTTTTTTTTTCTCTCCCCCTCGATCCCCTTTTGGTCCCTTTTTTTTTTCCTATGAAGGGATTTCCCCCCCCCTTTCCCTCTTAAGAAAGTCCTGTTTGCTTCCACTTTTTTCCCCCTGTTAAGAGAAGGGTTTTTCTCTTTTTTCTCCAAGATTTGAGATTAATTCCCCATTTCTCCCCCCACGTTCCCTTTCCCTCTTTTTTGGAAGACGATATGATTTTCCTCTCTTTTTTTTTGGGGGATCGATTTTCCTACCTTCTAACTTCCTCCCCTTCTCTTCTTTCTCCCTTCAAGGTGGGACTCCAAATAGATTTTCCCCTCCTCCGTGAATTAATTCTTTCTCTTTTTCCCCCCCTTCGGAGTATAATAGGAAGGTCACTTTTCCCTTTTCCCCTTTCTTCCCCCCCCCGGCATAGAGAAGGATGGCCCCTACTTTTTCGCTCTGATCCCCCCCCCCTTTCTTTTTCCCCCTCCCTGGTTAAGGAAGGGAAGCTTTTGCCCGCTCTCTCTTCTTTTTTCCTTTTGCTCTTTTTTTTCCTTTCTTTCTTCTCCCTGAGGATGGTTGAAAGTGTCCTTCTATTTTCTTCCCCCCCTTTCGGGGGAGGGGATGGGGGAAGTATTCCCATTTTTCTTCCCCTTCCTCCGGAAAGGTTGGCGTTCCTCTCTTTTCCCTTCGATGTCCTTTTTCCCCTCCCCCCCTTCTTTTTTCCCCCAGGGAGGTACGGCATTTTCCTTTTGGGTTTTTTCTTGTAGCCTTTCTTTTCGGGGGGTGTCCCCCTATTTTTCTTTTTTTATCCTTAGGAAGAATGAACTCTTCCTGATCCTCCCCTTTTTTTCCTCCCCACTGACTCCCTTCCCCTTTCTCCTCCCCTTCGGTAGGAAATTTAATCTTTCCTCTTTTTTCCTTTCCCCCCCTTTGCGACAAGAAAGAGTCCCCTCCTTTTTTTCTTTCCTCCAGGCCTTTTTTCCTTTTCTTTCCCCTCTTTTTAAAGGGGAGATTCCCCTTCCCCCCGCGAGTATAGGACCTTCCCTCCCCCCTTCCTTTTTTTCCCCCCCCCCCTCCCCTCTCCCCCCAGTCGAAATACGGATTCCCTCCTCTTAGTGGTCCTTTCCCTTGTTTTTTCCCCTTCCGAACCCTCCTTTTTTCCTTTTTCTTTTTCCCAATTTAGAGTCAGCCTCTTCTCCCCCCCTTTTTTTCCCCTGTACTGACGCATCCAAACCTTCCCCTTTTTTTTTTCCACTCCTTTTTTTTTTTTTTTCCCTTCTTTTTTTTCGATTCACGTTTGGTTCATTCTTTTTTCTCCCCCCTTTTTTGCCGCAGATGCCTTTTCTTCTTTTTTTTGTTCCTTTTTCTCTCCCAGGCCGAATAAAAGGGTTTTTTTTTTCCCCCTTCCCCCCGGACGTACGTAGCTTTCTTTTCTCTTTTTTTTTGCCCTTTTTCCTCCTTTTTTTTGCGACCGGGTTACTCGCCTGC
>Ga0179593_1494486_pt1 | contig 11172 bp, 12 predicted proteins | sample CZODoug2_1_08_16_FD_185931 | JGI IMG/M metagenome (GOLD analysis project Ga0179593, IMG submission 185931) | Vadose zone soil fungal communities from Angelo Coast Range Reserve, California, USA - CZODoug2_1_08_16fungal (PacBio error correction) | ecosystem: Environmental > Terrestrial > Soil >... | reverse complement strand
TTTTAGTTTTGGGAATGTGCCTTTTCGTTTCCAAGTTTTCAGGCTTTTGGTTCTCTGCCCTTCTACTTGTACTCTTTCTTCGTTCGGGTCTTGACATTCAGGGGATTCGACTTCCCCCGAATTCAATCTCCCTCCCCACCCCGATGCAAGTGTTTGTCGCTCCGATTTTTGAGAGATATGTCCAGCTAGACCCTCTCCCCTTAGGATCCCACATGCCGCTCTTCTAGAAGTCGTGCAGGTTTGTTAAGAACTTCCCATTTGCCTGGTCTCCTATCCGAATCCAAACGACGCTTCTGTGCCCCTTACTGTCCCACTTTTTGAACCCCCCCCTCGCCCCCCTTCCGATGGATGAGGTCCTTCCCTGAAAGTCTTTACGCCTTCTCCGATTAAATTTTTCCTCATTTCATTTGAACCATACGGTTCTGCTTCGCCTTATGGGCGCTTATCGCTGAGGCTCCTCTTCTCGGTGTCCGCAGTGTTTGTTTCTTCTAACCACTGCTGCCGTGTTTCCTTTCGTTCTACGTACCTTCTTCTGTTCCCGTCTGTTGATTTTCGCTTTGAGGCTGCCCTTCGCTCTATATCCATGACGGTTTTTCTCTTTGCATTCGTTTGCCCGACCTTTTTCCTTTTGTCTCGGTTCCGTCGTTCCGTTGATGGCTCTTTTTGTTTGCGCTGACCTCGACGAAAGGACTGCCCCCTTCCGCCGGGACGACCTCCGACTTTTGCCACCCCTTTTTTCTCACGTTATTTCGCGTCCCTCGTTCCCGATGCAGCAGTCTGGCGATTCCGAGCGGGTCGGTTAGGTGGTTTCCTGTCACCCTTCCGTCAAGCGTCACTCTCGTTCGGCCACGTTGCCCCTTTGGTCTCCTATTCCTGTTTTGTTCCTCCTTTTTTCTCCGGTCAGATCTCTTGCCCCTTTTGGAACACCCCTGCCGATGACCTCGGCATTCTGGTTTTCTGGTTCTGGTCCCTGGGTCTTTTTGATCGTTCGAGCGCGGCCTTCTGGCCTTTATTTGGCGTTTTTGCCTTTTGACGGTGGCCCCCCCTTTTTCCCGGTCTTTGGTGCCTTTGGCCAACTTTATCTGGAATGTGCCTTCCGCTTGTTGACGATTTGCTTTCGTTGTCCGACTTTTTTATGGAGGTCCCCCCCCATGTCATAAAATCAAAGCACATTCACCAAGACTCAACGATAAGGTCCTATCAGTCCGCGGTCCACGCTTTATTCCTTTCCATTTTTATGGCATTACCCTCATTAGTCTTGCGCCAGTGAGTCTTTGGACATCTCGCTTGGCCCCCAATGTGTGTGGACGTGGCTGGCTTTTTGGACTTGGTTCAATCCCGAATCGGGTTCGGATTGATGCGTTAGAAGCAGCCCCCGTTTCCCCTATCCGACCTCCATCTTCTCCGTCCGGCACATTCTCTATTCGTCCCTATCCGGCTTTTTTCCTGCCTCCGCCTTCATTTGAGTGTACTTCACTCGTTTTTTTTTGTTTGTTCCTTCGAGCCACCTCTCAGCCTGCACCCATCTGCGGCCCTTGTCCTACCTCTTGACTGATACTTCGATTAGTGGATATGATTGTTTCAAAGATTTTAGGCGGATCTCTTCCCCTGGGCTTCGGCGCTGATCTCTGTTTCGCAAAAGAATGAAAGCGATTCCCTATTCTATCCATTTCCGGACCCCGAGCCCAGCCCAACCTAACCCCCCCATTGGGCCCTCTCAGGACCCTTTTCACTCCTCTCCTACATCAATCTGTCTTCTGCCCCCACGAATTCATCGGATATCTTTGGCCTTATATTCCCGCCTTCCAACCTCCCTTCACCACGGAAACATCGTCACCCCGCTTTCAAAATTTCCGACACTTTCCCAACAGGAACCACTGGATATGACACGTTGGATGAGGCCTCCCACGTCATCCTTGCGCCCAAAGTCTGCTGCCTTCTCTCTCCTTTCGGCTCTTTTTTCCCCCGCCCGCGCGTGCTGACATTTTTTTTTCCGTTGTATAAGCCGCGTCTAACGTCTATCGTTCTCGACTAAGGCGTCCAGTCCACTCTTCGCCCTTTCGCCGACAACGTGTAATTTTCCTTCCCTAAGTCTATCGGGCTTTCTGCAGCCGTCTTTTTCCCGCGCCACATTTTTTACATCCGCCCCTCCTCTAACTCTCGGCTTCGATGCTTCCCCGCCTCATTAAGTGCGGCCTTTCGAGTCGTCCAAGGCGTCGGCATTGGTTCGGTCTGTTTATTCCCGCTCCTGCCGACCTCTTTTTTCAAAGTGACCCTTTACTCTTTCGTACCCTGTGCGTCTTTCCTTATACTACTCGACGGACTTTTGCCCTCCGCCCCAATGCCGCTGCGTTCCCTTGGTACCAATCTCCGGATCTCTCACTTCCCTTGCCATCCGCCGCCCGCCCCCGGTCTTTCAGTCGCTTAGCCCTCCTGATCATTCCTATCCGGCCGGACCCAGTATGGTGTTCCCTCTGTTTTTTTAGATAATCGCTTTTCCGGCATTCTACGCTCTCCCTATTCATCCTGTACCGATTGCTTGATCCCGGTTCCGACAAGGTTTACTTTGTTTTATCGGGCCTTGCTTGCCTTCCTCCACTGCCTTCACCCTGATTTTCCCCTTTCCTTCTACTAGCCTCGGCGAGCTCGCAGTTTCCTTTTGTGCGACCACCACCTCCTTTGCTTCCTTACTGTTAGCGTTCTTATCTGCTACATTGAATACAACGATTATTTTCTCGTAGATTTTAGACGGTATTCGAAATCCCTGACCTTTTTCCCCAGCAGACAGGAACTCCTATTTCTCTCTACGGTGCCCAGTATAGAATCCAGATAACCCCAACATGAAATAACAATGTTATTATCATAACCTTTGTCCACAAATCCGCTAAGATTTCCCCCCCATTTTTCCTTTATCTCATACCCGTTCGCTGCTACGATGAAGGGATTGTCTTCGGTACTACCGGTAGGTCGGTCCTTCCACCGTGGACTATTGGGATTTTTGGTTTCCTGCTCCTTTTACTTTCGGTGGTTTCTCTTTTTCGTTAAGTGTGATTGACCCAGTGCTAGTTCGCCTACCCGCTCAGTCTTCCGACTTCCCCCCCACCGGTCATGGTTTTCGTTCTATTTCTCGTCCTCCCCCTTCCGACGATCAGTTTCCGTTTTTCTTTGTGTATTCCACCAATTGAGGATTCCCGACTATTTTCTGCGCTCTTCCGGTTGTCTCTACCTCCCTGCACTCCTGCTTCCCAGGGGCCTATTGCGTAGCAGAATCCCCTCCCCCACCGCCGCTGCAGGCATTCTTTAAGACTTCTCCCTGAATGCCACCATTTCCTTTGAACCCTCTTACCTCTCCGTCAGTCCTTGTGATTTCCTGACCACTGGTCCGTCCACATCTTGTAAGTTCCTCTGTTATGTCTTTCAGTCTCCGCGTCTATTTTTTTTGTTTGTTTTTAGATTGAACATAAAGTCCTCAGTAATTGGCCTTTCTACATTCACACCCCCCCCCTGTTAGATCTTCTTTCCCCTGATTGTCATCCTGCGCGTTTTCTAGATCTCCCGCGTGTCCTCATTAGGCTTCGTGAAGCATTTACTCCCCTTTGCTTCCCAGATAAGGACAGTAAGTTGCGTTCTTCCTGTGACGTCTGAAAATTCCGCAGAATTCCTTTTTCTCTATTTTTTTGAAGCTTAGTTTCCGCACTGAGACCTTGTATGCTCAGACGCCGAGCGATTCCAGCTTCGGCGTATTTACCCGCTCCTTGTTGCGGATTGTCCGTCGTCGAGTTTTTCCGATGCTTGGTGCCGCAGCGCTGCTATTGACTATTGACGGGTCTGCCTTTCGTTTTTTTGGTTGATTTTTGCGCCCTGCACCCGCTTCCACCACCAAATGAATTTCCCACACACGCCCTGTGACGCCACTTTTCCCCCCCTCTGTCGCGTCCGTTTGCTAATCTTTCCTTTCACTCCCCGTGAATCGATTCCATCACGTTCATGCCAACCCTCACTTACCAGTAATTGTTCACCTTTCTCTATCTTGTGCACGCCGCAATACGCTTTCTCCCGCCTTCCTCTATTCGGTTTCACACCCCCCTTAGCCGACCCCCCAGACACACACTCCCGACCCATCTACTTAGAGACACGCGCCACGCACACGCATTTCTCTCTTTTCTATCTACTTTTTCCATTTTCTCTTGGCACCCATTGGCCTTTTTTTTGGTGATCTTTCTGGGTTTTTACTTTCCCCCCCATGAATTCTGGTTCGGCTTTTTAGGGTTTCCCCCCCATTTCACCGCCGCCCCTGCATTATCTCAGTTTTCCCCCTTCCGCCAATCAAGAAATATGCATTTTTAAATTTTTTTTCCCCCCCTTGCTGCTTTTGTCTTTCCGTGCCCTCTTTTTCCCATATGGTTGTGTTGAGCTATTTGTTCAGCCTTTTTTTCCCTTGTTCCCGGCGTGCCCTTCCTAAGGCGGATTCTTCCTCCTGACCTTTGTGGCGGATAAGAATGAGGAGAGTAGGGAACGGTCTGGGCTGTTTGCTTAATTTGGTCCTCACGCGGTCCCCCTACTCTGGAACCCCCCCTCCTGGTCTCTACTTTGACCCCGTCGAAAATCCTCCCCCCCCCTTCCAGACCAGGCCCCTCTTTCCAACTCTTTCCAATTCTTTCGCATCCCCCTTTCTTCAGCGGCCCGTGTCCTCGTAACAGGAGCCCCCACCGCAAACGTCGTCCCCGCCTTAAGGCACATTCCACTTTCCATTTTCAACACCCCGTACCATTGACTTTCCCCAAGGTTCTGTGGGTGCCCAAATGAAGTACGCCCACTCCGCGTTCGCTCGTCCTCGAGTAAATACCGTCTCTAGTTTCTAACTGTCGTCACACTGCCGGCCTCCAAGGCTGCTCAGATGCCTTCTCCGTTGCGTGATTTCGCGACTTTTTCGTTGTTAACGGAACTAGCGCATAGGATACCTACACTTCCTTGTCCCCTCCACGCGATTCTGTTTTCGCCCTTCGCGAACCAGGACACTCCGCGGAAATCGCCCTTTCAATAGCCCTCCTTCACCTGCTTCTTAGCCTCGTGTCAGAATTGCTCCTTGTTTTTATTACCAGATTCCCGGAAGAATTCTTCTCGCCCCTCCCTCGTCGGCGCTCAGCCAGTACCAAATCCACCGACCGTAACCTCTCCTCTTTCTTCGGGTGATGATCGTTCTCGATTACCTTCTACATTACCTGGATAGCACGTCCCTAAAGCGCCTTCGTGCCAGTTGCAGGTCCCCTTTTCAGGTGCATGTATCAATCATTCCTCTATCCTTTTCTGCCATCCCGTCCCTCCCTCAGTAGAGCCTGCCCTCTCGAAGCCCGACAGAGCGCTTTTTCTTGCGGCCCCCTTTTTCATTTCTCTATTAGAGAAGTTCTTCATCCCCTCGCCGTAATAGACAACCTTCTCGCCTTTCCCTTCTTCCTCAATCTCACGCCTTTAGTTTTTTTTCCTGCTTCTCTTTCCTTTAACCATGAGTATTTTGTAGCCAAAGTTCAGCCCTACGACTATCGATACTTTCCGCTCTTTGTCTACCCCCCGCGCCGAACATCTTTCCCTTTCCGATCAGAGAGCCGGACTTCGATCCCCCCCGCACTTGTCCCGTCCTATCTCTTTACTTTATTTCAATTCCCCCTTCTTATTTTCCCTCATCCCTTGAGCCCACCCTTCCCGTTCAGGATGTCCTCTACCCACCGAAAGCCCTAGTACCTGGGCTCCCCCGATAACGTTACCGTGCCCCTTTAATCGTCCCCAATGATGTTCAGAATAGGCGAGAGTTAACATACACACCTCCGTGTGTCCGTTTTTGTTCTGCTAGCGGATTAGGGAGTGTTTTTTGATTCATTTTGTCCAGTGGAATTTACAAGGGACAGTCTTTCTGTGGTCAGAGTACATCCCTGGTACTTGTCCAGCATTTTTTTGAGTAAGTGGAGTGGGTCCTCGTACGTTCCTCAGTCTCGAGGAATACCTAGACTGCGTCGCCCCCTAAACAACGTAACCTTTAGTGTGGCGCTCGTGATTTTTTTTTTTCTCCCCTGCCGCTCGATCAGTGATATCGGTGGTATCTCCCCATATAGTATCGCGGCTTACACGCCCGTGTTTTACCCTACATCTTCCCACCTCCACGGCAGTTGTGCTCCGCGATTTGACCTCCCAAAAAAACGATTTTTGACTTTGTTTCTTCCTTCACCCGAACCCGTGTCCAGCAGCCTTTACAAGTGTTTTTCTCTCTTGAGCTTGCCTGCAACCGATAGGCTTAGCCAACTTCCCGCTCTTGACTGATGCCCCCCTACGGCCTCACACTTTCTTCTCTCGTTTCGCTTTTCTCCTTGCTCATCATCGTCTTTTTGTCTTCTGCGTGCCCAAGCAGGAGTCTTCCGGCTTTCCCCCCCCCTACTGGTCACCCTGCTCTTGCCTTCTTGAGCATTTTGATGGTGCTTGGAGAGGACAAGGAGTCAGCTGTCTCGAGCCCAATCCTTAAAAACCTTACTCTTATTACCTTCCGTTACTCTTCTTAGAGAGGTTTGCGTGGACTGTACACTAAGAAGCCATTTCTTTGGTTTCTCCTTCCGTGAAGACCCGCCGCGTAAGACACGGATCCATCCCCACCCCCCCTATTACGGTCGACTCCCCAGTTTATTACACTTTACCTGGAGTGCAGGTTTAAAGCGAGTGTTTTCTTTAGTCAGGGTTCTCGGCCACCTCTCAGGTTAGAACCCTTCGCTTGAAATCGCCGGTCCGCACGGGAACCCCAAACTTCTGCGACTATTCCCCCTACGTAAAATATTTCGGTCCGCCCCATTAGCGCCAGTCCAATTTTGTATCTGATCGTTCTATCCTTGTCCCCCCTTCCTGCCGCGCAGTTTTTATTTTTGACTCCCTTCGCGATTCCGTTCTTATTGAGCTAGCCCCTGCTGCCAGTCTGCCTGTTGGAACCCTTTCCCCCCTTCCCAGGTTTTGTGAATTTTTGACAACCCTTTTCACTCCCTTGCCTCGGGGGCCGTGCTCCCCGTATTCCTCGCGCGGCCCCCCCCGAGTTTTCACGTTTTAATATCAGTCCTGTCGAAAGCCGATTACGGCCCTGGCTGCGTCCCCCTATGAGATTGCAGTTTGATTAAGTGTTGCTGTTCCTGCGCTTTCCCCCACCCTGTGTTGGTGTTTGGCATTTTCTATTCCGGTTACCTCTTTCGCCATGAGGTTCCGTTCTGGTGCTCTTGCCCCCCCCCCCTTTCTCCGGCAAGCAGCCCCGTTTCCCTCAGTCTTACTCCAGCGTACCCATAGAAACCTCCTTGTAATACTTCCTGTCTGCCCTTGCCTAGAAGGTTCCCTTGGGCCGGGGACACAATCCTTCCCTCCCCCCATGTTTTTTTGTTTGCTAGATTAGCCTCACCTTTTCGTTTGCCCATTGCCGACTTCCTTCTAGGACTCACTGAGTTTTCTCTTTTGCGGGATCACGACCTATTACGTGTTTTGCGGTTTTGATAAATTGGTCCGACCTTCATGCCCCCCCCGAACCCCCTCATGTCCCCCCTACCTTTCCCCGTGCCCAACCTCAAGCCCTTCACCCAAGTTTTTATCCTAGAGGAACCCTTCCCCCATTTTCCAGTCACCTCTTTGCTGCCCCCCTTTTTGTACATCTGCCTCTCTCGAGGACTTGCTTTACCCTCGAAAACCTACTTCCAAAGTCTGGCAACACTCCACCCCCCAAGGCCCCAACTCCATTTGTGCAAAAAATTTCACAAATTCCCTTGCTCCCGGTGAGGTGATTCCACCCGTGCTCCTTCCCCCCCCCTTCAGAATTTGCGCGCGCGATCCCCCTAGCTCGTCTGCGGAAACGTCTTCCTTAATTTTTTTCCCAACACAGGCGTGTTTTTTCGGACGCCCCCTGCGGCGCGCATTCCCCCCCGGCCTAGTGAATAGTCGACCTCTCTCCGAATTTTCCTTGTGCCTCCCTCCCCCTTTGATTTGTCGCGTCGCTGCGGACCTCCCTCCGTCCTTTAACCTTTTCGCCCTCTCTGCAATCGTCCCGGCTTTATTACAGCCTGCTTTGTTGTTTTACCGCGGTCTTCCCCCCCTGACGTCTCCCCAGTACCCGGTCTGCAGAGTCGCCGTAATGACTTCACCCTTCCTTACGTTTTCGATGTTTTTTTCCAGGTGGTTTTACTGTTCGTTTCGTCGCCCCCCCGGTCTCTGCCCGCACCTCCGGTTCTTCAGTCAGAGAACCAATTTCTCCTTTTTGTTTGACGTCTGCCCTGTCCTGGACCTACTCCTTCCCTCTTTTAACGCCATCTCCCTGGCCCATCTTAGCTCCAGCGTAGAATGCCCCAGAACTTCCTCTCGTAAGGATGGGGCCTATAGCATTTCATCTTCCCGTTCCTGGGCCGACCTTTCTTTTTTTTTCTCTCCTTTGACCCTTTCCGCCTTACCCAGGTGCTACATCGGGAAGCAGTTTTTGTTTTCGGCTTCGGCTCGAACTCGGCTTCCCCTCCCTCCTTTTTTCTCGCCCCAGGGCAATCCTGCGCCTGATTGCTCGCATCGCTCGGTTTGTCTCCTTTCCCCCCCCCTATTTCGTAACTGACGAGATTCTTTTCAAGCTTTCGAACGAGCGAACCCCCTTTTCCCGTTTGGGTCCTCTTTCGAACTGCTCGGTACAATCTCTGTACCCCCTCCGCGATTCGCCCTTCAGGCCCTTCCCATTCGGTGTCTAGCTCAACACATTAAGTCCTGCCATTTCACTTTGAGCTTGAACATTTCAGACCTTCCACCCGAGTAAGTCTGCTTACCCATGAGAGATGGGCAATTATCCATCGGGGTTGTGTTTTTATAGTTGGAACGAGGACGTCCTGAGTCTTTGATTGTTGTCTTTTAATCGGAGTAACGGATACACAGGCGATGGCTTGAATGTTCCCTTTTATGAATTTCTTGAAGTCAATCTGCATCCCGGACCGGACTTTTTCGTTTCTTAGTTAGTGCATCATTGAAATTCGTCCAATAGATATTCAGTAGATTTTTTTTCCCGTCGGAACCCATAGGGAATAGGGCTGTCCAGCTCACTCAATTTATTCTTAGGCCTTCTTTTCTCTAGTCCTTTTCGGTGTCGGATCGTCCACCTGTCACCATAGCCTTCTTCAGTCTACAGTTCATGAAGGGTTTTCAGCCCTCAATAGCCCCGTTGTACCCCCCTTGCCTCTCCCTTTCTTGACGCATCCGTGACCCCTTCCCCCCTTGCTTGTCTGTCGGATCCTTTTCTACCAGTTTGACGGTCGCCCCAGGCGCTCGGCTTCGCGTTTTAACTGTCGCTAGTCTCCATGACGAGTGCCCCCTCCCCCTCCCGGTTTCTCTCGTTTCTTAGCTTCTCGCTGCGGCTCTCTAGCTGAAGGTCGTGCGTCGGCTTTCTCCACCTCATCAGGAGTTTTTGGATTTCGGTGTTTTTTTACACTTAATAGTAGTTGAGCTATTTTGCAAGCAGTTGCAGTGGGCTCCCCTCCCCCTCTTCCAGGAGTCTATCCCCCCCCGTTGCACTTGCGCCCGAAATCGCCCCTTTGCGATGGGCCGTTTGTTGGATTGCCCTATTGATTCTATGAAATCCAGACGAACGTACTTTCTCCCGGGACGCCGCGTACGCGTTCCTCACCCTTAGGCAGTTAGAGATAGAATTTGATTCTCGCCGCCTTTTTTATGTTCCGCTCGGGTGCGCTGAGGCCTATAGGCTTTGGGTTTTTCCGCGGCTTTAACCTACTTTTTTTTTTTTGTCGTTTTCACCATGCTACGAATGTGCCTGGGACCCGCTTCCCCCGCACTTTCCCCCCCTTTCACTCCCCTTTTTTGACAGACTCTTTTTCAAAAACTTCCGTGCCACGCCCTACTTTTTCTTCGGTTTCCTCGGAGTTGCCTTTTTTCGTTACAATGTGTGCTGGTTTTTTTCTCTTTGATTGGTCTACCCCTCACCTTTTCCCTGCCGGGTGTTCCTTGGTTTAACCATTTTCTTTCATGCCTGCTTGATCTGGTTCCTATTGCCCCCTACGTTATGTCGGTCTTGCTTCTTACTCATGTTGCGACTAAGGCTCTCCGTTTGCAAGTTTTCTGCCGACATTGCTGCTCTTGCTTTAGTTCCTTTGGGCCAGTGGACACTAATGTGTTGGTTTGGGATTTTTGGCTCTTTGCCCTTTTCCCGACAATCGTACTATTTTTTCCGGTTTAGTCCGTTCGCAAAATCCTCTTGCATTCGTTCCTAACGAATAAGTATTATCCCCGCCACCTATCCTTCGTTACCTACCGGGACTGCCCTTCCGCCAGGTTAGGTTTATGCTCTTGCCCTCAACTCCCGGTTGTTTTTTTCTGACGTCCCTCTCCCTTCATGTTTTCGGCCACATTTCTGGATTTTCTTTAGGTCGCTCTTCTATTATACACGGGTTGATAATCTGCTGCTGAAGGGAACGGTCTCTTCTGACATATTTGTGCGAACTTCCTCTCCCCGTCAACCGTTCGGTCGATCATGGAGGCCCCCCGCTGCCAACCTCCCATTTCGACACACCACCACAAGTGTCCACTGAGAAGGAACCATTCCCCCCTACTAGCCACTCTCTCTTTACTTTTCGCGGCCCCACTCATTGACTTTTTCTTTTCGGGATTCTTCCGTAACCTCGCGACAGTCTGCCAACCGAAAACCTCCCTTCACCACGCAACATTGGTTAGCCAAAAGTCCACCCCTTTTTTTCCTTGGAATGTTATGGGTTCACAACCGGCATCCTCTCCCATTATCCGGTGATGCTCCCTGAGCCAGGATATTGCTACATGTCTCCTTCAAACCTCCGTGAGGTTACTCCTTTTTCTGCTATCAGCGCGTCCCCTCCCGAGCCCGCATGCTGCCCCTGCAAGAGTCTCATAGCTAGCAGTCCCGTGCCGTTCCCTTTGCGATCCGTTCTTTGCGTTGCCGAGAGGAGCCTACGCGTACAACAGAGTCCATCGCTCATGTCCCTAGTTCCTTCCCCAGACGCTCGTTCACCTTTTCTGTTCCTTCGTCGGTGATGACCATTCCTGGCGGCGATTTCATCTCTTTTTCATTACCAGCACGTTTCCGGTCCCTTAGGTAGATTTTTTTTTTTTTTTTCCTGGCGGCTTCGTGCTCGACCTATCTGCCCC
>Ga0179593_1415295_pt1 | contig 11172 bp, 15 predicted proteins | sample CZODoug2_1_08_16_FD_185931 | JGI IMG/M metagenome (GOLD analysis project Ga0179593, IMG submission 185931) | Vadose zone soil fungal communities from Angelo Coast Range Reserve, California, USA - CZODoug2_1_08_16fungal (PacBio error correction) | ecosystem: Environmental > Terrestrial > Soil >... | reverse complement strand
CTCAAGATTGCAAAGGTTCCGTTCTTGGTCCTATGAGGTAGGGAGCCCCCCCTTTATTGTCTCTGTCGCGTGGCTCTTTCTACCTTTCCTGTGTCTTTTCCCAGCCGACGTTTAACGGAGACGATGGTTTAAAAAGGGATCTTTTTCGCACCTCCGGCCCCGACCACTAAAGTTTCTTTTTTTTAGATCCGTAATTTCAACTGCCCAGCGGTATCTGCTGACAACCTCTGAGTTTGAGGTCTCCTGCCATTAAGAAGATGATTCCCCCCACCTCATCACCCCCCACGTTATGCCAGGCCTCTCATATTCGATGATTTTCCATAGGTCCCCTTCCCCCTAGAGGACGAGGTGATCTGGCCCTTGCTCCCCTTCTTCCCAATTCCCCTTCTGAATGGTCCACCTGAAAAGCTCCAGACGGATGGCTGAAGAATTCCCTCTGAAGAGTTTCTTACTACTATCGATCCCCCCATCGTAATCTACCTCTCTCTCCACTCGCTTTTTGGAAAGCTCACAGACTGCCTGCTTCGCTCATAAATTCTCGAGGACCCCCAACATGAAAGAGTTTAGCTTTCCCGCGAACTCAGTGGAATTCTGAGCCCATCAGCCCTTTTTCTCTCTTCCCTGATGCATTGGCATCTCGAGACATGACCGGTGGGCATGGGTCCAAGCAGTGTTACCACGGCTATTCTTTCTCTCATCCCCTGTTTTCCCTATTCTGTTGGTGCCGAACCCTGTACCCCTTGCGGACTTTCTCTCTACCATTTGTCCTCCCCGCCTTGCCCCTATTGAACCCAGGTCCCCCAATCCGCCTTTACCTCCCTGCTCAACAGATATCGAATCCGCACGAAGCTGAGATGAAGCGCAGTACCCGTCCTAATCCTCACGTCTCCGAGTTAATGAGTAGTTTTCCCTCCCTCCGTTCTCGGCCCTCATTTATTTCCCTTCCATTTGATTGACGTCACGTAGATCGGAGTCCCATTCGATGGAAGCCATCCTTCTCGTTTTAATATTAGCCCCCCGCCCCCCCTTCCCCTGCGCTTGCCGATTTTTCACCGCGAGTCGTCGTCCTAGAGTAAGATCTAGTACTTTTCCCTTTTTCGATGATCTTTACCTTGGTATTTTCAGGCGTAATCTGTTGCCCTCCTTATTTCCTTGGCCCGTTTCATCGTTCTGTCGCCTTCCACTGAACAGCCCGCCCAGGTGGCACCTCGTTAGTTTGTTCCTCCGAAGGGTGATTGCACCTGTCATGTCCGGAGTTACCTGCACTTCTTTTCGCTGTTGGTTTGAGAGGTCCCAATCGCGAATGTCCCCTCCGATGATCGACTTTTATTTCTTCCTTTCTACCCTTGGCATTCTTATCCTATCTCCCTCCCCAATTCTAACCTGGGATAACCTGTTATATCGTTTTCATTCTGGGATTTGAGGTGTCTAACTGTATGAGACCAGAGTATTTTTATGGCTTTTTTTCTCTTCCTTACGACTCGGCTTTAATGGTTTTTCTTTGCTGTGTACTTGATCGGTAAGTGGTGGCTTCCTAGCTACCCCTACGTCGACGCCGCGAGTTTCTTTCTCTACCTCAATTTTTGTGATCATCGTCTTTTCTAGTGAAAGCGCACTCATTGTGCTCACCGTCAGTGTATTTTCGGCCACCTCGTTGAGTAGAGGTCAGGCCTTTTCCTGCCAATCCTCCTCCCTTTGGCTGTTTTTTAGCTGATCTTCTAAGCATTAGTCTGGTTCTTCAAGCCGCCCCCCCCCTCATTGTGATTTCGCGTAGCTGACCCCCCCTCCTTTTTTTGGTCTCTCTACTTTCTATCAATACCTTTCCTAGTTCGAGCCCTCCGTTGAGATGGAACGAACGTACTTCAGCTGGGCCATGGGTGTTTTCAGCATTTCCTGGTTCCACGTTGGTCTTTCCCTCGTCTCCTATCCGGTTTGACTTGTACGGTGGTTCCGGTCTCTTCTCTCTTGCCCGATTTTGTCGGTGTGATCATTCGGACTTTACGAGGCTCTTTCTGGTTCCCTTCTTCGCCCACCACTGAGTTCTTCCGGACCTGGCCGGCCCCCTCCTCCGCGCCCCTACTCTGATGATAAGTCTTTACTCCACCTCCGGCATCCTTGCCCAGGAAGTCCCCTATCATTTGTTCTCCCATGTGCCTGCTTGCATTCACAATCTCTACACCAAGAACCTATCTATTTTTTTATCTATATAGCCCCGTTGTTGGTGTTGAGATCTAGATTAGCATTGGTCTCAATGGTCTTCCTTCCCTCTTTCCCTGGCTCCACGCCGTATTTCCCTTCGAGTTGACTGCTTTTCTCCTATTGCACGAGTGTTTTGACCAATTTGATCACTCCCCTCCCTTAGTTTTGCAGAGTACTGTCCGCCGACATAGGGGCTGAGTTAACCTCTAGACCCTTCTCCGACCTTTCTATCAGTCCCGCCACAACCGTCGAGCCTCTATACATCTCTTAAGAAAGGATACACTTGAACACCCCCCTTTATTGACCTCCAGTTTTTTCTTCCTTTCGCCGATTTTCTGCCCCACACCCCCCTTGCCGCCCATCTCCTGCCGTTCATCGCCCTTCAGAGAAGAATGCGTGCCTTTTCCTTACCAATCGAATCACCTGTCTGTTTGTCCCCTTCCTCTTTTGGGCATTGGCGGACTGGCCCCCTTTTTTATTATTGGCACAAAACTGAAGGCCGATTTACCGGAAACTTTCCCCGCCCCCCCCTTCCCCGGACTTATTTTCTTTTTCGGCCTTTTTCCGGACCACAGGCCCGAGTGCTCTTTTTAATTCTGAAGCAGTTAAAGGAGCTATTTTTCTGTCCTCTCTTCTCGGCCCCCTCCCTTCAATGGTTGATCCTGCCAGATGTCTTCACATTTTGAGAATCCCACACCTTTACGTGCCTCTCCTCTTCCCCTCAGACCATTTCAGGGCAGAAGGAAAGCCCTTCCCCTGGGCCACCATCAAGACAGAAGCTGCGGCGTCTTTCCCTCTTCGTCCCCCGTTTTTCAAGCCCCTCCCCGGTCCCCAAAGTCATGCCCGCAGATTGCGCCCTGGGCGCCTATTTGAGTAGGGTTAAATAGCACCCCTCCCCTGTGCGATAAGCCTAGCTACCAATCATGTCGCTGATATCCTTTCCCATTCGCCCTATCAACCCCCACTTTCGCGTCAGGGACCTTTAAGGTAATAAGAAACTCCCTTGCCCCCTTCACATGCGCTTGACCCCCGCCAAGTCCATGGTTCTTTTTCCTCTTATCTGTCTCGGGTTCTTTCATTGAAGCGTGCACCTTTGTACACCACCCGCATGTTAAGTTCTCACAAACCCCCCCTTAGCCTCTCTAAGGGTTATTGCTGAGACTCTTTCGCTTCTAACATTTCATTCCTGTGCACAGCTCGGATAGGGCCTTGTACTCACATTGCCTTGATGGGCGCGACTGTTGAATAGACTTACTTTCCAACCTCCCTTGATATGCCGTTGATAAGCCGCTCTTTACAACGTCGAAGGCCCGTCCTCTCACTCATCTTACTTCTTAAAGTCCCTCGGCGTTGGAAATTTCGTGTTTCGTTCGTTCTTTTCGTACCCCCTTGAATTTAGAGATATTTTTGATTCATATAGCGCTTTGAAGTCAATTTGTCATTCTGGCTTTTCCTCATTGTCGTGCCTCTCCCACCTAATAAGAAGGGCTACCTCGATTTTGACGCTTAGATTCCCCTCAATGTGTCCCGTGCATCCCATGCGTTTCATCTTCCACTTAAAACGCGTCTTTGCATTTCACTGGATAGCCCTACATTTTTGAGGCTAAGAACATTTTTTATGTTTTTTTAGAGAATGAAATGGCGAGGCATGTTCCCCCCAAACAACCCACACACCCCACCCCCCACACACCCCAAAGATCCCACCCCCACCCCCAACCACCCAGGCTTTAACTTTCCTGATGTCTTTTTCTTCTTGGTATCTGAAGTGCATTCTGCAGTCGGCTTACATGATTCCAATTTGATCCCTATAGCTCTGTACTCTCTTTCATTCCCTGTCATCTCCTGCTTTTCCGGTACAGAAGGCAGTCCGGTACTATTCCCCCAAAACCCCTTAATCCTACTTTATCCTTTTTCCCCCTTTCGTTGTCTGCACTTCCCACTCATTAACCTCCCCGGATAGTAGACATTTCTATCAATAGGTAAGTCTTTTGCGACCCCCTTGTTTTTCTGGAATGGTTTAGAAGCTCTTCTTCACAGATCTAAGCCCTCCTGGTCGAAGTAGAACTATTTTCCGTTGCTGCAGCCGTATCGACAAATAGGTGTCTGGGCCGCTCCCCCCTGTCTCCCCGGTTTAATCCCAAAGAGCTTTTGAGGACGAGATGGAGCGACTTTATACCAGCACTAGCAAAAGAGCAGAGCCCCAGTCCTTCCCTTTACGGCGAACTTAAACTTTGATACGTAGTCTTAGAAGACAACTATAGTCCGCTTTATCTTTAAAGTCTCTACCCCACTCTGAGATTCAGAGTTTAGTAGCTCTGACTCTATAGGTTTTACTTCCCCCAAAGTTGTTGTTTGTGATGATATATTTTTTGGAATTTTGAATTCCTTTAGCTTCCCGTCCTTTGTTCTAGCCCTTTATTACTCGTATCGAGGTTCGGTTAAGTGCGCAGCGAAGGAACAGTTCTGTCCTCCTTTGATTACACCCTACTTCGACTTAGCTTGTGAGCTTTGTCACTTGTCTTGCATCCAGGCTCCCCTGCTCATGCCATGTAAAGTTGTCTCTCTGTTCCCGGCTTGAGACACAGATTCCCCCTACACCCACCGTTTCTTTTCGAATTAAATTATGACCATCCAACTCTGTTTTACTCTTTTATTTTCTTGTCCACCTAGGATTTCTTCACTTTTGCTCTGTAAGATTTGGGCCGCCGAGTGAGGCTAACCCCACAACTGCTTCGGACCAGCTTTTCCGGCATCTTTCCCCCACCCTTCCCAGTCCCCGAGGTGACTGGCCAGTCCACGTCTTCACCAAGGCACTTCGGACGGGTTGAACGAGGCACCTTACCTTTACCTCCTCTGTGCCTTGTCTTCCTACCTAGATAAGGTTCTTCGCTAGGTCGTTCTTCCCCTCTTCTCCCATATTTTTCTGCCATCCCTCCCCTCTCCCGGCTCGGCCTCCCTGCCCGAAAACGCGAAAAAGCTGAGTCCATACTTTTTCAGAAGCGCAAAGTGTCCCCCCCCCATCGGTTCGAACCGTCTCCTTTTTTCTCCTCCCCCTCGCTCGACCTTTCCGACAGTGTTTTTGCTTGTTCGCAGCTATGGGCGATTTTTTTCACCAAGTTATGCTCCGGCTGCCATGGCATCGTCTTGGGTCGGCGGACTTCCTTTCTGCGCAGACATTCTAACTTGACCCTTCATGTCAGAAGGATGAAGGTCAAAGATCTACCCAATGAGCCGATATGACCCAGGTATAATAGTACTCCTACGTCCCTCCGAGGCTTCCCCCTTCCCCCCTAATGGTAGACCCCCCCCCGAACGAGTTTTGTTTCTAGCATACGAAATGTGATGACTACTACTTATGTCGTCCCATCGAATGATTTCTCCCCGTTTCTCCTTCTTCCTTCGGACCCACTTCCTGCATCGAGATGTTCGACATACGTCAATCCCCTCACCCCGGCGGCCTTGCCCGCGCTTCTTTCTTCTATCTTTTTTTTCCGCTCAATCTGATTTCCCCCACGGCTTCGAAGGGTTCTGATTAGAGTAATAAGGTTTTACGTAGGTTTCCACGTTACATTATTTTTCCTTCCTCTTTTAGCTCCGCACCCCCTCTAAAGACTAATCTGGCGTCCACCTCCCTTTGTGAGAGAAGGGGGATTGCCCGTGGCCTTGATGTCAGTCGAACAAATCCTGCTGTCTTGTTTTTTTTTTTTTCTGTGCTTATCCAGATTCTGGAGTAGATGATCTCACTTGGGTTTTTCAGTTGCCCCCCCCGGCGACCCTCCCAAACTTCAAACTTCTCCCCTGGGCTAACCTTAATTCTGTTTCGGAATTGATCTTTTGAAAGTGAGGGGTTCCGAGGTTGACTCCTTATCCTCCATATCGTTTCTGCTTTTTTTGGCCTTCTCTTTTCCACCTTTTAACGGGTCTGTGAGTAAGAGCCATTCCTGTGTGGGTTTTGGTAGCCGGTTCATCAAGTCCCTCCCGGCGTCGCCGCATGGTCTCTTTCTGGTCCTCAGCTACTCCTCCTGACACAGCTTCCCCCCTCCTTGCAGATTCCTCTCGGTTAAGATCATTCTTTTCTTTGTTCTTTCTCTGTCCTCCCCATCAGTCTTCGCGTTGGTCGATGATCTTGAGATCGTCTTATTAAATCTTTCCCCTCTGGCTCCCCTGTCCTAGACCCTTGCGTGCCGATCTCCTTTCCTCCCTTCCTATCCCGCTCCTTTGCTCATGGCTGTTTAATCATGTCTTCTTCGCCTAATAGGGCACCTATCCCTGGGCCTTGCGCCTCCTTCCACTTTTTCATTTTTTCTTTTGACTACATTTTGTTCCCCCCCTACTTTCCTTAGACTGTCGCTGATAAGTGTTAACTTTTTTAGGTGATAATCCCCCTGCTATACCTTCTGGATCCTTTTTTCTTTATGCTCCTCTTCCTGTCGCTAGCCTCAGAGGGGTTACTCTTTCCCCCCCTTTCTTTTTCTTTTTTTCCCCAGCCCACTTCTGTCCTCGCAATACCAGTGGGCGATTACTGGTGTCATCAGTGACACGGAACTCGAAGACGCACGTCATCTTCGAGCGTATTTCTCCCCCATGCCCGCTTGCCTCACCCTTTACCATTCCCCCTTCTCCTTATCTTTCTCTCACGCCCCCCCTACGTTTTTTTTTTTTTGTTGTTTCTCGATAGCTTCCGTGGACACCTTCTTTGAATTGCAATGGGACATGGATAAAATCTCCCGATTTCTAGACGATGCCTTTCTGTCTGAGTTCCCAGTTCTCATCAGCATTTTTCGCGACTTCCTGGGTGCACCGCTGACCCGAAATAGTTCGAGGTAACCGTGCCCTTCATTTTGACCCCTGCCGTGATCCACGGCCCCCACCTGCGCGCCGGTCCGCTGCATTCTTTCAGTATCCCCCGGGTACCCCCCAGTCTCGGTTGGAGATGCAAATTTTTGACGAACAGAATGAGGAACCCCACCCCCATTCCGACGATTGGTTCCAGCCTGCTCTCTGCGATCTCTACATGATGTCCCCCCCCCCCCCCATCTATAGACAAAATGCTGCGTTGTCATTTGTCCCTAATGCTCGCCTTCCGTCTGTTTATTGTAGCCCCCGCTTTTTCCTTCTCCCAGACCCTGATTCCCCGACAGCACATGGAGGCCCCTTGCAGGTTTTCTGAAACCAGACTGTTTGTCCTTCGCCATTTCTTCCGTAAACCAAGGACGCGATCATCGAACTCTTTATCTTTCCCCCCTCCAGCTCCCGTCGCCCGAGCTTTTTTAGTCAAATTTGATTGATGAAACCAGTTGACTAATGCCGAGTTCCTTCAAGAAATACCCCATTTCCAGGCTTGCAGAGACGACCTTCATCTCCCTCATCCCCCTTCGCCTTGAGGAGATGCGGTCTACGACACTGCAACGTTTCAACCACCGATTCCCCCTCCCTCTGACGCCTTCTCCCTGTTGCACTTGATCGTCGTTTCCTTACCACTCCCCTCATAACCTTTTTTCCTCGAGTCCCAGGCGTATTCCCGAAGCCTCCCCAGCGCAGCGAAATGGCTCCTCCGCCCCCACCCCCGTCGACCTACCCCCCCTCTCCTGTTCCCCGTTCTTGCTTTTTCCCCTTATTTTCTTGGAGGGGTTCTGCTCACAGCTTGATGGCACATGACCCTCCGTCGCGTATGAGTCTTCCCACCACTGCATCTCTTGCTTCCTTTTCTTCATGATTCCGTAAGACATCTTGCCTCTATCCGCGAAAGTCCAGCCTGCCGTTTTCTTGTTTCTTGACGGAATTGAGAGTCTCTTCCCTCGCAATTGATAGACCTTCCTTCATCCTGCTCTATTTTCGATTGAGTCGATCATTCGTTAATTATCGTGCAACTGAAACTAGGCGGGGCCTTGTCGTTGTCTTCATATCCCGGCGTGTCGTCTTCGATACTCCCTTGTTCTCCTCTTCGACGTACATGTGCATCGGACTTTCGTTAGAATTTTTTGTCTCTCCCCTGCTCCGATTAAGGTACTTCTCCCCCGCTTTGCTTCTATACAACCCCTTTTTTCTACTATCCCCTTATTCTAGGGACCCAGTCCAAAACCCGGAATTTTCTCGCAATCATGCGGAGCCCTCTGCCTGTCTAGAGGATCTTTATCCCTTCTGACCCCTCTTTTATCGATTAAATTGCTGGATCTAATCTCGATCGGGCCTTGCCGCTCCCCTTTTTCCTCGTTCTGATGATATCGATCCTGCTTTGTCGCATACTCCCATCTGAGGTTTAACCATCATGTTGCTCACGTCGCGTTGTCACATTCATGATGCTAGAATTGAGTTACAGGTGGCCTTTCAGCATAACACCTAGAGCTCTTCTCTCTTTATCTCGACCCTCTTGCGCTGGCGAACGGTTGTGTGCAATAGGCCCTTTTTCCCCTGGAATTCCATCAGAGCCCCGGGGCGACGCCCCTGACTTTTTCAATTTTTTTCCGAGCCTGAAGTGAAAGGGTAGGGCAGAGTTCTTTTGGCCCCTTAACAGGTCTAACCTCTCTTCCTCGTTCCTCGCTGGTCTTCGTGTAAGAGACCAGAAAACTTTCCGAAAGATACTAGGCGGATTTAGAAGCTCCCAGACCCACTTTTCGTCTCTTTAGATTAATTTTCCAAGACGAGAGGGCTGATAATGATTGACCACCCCGTAGGGTTCATTACCGAGTCTTCGATGCATTTGATATTCTTTTTCCTTCCTCTCTTGTTTTTTTTGATTTTCTTTAGATTTGCCTCTACAGATTCAGGTAATCTATTTCTTTGATCATTTACGCACTCTCTCTACGTCCTGAAGCGCAGCTCAGCCCTTTAGTCTTCGGAACCTGTGAGCGCGCTAGTTTGATGGTCTTATCACCTGGTACCCAAGATAGGCCCCCTTCCCAGGCGCGCTGCTAACTGGCGGCTCCAACCCTTAGGAACCTGTAACCTACCGTTTTACCTTCCCTTTCTGCATCCCTCAACATTGTCTAAGTCTGACACGAGGTCCCGGAGCTTTATGAGCCTCTTCTGATGTATAGCGAGCAAATCCCAAACTGGCTTCCCTTCGCTCTGGTAGAGTCTAGACGATTCGCCGTCTCTCTGCTGCCCTTCCCCTCCACCCCGGTTTCCTCCAAGGCCCTCTTTCCCGCATCCAGAGTTGTAACAGCGCCAACCTTTTACCCGACGGCTGGTTGAAAGAACTTGCGCTGCTGTCTTCCTTCGACCCACTCATGGCCCGCTAGTCATCATAGTTCCGAAGGAGGCGGCAATTCACCTACTCTTCCGGATTCGCGCCATACCATACTATCTCCCCCTCCCTTCCCCCTTCCTCTTTTAATCCTCGGCCCCAAAAGGTGCCCTCGGCGACCAAGCAGCAGTTAGTCGCCCTTCCGATCCCCCTCACACCTCCAGTTTTTTTACTTTGGTCCTCCTCATCTGGGATAGTGCCCCTTTCTTGGTTATATCAGCGTTTTCAATGAGTACTCCCTGCTTTTCGCGGAGACTCCAGCATCCTAATTGGCCCATCGTACCAGGTTCCCAATCTCTACTGATGCAAAAAAGGAGTCTATCCTCCGCCGATCTTGAAGCGCCCACCCCTCACATCCCTCCTCCCTGATCTTTCCTAGACCTTCCCGAAAGATTGTCGAATACTATTCGTGAAACCATAAAGGCTGACCGCATGTCGAGCTCCCCCCTTCGCGACTCCTTGTCCATTCGAGTTTCTCCCCCCCATTCTCCAAACTTCCAATCTCAAGACGGACAGAGGATGCGAGACCCTGTTTCCGCTAATCGATTTCCTTTCCATCCTTCCTTGGACTTCTTTACGGGGAGTTTTTCTTTTGTAGTCCCCGTTCAGTAAGGACGCCGGGCGGGTCATGTGGTATACTTTACCTCCCCCCTCCCACATAAGCCGCTTCCTCGCACCTCCCAATGTTGTTCCCTCTGCTGTCGCTTTCCATTGTCACGGGATGTGAGGACTGCCACTTTCTTTGCTGTGTAAGTCCGGCCCCGTCCTTCGCCCCTCTTGTACTTTTCTTTTTCTCCCGGGTTTGTCTTCACCAGGAGATCCGCCAATCAAATTCGAAAGGTTCCCCTCCGTAATTTTCTTATTTTCTGGAGGGATTCTTGTGGTTCCTGAGGGTCTCTATTTTCTCCGCTTGATCTCCATTTTCGTTTATGAGATGTGACACGAGGTACGAGGACAGCGGTTTGATTTTTCTCTTCTCTTCCTTCCCGGGACGTGTTCCTTTTCCTCATTGTCTGACCTACTCTTTCTTCGAGAAATGTGTCTGCGTTAACTATCTCCTATTTTCCCCTCTGACAATTCTAGCTTCAGCCTTCTGTTCTCCTCTTCATAGTGATGATTCCCAACACAGCCTGGTCAATCTACTGGGAGCTTTTCTGAGTATTATTTCTTATTTCCATTTCCGTCTTTTTTCCAGGACTCTCTTAGGTCTCGAAATGTGACATTGGCCGCCCCCCCTTTTTAACGGTGTCTCATTCGCTTTTCACTTAAATGGCATCCTAGCTCTTTCGACCATGGGGTGACTTCATCTTATCTCGTTGCGAATATTTGGAAGTCCTATGTGTGATTATAACTTTTTAAGACTTCGGTAAATTTTTACTTGGTGATTCCTGGGTTCCCGATTCGATATTACGCAGCGATGAGTGATCTGATGCTATGGAATTTCCCTATGAGCTTGGACCTTTTTATACCCCATATTAGGCCTCCCAGTATGAGCCCCCCAATCCGTTGTGATTCTTCTTGTTTTCATACTGATCTGCACTATCTAGTCCTAAGACCTAGATTCTTTTTTTCTCCATTTCCCTCTTTCACTTGCCTCCCCCCCAGTGCGACTTATTATTTCTCTTTGACACATTCCTTTTTTGTGTTCGTCGTTGTTCTTAGAGATTATGATTCGTCTTCTGGGTTCGGACCCCCCCTTGCCCATCGGGACCATGGATACCCGTCCA
>Ga0179593_1375291_pt1 | contig 11172 bp, 11 predicted proteins | sample CZODoug2_1_08_16_FD_185931 | JGI IMG/M metagenome (GOLD analysis project Ga0179593, IMG submission 185931) | Vadose zone soil fungal communities from Angelo Coast Range Reserve, California, USA - CZODoug2_1_08_16fungal (PacBio error correction) | ecosystem: Environmental > Terrestrial > Soil >... | reverse complement strand
CGTCCGAGGAGTTGACCATTTTTGTTTCCCTTTGAACACATTAAACGCTTTAACCTGCAAAGCCCAGGCAGTCCACCTCTCATTCCGCTTTCATCCATTGAAATACCCTTCCTATGCTTTTCGCGACTCATACCCCCTTTTCTCCAGTATTGCACTATGTAAGAATCCGTGTGAGCTTCGCCCTTCAGTTCTAGTGTGTGGGGCTGTGCATGCCGCGGGGTTGATTGATTCCTTTCTCGGGTTCCGCGGGAGATCTCTTATTTTTCAAGTCCGTCAACCTTCTTGCCCCCTTTTCTTAGTCTGTTCCGTTGTCCGTCGGGGGTGTGCCTGAGGCTTGACAAGGTAAGTAAAGTAGTCCTAGTTGCCTTCTTTTTCTGCGGTGTATTACCACCATTTTCACCCAAGCCCAACAACCTTCCAATTGAAAACAAAGCCGCCGTGCTTTTCTTCCTTCCCGGTTTGTCTGAAAGTCTACTCAAGATCCATTTAAGTTGAAACTGGCCGAATTTGTTCCCTCTTGGCCCATTTTTTTTCGCCCTGCCGACAAATCACGTTTTCTGGGTTTGTTTCCTTTCGCCCCCCCCTCTCATTCAGGGAATGCTCTCCCCAGGATTTTTAGAGTTCAACGTGTACCGGTTCACCCTGAGCCTCTGACTGATGCCTCGTCTGGGGTCCCATGACTTTGCAACTGTGCTATGCCCCAAGTTTACATTACTTTGCCCAAGGGATCCCTTTTGACCCTTGGTTTCGCCGGCGTGAGCGGTTCGTTTCCCCAATGACAACTTTCCGGATATCAAAGATTTTGTTTGGATTGTACGATTCCGGCCAGATCTCTCTTTTTTTGCCCCACTTCCCTCCTTTTTACCTTTCCTGACTAGCAACAAGAGGAAACTTTCATCCCCCCACTTGGTGCCCTCCCTCTATTCAAACCCCCCGTCTTCCCCGTATGTCCAAGAGAACCCTTTGCCCCCCATGTGTTTTCCTGAGGCCCTCTGTGATCCCCCCATTCACCTTCTTTGTTCGAGGTCTGTTTCTTATTGCTACGGCAGAAGTTGCCGATTTTTTTCGCCGGCCCGGAGACAGTCTCCTCTTCAGGTGTCGCTCTAATTTCCTGTCTTTGTCTTCATGTTCTGCGCTGCTCCCTCCTCAAGGCCAAGGTGAAGAACGGTTTCTTTTTTGACAGCGTAGGTTATTAGCTACCTGCGCGTTCTCACTTTTTTCCCTTTTCCTTCCCAGAGTTGGTTCTATAGGGCACGGTTGATTTTTTTCTTTTGAACGGGCAACGGATTCGTTTTGAACCGATGACGAGGCACGATAATCCCCGTTAACTTCCCCCACACAACTCCTTCTTTTCTTCCCCTTTCCCTCCGTTTTGGGTGCGATTTTGCCTTACCCCTTTTTTTTTTTCTTTTCCCTTAGCTCTCTTCTTTTGTCATCTTCGTAAGTAACCCCCATTCCGCCGTGCCCTCAGCCCCCCCCCCCCCCTCTCTTACTATCCCAGTTACCAAACCATTTCTTCCGCTCCTTCTGTGTGTCAGTTGACCCTTGAACCCCTTTCTGTCCCCCGCTTTTTACTCTATGTGCGCCGAGTCATCCCCTCTTTCCCACGCAGTCTTAGAGCTCCCCCCCCCCCCTTCCGCGCCGCGTTTTTCTTTCCCCTCAGCCGGCACAACCTCTCCCGCCGCAGTCCCTCATACTTACCAGACCCCTCTCAGCCTTCAAATTTTAATTGGATCACGCCCTTGCCGCAACTCCCCCGGGTTTGTCCGAGCATTTCTTGCCTTGGACATTGATGTGTTTTTCCCCCCTCTTCCTGAGACCCAATTTCTCAGTTTTTTTCTCTTTTCGACGTAATACTTTTTCCGCCAGAGTAAATTTTTTCCCCCCGCCCTTCGCGGTAAACTTCTTAAATTAAAGTCAATCAACTCCCCACAAATAATCCTGCTATCTTCCGTTTTCATTCTTTTACGACCGGCCATTAGTCAACCCCAATTCCCCCTCCTTTTTCACTATAGTTTTAAGTAGATTTAAAGGCAATCCTTTTCCCTAGCCCTCTCCTGCGTTGCGTCACCCTCTCGCGGCCCATTCTCGAGCTTTCTCTTTTATCTTTAAGAACGTTTTCTATTCCCCCATCAATGAAGGATCCCGTTGCCAAGGAACCTTTACTTCCGTGCGACCTTTTCCAGTTTTTGTTCGACCGGCACCCTACTTCCACTTCGATTATGAAGCTCCGTTTCTTCCCTACAGTGCCTCCTCCTCCCCCCGCTGGATTGTTTTTGAAACTAGTTTAGGGTGGGAATTGAGTGGCATTCGTGATATGGTCATACCGCCATCCCCTTACGTTTTTTCCTATGAAATAATGTATCCTTTACCCGCAAAAGAACGTCCACACTTATCGACCCGCCTCCTATCCATAATGTATTCTTTCTTTGCCTCTATCTCCGGCGTGCCCTTCTCCCCTTCTCAATCCGCCGGCCCCCCCCCCCCCCTTTTAGCTTTTTTTCTCCGCACCTTTCCTTTTGAGCACGATTAAATCCCGGAACTTTTTTCTGATTTTCCGCCTAATATTTGTCAGGTGGATATGGCAATTATTCCTACCCCAAAGGTGTTTGGACGTCGGTTTCTTTTTTCCCGTTCAAGGTTTTTTCACCAGTTTCGAGTTCCCCGGCACATTTTTTGTCAACCTACCGCCCACACGCTGTGTGACTCTTATGGTGCCCTTTTTCCAAAAGGCTTTTTGTGCCCTGCGTCTTGTGTACCCCCCCCAAATAACTCCTGTCACGGTTGGCCCACCTCCCTTTTTTGCCCAGGGCCCCCACTTTCCCTTTTATGTTTTTTCAAGTTCAAATGGATGTGTTCACGGTTTCGCTGACGAGCCTCCCCGAATCTGTTAGTAATTCCCCTTTCAGAGTGTTTTTCTCAATGAGGGTTTCATTTCCGTTGAACGATCCTTTATGCCCTATTCAGTCAGGCGGGAGTACCACCCCTTGTAAGAGACGCCTAGAATCAAAAACATCATTGGTCAATCTTCTTTGTAAAGTTAGCCTCTCTTTGTAATCTTTTGTTTGCAACATTCTTTCTCTTGTCTTCCGACTTACACTTTTAAGATCTTCCCCGTCAATGGACCCTCCATGTAGTAGGGTTTTTTCTCGTTTGAAATCGCTGATCCCAGGGCTCCCTGTCCGGATCTTCCTCCCCCGGTACCACGTTAACCAACCCTTACGTTAAGGGAAGGGTTACCTCAGATGGAGACATAATTTGTTTTTCGTGAAAGCGCATTTCTAGTGCCACGGACCACTCTGGTGCGTTAGTTAATAGCAATTTCCCTTAATCACGATTTTCCACCCGCCCCGCGGGGGACCAGCCCCCTTTTTCTTTCGTTAGATTGAGGGAGATACCCCCAACTCTGTATTACTAACTCTGTCCCTTGCCTCCCATCGGTATACACAGCTACTTTCGGTCTACTGCGGATTCCCCCCGGTCCTAGAAAGCGGCAAAATGGCTTCGCCCGACCCCTTTCTCCCTCGTGGCATGCCCCCCCGTGGAGGTCCAAGTTTCCTCCTTTATTTTTATTATTCGTCTTTGGCTGTTTGAACCCCCTCTTTACGCGCTTACTCCCCTCTCTGGCATGAAGCTCTCTTACTCCCCTGCCGTCCAGTGTCTTAACCCGTAAAGTACAACTTTCTTATCTCTTACTCATCAAGAGGGCTATGGAAGATTCCTTTAGCGGCCTCTCTTCCCCTTTTCTCATCCTCCGTGTTGTGTTTTTTTTCTCGGTACTCGAGCCTCCTCCTTGCATATTTTGTGTTTTTTTTTGATTGCTTCTGCGAAGCGTTGGAACTCCTGGTGTTTAAAGAGACCTGTCTGCTTTTTTTTTTTTGACTCGTATCCCAGATAGGCTTTCTTAGGATCGTGTCGTGCGCTGCTCTACCCCTCAACTATCCGGTGTTTCCCCCCCATTGTGCATGCCACCCAGGATGCGAGGCTGGTGCGGGTTCACCCCGAATTTTCAATTTCTGCTCCCCCGCCTTGGCTCCTCCTCATCAGATTCAATTCCGATGTTTTACGCACTATGATGCCAGGCATTTTTGTTAGTACCCCCTTTTTGGCTCTCAGGTCCTCTTCCCACCCCAAAATCGAAATATGGTTCACCAGCGGCTGGTTAAAACTCCTATTTTTTCCCCGTCTCCGAATCACTTTCGATCCCCTTCCTTTTCCCCGCCCCTTAGGGTCGTATACTCGCCATCTTTCCGACGCCGGGACTCCCCCCGTTTTCTCGCCGTTGGACCCTGACCCTTCCCCCCCGTGTCCCTTTTTGCCCGTTTTGCCTTTGCTTTTCCCGTTATATTCCCTGATTTTTACAGGTCACCTCCTCCCCCCCCCCGAAACTTCCCCTTTTGCCCCCTTTCGGGCGGCCGATCGGATTCTTCTCTGCCCCGGGGGAGCACCCTAGCACGTTTTCAGTTTTTCCCCACCCCCCAAGCTTACATCTTTTGTCCCTTGTATTTTTTAGTCATTCCATTTTTTTGTTTCCAGAGTTCCTTTTCTTTAGTCCCCCCTTTGGGCACTTCCGGAATCCCCCGGCGCTTAATCTCCTCTTCTCTGCTCAGTCAAATTAAATAATTGACCTAAACTTTTTACCGTTCATGATTAGAACATTTCTTGTACAAAAATTTCCTTTCGAGGTGCTTTAGCCTTGTCCCCCCGGCCATGTTGGTTCTTTTTCCCCTTGCGGCGACCCCTAAATGTGATGGCCCCCCCCCCTTTTTACGGTGTTAGGGCACACCCTGACTTTTATGATAAGTGAGGCCCCCCCCTCATCCCTTCCGGTAGCCCAACTCTCCCGGAGAGGTTCCCATAGATTTCCCAACGCATGTTTTTTTGAATTCTCTCCCTCACAAGCTTTTTCCATGGTTTCCCATATTCCCTTTTTTCTTAACCCCAGGCCCGACACCTCCACTTGGTGGGCTCCTAGAGCCCCCACTTGCCCAAATCTACGTGCGCGACCTCCTCGCCTCCGGCCTTGCAACCTCTTTCTAAGTAAGGGATTTCTGCTCGGATCCTGCTGTGGGCCGGAAGTGACGGTGTTGATTAGGGGAATGCCGCTGTTGGTCCCGGAGATATCCTTCCTCCGGAAACGCCTATGCGTCAGTTCGAGTGCCCTGGCGTGCCCTTCTCTTCAAAGTTTCTCTTAGGTCCCCCGGGTGATTCCTTCTTGACATACCAGATTTTCCCCCATTTCCCACCATAAATATTTTTCCCCACCTCTCCCTGTGTTGTGTGATCCGGTCTTCATTCCCGTGGTCCCCTCACTTGCCATACAAGCAGGGTTGAATAAACCTCCTAATGCGCCCCCTCTGGTGCCCTTTGTTTCCCTCAACTTCCCTACCTTCACGTCTGGGCCGTGGACTCTCCTCTCCCCCACCTCCGTCACTGATAGCCGTGGACCTTTTGAAAAGAGAAGCCTCCGAGAATTCCTCGAGGTTACACACGCCCCTCCCCTTAATGTGCTCTGACCCCCTTTCCTTTGCTTAAATCGACTGACCCTTTTCTATAGTTGATTGGTCATGGTGTCCGGTTCGGTACAAATACTGATCCCCAACGGCCGCGCTCGCTTTTCTGGTCTTTTATAATAGGCATTTTGCCGATTTCCTTGCCGGTTAAAAAGTGCCCGCCTTTTCCCCTATGACGTCCTAAAAGATACCACGGTCCTTGCTTTCCTCTCAAAAAAAGTCTCACCTCTGGTACCTCCTCCCATGCGCTGTCACCCACGCTGTTTTTTTCTGCGGACCTTCGTTTTCTTTAAATTAGCCCCTTCCAGGCTTCTTTTTTTCTGCAGTGTATGAGTCTTTATAGCTTTTTGGCCCTCTGCCTCTCGGCGGGTGGTCCCCCCTTCCTCCCTCAGGCCGTTTAGCCCAGCCTTTCGAGTCCTGTCTTTGGGGGTTCATGCAGCTCTAAGACGACCCAGACGGCGCTGCCGACTTTTTTTGTTTTGTCCATGACCGCCGTTTCCTTTTCCCCCAGGCCGACGCTTCACTTGCGGCCACTGTTTGTTTACTTTGATCGTCCCAGCAGAGGGTTCGGGCACGGATTCTTTTGTTGATTGGGACGTCTTGGAAAGGCTCCTTTAAATTCGGCCGAGCCGTTTTGAGGCAAGCTCTGAACCCCCTTTCCTTTCACCAATCTCTCATCCCAGTTTTTTTTGTGTGAGGGATTTTTGACCTTACCCTGTTTTTTCCCCCGGTGAGCTTCCCCACTCGGTGGGCTCATTTTACTATTCCTTGTTCCCCTTCCCCCCTTCCACACAACGTGCCACGATTGAACAACCTTCCTTTACCCCTTCCACCAAACCTTATGAATAGTTCGGGACCACCCAGCGCTTTTCACTGCCCCCAACCCTTTCCGCGAAGGATTTTTTGTACCATATAGGCGCATTACGATTTTCACCTCCCCGCTGTCCCGAGATTAACTTCCGAAGCCTTTTCTCCCCCGCCGAGCGGCAGCTTTCCCCCATCTTCACAGCCTTCCCTCCTCCTTCCCGGAAATCTCTTCGTAAAGTTCTCCTGCTTACCGCAAGGCCGAAAGAAAAAGAGGGGTTGGTTCCTCCTACTTGCTCGGCTTGTCCCCCAGTCCGTGAGACGTGTTTTTGTCTTTTTTAGATGTCACCACTTGATTAAGGGGAGACTTCCTGACTAACTGTTTGACGCACGAGATTCCTTTTCCCGCGGAGACTTTTGATTCAACCTTCCCACGTCGTCCTCACCTCCAAAACACCATGCCTTCTCGAAGGGGGCAATTAGGTAAAGAACGCGCAATTTTTTTTCGCCAACAAGATTAGGACCCCCTTTTCCTTCGTTTCAAAAGCATGACATTTTTCAGAGACCCCTATAATGCCTTTTTCTTTTTCCCCCTGAGTCTATGAGCTGGCTGCTTTTCTTTGAATCCCCTTTACACTTTCCAATTTTTTCTAGGTGAGGATCGATCCCCTTCCCCTCAACCTTAATGTTTTCAGTCCACGGTTGCCCATGCTGTTGACATTCCTGACCCAGTTTTCCCCTTCACCCTGCTGGAGAATTGCACTTAGTTCCTTATACACTTCATTCCCCCAATCTAGATTTGGGTATTGACCCAGTCTCATTGGGGAATTGTAGTGGCCCCCTTTCGGGATAGTTTTTCATTCACCGTCACTCAACGTAACGGTCCATATGACTAAAAGTTTCTCTTTCCCCTCACGGCCCGATCCATCTAGCAGCGTCCACTCTAGTTCCCGGCATTATTCCATGAGGGAAGAGGACCATTCCTCCCAACTAAACCCCTCTGCCCCCCGGCCCACCTCTCATCCTGTTCTTTCCGTAAAGCTACCTGGATGTATGTCTCTTTGGTCCCCCCCCACGAATTTTTTTAACCTTATTATTATCTCCCCTTTGAATATGTCAGGTTTTGGATGTCCCATTTCCCAACATTTTATGCTTTGTGAGTTGCAAGGTGTTGCTTCAAGCGTTCCGTTCAACCACTTTGCCCCCCCTCGGATTTTTCACTCGTCACCTACCCAAGGCCCCCGTTTCTTTAAATTCCCAATAGGCCCCTTTTTCTCTGGTTCCCTCAGGTTTTTGCCAATATTCCCTCAGGTCCCCTCGGGAATTCCCCCGGTCATGGTTCATTCCAACCGTTTATGTGTGCCCTCAGTTTTCCCTCCCCACCCACAATCCTGGTCACTGGTCCTTTCGTTTCGCTTTTCGCCCCTTCTTTTTGTCCAGGGTTCTCTGGCTTTTGCAATGTCTTTTTTGAATGTTGACACCCGCCAGGATGAACCACCTAATGCCCCTAAAGCTGCCGAGTTTACCGATTTTCCCCTGATAACTACACCTAGAGACTTCCCCCAAACCTGAACCCTTTTTTAGTAGTATGAAAGAAGCGCCTTCCCCTTTTTCCTTCTTTTGTTGCCTTCTTTTATCTTGTATTTACTTTCCAATTCCCTACCTATTAGAGGCTCCTCCCGGGCCAGCCTGTCGTTTCTTTTTTTCGGGTTACATCGATGATTGCCCTCTCGGTCCGGAGACTTCTTCCCCAACGGAAAAACGTTCCTTAGGGTTCCCTTTCCTGGTCCCTGCGATCTCTCCTTTCTCCCGATGTTGGCTCGACAGATATTCGCGTCCTTTCCGCCCCAAAATGGTTTTGAGTGATCCCTTACAGCCCTCGGGCAATACCCGAGTTCAACTCAGTCTGGGGCCACGTAATATCTCATTTTATGTTTTTTCCCCCTTGTCATTAAGGCGACCACTGTTCCTCACGCTTACGTTTGACCCCGGTTTAAATTACAGTCTGAGTCACATCTCTGTCCGGACGTCGGGGATGACCCCTCTTTTTCTCAATGTTAAAAATGTCCTCAGACTCCACTCTACCTTGATTTGCCTTTTTTCGCAACCCTGCTTTTTCTTTTCAAACATCAGCTTTTTTTCTTTTTCCGGCCTTCCTCGACCTTGAAAAGATAACGCTATTTCCCCGTTCTATGGTTTTTTTTCTACGAATCCAATCATCCTTCGTAGCAAGACCCTACCCCTGATTCCGAACGCTTCGCGCCCCCCTCCCTTCACCGTCTGGCGAGGCCAGTCTTCCTGTGATCTTCTCAGCAATAATATTTTTTTTTGTTTTCACGATCCTTCCTAGAGACTAATCGTCCCCCTCCGCCTTTCCTTTCTGAGACTGAATCCGTTTCGTAGAGGTCTGTGGCCTTCCCAGACACGTCTGCCTTTCTTAGCGTCATCTCCCATATAGGCTAGTCTCTTTTTCCCGTGTCTATCCTCCCCCAGATACGGCTTTTTCCCCTAACCTCCCTCGTGCATTGCCCACCTTATCGAGGCTAGCTTTTCCCTGTCTCCCCTATGGAGAACACTTTGGGTCCCAAAGACTCGGACATTCGCTGTTCCCCAGCCTCGTATGCATGTCCAGATTCTTAGCTTAGTAAATGGGATAAGTGCCGCATCGCCCAACATAATCGACCTCCTGGCGTGGCAAACCGCTTTTTTAGTGAAACTCTTTATCCCTTTTTTTTTGGCGGAGTTAAGGTTAAACCGAACCCCATTATTGTAGTTAGGCACTCTTTTTTTAACAATTCTCTCGATCCCTCGGGCACTTTAGCTCTCCCTAGGGGCCAACATGACCGTTTCCCCAGCCCCTGTCACACTCGTCAGTGGATTGCCTCTCCCTTTTTTTTTTGCCCTCTCCCCTTGCAATATCGTCTTTTTCAGCCCCCATACCTTACATGTTCCTTGGGAGCAGGAGGGATGATCTTGGACAGTCCTTTGTCCTCCCTCCTCAAGTATTGAAAAAACCATGACTCCCCCTATTGCCGGGTCACGACCCCTTTTTCCCAATTCAAGTGTGGGGTGTCTCCTCTCTTTTTTAGTCTTTAGGTTTTTTTGAGCGTCCTCTCCTGTTTTCAATTTTACTTTCCGACGGCAGTAAACCCCTCTTCTGTCCCACAATTGCCGTCGATTCTAACCTAGCACCACAATTGGCGGTTCCTCCGAGTCGCGTCAGTTGGCCCCCGCCCCTGGGTTTCCCCGTAAAGGCTCATAACTTTCGTTTTCCCTTCCCCCAACCCTTTCCTTTTTTCTTTTCAGGCCGTTCACGGGAGACTTTCTTTTTCCCAAAGCTTTTGGTGTTTTTTTTTTTTGCCCCTTGAAGTAACGGTTCATATTTGATTTCTCTCTCCCCCCGTCCTTTTTTGCTGGTAGTTTTCAGATCTTTTTTTCCGTCCCTCCTCCTCGGAACCGGTTTGTCCACCCCCACACGCTGACCTCCCACACTTTTAAGGCCTCCAACTTTTTCTAGTTTCTGGTTCCCCCAGGTTTCTCTGACTTGACCCTATCCACTGCCCAAATTCAGTAGCTCCTCAGACCCCTCCTTATGCCCAAATCCTTTGTAAAGTCCGTTTTATGAGTCGTCGGCTCCCTGTCTTCAGGTTTTATGGCAGGACTCTCTGGTTGTGTTTTTGGGCTTTTGCGTACCTCCTTTTGCTTCCCGAAGGGAGCTAGGCGGCACTCGGGACCAACTTCTTGGGCTTTTTGAGTCGTCTGCTGTTTCGTAGTCCTTCTCACTGGAAAAGGTGCGTTATATTTTTAATTCATTGCCCCCCTTGCATGCCGGATGCCCTCCTACCCGAGAACCCGTTTTTTGTTTTCACTCCCACCCATCTATTTTACCCCAAGCTCTGTTTTTCACTTTCAGGGGGCCCTTTTTTGGCCGTTTGCACCTTTCACTCTCCATCCCCTTGGCTTCACCTTGCTCACGGACCGCTGGGTCATTGTCTTTTACACTTGCCTCCCCCCCATCATTTGGGAAGTGGAAATAGCCGAGAACACATGCCTTCTTTCATTGATGGAATGATGACCGAACGTTTCAACCGGCCTAAACGCGAAATCCGATCCGGACTTTACTTCAAGTTCAAAAAGACTCATTATATGTGCTTTGAACAATGTATGCTTTCATCGGATGACCCCCTTCTTGTAAGCGATATTGTTCAGTGTGGTTTTCCAACGCTTTTGGGAGACGTGGGTACTTCGGGAAAAATCCTGATTCCCCCCCCCCTTGCCGCGACGTTTTGAGATTCTCCAGTCATTTCGGTGGAGGGATACGACTGTATTTTCTCTACCCGAGCAGCATTTTTTGAAAACCCGTTTTTACCTTCCCTGGACGGTATCTGACGTCGACCCTAGAACCCACGGGAAGTCCTTTCCCTCTATCGTCCCCCAAAGTTCTAAACGTATTGCCCGCCGAACTGAAAATTCTATCCCAAGCCCAAGCGTATTTGTAATTGTTGAGCCCCTTTTCACCTGACGGCTTCTTTCTCTCCGGTCTTATTTCTTGGAGGCTTCTGCGACGGGGTGGTCCAGCTTCCTCACTGAGGTGAGAGTTTTCGCGCGGAAGGTTTCAGATATAGTCACTGAGTTGATTTCTCTTTCCTCTCGGCGCCGCTATCTCTTGCCAAAATCTTACCCGGACCGCCGTGTTTTTCGTTTAGCGTAAGGGTCGGAGAAGCTCAGTCCGTTTTCTGTACGGGTCTTTCTCCTCGGGTTCGGCCCCGCGGATTGTTTGTGGGACGTTGGGAAACGGGTGATTGAAATGCTCCCGCGCCTCTTCCCCCTCTTCCTTAAAACCTTTTAAGTCAAA
>Ga0179593_1347059_pt1 | contig 11172 bp, 11 predicted proteins | sample CZODoug2_1_08_16_FD_185931 | JGI IMG/M metagenome (GOLD analysis project Ga0179593, IMG submission 185931) | Vadose zone soil fungal communities from Angelo Coast Range Reserve, California, USA - CZODoug2_1_08_16fungal (PacBio error correction) | ecosystem: Environmental > Terrestrial > Soil >... | reverse complement strand
CGTATCCCGGGGGCTCCTGGGGCTTCCTGATGATAGAGTCGTTCTTCTCCTTTTTGAATGCTGTTTCGAAAGAAGTGTTGTTTTTTAGTCTCGGCTTTCTTTCTTTCGGACGTCTTATTCTCCTTTCTCTCTCTTCCCGTCTGAGAAGCCGCTTTTCGTCTTTTGTTTCCCTGGACGAATGAGTCAGTGAGGAGTTGACTCACACGGTGGCCTCAGCCGAGTTGCCCCCCCCCCCCTGACTTCCTCTTTTTCCAGGGATTATCGATCTCTGGAGGACTCAGTCATCACCTCAGACACCTCTCCCCATGGGATGGATCTGAGAGTAATACTGAACCTGTTGACCCCCCTCCCCTCCCGTTGCTTCCTTCAGGTTAACCTTCTCGAATATTTTTCCTCCATTTCTTTATGGGCTTCCTTCTAACCATTCTCATGATTTGATCAGCGTTCTATGGTTCCTAACACTTGTCACTCTGATGCAGTAGATCGACCCAAGTGACCCCTCCGATGTCATCACGTATCCCCCCCCATTGATTTTTCTCCCCGTTTCTAACTTTCTGGCCCTTCGACACCCCTTTTTTTGACCCAGAATCCGCGGTAACTGATTCCCTTGAATGTTGTCACTCTACTTTCTTCTCTTCGATTCTCTTACTGTGTCTTTCTTCTTCGGCATGTTACCTTTTCCCCCATTTAGGAAGACGTCTTTATAACGATAGAAAATCGATGACACGAGAAGTTTGTTTTCCGGGCCTCTTACCTCATCATCACTTTATCCTCTCAGTCTCTAAGGTTGTGGCCTCTTGATCTCCCTTTTCCTCTTCTTATTTTAAACACGTCAATTCCTATAGTTCTCCCATCTAGCGTTTTTCTTCCTGAGTCAGAAAAGTTTTGAACGCCCCGTGGAGAGTTTATTCGAGTCTTCACTCTTGCTATTTAAATTCATACATGGCCCAACGCCACGCCTCTCCGGCTGCGTGTTATCGGTCACAACTCACATCCCAGGTTCTCTCCAAAGGTAGTGTCGCTGCCTTGTTAGGTTCCTTTCCTCTACGTTTTAATCGTGAGTTTCGAACCGTTCAGTCCTCGGTGTTTCTGGACCGATGCGGCTCGTACGTACCGCCCTCTCCCCTTCGCCGTTTTTTAGTGATCCTGCACTTGTTATACCCCGTTTCTCCCCCGATCCCTAACGATGTAGCTCTCTTCCTCTCTGGCCTGGATACCGAGGACGAGGACGTTCCCGTTCCGCCATTTCTCCTTTTAGCGCGGGCACGCCCGTCTTCGTTTACCGTCCCCTTCTTTTCCCCTTGTTGCGTTCCAGGGTCGTTGTTCCGATGGTGCGGATGGCACCGGCGCGGGTCCCGGGCCATTTAGTCTCCGCAGCGTTGACCTGAGTTTCCTCCGGTTTTTCCCGTTCTGCGACGTCCTTCCCACCCCCCTCTCGTTGATTGTTTCCTTGTCTGTTGAACTGGTGTCCTTTGGACTTTTTTTGATTACGTTTCAGATACCTTGTTGTCTTGGTTTATTCCGTCCCCCCTTCCCCCCTGTGTGCAGGAGTCTCTTTCCCTTTCGTCGTTGACGTTTTTTTCAGTTAACAGATTCCCCTTAGAGTGTTTTTTAGTCCTTTCTTTCTTGGCGGCGTCCAGTGGGAACCGTGCCTTGACCTTCGAATCCTTGCACCGGCCTTTGTGGACCCCGTCGTGTAGACCGGTGACGTTTTTTTTTTTTGACTTTGCGCTCTCGGCGGGGCGAGTTTTGCTAGTCCCCCTTTTCGTCGTTACTTTTCACCTCCCCCCCCCCCCCTCCCTGTGGTTTTTGCCGGATAGATAGTTTTTATCGACGTCCCTGACGAGTTGTCTGATAGGTTTCTCTTTTGGTGCGCAATCATGGTTTGTTGATACTTGATGTATTTTACTTTTCTTTTCGCCTTTTTTCCCCCTGCTCCACAGGCCCGGCGATTTCTTTTTTCCCAGTTTTTGGTTCAGGGCGGTGTGGACCAATCGCGTAACCTTCCGTTTGATTTTTTCTTCAGTCCCCCTTCGTTCACCTTCTTTCCGGTCCCCATTTTTTTTTCCGTGAAGTTCCTTCCAAGTTCACTACTGCGGGTTTCCCTCCCCCAAATTCCATGCCTTCCGTTTGAGCCGCCTCGCTCGGAGATAGTCACCACTCCTCTTCAATTAAACAGGAGTCGAGAAGCTGCTGGTTAACAACTCTGAGGTTTTCCGGTTTTACCGTGACTGATTGGACCTCCTTTTCCCTCTCCCCCCAGACATCACAGTGCCATTGACAGGTTTCAAAGCTGTTCTTCTCCCCTCCTGGCTTCTACCTTCTTTCCTTTCCCGCATTCTCTATTTATAATTTCTCTTTGTTGTTTTTCTATTTTTAGGTGAACCGCGTTTTTTTTCTTTCCTAATCCATTTTGCCCTCTGTGCAATGGCACGTGATGGGCTGGTGGTAGGACTTCCTTGTTCCATCGTTCATGTTTGCCCTGGCCGGACCCGCACCGGTTGGAAACAGTATTCCATTCGCGATTGACTTACGGGTGTTATTTTTGGTGTTGTCCGCACCTCGGAAGCCGAGGATTCTCCACCTTTCCTTCCCTTTTTGACTGACCTCTTCTGTGGAAACTGAGACTGCCCCCCCTGTCCCGGGCACTCACTTTTTGTTCCATTGATCGGTCTTCACGAATTGGCCCCCCTCGTTACGCTCTTGGTACTCTGACGATTTCTTTTGAAATAAGGCCTTCGAGCGGCCTTTTGAGTCGGTTTGGTTGACACACTTTTTTTATTACTTTCCCCTTCCCCTCTTTCTCACCCATTCCTTTTCGGGTCGATCCCCCTCCTCCAACTCTCCCTGTTTCCACTTCTTTTCTACCGTCTGATCCCCTGACGACTCTACGGTCTTGAGGCTCAGGTGTTTTTTTTCCCTTTCCCGGACCAGACGCCGCTGTTGTAGCAACATATAGTTCGATCTTTCCCACTCCACCCTTTTTCCCCTTCCTGACCCTACTACTTTGTCCACCGCCGTTTGAAAGTCTGTTGAATGTAAACTTTCCGGGTTTCGCCCTTTACTGCACAAAGCAAAATTGTAAATTAGTAAACCTCCTCCCCCCTACCGTTTATGCCGCTAAGACGGTACCGGCTTCTCTCCTCCCCTTCCCCGTGGGAAGGTGGGATTTTGAAATGAACCCGTCCCAACCCCCCTTTTCTCGCGCTTTCTCACACTTCCTCCGACAGTTCCCCTACACCTGCCCAAGGGCGAGTGTTTGTGGACTTCGTTTAAGAAGGGCAACCATCTTCCTAGGGCAACGATTCGAGTTTCGTCCATTGTGGTCTTTCTCCCCTTACCCTTTTCCTCCTCCATCTCTCGAAAATTCCCTTCGCCTCCCTTACTGCCTTTCCTCTCTTTCTTTGCCCCCTCGCTATCGCTCTGATGGCTTGATTTTCCTTCTTTCTCACTCGGTTCTTATCTTTCCCTGGACCCGATTAGTCGTACGTTAGCTGCCGCCTTATCGACTTTGACTTTCTCCACTTTTCTTTTTCTGTGTACGACGAAGACAATCGGGTCCAGAGCTCCCCTTCTCCTTTCCCTTTTCGCGGCCATTTTTACGTACCGGAAAAGGTCTTTCTCACCATTGGTACCCTTCACCAAGGGTTTCGATACTTGGTTCCCAGAGTTTTGATCAGAAGAATCGCTCTTTCTTTTGTCCAGGTACTTCTTGGGATCATCGCCGTGTACCGGACTCTCCTTCGCTCTCGCCTGTAGCACCTCTTGCGATCCTCCGCAGCGCGATGGCTGACTGCTCGGTGTTTTTGATCTTTTCCCGGTGTCCTGCTCTCAATCTTCCCCCCCAGTTGTCTCCGCTCTCAGCTTCATTGCGTTTACTGGAAAGTATGACGTTCCCCCCCCCTTCTCGTGTCTGTTTCTAGTTTTTGTTAGGCTCTCTGTCAGGACCACAACAAAGGTCCACCTTCGACGCCCAGCACATAGCGATCTGATTTAGTACGAGGCTTTTCTCCATCGTCGTCTGGCATCTGGACATCGCTTCGGCCCCCAAACCCTAATTTTTCCCCCCCCCCTGCTCGCCATCATGTTGACGCTTCTCCCTCTCCTGGTGGTCCTCACCTATATTTCTTAATTTACATAGACTATGGCGTCGTTCTCATCTTTTGTCCAAAGGAGTTTTTTCGCCGGCCTTGTCATGTTCATCGCCTGCCCAATCCGAAGTGTTCCCCCCTTCCGAGTCTTAATTTTTACGACCAGTCGATCTGTTTCGCCTTCGAACGCGCTTAAGCCAGTTTGGGGCCCTTTTTTTGATGCCTTTTTCCCCTCCCAATCTTCTCTATCCCCCTTTCACAAGCTGCCTTTCGTGGGCGGAGGGCACTTTTCCTTTTTGTTCTTCTTTAACTCGATGCTAAGCAGGAGCAGCGCTTCCCAAGATTCCCAAACAGCTACACCGTTGAGGCTTCACGTGCCAGTCTGGCAGCAGCAGGTTTTTACTCAGCCCCTCCTCCTCCTTCCCGCCGTTTTCCGGCCCACCTGCGTGGCGAAAATCGCCCCCTCCAGTCCGCCGCTATTTTCGTCCCTTCCCAAACCGTTTCCGAGAGAAAAGGTTCTCCCTCCACGAGCACTCCCTCTTTTCCCCCCGTCGTTTCCCTGGTATCGAGTCTAAGTCGCGGGTTCGCACCCATGTCGTGAAGGGGAGCCTCAGGCGACACTCCCGAGCTCATAGAGCCGTTTTGCAGGTCTGCAGGGTTACATGTTCACTGGGCACACCACACGGCCCCCTTCGTGTCCCCTCATTGCGCAAGACCTAAGGCAGACACGCACCTGACTTGTAAAGAACCTCTGCGACTCCCCCCGATTTGAACTCACCTTAACTATCCCTCCTGTTCCTTGTACTTTGCCGGCGGTCCGTTGACGCCCGGCGATAGCGCCCCCCATCGCGCCCCCCTTCCGACGCCGGCTCGGAGCGAACCCTCTCTGTCCTCTGTTACGTTCGTTGGCCGGTGCATGGCAGTAGTTTCTTTTTAATCTTTGGGAATTCCTTTCCAGGGGTCCGCCTCTCGCACGCCGCTCCCGTGAGGCACCCGCCCCGTTTCTTCTGCGTTGGAGTGTTCGGAAAAATCGCTCATCACCAGAGATTTGTTTCCCTGCTCGCTTTCTCCCCATCAAGCTTTGCAGTCCCAGCTCTTGACCTCCGGTAGCGCATCCTCCACTGATCCTGCGTGTTTGGCAGTCTTTCCCTCGCGGGCGTAGCGTTTATCTCTTCACCTCCCTTGGTGTTGGTGAGCCTTCTCTTCCCGGCTCTCTCCCTCCTGAGGCGCTGGCTGATACCTCAGAAAAGCTCCTTATCACGTTTTTGCTGCTCTTCAGTAGTCAAGATTGGTTGCATGAGCTAGTGTCATGTACCCTGGTGACCAGTCAGTTTTGGTTTTTTACCTTCTCTTTTTTCTGCGCAGTGATTGTGGGAATCGACCCCCTTATAACCCGACGCCGCAGAAGGGAGAGATTTTTATCTGAGGGCGCGATTTGCATTTTTTTTTCCTGCTGATTTCCAAACAGATCTCTTACCCCTCTGGGGCTCGTAAGCTGTTTGAAGATTCAATTAGATAGCCCCCTCTTTTGTCCACGGACGAGATTTCCCGTACCTTCTCGGAGTCAGATTTCCCGAATCCGCTGCGGTGCGGTCCCCCAGATAAGACGACGAGGTTTAAAGTTTTGTGTCTTTGGCTTCTAAAGTTTTATGGGATCATATTCTCTTCGCTTTTCTTTCGCCTTCGGTTTCTTTATATCTGTTTCATTGAATCCTTTTACTTGTTTTCCCTTCACTGTAAACCCGAGTTCTTTTTTGTGAGGGACCTGAGTAAGGTCTTTCGATCCCCTTTTTTCTTCTCCCTGAGGTTTCTCCCCGCGAAGTGATTCTCGGACTTTGCCGCCGGTTGGGCCTTGATCGTGATTTTCTGGCTCGGGAGGACTTTTTAGCTGAGTTTGTTTTCTCCTGGGAATGACTCGCTTATTTTTAGTTGAGATTGCGTCAACCCCTCTTTTTTGTGCGTCTGGTGCGAGTTGTTTGATTAGGCCCGACCTTTGCGCCGTGCATGAGCATGAAAGGGCAGCAGGATTGGTGGGTCCGTGGGCTCTTGGCAGATATTTTTTTCGGCTTCTGCTCCCGCCGTTTTGAGACACGATGAACTCGATATATCTTGACGGCCTCCTCCTGTCATGCTGTGAATGGACCGCTCGAGCTCGAGACCGCGATCCAAGCTCCAGGCCAAATCGTTCGTCGAGGCGTCAGTCATCCCTCAAGTCTCTCCACCAATTTCTCCCCGTTTTTCCAGTCTCAGCCCGACAGTCTTTACTCACTTCTTTCTGGATCTTCTCATGAATGTAGGTCCTCGTTGCCTTTTTGCCCGACACATTAGGTACGACTATCTTCTCGATTCGGATGACGTGACCAGCTAGAGATAGACCCCCAGTTCTGATTTTTTCGCCTGTCGGCAACTTTTTTTCCGAGCGTCCCACTTTACGTTTTGGGTGAACGATTTCCAGCTCGCCATAAGTTTGAGTCCACGATGTATGTTAGTATCTTCGGGTTGTATGATTCGTAAGGGGAACTTTCCCTTTTCCCCGGCAGCCGTCTCGCCAGCTCCCCAAAAACCCCCCCCCCCCCCCCCCCCCCCCCCCCCCCCAACCCCCATCTAGGACACGAGCACGTGGTGTTCCCCCTTCCATCGTTCCCTTCCCACGCATATCACATGACCTTGGAGCCCTGGGGTTTTTTGACTTCTCTAGGGGGTTTCCAAACACAATCGTTAGCTCTTCCTTTCAAGAGAGCCGTTGTTTTTCTTCCCATCTTTTCTCACGAGATGAGGCGATCGGCGAAGGGAGGTCCTCTCCCTCAACTTGCGATGCACGGTTACTGTCCCCCCCGCCGGAGACTGAGAGTTCTCGGACAATAGACACACTGGACTTCTCAAACAGGTTTTCTACTTTGTCTAACTCCCTGGTCCCTATACCTGTGTACGCTTGGGTTCCGAGACCTTTAAACTTCGACTGTTTTTGGGTTCTAAGCTTTAAATTGGGCAATCGGTATCAGTTTCCCCGATCTTCCGTTGAGTCTTTGCACGTTTCTATCCTGTGTCGCCCTCTTCCTCCCCTATTAGTCTCAGCGATTGTCCTGGCCACTTGAGAACTGAGGTTCTTTTCATCAGCCGTTCCTCGCTCATTCTTTCTTTTCCTCCCGCGTTTTCCCGGCCAGTAGGTTGCTGAGTGCTGTCCAGGTTCGAGTTCTCTTTGCGTTCTTTTTCCCCCGGGCCGCGAGAAGTTCCATGGTCGAGCCGCCCCTGACTTTTTCAATGATTGATGAGGTGGGTTTGCCCGTTTCGACCCAAAGTCCCAACATTTGAGGGTCCGTTGTAAGGTCATGGTTCGGCTTTTTTGACGTTTGATTCCGATCGATCCCCTTTTACGTTGAATTTCCTTCCCCTCCACCCTTCCCCACTGCAGGCGCGTCCGTTTTCCTCTTGTTGACCTTTCGTCGCCCCCTTTTTGATTTGTTGGTTTCATTCATGTGCGTGGCTTAAACCCAACGTTTTTTCCCCCATTGCTAACCCTTCATTTCCAGTCCCTTTTTCCCTTCTTTGTGACCCCGTAGTCTTGTCCTTCCTGTGACGTGGTTGGGACTTTGAAATCGATACGGGGGGATTTTTTTTTGCTGCTAGTCAACATCTTGTCGGGACCCCCTCAACACTCTTGCTTCGTCTATGATCCTCCGTGATCGACCGTCATCGCGTTGAACAGTCATCTTTTTTTCGGTGTTCTCCCCGCCGCCAGAAATGGTTGCTCCAGTGCTTTCTGACCTTTTCTTCAAGTCACCACCGATCACAGGCACCTGCTCTTGCTTGAGTCCTTTGGTTGTTATCTTCTGTTCTTCCCCCCTGCTTACACGGGGATATGGAGTCACTGTTCAGACGTCCCTTTTCACTGCCACCCTTGCTTCCGGACCTTTTGTCTCAAAGTTAAAGAAGTTCGAATCCCTTCAATAACTGATGAGAAACGCTAGCTTCATTCGTCAGCCCCTTTTCCCCCGTTCTACAGCCGCTCCCTTGCCCCAATTCTTCGTGCTCTCTTTTCTCTTTTTTCCCAACTGTTCCTTTTTTTCCGTGCTGGTTACCCGTTCGAGTTGAACGAACATTCTTCATCAAAGTGCCATTGTTTTAGGGTCTGGATTAGAAAGCGCCCATTTCCTCCACTATCATTTATTCCCCTTCTTTTTTCTCTCCCTTTGTTTGTTGATCGATCTGATTTCATTTGAAGTCCCCCTCCTTTTCCAGGTTTTTCCCTCACCCGATGCCTCCTGGTCAGGAAAGTTTGGGATGGGGGTAGTCCTTATTCGTTTCCTGGCACTGTTCCCCCCTTCCCCGTTTTGAACCTGCCGTTTGGACCATTCCCTTCCGGACGAATAAGGTGGCCCCTTTTTCTCTTTCTTCGCTGTTGTCTTGCTGCTACTAAGTAGCGAGTTTGTTTCTCCCCCTCCCCCCCCCCCTTTTTCAGTTTCTTTCCTTTTTTTTATCCTCACTCTTGGGTCCTGAGACGGCACCCGGTTCCTGTGAGCCTTTTCAACCGACGGTATTTTTGCACTAGTCTGTTATAAGGTCCGTACCGCGATTGGTTGCCTCTCTTCCACCCCCTTGTGGACCCTTCCTCCTCCCCCTCGCGTTCTTTTCTCCCTTTTTCCACCCTGCCTCTCCTTTCCACACTCTGCAACATGGTAAGGTTCTTTCCCCAGCCAACGCCTCCCTCTTCAGGTCAACTCGGGCTCGATCTCTCTATCCTACGCGAGGCCGCTTTTTGACCTTCCACGCCTTTGTCCTCTGCAACTCTAGCCCGCCTCTCCGCTTCAAGTACCCCCCCCAGTCACGGTTTTTTCAAACCTCACTGTTCCCCCCCCCCCCTCCCGGTTGCAATAGTCCGTTTCACACAGGAGGGTTCGCCCTTTTCCGTTTCCCGAACGAATTTATTCACAACACTTCTTTTTAACTGCTTCCATCGGAATTCACAGCCCTTTCCCCGCTCTTTTTCCTCCCCTTTTGTCAGGTGGACCCCTTTCATGCACCCCAATTTCTCTTAACTTCCCCCAGTCCGTGCTCCCCCCAGTGACACAAATGACCCTCCTGTGGGGTTTTTTTTTTTTTTGCGTCCGTTCACATCATTTTTTCTTTTTCAGTTGCAACTCTTCGTCTTCTCTCCCTTCCTTCGTACCTGTTCTCTTTCACAAGTGGGGGCCCCCTTCCCCCATCGTACTAGACTTGGATTACCCCCCTGAAAGACGTGGATTTCACTATGGGAGTTGAGCCCTCGCCGCTTTTTGGTTACGTCTTCCTCGTTCCTTCCATCATGTCCTTCTCCTCCTCTGATCTAGATCTTTTTTGGATAGGTTTCCCACGTTCTTTCCCTTTTTTTTTTACGTCTCTCCACCTTTTTGAGTCGGTAGTGAACTATTCAAGAGGGTACTCTTGCCACTTCTAGAAGTTTTTTGGCCCCTCTTCCCTTCTCGGCCACAGGTCTTGTAAAACTTCGTTCTCTTCCCCTTTTTCGATCCGTTTGCTTTCTAGTGGTCCAAGAGCGCCCTTTTAGGGGGAAGGTTTCATTGAGTCATAGTTGGTCTTCGTTCCTCCCCCTTCCCCTTCTTCTAATAGTTTCGCGTTCTAAAAAAAAACCTTCTTGCGATCGCCTCACCCTCTCTCTGGCGCTATCGCCTTTACTTGATCCCTCCGACGCGCTTTCAAGTGGCCCCCCTTGAGTTAAGAGAGTTTAATAGTGTCGTGGGTAATGGAATGGTTGCTGACCCCAAAGGCTAGGAATCGTCTTCGCTTTCGATGTTTCTTCTACTTCAGGGTTGACTTCCCTTTTCTCTATCAGCCAACCTACTCTCTCTCTCGCCTACTCTTCGTTCTAAGTTTTCCTCTTCTAGCTTAACTCTATTAGGCCACACCCAACAAACTGAAGTGTTCTGCTTTTTTTTCAAGTTCGACTCTTTTGCCCCAAAGAGCTTGATTTCTTCTCTCATCACACTAGGTCATCTCTCTACTTCTGTCCCTTCTTTCCATAGTTGTTCTTTCACCCCTCTTTTCCCCTTCATTCGCATGGGCATCTTCTGCTCAACCCCCTGCTGAAATCTTCTCTGATGCCCCCTTTTTCGGAAATTAGAATGATAGAATTTAGTCCTCTTTCGCTTCGTGGTTTCGGGTGGCGTCTATTTATCCCTCTCTCCCTCCCCTTCTCCTTCCTCTTCACCTTTTGTGGGCCCCCCTTCTTACATCTCGCTAGAGGGCTATTCCCTGTCTGTCTTTTTTCACGCTGCCAGATAGCTCCAAGAGCCCCCACATGTACCCAGGAGCCTTTTCTTACTTTGTTTTTGCTGCCTTCTACATCCGTCTTCCTAATCCCCCGCCATCGAGACGAAGTATCCCCCCCTTCTTTAGACCCTCCTCCCCCCTCCTCCTCTCTATCATTCTGCGCCCCCTGGCGGACGTCTCGACCTTCCCTTTAACTCCACGACCGTCCACTTGTTCCAGGTAGTCTTCCTCGGGATCCCCTCATTGACCTTTGTGTCGGCCTTTACGACCTCAGCCTTTTCCCTCTCTCCTTATTTTTTTCGCCTGTCCATGTTCAGTTGGGCCCCCCTTAAAGATACACTCCTCCTTGATCAAAAGCTTTTTCTTTAAAGAACAATGTAAGCGAACATTAATTTTTACAGTTTTCCATTCCGTGTAGAATCCACTACCAGCCTATCTGGTACCAGGCCTTTCCTTCTTCGATGTTTACGCCGTCCCTTTTTTCTGAACTCCCTAGACACCCTCTTGAGCTATGAGCTTCTACGCAATCGTAGAGTTCCCTTGACTATGGCCGGCTAGCGTCTCTCCGGTAATAGCTACTTTTTGGAAGCTCATTTTCCAGGTTCTCGCAAATAGCTTCGAGAGCATGTCTTTCGATTTTGATGTAGGTCGAGGGGTTTAGACCCTGCCCCTTCCCACCAAGCGCACGTGGCCAAACTCCCTCCTTGTTCACTGCCAAAGGAGAAGTCAACTTCGTAATAGTTCAACTTTCATAAACCCGTGCTTCAAGTCGATTTCTTGTCCGTGATCGACGAGCCGCGGCGCTCGCCCTGATCAT
>Ga0179593_1301027_pt1 | contig 11172 bp, 13 predicted proteins | sample CZODoug2_1_08_16_FD_185931 | JGI IMG/M metagenome (GOLD analysis project Ga0179593, IMG submission 185931) | Vadose zone soil fungal communities from Angelo Coast Range Reserve, California, USA - CZODoug2_1_08_16fungal (PacBio error correction) | ecosystem: Environmental > Terrestrial > Soil >... | reverse complement strand
TTTTGTACTCTTCTTTTCCCACCCCCTTATGAAACGACGTCTGGCCCATCTCTTATGGCGCTCCGACCCAGCACCTTTCTACATCCTATCCCTCATTAGCTTCTTCTTTGTAGAACCGTGGGACTTGCCGTCTCCGCGTACAGTCCTAACTGTGATATTTTCAGCCCGCGGACCTTTCGTCCCCCCTTCAAATGCGAATACTTGTTTCCCCTGTTTTTTTCCGCCACCTGTGCTCTAGGAGGAAAGAGAGCCCTTCTACCGGCAATTTCAAAGTGGCCTTTGCCCGACAGGATAACACTGCCCTACGACCTCTCAGGCGAATTAGAGGGATGTTTCCGTCGACCCTCCCGGGAGTTCAGCAATTCTTTCTTTCAACTGTTCCCCCTGGGGTAAGATTTTTTTCCTTCCCTTCGTCGGTCGGTGGGGACGTCCAGTTTCTTGGGTCTTCGGGCGTAATAGCTGGTGGGCCCCCTCCCCGCACTTTTGCTCCCTTCTTTTCCATGGTTCAGAACCACGAGGTTTGTCATGTTCCTTCTGCTTACTCGGACGGATTAGGCCACCACGAATCTCTGGCTCTTCTTTGGTCCCAGCCCTGATGTCTCCAGTTGGTTACGATTTTTTGTGTCCCCCCGTCCGTGTCGGCCTCCCGTTCTTGATGAAAGTTCCCAAGCGGCAAGATCTCTCCCCCCCTCATGACCAGAGTATCCCCTTTTTACCTTTGACAATTTTGGGTGAGACGGTCTTCCCCTTTTAACGGCTGTCGCTTCCGTGACCGCGTACGTCTGCTACAAGGAGCGCCAGACTCCTACCCGAAAATTCTGAAACCCCCTGTTTGATGTTTTCCTTCCCTTTTTACTCGCCGGAAATTTATTAGACGTTGAGTGGGAGCCGGTAGATCCGGCCCGGGATCAGAAGTTACTACGGAACACCCCCTTGGGTCATTCTAAAAGTCCTTGCCCCTGCCTTTCTGACGGTGTGTTCGTGGGGGTCAGTTGTTTTGTGTGACTGGTTCACATCCGTTCGTGGTAAAGAGACCTCGGAATTAGGGCCAGCCCCCAGGCTAACCTGATCTCCGGTTTGACGAAACACCCCTGGGTCGACGCTAGACCCTTTTGGGAATCATTCGAAGGGGGCGGCCGTTGGTGTACTTTTCTTACGTCATCCTTTGTACACTTTGGTTTTCCCTGGCATCGTTGTGAGGAGTTATCGCGCCGAGTCGCTTCCTTCCTCCACACCTTCAAAACCGCAGGCGCAGCTTTCGTTCAGCTGCCCGCCCCTTTCGCGTACAAGCCTCATCGTCTTTTGGATTAGCGCGTTTTGCAGGAGTCTTGAAAGTCCCTTCTTGCATAGTCTTTTCCGCGGTCCTTTCTCTGAGGCCAGTTCACACCTGTTCTGAAACCCCGACCCGGAAATTGCCCAACCTCTCCCTTTTCGCCTTAAGTGAGGATGCTCGTTCTGCCCTTTTCCGCATCGTTCTCGAGCTCAACTTTGATCTTCAACGGCTACCTTGCTAGCAAGTCGTCGAGCAGGGAAACGACGTATCCGCCACATTAGCCTACGATTCCCCTTCCCCCCAACAAGGTTTACACGGACCTTTTTTTGTCCCCACGAAATGATACGCTTTGCAGTCCCTGTAATTTCTTGAGCATCCCTTTTCGGCAGGCTTTTAAAAGCTGAAGGTAGGACCATCGTTTTTGGAGCCTAGTCCTCTTCTCCGTCCGACGGGCCGCGGCTTTTCCCTTTTGAATCTCCCCAAACGTACCCCTTTTAGCCTTTCTCCTATTTCTGGCAATGACCCGTCCCTCTTGTCACTCTCATCGTCGCTGAAGTGCGGGAGGTTTACGGGATTTGCCTTCGTTTTCTTTGCTGGGCAGGGATAGGGATTTTGGCCGCTGATTCCTCCCACTTTTTTCGACTGCTGTTCCTCTTGATTCGAGGCCTGTCGCGGCCCTCCCTGTTTCTTTCCAGCGGGTTAAAGTTTTTTTTTTTTTTGCTGCGTTGTATGGCGCGATTCGGTGTTCTTTTTCACTTTGACCGTCGTCCCCTACTGTTTGAGAGTATGTGGAGCTATCCATACTTAGTTTTCCTCCTCGAGATTTTTTCTCCTTTTTTCTTCATCCCGTTTCGGATTTAACTGCTTATTACCCGAAGTTTTTTCCGTGCGATCGACGTGTAAGGAGGTGGGTTTTAATACCCTCGTTGTTGTGTTGTATGAGGTTCCTCCCAGTCACTTTCCTGTCCAAGTGACTTCCCCCAGGCGGGTACTAGCCCCGTACCCCCCCGGAAATGATGTTCTTCGTTCTCCAAACTTTCGATTCTGTCTCACTGAGTCGGAATCCCGCCTCCCGACTGCCTACTCCATCATTTTATAACCCCCCCGAAATTCGTCATTACAATGCCTCACCACGGACATGCTGCGTTGTGCCCACGGCGGCTCACCCTTCCCTTCCCCCCCCCCGAGTGGATGCCCGTCCTTCATCAAAGCACCTGCCTGGGTGAACCTCTCAAGCCCACCAGAAATGTCCGGCACCCGCTGTCAACGGCCGTTCCCCAATTTCGCAGCCGGGTCAACGTTGCCCCCCCTGCATTTAGGAGAGTGACCTTAGCTTTTAATTGTTTTCCCTCAAGCCCTTCCGGAAGTGTGGGCCCCTTTTTTTTCAGTCCGCTAAAACTCCTTCTTTCTTTTTATAAATCGGACGTACGGGAGAACGTGAACGCTAGTGACGTCGCGAAGTTCGTGTTTCAACCGCCGGAAGTGGGGGACCCCATCTGTTCTTTCTCCGTTGGTTTTCTAGTTTCTTTCCCGGTTGTCGGTTGCGCCGTTTTTCACAGTTTTCCTTTATGCCCTGACTTCGTCTTCTGTCCTAGCTCTCTTTGAATCTAGATTTAGGAGTGATAGCGTTAGACCGAGCAGGGTGTTCTGCGTCTTTCGATCTTTTCCTTCGTGTCGGGCAGCTCTTTGATTTCGAAAACAATTTTTCCTTCTTCCGTTGACTTCATGACGTCGTAGGTGCATGTACATTGTAGATGCTGATTACAGTGATAAGCCTTTTCCCTTTTTCTAATCCTTTTTTCTCCGCTGAGGGAACAGTTCGCGGAACGTCTGAGACTCCCTTCTTTCACTACGCGATTCGGTGCGCCGGTGAGGCTACAGGAGTCCTTTTTTTGTGGCTGATGTACTTTTCCCCTTCTGCTCCCCTTCCCTGACGCTCCAGGACCTACGTCGCCGAGACAACGGCTTTTCCGTTCTCATTACACGTCCTGACAAGGAGGTTATTCCGCATCAAGAATCTCGTTCAACCCCGTCTGATAAGTGTTTTCTTTTTTCTTTTTTGTACCCCCTCCGACTTAAAGTCCAAGTGCCCCCCGTAAGTCACCCAGGCTGTCCCCCTGAATGCCCCCCCCATTTCCACTTGATTTGGCAAGCGGCTTAATTCTTCTTTTTTGTTTGGCTCTGATGGCGTGCTCCGTCTCCCTCTCGGCGCCCACTGATCCTACCCTTTTCTACCACCTTACGAACCCCTTTCTGCAGTGCGCTTTTTCCGTTTCTTGATTCGCGAAGTGAGCTGACCGCGGTCCCGCCTCGAACCGTTCGAGTTCCTTGGGTCGACGGGGGGACAGCGGGACCGTGCCCTGTTACTGTTGAGGCCCCCAGACTCTTCCGATGACCGTGCCGGGCATTACCCTTTCACCGGATTTGCCGCGCCATTTAACGGCGAGCCTCCGCCGCTGACTTTACAGCCCGCACTTTTGCGACTTGGCAGCGCCTCTGCCTTTCGCTTCCGAGAAGAAATCCCAATCACGTACGCTCCCCTTCTTGTCAAGGCCCCCCGCCTTTTTTTTTTTGTTTTCCCCCTTGGGCACCTTTTTCCCTACCATTCCGCCAAGGAGTAGACAGTGACAAACCTACTCGCTCCCCCCCAAGCGCCATTATCTCCCACTCCCTCCCCATCCTTTTTAGCCCCCCAACTTCCCAGGGGAACAGGTGGTGAACATTCTTGCGGAATATAACTTTTTTTCGTAATCGAAGTTCTTCGCCTACTGCGCTTTCCAGGAAGTCTTAAGCGGGGCGTTTCAGTGTTTGTCTCGTGCCCCAGTTTTTCGGGCCGCCCCCGAGAATCAGGTGCGTCCACGTGGAAAGGCCTTCCCCGCATCCCCTTTGCCTGGAACGTCACAGAGTCGAGTTGTACGCGGAGACTTCGTTCCCCTAACGTCGCGCCCCCCTGTCTTCGGCGATGTCAAAAATGTGTGCGACAAGTTTTCCCTTTACCTCTTTATATCGGCGAATGGTGGGCGCGTTCGGCGTTTGAATGGACTGTTGATTCGCCCAGTGTGGACTTCGGGCCGGATGTTGCTTTACTATCTTCTGTTTTTTTTCTCCGATTAAGAAACGGCTCACTTCCCCCGGCAAAGTTAGGCTTTACGCCACCCAGTCTTGAGGAGCTTGCTACGCGCCACGCGTTTCCCCCTCCCTTTCCTCTCGAAGGTGCTGGTGAACTCCGTCCGATCCGCGCCAGAGAAGACCCCCTTCTTTGCTCTGTGAACGGCGTACGTTCCCCTTTACTGTTGCTTTTCAACTCCTTTTGGATTAGCCCCGGTCCCGCCCCCCCTCGCACCTTGGATAGAGGCTGAGGCCCGCTGGTTGAGAGTCCCCCTTGGTTAATATCAACCTTCCTCCTTTTAGTACATCCCTGCCGTTCCCTCACGCGCAGGCGGACCTTTTGCCTGTACGTACTCCCCGACCCGGCTGTCGCAAATGCACTTTTTTTCCAGTGATTTTTTTACATAAGGGTATTCCCCTTTTTCTTTTGCGTTTGTAATAGGAGGTTTGCCCCCTTCCCTTCCCGTTCCGCCAATTTTACGTGGTCCCTGGTGTGTTAAAAAAAGCGGGCCTGTGAGTGTCTTTTGTCCCTTTTATCGTTTACTTTGTTTTCGGGTAAAGGAGCTGTTCTCGTCCCCCTTGTCAATTGCTGCTCCCTCCGACGTCGGCAGCCTTGCTTGTGATTCCAGGTTTATTTTTGGCCCCCAAAGAGTGGAAGGACTCCCCCGGGTTCCGCTTTGACCCCCCCCCGGTTTTCATGCACGCGGAAAATTCGATTCGCCCTCATTAGTACCCCTGTCGTCCGCCATCGGTGACCGGCTTAGGTTCCCGGAGGAACCCGGCACGCCCCCCCCTCTTTTCCCCCCTACCTTGTCCGCGGTAAGCTTCTCCCTTTAGCTCCCCCAAGTCCGTTCCCGCAGGACCCTTTTGCCCACCCCCTTTGTTCGTTTTTTCTTTGACTTTTCTCCTTTGTGAAGCAGCCACACCTGGTTTAGTTCTTTTCTTGTCCCTTGACCCGACCTTTGAAGGTCTCCCGTCCTTTCTTAGATGATACCGAGGGAAAACCCCCTTCACGGTGGTTACTTTCTGCTTTTTTGGTGCCCCCTTTGACACGTTAGGTGGTCACTCGCTCACATGTCATTCGTCGCATGACCCGCCCGGTTACCCTTGCCAAATGATGACGTTTGGAGCAACCGACCCTTTTGGTCCAGCAGAATTTTTTCCTTGTGGCTCCCCCGCTCCGGGGGCGTACGTTTTGGTGTACTTATGACGGGAAGCCTTGTTTAGGGTATTGGTTCATTTCGGGAATGTAGTGGGTTCGGTGGAACTTCCCGGGAGGCTCCTAGGTCCGTTTCAGCTAGCCACACGAAACCCGCGGCGCACGAGGTCGTCCCCAGAAAAGTTCACCTTACCCCAAGGCCGACACTTGACCGACGTCTGCTCTGTTCCCGTTTCGACACCGCGCCCCTTCCTTCCCTTTTTCTGCTCCGGCTCCCCCCTCGGACACCCCAACGGGGACGATGGTTTTTCTGTCCAGGTCACTGAACTTCATCCAAGTCCCTTGGCCCTCAAGGCGGACCCGTGCAGCTGTTTCTCTTTTTGGCGCTGTGGTTGACTTTACACTTTTTTGGCCTTTGGTTAAACGCTTCCCCTGCGAAGTCAATGCAGCCCTGTCGCAGCTTAACGATCGCGTGAACTCCCGTGGCTTGCGACTGTTTCCAAACTTTTGTCACCCCGTTGCGCACCGACACCTACCATTTTGGAGACCGCGTTTTTTCGAACTATTTGACGGTTTTACATTTCACCCGTAACGTGTTCCACCGGCGGACGTCGCCTTTTCCGATTTCCCTTTTAGCACCTGGGAGAGACCATAACTGGTTTTTTCCCGGCGGTTAGACCTCCTCCCAACCGTTCAGACCGCCCTTTGCATAGGTGACCTTTTCAGGCCCGACCCCGCTCCTTTCAGTTCCCGCTTTCCCTTTGGTGCCGCGTGGCAGGAGGACGCCAGAAATGAGATTTCCGGATCTTTGGTTGATTCCTCGCATTTTTGGTTCCCGTCCTCTCATTTTGATTCTTCGGTGGGTCAGGTAAGTCGGACTGTCGGCCATGGGTGAATCAGTGTCACCCGCCGTCAGGTTCCTTGATTTCTTTTTGCTGTTTCGCCGTAAGTTACGATGGACTTTTTTATATGGGTCTTTCTGCGTCCTCCTTTGTGTCTTGACTTATGAGAATCGTTCCCCTCGTAAGACCGGATCAGACGCGGTTTTTTTCAGAAATTTCTTTTTCCTTGACTTCCTTTAGTTCCTTATGACTTAATCCGACGTGGTTTGTTGCTTCCGCCGTGGTCCTTACAGGCATTTTTCTATATCTCTCCCTTTGTTTTTGATTCATGAGCGGCTTGCGGCACTTCCCACCTGATTGCGCACCCAAGTAACATAATCATTCCCTAGAACGGCAAGGACCCTTTAACCATTTTCCCCCCCCCCCTTCCATCTCCTTGCCCTCTTAACGGCTCTCGGCATTAGCCCCCCCCCTCGCTATCTCCCTCCACGGCCCTGATTTCACGTTAACCCCGTCCACTTCGCGTCGACTCTTCCCCTCCACCGGAATGACGGCGTTTCCCCCGGTTGTCACAATTTTAGCCCTGTCAGTCCGCAAGGAGCCTCCCGGCCCCTTCAGCTTTATTCCCCTTGTTCGCTAAGTTTTTTTGGCGCCCACTTGATGCTTCTTTCAGGAAGCACCTTCTGCCCTTTCTTTTCCGTCAACCCCGACGTTCCCCCCCAACTTCAGAACGGGGAAGTGACATAGGCTTTTGCCTTGCCCATCGCGCAAAAGGGCGCCTGTCCTTCTTCAGGGTCTTTCCCTCGCTTTGCCTCGTCGGTTTTTTTCCCTTTCCGTCCCCGGGCAGTCCCTTCCCCTCCGTATTGACTTTTTCGTCGACGTCCCTGAAGGTTGCCATGCAGGTGACGTCCCCCCTCTTGAGCGGAGGGTAGAGCCTCGTGATTTCCTGTCCATTGTGTTGTGTTGAGAGTTTTTGCGTGTTTGTTGACCGTGATCAGAGAGTTACTTGTTTTTTTCGCTGTTGCTCCCTGTTTATTGCGTAGTAGACTGCTAAGGCCCAAAGGCCCCTCCCGGTCAGCTAAATATTCGTCCCATGGTCGCCGAGGTCAGATCTCTTTGCGTCCAATCAATTTCTTTTTTTCTGTCTGTCATGACACTTTCGGTCTGGTTTGCCTGTACAGTTGGTCCCCCCTTAGTTCGCCTATTTACTCTCGGATTTAGCACCCCCAGAGTAACAGCGATCTCCGCCTGAACACTTGTTTGCGGATCCGACCTATGGCTTTGTTTCCCTCAGAGCGGGTAACGACGGCGGCCAAGACATACTGTTTGCTCTTTTTTATTTTCTCTGGTGCGGTAGCTGCAGCCCCTCTTGCTCATCTGCAATCCTCCACTCTTCCCCCGTCCGATTTGAAAAGGAACCGTTCACCCACCCCATACGTCCCCTCTGACTTCGTTTTGATCCCGACTAGTTCTAGCGTTTTGACCTCCTTGTCGGTCGTCACCGGAAAGCGTTTCACCATTCTTTTCCCTTCCAGGATTCAGAGTGCAACGGATGCCCCCGTCAACTTCCGGCGCGCCCCTCCCCCCCTGTTCACCCCCCCTCCGCAGTGGTTGCCCCGGTTTCCCCGCGGGGATCACTGGACGGTGTTGAGCCTTCCCCTCCCTCCCCCTTCGGATCTTTTCGTCGAACAACCCCGGCTCCCACCGTCTTGCTCCCCAGTTCCACCGGTTCCTGATATACGCGCTACCCCCTTTTCAGCGGTTTACAGTCTCTGCTGGATTTCCTCTTGCCTTTGGCTTGAAGCGCGGTTCGTCAGAGGTTTTCTTTTTCAATCGATTGCCTTGGACAGTCGGGACAGACATTGTCCACTTCTGGTCTGAAGTATATGAAAGTGCCCCCATTAAATTACCGTTCTTTCGTCCTTTTCCCGTCGGGCGTAGCGTACGACACGGCCCCAGCCCGCACTTGCTGCCGATTTTTTTTCTCCACGCTTTGAAAGTTGGCAAGTCCATGCGTCAACAGAATGAAAGCCAGGCGCCCTGTCACCCCGCCTTTTTTTTTTTTGTCGTCCCCCATGGACACTTTCACTTAGGTTCCCTCCCGTTTTTGCCAAAACCCCTGACTGACTCCTCGACGACCCTCTCCCCCCCTGAGCCCTCGAATGTAGCCAGGCCTCCCCCCCCCCTCACCGCCCACTGGTAACCCTTTTTCACCTACGGATTTAGAGCCTTGGGTTACGTTAAGTCATAAGCGGTCGAAGGAGTTCCCCCGCGGAGTTTTTTTCTTCAACGGAACCTTGATTTCCTTTTTCGGCCTGTCGTTCCCTTTTTCGGTCCCCGCATTATGACCTGCCTCGCTTTTCAGGCTAAGGTCCGCGATCAGTTGCCTTTTTTTAACACAACTGGTACTCCTTTTTTTCGCAAGTCGTTTTGGCATGTGATCTCCCGGGATGTGCACAGGGGCGCCAGGTCGCCATCCTTCCATCGGAGACTTTGGCGTCGTCTTTGCGCGACAGTTTGTAGACTCGGACTGTTCTTTCTTTTCCCCGGCGCTTTGATGACCTCGGGCCCTTCAATGGGGGGAGCATTTCCCGTCCCTCTTCTTTTCTTTTCATATAATTGTTTTTGAGAGAGATGATCCTTCTCCCCCCTCGTTCACCGCTTTTTCCACACTCCGAGTCTACCTTGCTCCTCCTGACTACCCTGTCGCCGCGATCCGGAGACGAATGGTCTCCCCCTTTTTTGTGGACCCCTTTTCGCAGAGATATGCGCGGCGCCTTGTCCATGAGCTCCCTTTCCTTTTTTCCTTCCCATCCCCTTTTTGGAACCAGTTCCCTTTCCGCAAGGTTCGGCCGACGAGGAACTCCTTATCGATTGACTGGTGAACCTCTTACCCTTCCGGCGGACCCATTAATAGATTTCTAACCTCTGATTCGCACTGGGATTTGACCCCGCCCTCTTGAGTCGTTCCCCTCCCATCCGTTGAGGACAACCTTTTTCCCCCTTTCTAGCTTTGAGTTCTCCTTTTAACGGACCGTGAGGGCCTCAGTGTCCCCCTCGTCCCCCGTATAGGTTGGTTTTTCCCCGACACCAGTCTTTCCCGTTTGCTGCTTCCATTTTTTTTTTCCCCCCCTCCCCACAGTGAGTTCTGGTTCCCCAGTTTACTTTTGCCATGGTCTTTCGCTGACGATGCATTTGATCGGTTCGGGCTTCCAGCAATGCTTTTGTTTCCTTGGTCTCAGTCCCGGCTCCCTCTGCTGAATGGTGGCGCTTTAGGTTCGCCACTGTAAGAGCTCATTGCCCCCCATGCACTGTAAACGTGTTCTTCCTCATCTTCAGGTTGGAGTTGCGGACCGGTGTCAACACACGAGGCCCCCGAGCATTTCTCTTTCGGCCCGCGTCCTAGGTACAGGTCCTTCCCCCCAGCCGCCTCAGCGTTCCCGCCTTCCCGTCTTAAACCGTTTTTTCCCACTTCGTCCGCTTTGTGGACTCGGCGGATTCTCCTTGTGTTTTAGTAGTTCACGGTGCTCCGAGTTAGTAGAGTCCCCCTCCCGCTGTCCCCGTACACACCCCCTGCTTCATGTGTCTATGTCAAAGAGGAAAATCATGTTTGGTTCTGCGGCTTTTTCTTGCCCCGTTTTGAATCCCTCTTTCACGCTCCACTCCTGTCCCCCCCTCGTGCTCATTGGTGACCTCAAAGACCCCTTTTCTCCTTTGGAATAAAAGGACAATGTTGCGACGCTAGCTTCTTTTTTTTGTCCCTCTCCTTTGTGTGTGAGATGTGTCCGTCCTAGACCAGTGTTCCGGCGTCCTCGGATGCGTCCCCCCCCCCCCCCCCCCCCCCCCCCCCCCCCCCCCCCACCCCCTTGCGTGCGCGGGACGTCGTCCAGAGCCGCCCTCCCACAACGAAAACAGAGGCGCTTGTGGCCCTCCACCGGCTTTCCGCCTTCGTTTACAAGGCTTCCACTCGTATAGATACTCTCTGCAGGAAAAGACTTCTCTTCCCGCGCTGATCGTTTTAAAAGGCTATCGTCGGCGACCCTAAACTGGTTACGACCCTACGAATAGGAACGTCAACGCCCCCCACCGTTTTCGCCCAGAGTCTCGTCTGCTCTACTGTGAAGTGATGGATCCCCTAAACGTTTGGCTGCTTCCCCCTCCCGGGTCGTCTCCATTGAGTCGAGAGTTCCCCCCCCTCCGCTGCCACATTCTAATCGGAAATCCGTGTGTCCGGCTCACCTTCCCGACTGCCCTCGGCGCTAACTCCTCAATCCTAGCATATTCAACCATTTCCACTTCTTCCTTCTTTTCAAACAGCGCTTCCCGTCCGGTCCGGAGAGATTCGCCCCCGATACACCTGGCGTTACGTAGGCGCGCCTTTTGTACGACTTTTCATTACTTTTGCGAATCGCAATGGCGACAAGACTACTTAACTCTCCTCCGTGCTTGGGGCCTTCGGTGACGGCTGTCGTTCAAGCTTGTTAGAGGTGAACTTTGGTTTTTTTTACCCCCCTTTTTTTCCGTGTCCTCTATCGTCTCTTAGTCAGGTCCTGTGCGGCGGAATTGACACTGGGGCTGCTTCCTGCCTGGGTTACTTGGTTTGTTTATCTCGTTGTTGTAGATCAATTTGTGTTGTCCTTTCGTGGAATTTTTTGTTCTTTGCGATTCCCCCTTTCATTTCCACTCGGCTCCTACTCCGGTTTTTTTAGTGGCTTCGTACATTTCTGTCCTCTTTCAGGACTTTATTACCCTCGTGTTTCCGGGCAGTCGCCGTTTTTAGGCCAGCGGCT
>Ga0179593_1265746_pt1 | contig 11172 bp, 13 predicted proteins | sample CZODoug2_1_08_16_FD_185931 | JGI IMG/M metagenome (GOLD analysis project Ga0179593, IMG submission 185931) | Vadose zone soil fungal communities from Angelo Coast Range Reserve, California, USA - CZODoug2_1_08_16fungal (PacBio error correction) | ecosystem: Environmental > Terrestrial > Soil >... | reverse complement strand
TTAAAGTTCTCTCTCCACTTTCTTGAACATTATTAATCTTATTGTAGGTTGCAGTAAAAAAGCCCCCCTCTTCTCAAGGGTCTCGATTTTGAAGACTCTCTAGGACCCATTCCTGCTTTCCCTTTTCCCCACACTGTAAGTACAGCCGCCCGCCCTTTTTTTAAGATCTCTTTGTTCAGCATCTTCTTGCCTATAATTTTCCCAGTGTCCTTCCATACCCTCTTTTTGTTTTGCGTCCCCATTCTTTCTTACAAAATTGCTCTTTTTGATGTGATCCTTTTTATCCAAAGTCTTGCCCTTGCTGTCTCTTTCTTTTCATGATAAGCCCATTTAATGTCCGCATCGGAAGTTCTCTTCTTGGTACAAGACATTTTTTTTCCCCCTTCATTCACCCTGACCCTTGCGTGTAGACCGAAGATTACCTCGTCTCCATCCTTCTCCCCGTAATTTTGTCACATTGCGGTATGTTCTTTTCCTGTCTTCTCTGTTTTGAAGTTCCTGCAAATTCTAATCGTTACATTTCTAGATCCTTTTTTTCTCTAGGCTTTTTTTCAGTTCCCCTTTTTATCCCATTCCTCCCCCCCCCTCAATCTCAAATGTCGGGGACCACCCCCCCCTCCTGACCGGTGCCCCAAGGTTTTTTCTCTCCGTATATGCTGTTTTCTTTTGGCCGCCGACTTTTATGAACCCATAGATACCCCCCCTCCCCCCCGCCTTTAGTCCACTATTATGATTTTTTCCTGATCCTCTCGTCAGATTTGTTTTACATTAAGATACAGTACCGGGAAGCAAATATGTTTTTTCCCCTTTCCTCTCCCCGCGTATCTACCGCTCCCGACCCAGTGCAATCGCAGAGATAGCGGACCCCTGCTGTAGTAAATTTCAGGTTCCGGACACTTTGCTTTTTCCGTCTCAGGTGACCAGAGCTATTTTGGATGATGACATTACCTTTTTTTTTAACGAGCCTTTTAGAAACTGATGACCTATTTCTTTTCCCACTTTCCAATTTTTGAATGCTGCGATCCCCCGATTAAACCTCCTCCTCAATCTTTCTTCATCATGTGTTTCTCTTTTTTTCCCCCGCCGTCAAAAGGGAACGTGAACTGCTTACAAGCCGTTCCCTCCCCTTCTCAAGTTCGCCCTATCCGTTATTCTTTTCTTCTTTTTTTCTGCCCAAAACTCCATGTCTCCCGCGCTGGAGTTCTTTTCCTTCTTAAGCTTCGTGACGTGGATTTCAACGTGTTCTTTTTTTCTCAGCGACAACACCATTTTGGCCTTTTCTTTTCCATTAACCCCAGCTTCTTCAATCGCTTGCAGTTACGTCCGTCCTCCTTCTTCCTCCAATCTTAGGCCACATTGACAAAGGGAAGTTGTACCTTTTTTCTTCTGGTTCTTGCATATTCCCCTCCGTGTCCTTACTGCAACACGTATCATGATCCCAGCTTTTGTACCTTTAATCAACGCCTACATTCGGGCTTGAATCTCCCTTGGCCTTTTCCTTTATTTGAGATAGAAGTTTTCTTGCTCTTCCTCCGACACAATTTCTGTTTTTTAAAGGGTTTTCAATTTTGTTCTTGATAGAAAAGTATCTCTCTTCCCGGTTGTTGTGTGAGAGAGTTAAGGTCAAAGAATTGGTTTCCCCGTTTTTACCACACACATGGCTTTTGTTGCGTGCAGAGTTCTTCCCCTTTTTCTTCCCATGAACATTGGCACTCCGTGCCCGGTTCCCTCTTCTCCATGTAGGCGTCTCGGGACTCAATCTGCTTGGAGGTCAATCTGACTGTGGGGTACTTTTTTTCCCCCTCCCAACGGCTGGTCAGTTCTGCCAGAACCCCCCCGGAAAACGCTTCCCCCCCCTTCCTTTTCTTCCCGTGTTGTCTTCCCTTTTCACCCGTATTCTTAAGTACATGCCACTCGATGGAATCCGCTGGGTTACCCCCTGCCTTGACCAAATTGATGGTTCGTTTTAGACCCTTTCTGACCTGCATACACGTTGGAAATTCCACGGCCCTTTTCCCTCCTTCCGAATTCCGCGGCTTAGCAACCGGACGTTCGTAGGAGACACGAAACTCTTTTCACACGACGAGATATTTTTTATACCTGTCATTCAAGTTAACGGCGTTTTTTGTGTTTTTTCTTTTTTTTTTTTTTTTTTTTTTTTTTTTTTTTTTTTTTTTTATACCAACTTTCCCTTTCCCAGTTTCCGTGCGGTTCACGTCACGAGCTACAGCTTGTGATTAGACAGATTGAATGCTTTTTCTTTTCACGCAATCCAAAAGCAGGTAAGTCTCACCCTGTTTTTGACATTTGGTCTCAGTCTTCCGTTCTAGTTCTCCTTCCCCCCCCCCCCCGTGATTTTTTTTCCATCCTACTGTCAGGGGTGGCCGGAGTAACAGTTAAATATGCTCTATGTGAAAGTTTGCTGATGGTGACTTCTTTTCTTTTCCCGAGCCCTTCTTATAACGGTAAGAAGATTTGACTCCCCGGGTTTTTCAGTCCCCCCATAGCTCTTTCTCTCCCCTACCTCCTTTTTCCTCTTTCGTTTTTCTATCGCGTTCTACATTCGGTCTCCACTCGTCCCTTTTCTCATCTCTGCTTTGCTCTCAAAATGTCAGCAAGAATGCTTTTTCGAGTGATTCTTTGTTTCGGCTGTAGACCTGTTTCCCCCCTGTTTACACCCTCACAACACTTTCTCTGCCCCTTCCTCCCGTCATTTTACGATTCGAATTTGGGCTATCCTCTTACTCCTCTTTTCCCCGGCCCACTAATCGCCAAATGTGATAACCAGTCCTGCCACTCTTCGTTGGAGAGCTTAGTTCCTTCCCGGTTGCAATCCCCCGTCCCTTTTCCGGTGCTTGTGTGAAGCCCCCACCTTTCGGGTTGCCACCCTAGGATGTACTTGCAGTTCGTTTTCTTCCATTGGCTTTCCTGGCCTCTACCATTCCAGCCAGTACTCTTTCCCTATTGTTGCCCCCCCCATCCTTCCCAGCGGACCCTGTTGTAATCCCCTCCGTATCTCCCCTTTTCTGCGCTGGTTTTTTTTTCCCCTTCGTCAGAGGCCGAAGCTGCTGATTGATGACTCTTTCCCAACAGGTTCTTGCGGCTGCCCGTTTGTTGATGACTGCGCGGCCAGTGCTCGATTTTCTTCACAATCTTGCTTCCCTTGATGTCTCGGTTCTTTTTCCTTACCCCGACCACACGCAAGACGTACTTGCTTTACTGCAATGGGTGCGGTCCGGGATATTTTGCCATCTCTTCTCTTTTCCCTCTTTGTTTTTTTTGAGCTCTCTTCTTCCAGGATCCCTATACCGGAACCCCCCCTGTCGTGACCCTTTCAGTTTATTTATTTTGCACTTCAACCCTCCCGAGCCTGCAGGAGCGAGATTGACTCTCTTTTTTAGTGACACCCTTCTCGGCAATCAAAAACACGGTTAAGGTCTCGCAAGGAAACATGGGCGGTAGATTACCCTTTTTTTCCCGCTCTTATCAATCCTTTTCCGTTCCCCTACCAACCGTCTCGAGGTCACATCGCTTGCGGCTAAGGCGTTATCCACCCCCCTTCTACGCCTGGATTATTCCTTGTTTCCCGTCTTTTCTATTCAGTGATGTACGGTTATGATTCCCATTCTCACAATGTTTCCTTTTTAAGAACGTCCTTTCGCCCCTTTATTTACCGACATTTGTGATGAACCTCTCCACTGACACAGTGGTGTAGGGTACCCTAATGATACTTCTATCCCAATCTAGCTTTTTTTTCCCCATTCCTGTCAAAAACTTCTCTTCTTTTTTCTCCACCTTAAGCGGATAGTTCAGATTTCATCAGAAACATGCGCATCGAAAATTACCCTGTAGATCCTTTTGTACTATAGGGCTTTTCCCCCCGTTTCTCCCCCCAAATTTAACGTACATCTCATCACATGATTCCCCTTCTTTTCTACCCCTCAACGTATTGCCTGCAAGGTTGCGATTCACGCTTTATCTGTCCAGATGAACGTTTTTCGTTTTTTTTTTTTGCAACTTTCCGACAAAACTACAACCCTCCAGGTTTTTTTTTTTCCACAGCTAATTTTTTGGTCATGCCTTGATTCCTTTCCCGGGGACCGCAAAATCTTTCCTACCATTATGTACAAGTCGAAATCCCTTCGTTGTCAGCCCCCCCCCCCAATTGCAGATTCGAGTCACATCAGCACTGTCTATTTTTTGCTTACACGGCGCGGGCTCCCATTTCCCCCCCCCCAGACTTTTGAGTCTTATTCCGGAAGTCTCCCCTTTCTTCCGGAATAGTGAGCCCTTTCCATGTTTACAAATGTTTTTATTCTTTCCTCGCCTTTTTTTTATCGTTCTTTCAATTTTCTCCTTTTCACCCTCTTTATCTCCGTGGCTTCCATCGCCTGGAACGTGCCTTTTTTCCCTTTTTTTCCTGCATCTCAATTTTTTTCATCCCCCGTCTTTTCGTCGTACGGCTTTCTTTCGCCTCCCATTGTTTTCTCGATGGGATCATTTTGTAATTCTTTGCCTTTTTGCCGGTCTTCAAACGTGTCTTAGTCATCTAGCCTGTTCTGCTTTTTCTTTTCCTTCTACCCCCCCTTTCTTCATCCTCCCCTGTCTTCAAACGCGTGCAGATTCCTCCTTTGAAGAAAATCTTATTAGCCACGTTTGGACCTGTGGTGAAATGTTTTAAGTATTGTTTCTGCATTACTGCACTCCCTGGCGGCCCAAAGTCCCCAACCCTTCTCAGACTACCCAGCGATTGATGTTTTGTCAAATGACGACTCCATCTTTAGTTTTGAATCTCCCGTGGACCGGTGACCCCTTCATCGTACAGAATGTTCTATGACGCTCTCCACGGCTTTCAACCCATGTGTGTGTACCGGGTTTTCCCCCATTCTGTGATTTTCAGACCTCCTTGCCTTCCCCTATAAGGTTGTTTTTAGCGTTTTACGTTTCTATCCCCCCTTCACATAATGTGTCCCCCTGACCACAAGGACTTTTTTCGCTGGCGCTTTTTTCTGACTTTAGAGACTTAATCTGTAAAGCAGTTTTTTTTTCGAGTTCTTGACTTTTTTTCACTTTTCCCCCTCTTGGCTTTTTCCCATGAGTGGGGGAGACATTTACATCCGCACCGGTTAGTTACTTCCCTCCCCCCCGTCACAAGGTAACCCCGCCGTTATCCAAGTGTGGGCCGACCGATTTTCCTTTTTTTTAAGTAAAGGAAAGCCCTCTGTTTCCGTTTTCCTTGGGTTAACTTACGTGAAAATTGCCTGTTTTGGCCCCCCCCCGGTATATGATCTTCTTTCACTTTCCGGCCCTTCTCTCCTGCAGACTTCCTCATTAGAAAAGGGAGGGTCAACCCGTGGTTCCCCTCCAACTCCTTTATGATTAAGCGTTCTTTAGCACTTATCTTCGTTCCCGTTCTCTCCCAAAGTTAAAGCCCCTTTTCCCCTTCCCTTCCAGATCCTCTTTGTCTGATTTCCCTTTGAAGGAGCGTTCATCCGTTAAGAGTCCAACCCTAGCATGTTGAACTTTTAACAAGTCCCCGGTCAAGTTCTTCCAGTAAAGTTATGTATTCTACCTCCCTCCACCTTTACATTTCGACGGTCTCCTGTCCCTTGTCCTGTCCTTTAAATTACCTACTCTTTCTTTACGCTGCGTATTGTTGAAAACTCTTTCTTTTTTTACCCTGTATCGTAGTCCTAAGTGTATTTGACCCCTTCTGATCTTCATCCCAATTCGTCTTTTTCTTAAATATAGTCCTAGTCCGTTCCGGTTTATCTAGGTTCATCTCTTTTTGTCAGAGTCATCTCAGCATTTTCTAGTCTAGACCCTTGCTCCTTTTTCTTTCCGATGTATCTGATTAGTCTGTTCCTTTTTTTCTACCCCTTTGGAGGAACCCTTCCCAAACATTTCTCCACCTCTCTCCCCCCCCTTTCCTCCCTCTTAGGCCTTCTCTTAATCTTACTTTCCATGAACCCTTCCCGACCTTTTCTTGCTAAGTTTGCATCTTTCCTGTGATTGTCTACTTTCGCCCGAAAAGAAAGGTTTTTGTTTTCCCATTTCCTTGGAACACTTCTTCCCTCTTCCCTATTTCATTTCCCCCCTTGTCTGTTCATCCATACCATTCCCAGACATCATAGTTCAGCTTCGCCACCGGACCACCCCAAACTTCTACACGGTTTCCTTCCCGCAATTTCTCCTCCCTCTGCTCTTTTGTTTAAACGGGAAACCTCTCTCTCGTTGAACAAGGTCTGAGATTTCCTACCATGTACCTTGAGGCTTTAACCTTTAGACTAGAGGACTGGTTTCCCTCATGATTCCATCCTGCTCACTTGACAGGAATCCTTTTCCCCCCTTTTTTACTGCCCCCCCTACAGACCTCCCCCTCCTCCGGGCGGTCAATGAAAGTGTTCTTCTTAGCTTAAGCACTCTCTCCTAATCGTTTTGTTTTTGATCTTCTCCAGATAAACGAACCTCCTTTTTGGACCCGCCCTTTATAGGTTCTTAGTTTCCGTCCCCACCTTCGTCTGTCAATGTCAGATATATTTAAGACATTTGCACCCATGAGTCCTTCCCCCCCCCCGGTTCTATCACGCAAAGTTGACCACTGTCTACTTTTTTTCCTCCTTCGTTCAGTTTCTCAGTTTCTGCCACCCCACCAGCGCAGCTCTGGCTTTACCTCGGATACACACCGGTATAAGGATTGGTGAATTTCGTTTTTTGTCCCCGTTGAACTATGACGTGTCTTGAATATGTTAGGCACAGATCCATACACCTTTTTTCCCTGTCCGCATGGTTCAATTTAATCTGCCCCCCGCACCTTTTTTTTGACACTCATCCCGACCCTTTTTGTTTTCCCGCACGAGCTTCCAAGCGTCCTCTCTATCCCCTTTCATACCCATTGTCTGAGTAGTGTTCATCAAGTCAAGAGGATGTAATCGAGTCCTTCCCGTCGCCCACTTGACCTATCCTGGTGTTGACCGGTTTGATTTTTTTCCCGTTCCCCCCCCTTTCCCCTTCTTATACTCCGCCGCCCCGCTCACATCGGTACCCAAGCCTTGGAATTTTGAGAACGCGATATTTGCTGATGTCCCCTCGAATTCTGACCCAGACCCCCCCCTCTTGTTTTCCCTATCTGATTGTTTCGAGAAATTTCCTTTTTGGTACTTAAGATAGTTTTTGCAAGCAAATCTGTCGAACCTCTGATCCCCTCTTATTCTCCCCCTGGCAATCCGTCCCCTGCAGTGAGCATTGCCTCTTTTAGATGCAATTTCTTGGGGATTTCCTACTGTCGAAAATGTTCCCTCTCATTATTTTGCGTTTTGAAGGAAGACCCCTAGGCACTTAACTCAACTCTCCCCTTTTCCCGATTCCAATTTTTTGTGTATTTTTGATTTTGATTTCACCCGTGCGCATTAAATCTTCACTTGTCTTTGGCTTTTTCCAGCCTGACGTTACCTTCACTCTTGGCGTAAACGCCGTTGACCTTTCAAGTCTCACTCTACTTTATCTGGATTCTCTTCTTTTCCTATATTGCAAGTTTCTTCTTTTCCGCCCTCTCTGTGTCTTTCCCCCAAGTAGTCGAATCTATAGCCGGGTTTTTTGGAGTTCATGATGCCATTTGCACTTTCCAAACAAGCGTCTCCACTTCGTTCTTCCCTTCCAGTGAAGTTTTTCTCCCAAATTTCCCTCTCCTTCGGCCCCACTTGAAGTCTTTCTTGTCACATTTCCGCTTCTCTACATTGACCTCCCTTTTCTTACCACATCACCCACCCGTTATCTCTCACCAGCGACTTGAGTGGCCCTGATCACCCCCCTCCTACATTGTAATATTGAATCCTTCTTCTTTGGCACCAATTTCATCTCTTTTCTGTCTCGCCTCTATTAACGCTACACCCACCGGTGTAGTTTTAAAGGGGTTAACCACCTTTTCTTTCCTCAACGCTATATATTTCCTCCTCCTTTTTTTGTGTTGTTAGTTCTCTTTTCTTCATCAAAGTCACCGTTGGTTCACCCCCTTCCCACCTTTTTCTGAAGCTCGTTCATCTCCATGTTTCTGAACTTGGCCGCCGTGCCACGTTTTCTATTCGTTAAGAAATGTGAGGAGGTCGTTTCCGGTCCCTCCCTCTTGCGTTTTCCTATGATCTTTTTGGGACTCGTGAATCCAACGTTGTCTTACTTCCCTTTTTAACCCTAACTTTTTTTGAAAATGGCCATTCCTTCCCCGTCTTTTCGAACGACCCCAGCGTAATTAACTGCCCCTCCTTGGAGACGTGGTTTTAAACGACTTTTCCCCCACCCTCCCGGGTTTCTCCTTAAATTGATTAGACGACACCGTTTCCTCCACAGGTCTTCTGGCGGCGCCGTTTCCCTGTTCGGTCCAAACCATTTTTTTTTCTTTTTTTCCCGTAGGGCTTCGACAAGCCGTATACCTCTTAAACGTAGAGTTGAGCCCTTTATGTCTCCCCTGTTTCTCCTTTTCCCACCTTTTTTCCTTCCCCCAAACGCTCCCTTTGGCCCTTCTTACGCTCCAGCTTTCTGAGACCAATCTTTTTGCGGCGTTGTTTTTTGGTTCTGCTCCCACTCCCCTCCCCTCCTGTTTGCATGTGACAGTCGTTCACCATTCCTTGTCTCCCTGTTTTTTATTACGTCAAGTTTCCTTCGCCTCCACATAGCTTCTGACCACGTTTGCAGGGGCTGTCCGTCGTTCCCCCCCTTCTCCCTCATTCTGTGCTCTGCCCTCTGCGGTGCTACACACGATTAGTTTCGCTTTACTGCCTTCTTGATCGACCTTTACGACCCTATTTGCTTCCCCTTTCCTTATCTCTCCGTAACCCCCCAACACTTCGTTTGTTCCCATATCATGACTATTTTGAAGCCTGGATTGTTCTTTATTATACTTCCTCAATTTGTCTTTCATCGCAGAATTTCTCTCGTTCTCCCCCTTCTGCAGATTTTTCGTTTTCTCCGCGTGATTTGGCTTGTTGGACAGTTTTCCTGGGTTATTAACAATGGGGTTCCACCCCACAAGACTATACGTGACACCTCTCGACAGTAAGGACTTAGCATTTTTCTCCTTCCTTTACAGTTTGAACTGACCTCCTCTAATGTTCAAATTATCTAGATTTTTACTCTTCGCTGGGATTGCTTTCTTCGTCCATTTTCTTTTTTCCCCCCTGTACTCCACTTCGTGGACCTGTTAGTAGTGTCTTCCCTGAGCCGTTCTTTATCATGGCCTCCATCACCAGTCCCCTGCCCTTCTCTTCTCTTTTATCCACCACGAAAAATCACATCCGGCCCCTGTATCCCAGAATTAGACGCCCCTCTGCTCTTTTTTTATGGCCAGGACCACTTTTAAATTCATATGCAGACTCTTTCCCCCGGTTTAGACTTTTCCTTCCCAGGTTCAGTTAGGCTGACCTTACTTTTTTGTTGATTTACGTTTGACTGTGTGTTTTTTCTCCCCTGTGACTCCTTGACTCTGGTGTTACGGTTTTATCCCCCCTACTACACTCCATATAATTCTGTCAAGAAATTCTTACTCGGGATAAACTTTAAGATCCTCTCCTTCCTCTTGTGGCTTCGGCGCTATGTCCTTATCCGATACAACTTTTTACCCGACCTCAGTATCGTGGTAGTAGGTTGCAGTACCCACTTACTCGTTTCAAGGATTGCTCTTTTGATGATAATCTCTCACCCATTCCCGCGATCCCCACCAACCGGTTAAGTTTTCCGTTCCCTGCACCCGGGTCGGAGACTACTTTCATTTGTTTCAGCAGCTATGCCCTCCTTCCCAGTTTCCTTCCCTAACCAAAAGATCAGATGAGGGTACGTTGCGTTTGATTACACACAGTTTTGATGTTCTGTGGGGCGACATTTCAACATTATCTTCATGGTATGGGGCCTTCCCCTTCCCTGTTGGGCCTGTCCGTCCCCCGTCAGTATCCTCTCCTTTCTTGTGAGCCACAGCAGTCTGAACATTGGTTTCCTTCACGTTTTTTTTCCCCAAGCGAAGATGCTCTAGACCAAGTCGGGGTCCCTTTCCTCTTTTGGTCTTTCCAACTGTACCAACCACAATTTCTCCTCTCTTCAGGCCGCAAGCTCTTTTAAAATTCCGGTCTCTCCGTTCTTATAGCTGTTCGTTCCCCCCCCGTTTCTCCCCAAAGGACCGTCTACAGACTCCCCCTCTCCCATCTCCATACCAACAATGCTTGGTCCCGGTGGCTCTGCCCAGTCGCATTCTCGCGACTGTCCGCCCGTTTTTGAACCCCGATCCACACTAAAAAAGTCAGGTCTTCATATTTTATCTGGTTCTCGCACAGAGAGAATTTTGTTTGTTGTTTAACGAATCTCTGCTGTCTGTATCCCTTCTATCACCTCTCTTTCTTCCAGCTCCATCCTTTTTTTTTCTCAATACTCAGTCTTTATCGTTCCCCTCCCTCCGTAGGTCAGATTTGAAACTGGTCGCGGACACTCCCCGCTCCGTTCGAAATGTTCCCCGAGATCGATTTTGCTATTGATGCGGATTCCCGTCTTCCCTATGTCCCTGCAGACGAGAACCTCTTTCCTTGTGACCGACTTTTCACAACCTGCTCGGCGTTGAGCTTGTGACGCCCCCTTTTTTCCCTCTGTCATTCAATCTTTCTCATCCCCGTTTTTTGTTCGTTGCAGTTTCCCCCCAGCCTGAATTTTCTTTGCGGTACCTTTGTGGTCAACTGAAATCCGCAATTTTCTCCCTATCTCGTCTTACGGCTTTCGTTCGAATTAATCATGTTTTGCCCGTCTCCCTGGGAGCATCTGTTTGCGCCGCTTCGCTTGCTGTGATCTTAGCGTCTATTTTTTTTATTGTTTTGTGCGACACCCAAGTCCCCTACTTCTTTTTCACAACGTTTCAATCGCGTCAGTTTACTCCCGCCTCCGTGAAGCCCGAAAATAGGGTTGCACCTTAAGCACGGGATTGGTACTCCGTAGGGTCCCTTACGGCCCTTTCCGTTGTTTATCAACAGTACCTTGATTAACCTCAAGCGTCTGGAGTGGGACCCTGACTCACGCTCATTTCGGAGCTGAATCTCCGTGCACGGCGGCAATTTCCTTTTCTCATGCATTTTGCGATGCCGCTCTTAACGCGAACAATTACCTGGTTAAAAACTCGGTGCTTTGTTCCTCCTCCTTTTATTA
>Ga0179593_1459639_pt1 | contig 11173 bp, 10 predicted proteins | sample CZODoug2_1_08_16_FD_185931 | JGI IMG/M metagenome (GOLD analysis project Ga0179593, IMG submission 185931) | Vadose zone soil fungal communities from Angelo Coast Range Reserve, California, USA - CZODoug2_1_08_16fungal (PacBio error correction) | ecosystem: Environmental > Terrestrial > Soil >... | reverse complement strand
CAGCCTTCTTCCTGTCCATCTCTTTTGAGATGGGAGGCGCCTTTTCTCAGCTGGCCTCCAGAGGCGTTTCCCCCCCCTGTAGAGGGGTTCTCACGTAATGTTGTTGCGGCCATTGCTTTTTTTTTATCCCCCGCCTCCCGGCAGGCCCTTCCACCAGGTTTTGGTTTCCCTTTCTCTTCGACCCCTTTTAGATAACTTCCTTGAAAATCTCCATTGTCGGATATTTCACCACTCTCCCCTTTCGCGGTTCCTCCCGAATCGGGTTGCCATTGGCAGCGGCAAAAGATTTTCGGTGTTAATCGCATCTCCTTCGACACTTCAGGCGACCCCACTCCATCTAAAGCCCTATGATGTGTTTTGACGCTGCTAAGACTCAGATGAATCCATTTCTCTTTTTCCCCCTGGTTATCCGGCTCATCTGTATGTGGTTATCGAGTTGCCGAGTTCAACTAGACCTAAACCGGCAGGGACTCGATTGTCCTCCCGTGACTTTCTTACGCCGCTGAGTCCCTTTTGGTTGTCTCCTTTTATTTTTTTACAGGCACTCCCCCAAGCGCTCCCAGTTCTAGCAGCGTATTGGGTGGTAATGGTATTTTCGGTTAATTCGCCCCCTTTCCGAGACGCTGCTCTTGCCCTTTCTGCTGTGGTTTGGTTCCAGGTGACTCCTTTTTTTTTGACCGACTTTTTCTTCTTCGTTGGCTTTTTCGTGAGGTTGTGGCTGACTGGAAACTAAGGACTATTTGTCCCCTCCGTTTTTCCTTTTTCTTTCGTAGGTCTCGAGTAGTTCTCTTTTGTCTCCCTTTCCACTGTTACGCTGACCCAGTTGGCCGACCTCCATTACATTTTCTGTCCGGTCCTCGAAGTATTTTTCCCTCTTTCCTCGTTTTTTTGTTAGAGTTTTCTACCTTCTCCGTCCCCTTGCGACCATTGGTAATGTTCGTCCCCGGTTTTTTCCTCGTTCCCTTCCCACGTTTCTTCCTTCATCGCGACCCGGAAATCTCGCTCTTCTTGTACGTGTATCTCATGGTCGTCCACCTCATTGCTCCGCTGCCAGCGCCCCACCTTTTCCCCCTTTGACAACCTCCAGCAGAGTGCCTCGGGACTTTCCGATCCAGTTTTTCGTCCCCCTTCTGCTTCTGCCTGCCTTTAACAAGACGACTCCTTGATCCGTAGAGTCGGGGGATGACCAGTACCCCATCACGCCTTCACCAACTTTAGTGGTCGTTTTTTTTTCCCGCTATCCCCGATCGTTCTTCCTTTTTCCTCTCTTGACCTTTCTTCTCTGCTCTTCCCCCCGGAGGAGACGGCCTTCCCTCAGATAACGGGAGTCAATTTTTTCTCCTTCCGGACAGCGGCTAAAAACTCTCGTGCTTGGCGGTGTTCTCCTTCTGTTTTGTCCTGGGGCGAGTTAGGAACCTCTCCCAGGCTTTTCTCGTTGTCCCCGCTTTATCTTTAGTGTCAACAGAGACTTCGCCTTTTTTTATCCTGACCTTCTTATTGCCCGGACGTGACCGGCCAGGTTTCGGTCCCTCTCTACGGCATGGCCAACGGACCCTGTTTGAGCCGTCCTTTGGAGTGCTGTGATAAACCCCCTGGGCAAGTGCGGGACACAGACGTCTCGGGGGCGCTTCATATCCCTGTGTGATCACGCATCTGGAGGCCGATTGCCCGAAACTCTCCTCCCTCTCTGACTCTTTACGCTGGCTTTGATATCCCTGCCGAAAAAAAATGCAGGTGTTTTTATCTTCCTACTCGATCAATGCGTGAGCTTCGATTCGGGTCTTTCCCTCACAGCAGTACTGGCCCTGGATACCAGTTGGCTTCGAGGTTTCCAGGGAGGGCGGACCCTCGCCGCAGTGTCTTCGCGCATCGACTTACTTGCTCTTTTTTTTTTAGTCTGAGCCAATTTTCTCTCGTTTCTTCCTGTCTACGACCGACGTATCGGAGACGCTTTTCTTGCCGCCCCCTGCTCCTACCAAATCTGAAAGTTCCTCAGCGTCCGTGGCTCTTTTTCTTGTTTTACGCATCACATCGAACGGGTCCCTCTCTTTTTTCTCCTTCAGTCCGACCCCGTCCCCTGTTTTACTTTTTAGGCACGAGTTGATCAACGGAAAGGTTCGTACGGTGATTGCAGGGTTTCTTGGTAGCGTTTGGAGCGGCAGTTCCGGTTGCCTTAGCTTCCGCCGGTTTTCCACTCGGTGGAGCGTTTCAATTTTTTTTTTTCCTCCCCGTGACCAGACGTACTCCTGTTTTTTTTACCATCCTTTCTTGTTTTTCAGTCCCCGTAGGTGCCGTCGCAAGGCTGGATCAGCAGTTCGCGTTTTTGCCTGATCTTCGAGATTAAGCGACCCTGACATTTTTCTTCCCCCCTTCCCTTCGTAGTCCGGCGTTTTGAGCCTCTTTCACGCCACTACAGGAGCTGAGGGTTGAAGGCCCCGATATGGTGCGGCTTTTCTCATTTTCCTCTTTTTTTTTTCCCGCGGAAGCCCTCGGCTGTCGCGAAGTTTTGCCGTCCCCCCTTCCCTTTTGCCCCCCGCCGGCATCTTTCCGCTCGCCGCGACCCGTCGAATTTTCGTAATGCCTCCATAGTCTGGTCCCGCCTCAAACCAAGTGGGGCTCAAGCCAACCCAACCGTAGGGATTCTGGGGCTTGCCTCTCCTGTTGCCTCGCGCCATCTTTGCAATACACGCTCGTTAGCGAAAACCTCCCGTTACTATCCTCTCCACGTGATTATGAGTTGGACATGCGTCGATGCCGAACACCCGGACGCCAGTGGAGGGTCTCGCGTCGTGAGGCGTATCGCCCACCAGTTGTCCGCGACTGCTTTTGCTGGTTTCCGGAAGCCGATCCAGCAGTTTCATTTTGTCCGCTTGGAACCGCTATTCCACAGATGCGGTTAACTTCGTTTCGTTCTTTATTTTTTGGTCACCTTTTCCGCGCTGCCCCGGACCAGGAGTTCCGTGCAGGTCTATAATTCCTTCGTTCTCAACATTCCTCCTTGCAGAAGACCGAACCGCCAGTAAAACTTGGTTCTAAATTCCGCCGGCCGGATGGACGTCACTCCACCTGGTTTCGCGATTTTTCCTTTTGCTCTACGGCGACCTGCATGGAGAGGCCATTTGCGGTCGCAACGACGGGTTTGCTCCATTGTGATTAGGATCAAGAGTCAGGTACAGATGTTAGAGTAGGTGTTCGTTTCAATTCTGGTTCGTATAATCATTGATTTCCTCCGAGGTGAGGGTCTTCTTTATCGACGCATCGGCCATGGAACGATCCCATCCTGTCCGGCGTCATTGCCTGCCCTCTTTCATTAGTCCTCCCCGCTGCCCTCTGATCCTTCTTGAGCAGCTCTCTTTTCTACCCCTTAAAGTCGGTTCAAGTGAAATATCCCCCGCGTTGGGTGTCCTCGCACCTCTCCTCTGTCCAGGCCTTGCGGTTGACACGATAATTCCCCCGCACCGGAATCAATTACCCCTTGCGCCCATCATGGCGAATTGCCGGGTTTGTTTTGGGTTTTTTTTTCCCTCCATGCATAGGCTTTTTTCTCTTTTTTTTCCCTCTTTTTTTCCTCCTCCTGTCCCACGTGTTGTTTTTTTTTATTTTGACGGTCTTCAGTAACCGAAAGCTGACTGGTTTCCTGAACGTTTCCCTTCTTTTGTGCGTTAGTTTCAGTGTTAGTCCGGCGGCACTGAGAGCTTCCCTTTTTCTCCATCTTCAGCGGTGCCGATGATGAAAAACTTTTGGGGACTATTTTTTGACCCCAATTCGATGAACTGTCTTCCCAGTGCGGATCCGGCAGCTATATTCTCTCTTTTTGTTTTTTCTTACCCGCACTCACTCACTGAGGCTTCCTCGAAGTACGGTCGGTATTTTCCGAGCGTCTGTGCTCCCCCCGCCGCTTTTTTTTTTCTCCCCGCTGCCTCGGTGACAGCTCGTTGTCTCTACGACCTACCGTCCCAGGGCGCTTTTTCGCCCTTCTGGACTCTAAATCTTTTCGCGTAGATAACTTCTTCTCTCCCCCCTGAGATACTTCGTGTTTCTCAATTAGTACCCAACAAGGGTGGACTTTTGTTCTTCTTTCCCACAGTGCCCTTGATTTGTCAAGGCATTCAGTTAGACTCCGTTATCTGGTCTAGGCCTCCTTTCGGCCCCTTAACTCCGAGAACGACGTTGAGGATTAATGAACTCCCCTTCGATTAACCGCGAAAGAACTTCCTTCCTTGCTCTCTTCCTCCATCACCTTCTTTTCTTCTCGCGCTTGGTCTGGGTTACCATCCTCTAGAGAAGGTTTGTCTCTCGCCCTTCTTCGGCCTTTATAGTTTCTCTTCGATCGGTGATTATTTAGCAGGGACCCATCAATGACCCAACGCCCAGTATTGAGCGCAGGGCTTCCTTTTCTATCTCCCCTTCGCCGTTTCGCTCGGCTCCTAGTTTAATGATTGTTCACCTCCTTTTTCTTTTCCCCGAGTTTCTCAGACCAAGCCCCAGATTTTCTGTTACCGCTGGTAACCTTTGTCTTTTCCGGTTGTTTACGTATTTCCGAGAAAACCCCCAGAGCTCCTTGGTCTCTCTCTTCTTTTTCGTTTTTTCGCGGCCTCGCGTGAATTGGGGGACCTTTTCTTTGAGCTTGACTTTTCTCGAAATAAGAAAGCCGGATTCGCAGCCTTGGCCTTTCCTTCCCCCCCCTTATCGGGGATCGCCTGCCAACAGGGAGAACTCTTGTTTTCTACCATGTCGTCCCCTGTTCCGAGCGCGAACCTCCCCCAGCCTGAGCGTATTGAGATTCCGCAAGATCCAGGCTTCAGCAGTTCTCCCCCTAACCTCCTTTTTTTTTTTTTCGGCATTGGCTAAATAGGGGGCCTCTCCGTTACACCGGCTATCTTTGCGGACTGCCCTATCCGATGCCATTTTTATCCTTTTTGAGGCGTAAAAGAACCTTGCGTTTTTGCCCGTCCCTCTTCTTTCTCGGGCCCCAGAGTAGGTCTCGCATTGCCCAGCAGCGGGCTCCATCTCTTGAGGTTCGTCACAGATGCAGCCCAGACATCCCCATTTTTTCTCATTCTTCTGATGACTTGTCGATGCGAGTCTGACTGCCTTCCTCTTCGCGCTTTTCCTGCCTTCTTCGGCATCGTTCGAGGTCCAGGGCTTGATTGTTTGTATGCGCCCCGAACTAGCCTCGTCCTTGCTGGCCTCATTAGCAAGTCTCCCCCCCCGTCACTTGTCTTTGGTTTGGTCGAGATATATCCGCTCCTTCCACTCCCTTCGCCTTCCCGGATTAGAGTTTGATGTAAAGAGTTCCCTAAAGCTTTTTGCTCACCCCTTTTTCCTTTTGAAGCGCCCGTACTCGTCGGGGACCGCTTTCCCCATTTTCCCTGGTGTTTATCCCCCATACCGCAGGTCCACTTCTTTTCCAGTCTTTTTTCCTTGCCGTCGGCTCGTCTTTTAACACCTGCGATCAGTCCTTTGCAATCGAATTTATCCCTTCCCAATCTCATTTCAGGGGGTAACAATACCCCCCCTTCTGTGTCGTGGATTTTCAATCCTTTGGCGCGTACTAACTCGCCTTAGACCGTACTTCTCCCCCACCCCTGCCATGCATCCACAGATGATGTGTTTTGCCCTGCCGCGACAATGCCTGCTCCTTCTTGTCAGCTTTTTTTTTGCCTTTGTGTTTATCGATCCGCGACGAGCATTCAACTCTCTTGACCCAACTTCTGGTAAGCTATCTATCAGGCGTGTTCCGGATGAACCCTCGGCACGTTTTTTTCTTGTGATTGCGTGCCGAGTTTTTTCCTCCTTCTTCTTCATCCATCTTAGTCGTTTTCTTTTTCATGGTTTCAGGGCCACTTAGCAATTGAGCCCAAACCTTTCTTTTATTTCTTCTCCCGCTGCCCGATGCCACTGCTGGTTTTTTTTTCCCTTGCTTTCCCCCCTTGTGGGTTGAATCTGGCGGACTTCTATTTGTGTCCTGTCTGTTGCCTACCCCCTTTGCAGATCGTCCCCCCCCTTGTCCTCTTGTAATAGTCGACGGGTATCCTTTTTTGACGACCCTTTTCACAGTGTCCGCCTCTTTGGAAGAACCATGTGTAGGCCGTTTACGGTTCTTCTTCCTAATCCTTCTTTGTGTTTGTGTGCTGCGTTTGGCTTCCGTTTCCTTCCCTTCTCTAATGGTTTTGAAACGTGTGTCTGCTTCACGGTTTTGCAACGTCTAAATTAGACCCACTCTCGTCCCTTCAATTTCGAGAGTAGAAGACCAGCCCGTTTCAGTCCCCTTCTTCTCCCACTCCTTCCATCGCAACCCCGGGGATGCTTTAAAATGCCACAACTCTCTTTTCCTCCTGGCAAGTTCCGATCCATGTCGGTCTCTATGGATTAGAAGCAATTACAACGCTCTCCCGCTGAATAGATGTTTGATTTTTCCTATCTTTCCTTCCAACATTGCTTCACAACTTTTTGCCTCTTCGTAAACAGGAGGTCTATTCTCTCTTATTGCCACCTCGCTCGCTATGTGCAGGTTTCTCTCTCCTATCCTCACCCCCCCTTTTTTTTTCTCTCCTTGAAAACTGTTCAGTATCACGGGAGCCCAATACTTACCGGAAGAGCGAGCGAACAGCATGTGCTGCTGTGTTGGCTTTGTCTCCCCCTTCTTTTTTCGACTTCTTTGTTCGGAACCTGAGACCTGTCTTTTCCGGTCAGCTTGAAACCGATATTGGAGATGGCCCCCCTAGAGGGCGAGTGGTGAGCTCCTCCCTTCCCTCTTTTTCCCCCTTCTTCAAGGTGTTACCGTGAAGCAGCTTCCTTTTACCAGTTAATGTGAGAAGGTCCTTCCGTTTGTGGCGTTGTGATGAAAACCCGGTTGCCTGGAAGAGTTTATAAGAGTAGCTATGAAAATCCACAATTTTTCGTAAGCCGCTTGACGCTTCCCTAACCTTTCTGCCTTTTCTTTTTTTTGACGCTGACCTAGCTGCATCTCTCTTCCACCAGCATTTTGCTTTTGGCGGACCCTCCCCCCCCCTTTGTGCGAGTTCAAATTCCGCTTACATGGTTCTTTTTTCCCCTCCCCCTGGGTCTTTCTTCCTTTACCTCCGATGCGGGCAATTCTAGGGGGGAGTCTATTTCGACCTTTTCATTGCACGTAGACCTCCCTTCTTATAGAGTCTGTGATGCTCCCTTGTAGTCTTGGAGAAATATTTAAAATCTAGCTTCTCTTCTTTCGTCCGAGCTTTTTCCCAAGCTGGGGTCCCTGAGTCCATCCAGGAGAGTTTTCCAGGACTTCCCTTTTTTACTCCCCCCCAACATCCTTGGGTTCCATTTATTCTGTTCTCATTCCTCCAGGAAGCAAGTTGAAGGATGGGAGTCCGATGTCTCCTCAGTCCTTTTCCCGAGTAGTACCTGTTATGAGCTGGCGATGCTTCTTTCGGCCTCCTTCTTCTGGGCAGGCTGGTGGCGAGTCGCGCGAGAAACACTTGTCTTTCATTGTCCTCGACACCGACGTTCTCTGTTTTAAGCGTCCCGATTCTTTTCCCTCCCTCTTCCGGGTTTTTGGCTAGCAGTCGTTTTTTGAGACTTCGATGACCGTCCTTTCCAAGCCGTATGCCCCCATTCATCTTACTCGTTCCGACTATTCGACAAACTTCGATAGACCACTGGCCAGACCTTTTTCGATGACCCTACCCAGTATGTGCCCTCCCTTCCTTTTTTCCCCAGGGAAGCTTGCTTTTCGCCGACTTTTTCCGAACTTCCTTTTAAATCTTATTGTGCGTCTCCTTCGACGTTGGCGGCCACGAAAGAGGGTAGCTTAGGCCGAAGAGGGAGTTTGTATAATGGGACGGATCCTCAGCCGATTCCTTCCCCCTCTTTACTGCTTTTTCCTGAGCCTCCCCTGCGCGTTCGATTTTTTGTATTGGTTTCCTCCCAACAAAGGCGCGCCTCACGTCCGACTTTGTGTGATCTGAAGAATTCCCCCAAGCCTCTTGCCTGTTTTTTTCTCTTTTTCCCCCGCTTGCCCCCGTGCTTTTCAAGGCATCCGTCCCGACCCTTCCCCCCCCGTTGGCGTGCGTTTGTCTCCCAATGTTTTGTTTCCCCCCAGTCCGCTAACTATGAAAGGGGACTTTCTTTTTCCCCTCCCTTTTGAATTCTTTTCCATCCGTCAGGCCCTGCCAACTTTTTGCACGGCCCCCTTCCCAACCCCCTGGGGAAAGTTGCGGATACAATGTACTTTTCCCATCCTCGGATAGAATTCTCGTTCTCCTTTCACTGATTTCCGCTGTCCACCGTCTTGCTCCCCTTTTCGAATGGCGTGCAGTAGGTTTCGTAAAGATGTACTACCCTAGGTATATGCCAGGCCGACTTTCTGGGCTTTTTTTTTTTATCGACGACCTCCTGGAATTCTGCTTTTTCCCTCGCAGCTTAGTCTTGGTAATGGATGACACTAGGCAGGATAGGCATATATGTAAAGGCCAGCGAGTGTCTCCTTTCTATGTTCCCCTTTTTTTTTTTTTTTCCTCATCCCCCCCGCTGCAGGCTGCGTAGAACTCTGCGCGCTCCTCCCTACGGTTACTCCACGACTCTTGCGCCACGCCCTACCTCCTTAAGGTTGAAAACCCGATGCTTGCTCTATCGATTTCCACTTTTCCGTTTGTTTTTGTTTTTAGATCTCTTCGAAAATCCCGCCGCCGTGGGATTTGCCCTGCAACTTTCTTCTTGTTGCGAAGAGTGTTGTTTTTCTCATTCTGGTGGTATGATCCTCCCCGGAGACACGGTCCTCTGGGTCTGTCTGTCTTGTTTGTTTCATGGTGAACTTCGTGAAAAGACCGTTTTTTGCTGTTAGGGACCTCGTTCGGATAACGGCATCCCTCTGAAGGGTTTTTCGTACTTGTTTAAACTTCACGAGTAGATTCGAGTTTTTTTCCTTTTTTCCCCCGGTATTCTTTCAGAGTGTTTGGACCTCCACGCAAACGCGGAAGTACAATCGAGAAAGGCATGATCTTTTCTTCTCCTGCATTAAGTAGCCGCTTTTCCGCCCGCGCCTGGACAGAGCCCTCTCTTTTCATTCCGCTTCGTTCGTCCGTTGCGTCCCCTGTAGACGTCCTTCACCTTGCCCCCCCGGTTTCTTTTTTTTTCCGGTTATTCCCTTGCCTTGCTGATGTCTAAATGGCTCAAGGGCTTTCCTCTCCCCGTTCGAAGGTCTTGAAGAGGCTCCAGTTGCCCCCTCTGCCCCCTTTCTTTCTCCTTCTCCACCGATTCTTGATTTGTTCCCACGTTCCCATCCTTCAGCTGTGAGATTATGAAGACACACTCACTTAGGTCCTTTTCTGTAGACTAGTTGATTGGTCGTACAAGCATAGATACGATCCCTTTTCTCTCCTTTCAGCTCCCGACCCTTCCTTCTGATTTTTTATCGCGGAACTTAAAAAGCCCAGATGATGTCTGCTGCAGCCTCTTGATTTGAATTCGCACTTTTTCCTCCTTCCCCCTCGGAGTCTTTCTTCCTGAGTTTTCACCGAAGGTTTCGTGCCAGCTTTTCGGCGACCTTGGCTTTCCTAGTGGCCCCCAGGTGCATGTCTCTTACTCCCTCCTGCTCACCATTCGGATTTCTGCGAAACTCTTTTAGAATTCTCCTCCTTTCTCAATTTATGGGGGGGTTTTGTATCACGTTCTTGAGTGTTGAAGGTTCTTTAATTTTAGAAGCAACGAAGGAAATATACATCCTGTCGATTCCCGGTTTTTTAGATTTTTTTTGTGTGCCCACATTGTCTCCGTATGACGTGACGACAATTGCTCCCCCCCTGAGGGGAATGGCGGTCTCGCCCCCTCTTGCCTCGCTCGCGTGGCAGCTTTACCAGCGCTGTCATCGTGTCCGATTGACCCCTGAGAATTTTCTTGTCTTTTCCCCTAGCTTTTACAGACGCACCCCCCACCCTTCAAGGTTTTGTCTGTCCCCCGCTAGCCCGACATATTCCTATGTTTTCTCGTAACATTCAAGGCGTTAGGCAAAGCGCTTTTTTTTTTCCACTCGGAACAGCCTTGTAGGCCGCCCGGCAAGCATGTATCTCCGACGTTGCGAACGGGTTTTTCTCTTCAGAACCGATCTCCCTTGCGAATCTGCGTCTTCCTTTCGTGAGCGGCTGACACTTAGGTACTTGTAGTGAATAAATTGAGAGGCGCATCGGAGTCTTTCCCCATTCTTCCCGATGCCCTTTGGATTTATGCACCTAAACGACTCTCCAGTATTTCCCTTGCCGCGCAGAGTAGAACTCTTTCCCCCTAACCTGCGGGTTTTTTCGTAGCGATTTTCTCGCTATTCAGGTCCTTTTTCTCGTTTCTTTCTTGGACCGAAGTTGCTGAATCGTGAAATAAAGTGGCGGGCTCACACGTGTAGGTGAATCCTCCCTTTCTGGGTTCGCATTTCAAGACCGGGTTGTGTTTTCTCCCCCAGCCACGCCGATTCCCTTTCTCAACTGTTCCTTTTTTTTTTTTTGTTGCCCCTTGCCTTCGGCTTTTTGTCGCCACAACCTTTTCATTTGACTAAGTGGCTTTACCTCTCATTTTTCGGTATCCCTGGCACCACTCGCACCCGGTTGTGGTCCCTCCTCATCTTTTTTTGGACGACGCCTGCAAACGTGGCTTTCTAAGAACTCAGCGCCCACTTTCTCACCTCCCGCCGCAGGTCCCCCGATGCTGTGGTGTTTTCTTGCCGCTCCTGTGTTCTCATTTTCAGTTGCTTTGAGCCCTTTACTTGCACGGATCGGGTGTGTTCTCACGAGCCGTACTCGATTTTACCCCTTCCCCTTTCATCGAGATAGCGTTCCTCCCGGGATTTTACTCCGATGAGCCCTTTTGTTGAGGTTGTATGGTGTACTGCTGCAACTCGGCTACTTCTTTTCGAGGAGTATTGGCCCTGGTCAGGGTCTCTTCCTTCCTTTTTGCGCCCTCTCCCCTACTCCGATGCCGTCTTGCCAATTGCGGCTTTTTTCCTTGGTGATTCCCCCTTTTTTTTGTGTGACGGGGTGCCGGACGGCGTTTCTTGGCTTAGTGGCGCGGCCCATACATTTCCCTCCTAAGTGGCCGAGAGTAAGTTTCTTTCTCCTCTTTATTCGCCATTTTTTCCGACTTTTCCTTCTAAGCTGACACCGTGTCCAGAAAAACTTTTACTTTGTGTCAGGAGAGTAGA
>Ga0179593_1362029_pt1 | contig 11173 bp, 16 predicted proteins | sample CZODoug2_1_08_16_FD_185931 | JGI IMG/M metagenome (GOLD analysis project Ga0179593, IMG submission 185931) | Vadose zone soil fungal communities from Angelo Coast Range Reserve, California, USA - CZODoug2_1_08_16fungal (PacBio error correction) | ecosystem: Environmental > Terrestrial > Soil >... | reverse complement strand
TCCTTTCTTCTTTCTTCTTTTTTTTTCTTTTTTTTCCGTTTTATTCAGTCCTGACATTTTCCGTCCTTCTCTCGAACTTGTACCAAGTAATCAGTCCCCAACTTTCTTCTCCTCTCTTGCCCCACCTTTAGACCCACCATTTCTGTCGATTAAGGCTTCACTTCAATTCTATGCTGCATCTCTGTTTTGCCCTCAGTTTTGATGCCCTTCCAAATGAACTTTCCCTTTTTTGAAGTCTTATCTTTAAGCCCGTTCTATTCTGAGTGCTCTCTAGATTTTCTGCCTTGTAGGCTTGGCTACCATTCTTCCGCCAGCCCTTTTTTGTTTTTCTGACCCTCCTTACATGTACTTCTGATGCCCCCCCCTTTAATTTTATCATCGCCAAATTTTCAAACTATCTTGGAAGCTTTTTGAAGACCCTTTGGAATGTCTCCCATCCCTTGGAAGATGCACTACCTCCCCCACCCCCCCAAAAACCCCACCCACCCCCCCCCCACCCCCCCCCCACACACCAATAGGTCCTTTCCCCGCATATAGAGATTTCTCTTTTTTCACCCAACTGACATCTTCTCCATGTTTTGTATCCTTTTTCCGAATGACTTAGACAAAGCACGTCACAACCCCCCCCGTCCCTCCCAAATAACTCCTCTGTATTGAGGCGATGGCACAGAAACTCTCACCCCCCGACCAGATCCCTTTTTTAAGTCGAAATCCTCCGTCGGGTATCCCCGAGTATCGGCCTTTTCCGTGCTCAGGTTTGACCCCCCCTCTGTCGCATTCATGGCACTACCTCCCGACTGGTTGTTGGGGTTGATTCCTGCGCTTCAGCCCACCTCTTTGCAAGGCTTTAATTGCAACTCGCGCTATCGTCGTTCCTCGAGGCTGACCAAATTTTTGAGTTTCTCCTTACAAGTTGAGCGTAGGGGATACTGGAATGTGCCTTTCTTGGGCTTTCCAGAGCGAATACTATATTATTCTAAGAGAGATTCGTTTAGTGCTCTTTGCTAAATTGTTTGTCTTCTTCAAACCTCCTTCCCAAAATGGAGCTGACTGTTTTCATTTCAAAAATTCCTCCCCACTCGCTATACTCTTTCTTACCTGCCTTTTCCGATCAATAAATCTTAGCTCCCCTTCCCAAGTTTCCCCTTCAAAAATTCCAGCTCCTTTTTCTCGGTCTACCTCCCTTTTCACCCTCTCTTCCGTTCCTGCCGATTCCCCAATTTCTCTTCCTCTTAGAAAGTCTTGTCCTCCGCAAAAAAACGTCAGCCTCCCTCTCTTCCGTAAGCTGCCCTTTATTGTATTCAATTCCTCCTCCTTCCCCAACTGACCTTTATGTCAACCTCCTATCATTCTTTTTTTTTGCCCTCCTACCCCATCGAGTCACCCCCAAATGTAGTTATCAGGCGAGTCTTCTTATAGCATTTTAGGACGCATTTTGCGACCCTTTTTTTCTGCTCGTTTTCCCGGTAACAATTTTTTTTCATGAATTATTAATTCAATAACCCATGGACAACTCTGTAGCACGACCTTCTGTCCTTGATTTGATTGTTTTTCGGAGTGACTTTTCTAAGACCCTGGCCGTTCTTTTCCCCACTCCTCCCCAGCTTATGAGAAGGTTGGTCTGGCCAAAAAGATCCGTGGTGTAGACGTATTTAAGCTGATTTAGGATACTTCCTCACACTATTCATGGCAGAAAGTCTTCCTCCTCGAATAAACCCTTGAGGGAGATATTTCGAATGTCTCCAGTCCAATTGTGCCCTTGCCCCAATCCTTGGCTCTCTTTTTTTCTTCTTTCTCCTGAGTGTCACTTCTTCTATTGGAGACGACTCTCCTCGTCTTTTTCTTACAGCACGTCACGGCTGCTACCCCCCCCTTGACCTCTTCACCCACTCTTTTTTCCCAGAAGCGTGAGATTGCTTTTTTTTTTTTCAGTTCCCCATACCGACAAAGGCCGATCAACCCTCCTCCAAAGGATTTTTCCCCCGAAGATGGACTCGTAAGTATACGGGTCCTTACTTCCCACTCCCCTTGGTATCATGTGCCAACCTCTTTGTCTATTGGTTTAGGTTCCTTTCCTAGTTTCCCTTCCCCCTCTCCAAGTATACCCCGGACCTTTTCCCTCCATATTTTTCTTTTTTTTTTTGTTTCTTTTCTCTAATTCTTTCCCCTTTTCTGGAAACCAACGTTTCTCTCCATTTCCTTACCTTAACTTTCCTAAGAATGATCTCCAGAAAATTTCCCTTCCTCTCCTTTCCTCTTTGCCACATTTTCTCTTCGCTTCATCGATGGTCAATTTCACCAGTTTTTCCCGAGGTGAGGAAATGCCCGTTCAGCTTCTCCCCTCTATGCTTTTAAGTTTATTTCCAATAGTCCATTATTTTTGCTCTCCCAACGACCTTTCGTAACCTTTCCTCATAGTTGATTAGTCCCCACGGATCCTTGTTTTTGGCGCCGTTCCCCTAATCCCAAACCACCATTTCTTTTTCTTTATTGCATCATGGAGCTCCCCATCCGTCTCCTGGTCCTCAGTATGTTCTGAGATTTTTTTTCTAACCCTCTGCTTAGACTTTCCACAATCGTTAGATTCTTTCTACTAGGTTGGTTTATGGCTCTTTCTTTATGTTGATCTTATTCTTTTTTCCCAAAGTGATTTTCTTTTTATGGCTAGAGTTTTCCTCCCCCTTGCCCCTTCTCCTCTTCACGCTAGGACACTGTCGTTCAGAATCTGATTCTCCTGCCCGTCTAAGTGGCTGTCCCTCTCCTCCCGACCCAGATGGTTTCCCCAGGTTACAGTTTCATGTTAGGCTGGCTGACCTTTTCTTTTTCTTTTTTGGACGCGTATCTCTCCTCCCCCGGTAACGCCTCTTTTTCCCACTTACAAAACCGATGCTTTGATTTCACGCACTCCCTGCGACAGGCTTTTTTTTTTTTCATGCTGTTCTCTTATTTTTTTTAGTACTTTTCCCCTTCTCCCCCCAAAACTCCTTATCTCCTCCGTTTTTTTTGTCTGATTGAGTGCCCCTCCCTTTCCGCTATTCAAGAAATTGAGTGCTTGCTTGGATATTGCGCAAGAATAATTTATTTTTTGGCGTGTGAACTAGCTTTTTTCTTTTCTGTCTCGGGCCGGAGCTGCCAGGCTAGCGTCGAAATTATTTCCCTCTTCCTCCCTCTTCTTTTTCGCAAAGATTTTCCTTGCACATCTCCATTAAATTCTTTTCGTAATCTCTACTCTGGTACTTTCCTTTTCCTCCCACACCCTTTTGAGTTGGTCAATAAATTTTTTTATACATTTCCTTTCTGAATTCCGATGAGTAATAGTTTGAGTCTAGCCTCTTTTGTCTCCCCTTCGGACAACTAACTCCTTGTACAGATTAGACCTCCGACCGTTTCCTATCCAACACTGTCTGACAAGCCATACCCCCCCCCCCCTTCCCTAGATTAAGCGAGCATGCCACGTCTTTTTCTGAGTCTCACATATCCCTACTCTCTTCCCAAGGAACTTGTTTTTTTTTTCTTTCCATCTACAGGCAAGTTCACTCATTTTTATTTTGTCTGAAAACCCAGTTCTCTTTTGTTGGTGAACCCCTCCTCCTGCCTTCCTTTACGACTTCCCTTTTTTTTCTCGCAACAACTTTTTTTGTCCCCCCCTTTTTTTTTTGCAGCAACTACGACAAGACCGCCTTACTCTCTCTTCTTCCTGGGAGTTCCTCGCCCCGCTTTTCTTCAACATAATTTTTCATTAAATTCTTGAGACCACACGGCATAGACTAGGGGTCAGATCCCCCTTCTTTCTCTCCGTTCATTTCGGAAGTTCTTTTCCGGGTCCCCCCCTCAACCCTTTGCCAAGACTTTCCTTTTTCACCACAAAACCCAAGATTGTATTTACCATTCCTTTTTATCTGTGATCCCCTCTGGGATCTCTACGACTTTTCTCATATGTGTAGGACAGCCAGTCCAGAACGATGGGGACATTTCTGCTTTCTTTTGGTTGAAACGATGACTCCATATCAGCTTTATCACTAAGCGTGTAAGGTGTGTGGTCCCCTTCTCTCGACCGGTTGTGTATTCTGTTAACCCTCTTCATTGGGAGACCTTTCTCTTCCTTATTCTCAAACCAAAATGTTTTTGGTGGTACTCAAGTTGTTGTGATTCTTTCTGTTCTCCCGGATTTTGATTCCATGACAGAGGAGATCTTCAGAACAACGATCCCTGTCACCGGCTTAACTGACCCCCGAAAAAAACACTGGTAATCCATAGGGATGGTTTTTCCCCATCCATCGCCACCAGCCTGCTCTTCGCTGGTCAAAGCCGATCTGTCCCCGAGTCTTTCTCTCCCCTCTCTAGGAGTGTCAGAGTCCACCCCACTGATACTGTTTTTCAATAGAAGTATTCCTGGCTGAGAAGTTTTCTTGTCCTTTTGATTACCACCATTGACCCCCTCGGCCTTTTTGTTCTTCACGGTGACACCATTACCGAGGACCTTTCATTCGCCGCTTCTGCTACCAAGCTTTGGGTTTTGTAGCGTCCTGCCCCCTTTACAACCTGATAGTTTTTTTCTTTACCACATCCTCCCCAAATGTTGCTCCGAATTTTCCCCTTAGTTCCACACCAGTCAGCTTTCAATTTAATTCCATGGTGTGCTCTGCTTCTGATTTTATTTTTCCCGATCTTTTCGGATTTTTCAAACGTTACCCTCCTTTTGTGGCACGTCGTCTAGTTGCCGACGGTCGTCGTCTTCCCTCTATTCTCTACTAGGCGGCGTTTCCCCTTTTTCTTTTGCTCAATTCTTTTCCGACCATCTTTAATTCCCTCCTCGGAAATATTGGAAGGTGACTATTTTTCTCAAGTGAATGTGGACGAGCCCAGTACCCCCGTCTCCTGACCTTTTTGCCTACCGGTTTCAGTCCCAAGCAAGAATTTACTTATAAGAACCGGCATATTCCCAGTCCTTAGTAGATGGCCTTAATTTTTGAAGTTAACTCCAATACGTATAATGGTGTATGGAGTTTTTCCCCCCTAGTCATTTCCCTCACGGACACCAGCAGGTTGCCCAACTTTGAATCGACCAATGTGGCTTTTTTCCCCTACCATGGAAAGAAACGCAATCTTACCGCAGAACTACGTTGTACTTCATCGACCCCAGCTGGCTGAGAGTCCGCTGATCCTTGTACGCTGGCCCAAGATGTACGGTATCTCTTCTGCCGTCACCCCCCCTCCCTTGTTTGTTTTCTCCAGTCGACTTCTCGATGCGACCTGCCAACTACGGTCTCTCTCCCCCCGCTGTCCGACCCCAAAGCTGTTTCCCCTTCTCCTAAAACCGGGAGCGTTTTTGTGAGCGACTTTTGCCCGTGTGTCTCGCCCGCTCCCCCCCCTGCATCAGCAGTCTTGTTTCTTCTGATTTTATTTTCTCACGTGCTTTTTTTCGCCTTTCCCGAGTTGGAAAACAGCTACCCCCAACTGAGAGATGTCCTTGTTTGAACTTTCACCCAATGAAGTCAATCGCCCCCGACCTGCATAACGGTTTGTGATGCCACACTTCTGGCAGGACATTCCCAGGGTTTTTTCACTCTTTCCAGGACTATTGTTTTTCGTGTTTTGTTGCTCGGCATCCCCCTTTGCAATGCAGCCTCACGCGGTCCGGAAGTTTCCTCTTGCACTCAACTAAACTTTCCTCACTCATGTTTCGCCAAGACCAACCCTGTCACGGACAACCCCTTATTCTCTCGACGAGCTCCTACTTTTGATGAAACTTAGTCCCCCTTTTCACCCCCCCCCCCCCCCACTTTGGACTCCTGTTCAACGCCGAACTTACTTTTCCACCCTTACGAAATAACTCCCCTTTCTCCCCCCCAAATGGACGTAATCGTTCCTGTGATCCTTCTTTTCTCCTTCCCCCGGCGAACATTGTTTTGCTTATCGTGGCCCAGTTGGAACGACCAGAGCGGCTGGACGAACGGTCCCGGACCCGTCCGACACAGGCCAAGCGACCTTATCTGTGCTCATTTTAGGCAGTGTTCGTTTTTTGGCCCAGCGCACTGGCAGTTCAGGTAAAATCTGCCCCCCTTTTAGCCCCGAGATGCTATTTCCAAAACTCTCCTTGTGGGCGAACGATCCCTGACTGAGAGGATACACCTATGTAGTACTTGCTGCTTTGGAGGCATCACGGCTCGCCCCCTTTGCGGGCGAGCGATCTTGCCTTGTTAATGTGATCCAGCAATGATGTTCTGACATTTATTGTATGACTTTTTCTTTACTCAGGAATGGCCCCCCGGTTTTATTGTTGGCGAATGAATCCTTCTATCCCTCCCCCCCGATTATGTAGCCCCCCTCCCCCTGTCCCGCTGATCACGTTCACCTCTACCCCCCAGAGTGCAAGAACCCGCTCTTGAGCGAATTCTCCAAATCCCATATTTTTCCTACGCCGATACACCCGTTCGTTATTGGGTTTTTCAACCTTTGAACGCCTTAGATCTCATTTTTCTGTCACTCGGGCCAAACCGCCCAGAAAAGTTCTTTTTTCCCCCCCCCCACTTATCTCTTTTAGCTTGTCCCCATGCTACCCTTATTTTATCTTAGCATACCATCTTTTACACACTGTCTTCTTACCTCTTTTTTTTGTGGTAAGCATTTCGAGATTTCCACATATGTTCGGCCAACCAACCTTCTACACATTGTACATGCTTCCCCTTCCATAATGGAAGGATGAATGCCTTTGAACTCCTCAGTCCTTTTAGTTGTGTACACGATGCATATCCTTCCTTCCAAATTAGGTTTGTGGCAAACAACCTTGACTGATATTCCAAGCGACAGAACTTTTTTCTCTTCTCTCTTCTTCTGCGTGTAGTATCTGTTCTTTTTTTTTTTTCCAAGATCAATCTTTGCTAAACGCCAAAGTAAACAGTTCCTCCCATCTCCGATGACGCTTACCCCACCCCATAAATGTGTTTTTTATAATCCAGCGAACCAAACCCCCAAGCGCTTCCTTTGTCCAATCGGAGGATTTTCGCCCCTTTCCTTGTACCTCTCGATTTTCGATATTTGATCAATCATGCTTTCGACCACTTTTTTCCTTCGTTCGCGAGATATATGAGTTGTTTTCTTTCTTCCTATCCTGGCCTTGGTGTTCGCTCCCCTTGTGGCTGCCCCTCTTTCACATTTGATTGGGCCTATTTTTTCCCTTCTCCTCAAAGCGTATCTAGCTCTTACCCCGGCTTTTGACATCGATCAAGACTCTTCTTTCTCTCCCTCCGAATTTGTGTTCTTCCCTTAGTCCAGACCCTCGTTTGTTCTACTTCATCACCGACCTCCTTGTGCTTTTGGTTCCGCACGCTTTGCTCCTTTTTCGTCCTTTCGCCGGGCGATCCCTCTCCATTGTCCCCCTCCTTCCGATCTGCTTGAACTCCCCCATCCCTTCTGGGGGGTGCGCCCCCAGAAAGAGACCGTTCTCTCCCTCTGATGTATCTGAGAGTACTCCATGAGCACACAATCTCTGGGCACTCTCCCCCTCCGTTGTTTGTTTGTTTTTCGCTTAGATTTTCTCAATTTACAAATTACTTTCCCCCCGATCCCTCCATGAGGATTCCAGTTTTTTTTTCTTTCCGAAAGCATCACTTTGCTGGACAAGCAGATATTTGGCCTCTGACGGAGATTCCCTTGACCCCTTCTCTCCATTTTTTTCCCCCCCTTCATACGTCCAAAGCGGTTGCAGCATACCATTGCCTGTATTCCTTCTCTTCCCATAAGATTTTTTTTCCCTCCTGGCTCGTACTTGCCATAAACCCCCTTCTTTTTTAAGGCATCTCTACCTCTTTTTTTATTCTCACATTTAGAGATGTCACCTCCTCGTAATTTGAAGCTTGCCCTGCCATGAGGACCAGATCAGCACTATGACGCTTATACGCCCAAGGCCATTCTGCTAAACAAACCCATCCGCGTCGCACGACTCCTCCCCACCACATGCATATAGCTACTCGCCAGCTCCATTCCGAAGCTGCCGTTCCCCCCTCTTTTACGATCGTATTTAACTGGTAGTGGGTTCTGCGCACTATTACAAGGCAGAATCTTTTTTTTCTCTTGATGTGACGGCTCCCCCACCCATTTTTTTGTGTGGACCGCTCACTCATTTTTTCACTTTTCGTCCCTTTGTAAGTCGACAAGACTCTCTCCGAACTACCCGACACCTGCAGCATAAGATGCCTCTTTTTCCGTTGGATCTATCCTCTTTTGCCAATGACTGTTGCCTGCACCGATCATCGCCCCACCCCCAAGTTAAGATTAGGATAGAGTCCCCTTTTTTTGGATCTCCCGGCCTTTTATTTTCCCGTTCGAGGGACTCCCCCCGGTGGTCCCTACCCCCCCTCTGTCTGGAAAACTCTCTTCGAACAAATTACTTCCCCCCCCCCTATGTTGTATTCCCCCTGTCCTTGGTCTTTTTTCTGGTCGCATGATTCCTTGACCGTTAAGCATGATATTACGCTCCAAGTCAGAACCCTTTTGGCCACAGGCGCAGCTTTTTCCCCTTTTGCCCGCTGCCCTTGCAGAGATGATAATCTCTAGTTTCTGTGGTCACTAGCCGTTCGAGGTGTTTACTCTTTGTTTGAAGCAGATTGGAATTCCCCACCCCCCTCGAGAAGAAGTGTGTCTTTCAAAATATGGTGTGTAAGACGGCAACGGATACCCAGTCGTAGTTGCATGATGTGTGCTTAAGGAACTGAGATCTTCAACTCTGATAAAGCACTTGGAATTCATCAACCCCCACTACCTTTCAGTTTTCCCCTATTTCCTGGATTAAAGCCCACTCGCCTCCCCCCCCACGTATTTGCTGCTCTTGAATCTTCTTGGACAAGAAGCCTATCTATAGCGATCAGGCAGTTGACTGTCTAAAAAAGTCTCTTGGCCCATAGCTTAGAGGCGGATCAGCTTTCTTAGTATGTACATAAATGAATGTGTTTATGCTCCGGACCATCCCCCAACATTCACATAGGACCTCTCTTCCAAGCATTTCCGTCAAACTCCCACTTTGTATGACTCCCTGACTTTTGCACACTGATCTTTTTCCCCCTGATGGAAACTTTTCTTCCTTTTCCCTTTCCTATAACTTATTTCCAAAGGCTTTCTCACCTCCGGTCCAGACTCGGACCCCTTCCAGTTTTTGTCCATAGATTTTTTTTCTGAGTTTCACCCGATCTTTGAGGAGGTTATTTCCAACACGGCCCGAGTTTAGACGTTGCTTTAGAAGTTGAAGAATTTAGTTTCTTATGCTCCCCGAATGAGATATAGTGTTATTGATTTTTCTATTGATACATTCGAACACGATTCTAGCGTGCTGCATAGCCTCCTGACAAGCGTCAGGATGTGTCCAAATTTCATGTGACCGCGCACAAATAAGATCTGTAGGCTTTTACGGACTGGATGTACTCCCATAAAGTTAATTTTTACTGCATTTGGCATTTACATGAATATCGGCGATGTGACTGATCTTCGAATTTTACACACCCTTTCCCCTTCCAGGTGTTAGGGTTACAAGCCTCTTTGTGTTTTTAGAAAAGAAAGAAGAACCCCCCCCTCCTGAGTACAAATTCCCCTATCCCCCCGTCTGAGTCGCTGTGCCTCCCACCCCCCGGGCAATTCCCCTCTCCTCTCCCGACCGCTAAATGTTTAAGTTCGCGCACAAGTTTTCCAGAGAGCCCCCGGCATCTGGAACCAGACTTCTCATTCATGCTTATTTTTTCCCCCTTAGAAGCCATTGTGGTCTTTTTAGAGAGATTGGAATTACCCTTTTCCAGGCAGTCAGTAAAGTAGATGAGTTTTCCTAACACAAACCGCTTTGGAGCTTCTTCTTATTCCTTGCGGGCGATGAGATTTTTATTAAATGTTTTTGTCCCTGCTCCGACTAGATCTTCCTTTTCCTGCCTTCTGTTTACGTCTTCGACCAAACGATCATTTTCTTCCCAGACAGCGTACCAACCAAGGAGCCGATGCGTTGTTCAATTGTGTTTTTAACCTTAAAAACTACATTCCTCTGCCCTCTTCTGGACAGCTGGGGTTCTTCCCTTCCCGTGTCGGACCCCCACAGGTTCCGGCAAAACGCCCCCCGACCTGTTGTCCTGTTTTCGTCCCCTTACTGGGTGTAAAGAAGTCCAGTCTTGGAACGGCAGGTTGTAAAAAATAGCAAGATGGACTCACATGTACGAAAGGGAGGCACTCTCACAAAAAATTCCCCCAGGAAAATATAATCTCTCCGACAATAAGAAGGTTCCCGGCGAAGCCCTTCCAAACCCTTCGGGACCTTGACCACGCAGCAACCCCAGGACTCGTTGTTAAACCGATCACCCATCGCATTCCCCCCCCAAATGGACTTTATCCGTTGCTCTACCGACTTGTTTCATGTTCCCCCCCTTTTTGAAAGAAGGCCTGAGTTTCCCCATTTTTTTTTCGGCTCGTGTGCAACAATTTGGTCCAAACACACAGATCCTTTGTCGAAGGTACGGGGCCACAACAGGAAACTCTTTAACTGTAAATATGCCTTTCCCCTCTGGTAAGGTTGGTCGCCCCGTCCTAAGACTTTCACTAGTGATTTACCACATACCCTGCTTTCTCAGCCGATACTGCTAGTAAAAAGCCCTGTTTCTCCGATTTGCCCCGGCTTACCAAGGCCTGTTTTCTGTGCCCCGGGGCCAGCTTTTCAGGTGCCGCGATGTCGAGGGATCAATGAACAATCATTTTCTTCCGTGCGCCCTCCTTTGCTCATCACGGGAGCTATGTTCAACACTTGCTCCCAATCTTAGCTGTGTACCTACAAAGAGTTACACATGCTGTTCTGCCCCCCTTCCCGCTCCGCTGATTGGTACGTTCACGGCCCAAAACGCCTGTTTTTTTTCTGTGCCCCGCCGTTTGCACGTTAGTGCCCCTGAGGATGTTTGGATTCCCCTTCTGTTCGCTCTCCATTAAGTTTTGCCTTCACTGACATGTCGAATTGTGGTTTTTCCCACATTGTTTCCTCCCTGTAAATTTGTCTGGTTTTATTGTCTTTCCTTGGTTAAGTTTTTGACACGGTCCTTTTCCACGCTCACATGGCTTCCGGCTCTAGTTTTCATTTGTCATTGACGAGGGTGTGTTTTCCCAGCCCTCAGTTTTTTGTTCCGGCTACCACCTCCCCCCCTGTGACAGCTCC
>Ga0179593_1709964_pt1 | contig 11174 bp, 9 predicted proteins | sample CZODoug2_1_08_16_FD_185931 | JGI IMG/M metagenome (GOLD analysis project Ga0179593, IMG submission 185931) | Vadose zone soil fungal communities from Angelo Coast Range Reserve, California, USA - CZODoug2_1_08_16fungal (PacBio error correction) | ecosystem: Environmental > Terrestrial > Soil >... | reverse complement strand
CCCTTGACCGCGCGAGAGAAAATTTTCAGGTCTTTCTCACAGCCACATACTCACCCCCGTACCTTGCCCCCCCCCCCCCCCCCCCCTGCGGCGATGATGCAATCCCGTGGGCCCCGGGTGAAAGGCCCCGCCTGAACCGGGAGAATATGAGACGGGGTGTGGCGCGGCGGCGGGCCGCGCTATGGCATCGAACTGGCCACCAATGAGGACGGATGTTTTCTTTCCAGCGCTTGCTGTTTCCCACGTTGCTGACGCCCGGAACCCCAGTATTTTTCGCAACCTGACTTGCCGCTTCTGAACTTTTTTTTTTGCGTGTTCGGGTATGCCATTTGAGGGGCCGCGTGCTGAATTCAACGCGCAATGACAGTGGCGGACAGGCCCTTCCAATACGTCAAATATATTGAAGCCTTGTGGCCGCCCGGGCGGGTGGCGGGACTTACGTTCCTGGGGCCAGCGGGCAAGGAATCACCCCATGCGGACAGTGTCTTTCACTCTTGTTGCGGGGATTTTCAGGGGCATGAAAACCCTGGTCACGAAATTTTCTGGCCTGACCTCCGCCGAAAAATTACGTTCATTCGCAATTCAGCATCGGCCTTCGGGGCCCGGAGAAAAAAAAGGCGAGAGCAGGTGCGGTCTACGTCCTTGAAGAGGTTGCGACGGCACAGTTCCGTGGGGCCGTAACCTGGCGCGGCTGCACCAGAGCAAGGCTTGCGCCCTTTTCAGCCGCGGCTTTGAAACGGCGCGTGAGATTGTCCAACGCCGAGGAGACTCTCCGTGGCGCTGCAATGGGCGGAGCAGAAATGCCCATGCAAATGCCCGGCGGGGCTTCTTCAGGGCCCGGCATCACGCCGCCGTGCATTGCAGCTAGCGGGCCAGTCCCGGGCTCTGCATGACTACCTTTGAAGCCCCAATTGTTTTGATAAGAACTCCACCCCGCCGGAGCTCCGGTCGGCGCCACGTACCCAGCATGATGGGCGGGGCAATGCGCGTAAGCTGCAATTGTTTCCGGCATTACGTTACACTCCGGTTTATGTTGTTTTGATATTTAGCAAGGCTAATTAAATTCGCGGCCTGGGTAATGTGTCAAGAAAATAGTTAAGCTTGGCTAATTAATGGAAAAACATTGCCCCAACCAGGGAGAAGAGGGAGAAGCTGGACGGCCGGCCTGCACAAAGCGCCGCCATCCATTTCTGCTGCGCCTGGCGCGCGTGCCGGATTGCCGGCGCGGGGCATTGCTCCGGGGGCCAGGCTTTCCGCGCTTTCGTCATCGTATTTGGCGTCCGTGTCGCTCAACAATCTGGGAAGGCCAGAGGGCAGTGCGTCCGGCTACCATGAGGCCGCATTGTTGACGCGCTGGGAGACGGCAAGGGTGGGGCCCGCCGGCCGCCACCAATGATCAGGACCGCCGGGCCGTGGTGCTTGAGCCACGGGAGGGGCGCTTCCATTCTGAAGCAAGGGAGAAAGAGGGCCGAGTTTCAATTTCTGGCCAAACATTCTGTCACGGTTTAAAAGCGGGCCGCTGCCCTTCGGGGACATTGGAGCGGGGCAGGCCGGGCGCTGGCAAAAAGGCGATGATGTGATGTAACCCCGTGAGGGGCCGCCGTTCGGGCGTGTGTTTTATAAAGAGTAAACGTTTTCCTGATGCGAGTTGACCATGGCTGACTTCTGTTATCTCTTTCGTGCGAGGGGCCCCGCGCTCCGGGGGCGGAACGCGCGTTAACAACCAGCCTGGAACGGAATGGGACCAAATGCATCGGAGTCAAGCAAAAACGCAGGGGAGACACATGCAGAGTGGTTTTTTGCTCCAGCAACAAAAGCCAGTCAGGGGAAAGGTAAACCTCTATCAACACATCCGTTACCAGGAGTTTTTGGGCCCAAGCTGAGGGCTTGCGACTCTGGATAGATTCCACGAGAGGCAGGGCACCATGAGCAGGGCCAGAAGGGAAAAAAAAAAAAAATTACTGACAGGGACCCATGATTACGCGCGTCGAAAAAGCGGCGGGCGCGTGGGCTCTGGTTTGGGGACCGGATTGCGGGCGGGAGGTGGCGCCGGCTCTGTGGGACGGAATCGGGCGATGGAGAGGAGCGTCTTTTATCGTCCGGAGTGGGCGGCCGGCTACTGGCGGGGCCCCCTTCGATCAAGACGCAGAAGTATTGTAATCTCCGCGTGGTCGGAGGACAGGCTGCGAGGGGCGTGGCTGCGCTGGTGCAAACGCCGTGTGGAGCATGTCGGGCTTGCCCGTGATTTCAACTGGGGACTAGTCCAGCCAATGTGCACTTCCTGCACGCCAGCCTCACCGTTTGTCCGGGCGGGTAAAGCGCAGCCGCGATGCAGCTTTCTTGGGCGGGCGCGCGGCCAGGGCTGCCCGGGTGGGGAAGTTGGGGATGGCCAATGTGTTGAGGGCAATTGGATGGACCGGTTGCGGGGAAGCTGGTACCGCGCAGCGGATGGTCCCCACGCGGGGCTGCAAGCGCCACCTCACAAACGCTTTATTGGCAATCGGTGAAAGGCGCTCGGGAGGGGGCAAGGCCGGCCATGGCTGGGCGGAACAGCGGGCCCAGTTTCCGCTTCCCCAAATCTGCGGGCGCGCGCGGCGCAACTGAAGAGCAGGGGCGCGCTCCAGCTCTAACACATTTTTGCACGGCTGATCCCGCGGGGGGGGGGCGCTGGCAGCGCTTTTATGAACGGAGGCCTCAGGATGGAAAGGGGCGCGGAAGGCAACGGCGGATCCAAGTGCGATCCGGGCCACGCGGCAGTTTTATTGATTCATGTGGCGCAGGGCGGCGGGCGGCGCGATGGCTTATCTTTTCTTTGACCTTATTGAGCTGAATGGCCAAGGCGATCGCGGCGGTTGTGGTTTTAAATCACCGGGGAAGATATTTCTGGCAAAAAGCAGGTTATTTTGACGGAGTCTTTTCGCCGCTACGGGACCGGGGACGCTTCTGGTGAACGGGTTTAGAAGAGTCGCCGCCACGGGGTCACCTTAGTTGGGTCCTTCGGTCCTATTCGGCTTCTGGTGGCCCAAAGTTCAGCTTCCAGAATTCTGGGGAAGGCCACGATGGCTTAACTGGGGCAGGCTTCGCTACAACCAACGCAGGGCATAAATTCTTCGGGGGATTGGTGGGCAACCGACATTCCCTGGGCCTTTTTATTAACGCGGTTGGCCACGCCTCGCAAATCGGCCGGTGTTGAGCCGCAAGATGGGTGGTTCCTTTTCTGTGTCTGAATTTTGCGGTAGTCCTTCCGGATTGGTGCTGGTTTGCCGACCGGTTTCAGACCAGGCGTTGATGGGGCGGAAGGTTCCGCTCGTCGTGGGAACGCTTTCGTCGTTCTCGCTTCCTTTATGATGGTCTTCGAGTTTGTCCCTGCCTTTCCTTAAAGCTCGGCTCTAGGGACCTCTTGTCAAGTGCTTGGTTACATCATCGGCGGCAATTATTTTCACGATGCTTGCCTAACGGTGGGAATTTTGTGCCGGAAAGCTCGTTCCCCGGCGGGACCGCGGGGCGCCGGAGTTCAGCGGCCTCTGGGATTCCACGATTGCTGTCGGTCTCTCTCGTGGCGCCTTTGCCCTTGCTATTGTTTATTACGGTCATTCCCCGCTACCACGCGCCGCCCGATATTTTCAGTCATTTCCTTGTCGATTGTGGGTTTCTGGGGTGCTCTTCTTAACTTATCCCTTAAATGTGACTCACCATTACGTGTATCAGCAATCCCCATGGCCGGCCGCAAAAAAAAGGTGCCTTGTCGCTTGCCTAATTTGGGGAATGGACGTGATTTGGTGGATAACCAACCTCTGCTCTCGCTGCCGGCGGAAGCAGTGGATTGCTTCGAAGGACGTGCCGCTGCGCTCTTCTGGTGGTGTCGTCTCTATCTTGTGGGGGGGTTGCAGGGCTCGTACAGGATTGATGCCCGTCAATCGGCGTCATTCATTCACCGACTGGGTGATCGGCACTCCAATTTTTTTTTTGGCCATGGAATCGGTTTGGAAAGTTCTTGCGCGTCGGTGGCATCGCCATTCTTCTGGCAGCGCCATCCCCTGGGCAAAAAACGGGCGCTACAAAACGGAGCGATGATGAATTGGTTCGTTCTGGCTCTGGGGCAGTGGGCCTAACGCTGATGGTCATGATCTTCACGATTGCGGGCCTGGTAGAGGCTCAGGTCTGCAAGTCGAGCGCGCAATTGGCATCGATTCTGTCCGGCGGTCGGCAAGTTTACTGGCTGGTGCGCACACTTTCAGGATCCCATTCTCGCGGTGCCTTTTTTTGTTTTTTTCTGGGTTTGCTCTCGTTACCCGGGCCAAGGTCGTCACAGGGCCACATCACGCCGGTCACGAGCCGCGAGGTACAGAAATCCACGTCGCATCGAGGGCGCCCCGGGGCGGCTTCACACGAAAGCTCATTCCCGACCGCTTGCTTCAGCCATGCGCAATGTAAATCGCCTTCGGGGCAGGTGTGGGTTTTCCTTCGCATTTCGTTTCTTGTTATTGCCATCCTTCCCTGGAAAAGGAAGGCAAATGAAATCAGCGCGGGCTCCGTCCCACCATGGGCCATGCTCAACCGCCGTCCGAAAACAAAGAGGCAGAGTCATTTACGGCGCCGAACGGATGCGCCTACTGTCCACACGCAGCAGATTCGGTCTCTTTGCGGGGACTGCGCCCGCTTCGGCGCGCCCACAGCGAGGCATGGGAGGACCAAGTATGATACCGCAGCTTTGGGGCAACGCGCCGATCGGGCCCGATTTGTCGCGCGAATTCACCTTCATCCCCGCGACTGGCAACTCACTCATCTCTACAATCCCGGCTCGTCTGGCGCGATTCGGTTTATGCCTCCCTACCTGGCTTTTCAGCGGCCAGCGCTAATCAGGCCGCACAAGAAGGAATGGATCTGGTTGCCTTATTGCAGGCTCTTGGACGTGCTCGAAACTTTCCGGGGCTTTGAGCGACAGCCGTTGCTGTCAAGCGTGGCAAGCGGGCGGACACCGGGATATGGCCATGCCGAGGCGAGCCTTCAGCCCCAGAGCCACTCCTCCTCCGTTCGATTGCCATGACGGGAGGATACAGCGACAGCGCACCAAGTTCTGGGCATGACTGCGTCGAATGGCCGACTTGCAGGAAGAGGTGAGGCCGCGGCGGTACTGTTTTCGCGGAATTGTGCTTTGTGTAATGGGTCTGCCGGAAAGGGCGGATGGAACGAGGCTACGCGGAGTCTATTGCCGGAAACAGGCGAACCTGAATGGCTGCCCGCTTCTCACGAAGAAAACGACTCAGGAAGTGTGATGTGGAATGGAATTAAATGTGTTCTTTGGAAATGAGAATGGATTATATATATTTTTACTAATAATAAGTTGTTTGTGGGGTGTTGAGAGAGATCAGGGCGGGCACAAATGGCAGACCCCAGTGATTTCCATTCCACAGCCACTGTGAGTTCGTTCGTCGGAGACGCGGGGCAAGCAGGTCTAGGTTCGCGGTTTTCGGCAATAGGGACTCGGCGGAAGCTCCTGCCCCAATCGGCCCTCTCTTCCGGCCGACCCATTGACACCAAGCAAATTTTCGCGGCCGGGGAAGAAAACAGTACCGCCGCGGATCACCTCTTCCTTGCAAAGTCGGCGGATTCGCCCGCAGGGATGCCCAGAAAACGGTGCGCTTGTTGTCGCTGATTTGTATCCTCCCCGGTCCATGGCAATCGGAACGGAGGGAGGAGTGGAAGTGGCTCTGGCTTTGGAAGGGGGCTCGGCTCGGCACCATGGCCATAATCCCGGTGTCGCCGGGCTGCACCGGCTTTGACAGCAACGGGCTTGTCGCTTCAAAAAAGCCGGGAGAAAATTTTGTTTTTTGTGTATGTTTCGGTGTGCATGAGCCACGCCAAGGAGGATTGCAAATAAGGCAAGCAGAAAAATCCAAGTCCTTCTTGTGGTCGGATGATTTAGCGCTGGCCGCTTGAACGCCCAGGGAGATGATAGGGAGGCATATAAAAACCGATTCGCGCACGGACGAGGCCGGGGGATGATTGTAGAGATGAGTGAGTTGCCAGTCCAGGCGGGGGATGGAAGGGTTGGAATTCGCGCGACAAAAACAAATTCGGGGGCCCGATGCGGGGGGGCGGCGTGCCCCAAAGGCGGGGGGTTAATCATATTTGTCTCCATGCCTCGGTGGGAGCGCCGAGGGCGGGCGCACGTTCCGGCGCAAGAGACGAATTTCTGCTGGTGTTGAACAGTAGGCGCATTTCCTTTCGCGCCCGTAAATGACTTCGCTCTTTGTTCGACGCGGTGAGCATTGGCCATGGTGACGGAGGCCGGCCCGCGGCTTGATTTCATTTGCCAGTTCCTTTCAGGGGGAAAGGATGGCAAAAAGGAACAAGAAAAAACGAAAAAGGGGCGAAGAAAAAAAGAAAAAAAAACCACACCTGCGCCGGAGGCGATTACATGCGCATGGCTGAGCAAGCGGTCGGGATGAGCTCGTGTGGAAGCCGCCGGGGCGCCTCGAATTGGACACTTTGATTTCTGTAAGCCTGGCTGCTCGTGGGACCGGGTGAGGGGCTTGTGGGACGAACCTGGCCCGGGTTGGTAAACGAGAGAAAACCCAAAAAAACCAAAGGGCCCGCGAGAGGAGAGAATGGGGGGAGCCCTGGGAATTTGAAAGTGTGGGCGCACCAAGCCAGTTTAGTAACTTCCGACCGGCGCGGACCGAATAGAGAAGGAATCGATCCATGGCGCACGCTCGACTGCCAGGACCTGAAGCCTCTACCAGCCCGCAAATCGTGAGATCAGGGACCATCAGGCGTTAAGGCCCACTTGCCAGAAAGGACAGAAAGCCAGGAACGACAATTCATCATGCGCTCGTTGTTATGCGGCGTTTCCAGGGATGCGATGCAGAGAGAGATGGGGGCGATGCCAACCGGCGCGCGCAGAAAACTTTCCAAAACCGATCATTGGCCAAAATTGGGAGAGTGGGCCGCCGATCAACCCCAGTCGGTGAAATTGAAAAGAACGCGGATTGGGGAACGGGCCATTCAATGCCTGTTACGGGGAGGCCCTCAACCCACACAAGACTAGAGGACGAAACCACCAACAAACCAGGACGAAAGGCGGCGACAGGCAACGTCCTTCGGACAAGCAATCCCCTGGCTTATCCGCGCAGGCGAGGAGGGGAGCAGACGGTTGGTAAGAACAAGGGGAAGGTTGGTAACCACCCAAAAAAATCAACGTCCATTCCCAAATAGGACGAAAGCGGAGACATTGCACCTTTTGGGCGCGGCCATTGGGGAGTGGCTGGAAATACACGGTAATTGTGAGGTCCCATTTAAGGCGATAAGTAAAAAAAAGAAAGAGCACCCAGCAGAAACCCCCACCATCGAGACAGGGAAACTGGACCTGAAGATCGGGGCGGGCGCGGTGGGGTTAGGCGGGGGGATGGACGTAAAAAATAACAATAGCAAGGGCAAAACGGGGCCCGTTTCACGAAAGGAGGAACCGGGGACAGAGCATCGTGAATCAGAGGCGCTGAACGCGGCGGCCCAGGCGCGACGGGGGAAACAAACCGGAGCTCCGGACAAACATTCTCCCAACCGGGGTAGGCAAGGCATGTGGAAATAATGCAGCGATGATTGTACCACAGCACTGACATAAGGGAGGTCGAGGAGCCGAGCTTTTTTAAAGGAAAAGGCAGGACAAAAACTCGAAGGACCATCAGAATGAAGGCAGAGGGGAGGGAGAAACGACGAAAGAGGTCCCCGACGAAGGGCGGAAACTCCGGGCCATTCCAAACGGGCGGGCTGGAAAACCGGCGGCACACCAGCCACCAATCCGGGAAGGGACTTACCGCAAATCCAGACACAGAAAAGGAACCATCCCCAGCTGCGGCCAACACCCGGCAGATTGCGAGGCGGTGGCCACGCCGTAATAAAAAAAAGGACAGGAATGCAGTTTGCCCAGGGCCATCCGAAAGAATATTGGCCCTTCCTGCGATAGGGTTGTAGCGAGAACCTGCCCAGGTTAAGCAATCGTGGCCTCCCAGGAAAATTTCGGAAAGCTGAACTTTTGTGGCACCAGAAGGCCGAAAATAGGACGAGAACACGAAGGGTGACCCCCGTGTTTGGCGGCGACTCTTCTAAAAAAACCTCGTCACCAGAGCTGTCCCGGTTCCGTAGCGGCGAAAAGGGACTCGTCATAACACTGCTTTTGCAGGAAAAAATATCTTCCCCGGTGATTTTCAAAACCCAACAATTGCCGCCGCGATCGCCTGGCCATTCAGCTCCAAAGAAAGATCCAAAGAAAGAATAGCATTGGCGCGCGCCGCGGCGCCTGCGCCACATGATCCTAAAAAAACACTGCCGCGTTGGGCGGCGGCTCGCAATTGATCGCCAGTGCCCTTTCCGCCGCCCTTTCCCGCCTGAGGGGCCTCCAGTTCATAAAAGCGGCCTCCAAGCGCCGCGGGATAAGCCCGTGAGAAAATGTTGAGCTTGGAGGCGGCGCCCCTGCTTCCCAGTTGCCGCGCTGCGGCGGCCGCAGATGGGAGCGAAAACCTTGGGCCCCGCCTGTTCCGCCAGCCAGGGCCGGCTTGCTCCCGACGCTTCACCGGATGGCCAAACATTCAAACGGGCCGTTTTGTGGAGGTGCCGCATTGCGGCGCCCGTGGGGACATCCGGCTTGCGCGCGTAACCAGGCCCCCGAAGACGGTCCAATCCAATTGCCCTCCCACCACATTGGGGCCAACACCCCCAACACGGTCCCACCGGGGAGCCTGGCCCAGCGCGCGCCAAAGGAGCTGCCAGCGCGGCTGCGCCTTCGCGGCCGGACAAAAAACGGTGAGGGATGGGCGTGCCGCGAGTTGCACATGGCTGGGAATAGTCAGTTGTGATAACGGGCAAGCCCGGAAATGGGCTCACAAACGGCGTTGCACCCGCGGCAGCACGCCTCGCAGGCCTGTCCTCCGACCACGCGGAAGATGACCATGATTCGGACAGTCTTGATCGAAGGCCCGCAAAGTAAAGCCTGCCGCCCACTCCGGACGATAATTTAAAATATTAAAATAAATTTTAAAAAATTTATTAAAAGACCTCCTCATCCGACCGAGTCGTCACAGAAAGCCGGGCGCCACTCCGCCGCAACTTCCGGGTCCACCAGATCCACGCCGCCGGCTTTCGACGCGGGCCGTAATTCAGGGTCTGTCAGGAATTTTTTTCCTTTGCCCTGCTCATGTGCCCTGGCTCTCTGGTGGATCTATCAGCGTCGGCAAAGCCTCAGGCCCAAAAAAAATCTGGGTAGTAAACGGAGTGTTGATAGAGGTAACTTCCCTGACGGCTTTGTTGGGGATGGGAGCCACGTCTGCATGTTGTCTACCTGCAGTGCTTTTTTGAATCGATGCAGTGGCATTTTTCGTCCAGGCTTGGTTTTGTAACGCGCGGTTCCGCCCACCGGAGGGGGGCGCGGGGCCCCTCGCACGAAAAGAGATAAACCAGAGGGTGCAGCAGGGTCAACTCGCATCAGGAAAAGTAATCTTATAACACACGGCCCGAAAAGGCGGCCCCTCACGGTTTCATCACATCAATCGCCTTGTTGCAGCGCCCGGGCTGCCCGCTCAATGTCCGAGTTCAGCGGCGTCTTAACCGTGAACAGATGTTTGGCCGAAAGAAATTTGAAACGCGCTCTTTCTTCCCTCGGCTTTCCAGAATGAGAAGGCGCCTTCTCGTGGCCCTCATCACCACGGCCCGGGCGGTCGCTTCCTGATTAATGGTGGGGCGGCGGCGGGGCAAGGCCCTTGCGTCTCCAGGGCGTCGGTCAACAATGCGATTCATGGTAGGCGGGGAAACGCAACCTGACTCTTGGGGCCTTCCGCCAGAATTGTTTGAAGCGACACGGGGACACGCCAAATACGAGTGACGGAAAGCGCGGCAGGGAAAGCCGGGCCAGGAAGCAATGCCCGCGCCGGCCATCCTGCACGGCGCGCCAGGCGCACAGGCAGTTTTGATGGATGGGCGGCGCTGTGGCAGCGGCCGGCCAGCTTCTTCCTCTTTCCCTGTTGGCAAGGCTTTTCAATAAATTAAGCCAACGCTAACTATTTTTTTCTTGACACATTATCCAGGCCTGCCGATTAATTAGGCCTTGCTAAAATATCGCAAACACACATGGAAAACACGGAGTGTAAAAACGTATGCCCTGGGAACAGTGCAGCTTACGCGCATTTGCCGCCATCATTTGCTGGGGTCGTGCGCGACCCTGAAGCTCGGCGGTGGAGTTCTATAAAAACCAATTGGGGCTCAAGGTAGTCATGCAGGAGCCGGGAATGGGGCCCCTGCTTGCAATGGCGTCCGAGGAGTGATTGCTGGCCTGAGGGGCCGCGGGGAATTTGTTGCATTCTGCTTCCGCACATGGCAAGGGCGCCACGGAAAGTCTCCTTCGGCGTGGACAACAATCTATCCGCCGGCCGTTTACAAAGCGCGGGCTTTGGAAAAAAGGGGCAAGTCAGATTTTTCTGGGTGAGCCGCGCCAGTTTACGCCCACGGACTTTTGGCCGTCCACTTTCAAAGACGTAGAAGCACGGGCCAACCTGGCTCTCGGCTGTTCGGGGCCGAAGGCCATGGGCGTGAAATACGCGATTGAAGGAAAATTTTCGGGGAGGGTTCAGGGACAGATTCGTGGACCAGGTTATGGCCTGAATCCGCAACAAGAGTAAGAACACTGATCCGGCAAAAGGGGCTGCATTCCTTGGCCGGCTGGCAGTGGAAAACGTTAAAGGGGGTCCGCCACCGCCCCCGGGCGGGCCACAAGGCTCATATTTTGACGTATGAAAGGTTGTCCCGCCACTGTAGTGAGGCGGTGATCAGCACGCGGGTCATGGCATACCCGACACGCTTCAGAAGCGGCAGGTCAGGGTTGCGAAAAAAATACCCCCTGGGGGGTCCTTGCCTTCAGCAACGTTGGGAACAGAAAGCGCTGGAGGAAAACATCCGTTTCTATTTGGTGGCCAGTTCGATTTCATAGGCGCTGGCCCGCCGCCCGGGCGCAACACCCGTCTCATTTATTCCCGGGTTCAGGGGGCGTGTGCCATTCAAAACCCGGCCACGGATTCAGCAATTCGTCCGCATTGGCAAAAGGTACGGGGTGAGTGACCGTGGAGTATTGGTTTGCTGTGGGAGAAAGACCATTGAAATTTCTTCTTTTCGGCGGGCGGTAAAGG
>Ga0179593_1683955_pt1 | contig 11174 bp, 21 predicted proteins | sample CZODoug2_1_08_16_FD_185931 | JGI IMG/M metagenome (GOLD analysis project Ga0179593, IMG submission 185931) | Vadose zone soil fungal communities from Angelo Coast Range Reserve, California, USA - CZODoug2_1_08_16fungal (PacBio error correction) | ecosystem: Environmental > Terrestrial > Soil >... | reverse complement strand
TTTCTTTTTTTATTGAACCCCTCTTCACCGATGCTCTGGAGAATGATTCCTTTTTTCTTCTGAAATTTTGCGCGTTTTGTTTTTTTTTTTTTTTTGAACCACAATTACCCCCCCCCCCCCCCGTTTTTAGAGGTGTCTCCCCCCCCCTCCCTCCGCGAACGCTTCTTTTCGTTTGTGAGCCTAGCCGACGGATCTTGTTTGCTGACTCCCCCCCTATCTTTCCCTTTTTTTTTTTTTTTTGATATATTTCTTCCCCTCCCCCTGCCCCCCCCCTCTTTTCGGGAGGCTCCGCCCACAACGGAGCTTTTGGCAGGTCCGTTTTCACGGTCGTTTTCGAACCGCGTGATCAGGTTTAATTTTTTTAAGGACCCTCTGTCTCGGTTCATTTGCCTCCTTTTCCTTGGAAGCTTTTTTCCTTTCCCCTTCTCCTAGTTTCTTTTTCTCCAAAAGTGTACTTCCCTTGTAGACCACCAGGTTGAAGCCCCTACTCCTTTTCCCAGCAGAACGACTCTTGCTTAACAGGTAGTCTTTCCTCCTTAGGAAATTTTCCCTTCCTCCCGCCCTTCCCTGGGATCCTTTCGTCCCCCTTCTGTGGACGACCCCTTCCCTCCCCCCATTTACTTTTTTTCCTTTTTCGATTTCTTTCCTGGTGTCCCCTCCCCCTGGCGTTCTTTTTCCTTCATCCAGTAAAAAACCTTCTCCCCTCCCTGGCTTGTATGACTTGGCGGGCGGGAGTTTTTTTATAGTTTCTTCTCCCCCCCCTGCAACTCTTTTTTGGTTTTCGATTTTTTTTTTTCTTTTTGAAGCCCTCCCCCCTCTTGCGTCGACGCCCCCTTTCTTTAATTCCTTCTCGTATCCAAGGATTTCCTCCCTTTTTTGACCATTGGTGTCTTTTTCAAGTCCCCCCTTTCCCCTGAAAATTTTTTTCACGCTGGCTTCCCCCCCCCATATGGTCTGAGTCACTATCCGATGAAGTTCCCTTCAAAAAGCAGTTCTGCCCACTGCCCACTCTCCCTCCCCTTTTTCCTTAGGCCTTTTCCCGGTCCTGCACTTTCCCTTTCCAGATCCTTTCCATGTCATCCCCCCCTCCTTTTCTCTTTTGAAGTCCTTCAGGCGCCCGCGTTTTTTTTTTTTTTTTTTCTTGCGTTTTTCGCTTTTTTCCCCCTTTTTTTCCTGGGGTTTTTTTCCGATTTCTCTTTCCCTTTTTGTGAATCCTTCTTTCCCCCCCCCCCACTCCCTTCGGGCCCCGAAAGCCCGGATCGTCCTTTTTTTTTTTTTTCTAGGTGACTTCGTCCCTTCATTCGGTGCCCTTTCTTTTTGGGAGCTGTCTCTTCCTTTTTTCCTCGATGTAGATTTTTCCCTTTTTGAACAAAGTTTTTCCCCCCCCCCACAGCCTCACTGATTGGTAGACCGGCTTTTTGCGGCGGTCTGGACGTAAGATCCCTTATTCCCAGGTCCCCTTGCTTGTTGTTCCCCTGAACTTCCCCCCCCTTTTTTCCCCTTCAACCCCCTTTTTCCCCCGTTTACCCTTTCCCCCTTCCCCTGTGTATCCCTGCCCCCACCACACTCTGTCGGAGAGTATACCGGCTTCTTCTACCTTTTTTTTTTTTTGTTGGGTCCCTTCCTGGACTTTTTTCATCGAGTTTCTTGCTCTCGTCCCAAGGATTGCTCGACCTTCTCAAAAATTGTTTTGACGCCTTCCCCTCCCCCCCTGGGCCTTTTTTGGAGTTTCTTTCGGAACTCCGGGGTTTTTTCCTATGAAGATTCCCTCCTGAGTTGCCAGGACCTTCCCCCATCTCTCCCCCCTTTCCCCCCCCCCCCTTTTTTGCTATCCTTTTTAGATCCCAGGCGTTTTTGAGAATCAAAATCTGACGTTGATGCGGAGCTTTTTTTCTTAGGTTCCGCGGTTTTTCCCGCGCCCCTTTTCTAGCGTTCCAGTCTTTTCCCCCCCCTGGATGGACTTTCTTTTTCCGCTTTTCATTGTTTTTCCAAGGCGGTTCGTCTGTAGATTTGCCTGTTTCCCCCTGGACCTTTTTACTCTCCTTTCCGTACTTTTCTTTGGGGTTTGTAAGCCCGGATACTTCCGGCGGCTTCCAAGCATATTTTTTTCTTCCCCGACGACCGGCGCCGAACTAGTCCTCCTTTTCTTCCTCTCTCCCCCCCCCTTTTGACCCCTTTTCCCGGTGTTAAAATGGGGTTCTGCGTGAAATGCAGCCTTTGTTTTTTGTCTGCGGTAGTTTTGGTTCTCACATTTTTTTTTCTGCCCTGCCGCACCCGGTAGGGTCTCTCGGGTCTTCAAACCCTCCCCCGTCGGTTTTCCTTTTTCCTTCTTCGAAGCCTTCCCCCGGACCTGAGTTTTCCAGGTATTCTCCTCCCGAAGCCTTCTTTTCAGCCAAGCGTCTGCCCGAAGGAACGGTTAATGGTCTTTCCTGGCCGAGGAAGTTACCCCTCCCACCCCCCCCCCCCACACCCAACCCCCCCCCACCCCACCCCCCCCCCCGCCTCCCTCCACAACCACCCCCGCACCCCCCCACCCATCCACCCCCACTCACACAAGCACCTACACCTCTACACGCGACAAACCACAGACTCCCCTCACCCCCCCCCCCCCCCCCCCCCCCCCCCCCACAGCTTTTCCCCCCGGCAAGTGTTTTTTCCCCCACCCCATTTCCTTTTCTCCCCTGAAGCCTCCCCCCACCTGATTGCCTTTACAATATCTTTTCATTCTTCCCCCGGGACTTTTTTTCTTGATTGCGCCGATTTCAGACTCCTGGAGTTTCCCCCCTCTTCATTGTAACTCGCGTGCCACCCATAATTTTGCTTGATTGGTTCCCAGGTCAGGTTTCCTATTTCGGACTAAGCAAGTTCTCCTCTTCATGGCTTGTGCCAACTTTTTTTTTCCGCGCGGCCCTTTTGCCCCGCGCGCCGGTCTTTCTGAGGGAAAACTTTTTTTTTTTCTCCGTTGCCTTCCCCCCCTTTTTCTCGACTCTTTTTACGCCCTTTTTTTTTGCAAGCCCCCCGACCAAAATTTTCAGGTGGAGTGCCGTACTACTGAATTACTCTGAATGATCCTTTACCCTGGATGCTTCGTAGTTTTTCCCCCTTAGAGATTGTTTTTTGTTTCGACCCCTCTTGTGTTTTTCAAAGATCTTTCCTTTACATGGGTCCCCTCTCCTGTGGCCTGATGGGACCTCCCCTCTCCCCCAGAGTTCGCTCCTTTTCCCCTTGGAGATATCTTTCTTTTTTTCAAGTGCCCTCCCAAATTTTTCTCCCAGAGGTTTCTTCAGGCATTGATATGCCCTGATCCCATTGAAGACCCCCCCCCAACTTTTTGTTTTTAGGATTTTCTACAGCCCCTTTTTCCCCCTACTGTCCTCCCCCAAGGTCTTTTTTCCTGCTGGGTCGATTGTCCTTTTTAACCCTTCTTTCCCTAGCTCCCTTCCCCCCAAACCTGAATCTTTCCTTCCCCCCCCCCGAAATTCTTTTTTTTCCCAGAGGGGACCTTCTCCCCCAAGTCTTCCCCCTTTTCCTTCTCCAGGATTTATTTTCCCCCCCCCTCCAGCTTTCTTTTCCCTTAGCAATAGGTTCCCCCTTTTCCTCCGATTTCGGGATGTTGTGCTTCTTCCCCCCTACTCCTTTCATTTTACTTGGACAACCCTCCTTCTCCCTCTTGTGTTTTTTTTTTTTTGGGTCCCCTCCCCCCCCCACTATTCTCCCCCCTCTCTCCAAGACGATTTGCGTTTCTTTTATGGAGTTCCCCCCCAGAATTTCCTTTTTCACCCACGTGGTGCTTTCCTCCAATTAAGGTTTTTTTTTCCCAAGGTGCGGGGTCGGGCTGTTCCCCTGGGCCCCCCATCCCCCCCCCTATTGAAGCTTTCAATCTTTTTTTTCTTCCGGTTCCCCTCGGTTTATTTGGTGACTTCTTTTTTTACATACCTCCCCTTCCGTTGTTTTTTTTTTGTGCGCCTCTTTTCTTCACGTTTGCAGGGAGTTCCTCGGCCCCTCTTTTTTAAGTGTAATCCGAACCTTTTCCCTTCCGTCGCAACTTTTTTTCACTCCCCCCCCAGCCCCTTCAAACCCTTCCTGCCTGTGGGGGGCGTTTTCTTTGCCAAGTGGGTTTTTGCATTCGTTTTCTTGCCCTTAAATTTTCCTTGAGTTTTTTTAGACTCTAGGGTGGTGAGGGTGTGACGACTGACCCCCTTGGCTTGGTTAGGTGGCCGGACGGCAAAAAGTATGTTTTTTCCCTAGGAGGGCATTTTTTGTTTCCCACTTTTTTTGAGGGAACCCCACTCTTTTTTGAGAGGCTGTGGCCTTGATCCGAAGCCTTTCCCCCCTGACGAGCCCCCCTCGGCTTTGTAGCGATGTCTCCTCCCCCTTTTTTTCTTTTTTATGGTTTTCTTGCTGGAAGGACCCCGTGAGGGCTTGGATCGTGCAAGGGTTCCTCTCCCGTTTTTCTTTCTTTTGTTTTTTCAACCACCGTGCACAGCTTTTTTTTTTAGATCTTTTAGGGATGTTTTTGCTGTCAATGCTGAAAACCCCAAATCGACCTGCCTTTTTTTTTTTTTTCTGGTTTTCTCTTCCCCTCCCCCATAATAGGGGTCCCAAAAGTTTCTTTCTTTTACATGAACCCCTCGCACTTCCCTTCCTGACCCCAACTTGATTTTTTATTTCCAAACCCCAAAAAGCCACTTTTTCCGCTGAACCTCTCTCCCAACGGTTTGAAGAGGACGGAGTTACCTACGGACGTTGCTTCGCCCCTCTTTTTTTCTAGGTTCTTCGCCCCTTTCTACCATCTCTGTTCCCCCCCAAAAAAACTGGTGCCTCCCCATTTTACCGAAGCCTTCTTTTTATTTTGGCCCCGGTATTTTCTTCCGCCATTTTTTTTCGGATGGGCCTCCCCAATCTTCCTGTCCATAAAAATTTCCCCCCCTTCCTGCTGAGACCGGGATCCCCCGTGAAACCCCCTCCTGAGATGTTTTTTCTCGAACGCTCTTTTTTCTCCCCCCCCATGCCTGTTCCCTTCCGCATGGGCGAGGAGTCCTCAAACAACTGGATCTTATTCTCCCCTCGATGTCTGTCATCAGCCCTTCCCGTCACATTTTCCTTTTTTTTTTCAAGTCCTGACAAAAAAGGGACGTTCTTGGCCCCCGAGTTTTCTTTTGGACTTTTTCCGTTTCTTTTCCCTGCCAACGTTTCCCTCAATGCCCTTTTACGATCAGGGACCTTCCAAACCAAGACAGTTCAAGATATCCCCGTTCCCCCCCTGGTTTCCTCTGGGAACATTTGTGTGCAGATTCTTTTCCAAAACTTGTTCATTTTTGTTCCTTTTTTTGGGGTTTTCCACTTATCTGTGGCCGGCTCAGGTACTCTTATTAGTCCCGGGGCCTTGAGTCCCACTTCAAGACTTCCGATCTCTGAAATTTCCCTTCTGCTTCCCCTCCCTCCGACAGTTCTCTTGAAGATTCTTCCCCCCCGAGGTGGGTTTTTTGGTCATATTTCTTGCTCGCAAGTCCGGGTGCCTGTTTGCGCCACCCACTCCCCCCGTGCCCAATGGGGGCTTTTCCCCTAACCTTTTCAAAATGCTCTTCGCGATTTCCCCCCCCCCTTTTTTTTTCAACCGGGCATGTTCCCCAATGGGACGGGTGTTTTTGCGAGACCCCTCGATGCCCTTGACTTCAAAGTTACCCATTCCTTTCTCCTGGTGAGTTTTTTTTTTCCTCCCTGGAAGGGTCTTTTTTGTGGAATCTTTTCCCTTTTGGGGGCCCCCTTTTTAAGCACTCCCCCCCCTCGGAAGGGCGGCAAATTCCGACAACCCCCCCGGGCACGAAGGCTTCAAACGCGAAGAGGGTTCACAGCGGGGGGGGGTTGGGAACTTCTTTGAAAAGGCCTGTGACCCCCCTGTTGGGGCGTGGTTCTCCGCAGGGGACGCTATTAAAAAGGGACCATGGTTCGACCTACCCAGGACCTCCTTACCCCTCCTGGTCGCTTTCCCCAGGTCCCTTCCCAACCTTCCCTTTGGGACCCAACCTTCGCCGCCGTCTTCCCAGAACCGAAAACTAAACCCGCCAATGTTCCCCCCCTTTTTTTTCTTGCGTTTGGCCTAGATTGTTTTGCACGCTTTCCAGGCATCCCCCTTTTCTCATACACTTCCCCCCTCTCCCGAGACAAACCCCCCTTACACTTTTTTTTGGCGGTTTGTATCCCCCCCCCCTTTCGGCCTCTTCTCGTGCCCCTATTGACCCCCCCCTGGGCTTTTTTGATGAACTTCTCTCCCCCCCCTCCTCCGGGCCTAAAAGTTCCCGCCTTCGACCCCCTCTGAGTTTTTTTACTCCTGAATTTTTTTTTTTTTTTTTTTTTTGAGTCCCATTGCCCTGGCGGCGGGAAAACCCGTGATGCTTTGGGTGTCCTTTGGGAAGGTTTTTCGTTCTTTGGACGGTCAAAACTCTTTTTGGAAATTTAAAAACTGATAAACATGTCCCACATTTTATTGAGTTACCTGTTTCCAGCAAGCCCTTTTTTTGAGCCCTGTCTGCGGTGTATTTCTTTGTTGTCCCTGTTTTCTGTTTGTTAAGTCCCCCTTTTCTTTACATCGCGTCCCTTCTCCCCCCGGCTTCATAACTCCTTTCTTCCCCCGATTTTCTGTAATGTTTTTAGTCTGCCTGTTCTTTTTCCCTTGAGGAAGTCGGGCCCTGCTTGTTTTCGGCGGGTGGTGCGGTTTTTTTTCTCCAAAGGCTTATCTCCCCTTTTCCCCCCCTCCCTTTTTTGAAACTTTCCCCTTTTTTTTATGCTCTTGCATTCCCCTTTTCCTTACCGCTCCGGCTGTAGATGCTTCGTGTCTTTTCCCCCCTCATTAGCGGTCCCTGTTTTTTTTTTCCCCAGAGACGGGTGCCTGTCTTTGCGGGGGTTTTCCTTGCCTCCAAACGCGAAGAGTCCTCCCCCGCAATTGACTTTTTTTTTTTTTGCGGTCTTTTTTTTCCGGTTGTTGTGCTTTTTCCCCGTGTCTTAAATGTGTTTCGCTGCAATCCTTGTCTGACCTTGCAGGTCTTACACCCCTCTTTTGCGCAAAGTTCTTTTTTCCTTTTCTGTCCTCCCGAACGGGAACTTGATTTTCCTTTGGTCTCTCCTGCTTCGTTGCCTGCGTCTATTAATTACTTGCAGGCCCCCCCCCCCCCCCCCTGGAGTCATTTTTGTTGCTGAATTTTTCTTATTATCCCCCCTCCCCCCCCCCCACCCGCCCCCGAAGTCAACCTTCATCAGGTCCCTATTTTATCCCTTTGCATTCACTCCTGCCCCCTGCGATTTCATTAGGTCCCCTTTTTTGGGGGTCCCTTTCTCTTCAGGCAGACTCTCCCCGAGCCTTTTTTTTTTTTTCACAGACCCTTTTTCCTTTTTTTGATGCGGTTTTTTAATACCCCCTCCCGTGGTGATACCATCCTTTTTGATGGTCCTTCGCCTCTTTCGTTAGTACAACCCCTTTTTTTCCCTCCCTGTTGCTAGTTCCCTCCTATTGACCTGTATTATGCCCCCCTCCCCTCCCCTCCCTCCTGACTTTCATGATGTTTGGAATGCCATCCTTCGGCCCCCCCCTCGGGTGAGAGACCCCCCCCCTTGAGAATGTGTTTTTTTTTTTTCAAGTTTTTTTCATATCGTCCAGGCGACCCCCTTTTCCCATTTATATATTTTCCCCCCTGTTTGTTTTGATTTCTTATTACCGTCGCGTTCCCCCCCCTGCTGAGGACGTCTGTCTCTTCCGACACTGCCTGCTTTCCTTTTTTACTGGGGACTCCTTTTCTGGAATGCTGGGAACAGCCTTTTTTCTTTTGGTTTTTTTGATTTCTTCCCTTAGGGTGGCGGTGGTCCTTCGCCTGGATCTTGGAGGCAGGCCCCCCTCCTTGATCCCTTTCCTGTCCCCCCGTGTAAGGTTTTCCCCCAAGTTTTACCGTTTGACACGACATTTTCCTCCGACGCGTGACTTTCCTCTTCCCTTAAAGGGCTTTTTCCCCTGGGTTCCCCTGACTTTTTTTCTCTAGGTTCTTTTTTCCCTGATGGACTGACGTTAGCGCCCTTTTTTCTTCCTTTTTTGACCAGAAGGCCCCCTCTCCCCTATTCTTTGCCCCATGTCCCTTTTTCTACGGTTTTTTTCCCCCGGTTTTTTTTCCTTGAGATGCTTTCACCCCCCCCGGGGAGGCCCCCCCCTCCCTTTCGATGACCTTTGTCTTTTGGGCGTGAGGTCTTTTCTTCTTTGAAGTCCCAACTTTTCCCCCAGCAGTCTTGACTTTTTTTTTTGCGGGCCCAGAGTTTGACGGGCACTTTTTGTTCGTCTTTCTCTCCTCCCGTGCAGGATTCCCGGTCTCGCTTTCCACTTTTCCCTTTTCTTTGCGAGAATTGTGTAGGCGAACCCCGACCTGTTTTTCGTGCAGAGCCTTCATGCGTCTTTCGATGATTTTTTTTTCCCCAGGACACCCCCCCTCAGCGTCCCCCTCCACCCCGAGGTGCCCGCAACTTTTTATTTTTTCTTTGATCCTGTCCCCCCCCCAATTTTTTGATCGTTCCAACTCCCACCAGGCCCCCCCCCCCTCCCCGACTGAGACGTTTGGGGGACGGGCATCATGGACCTGTTCGATGCCTTATCCTCTCCTTCCCCGGGCAGTCCTATCGTGAAGCCCTCTTGTCGCAGTGGGCTCCATATGAACCCCCTCCCCCCCCCCCCTCGTGACCCTCAAACCCTCTTTTTTGCGTCATCGAGGTTTTTTCACGGCTCCTGCACAATTTTCTCCTTTTTACGCCTCTCCCCACCGTCAGTCCTTTCTGTCGCGATTTCTTTTGGATGAAACGACCAGCTGCCCACCCCCCCCCCCCCCTTCCATTTTTTTATTTCCGGATGCCCGGGGTTTCTCCCCTGTAGCTCATACTTTTTTTCCGGTAATGGTACTTTTCTGCCGATTTTGACGAATTCCCAACAGCACTACATGGAGTCGTCCCCCCTCCCAGGCTCATTCTTCCCCCGGGCCCCCCCCTCCCAATCTCTTCTGTCAACAACTCCTCTCTCAGGCGTTCCCGCGTTTTGAAATCTTAGGCCCCCAGCGGATTCATTTTTTTTTCTTGACTTGGTCTTTCTACAGTGATTCCGTTCTCTTCCCATCAAACTTGGGGGCCCCCTCGTCTGCCCGAAACCCCTTTTTTCTCAGTTTTGTGCGCTTTTTTCCCTTCTTTTTTAGGACTCTCTGCAGTCTTGCGTGCATACTTTAAATATTCCCCTCCCTCCCCTGGACCACTGTCTCTTTCTGGAGAACTTTTTTTCCTCTTTTTTGGTGCCCATCCCTGTGGATTTCCCCTCCCCATAGCTCCGCTCCTTAGGTAACTGCCTTCACCTTCTACCATGGAATTTTTTTTCTTCCTCCCCTCTTTGTAATGATTCCTCAACCCCCCTTTTTTTTTTTTTTGAAAGGGCTGGTTGAGTCACGTTTTCTTGCCTTTTTTTTCCGCAACCCCCCTTTTTTTTCTCTGGTCCCCTTTTTGAGGTATTTCGTAATGAGTTTTCATCTTGTGCCCCCCGTTTGGTCAATCTTAGTCCCCCACTTTTTTCTGCAACCTTCCTTTGCGGAATGCTTTTTCATAATGGCGCCGTTGAGGGTTAGAGAGGCGGCCCCCCTTTTTCCCCCCTTCAGTTTGTAATTCGGCCTTTTACAGTGCTCTTTTTTTTCCCCCACGCTTCTTGATTTTTTCCTCCGTCCGAAATTTGTTTCCTTTTTTGCGACACCCACCCCTTTCCCCCTTTTTTTAGAGAGGCCCCCCCCCATTTCACGGCCTCTTATGCCCCCTCCTCCCTGCGGGGGCAGTCATCCTACTACTTTTCATTTGGTCTCCCTTTCCCCCGAATTCCCCCTGTCCCTTTCTCCCCCCACGTACTTCCTTGGTTGTGCAACATAGTCCACGATCCTCACCACAGAAAGTTTCTTGTTCCCCCCCCCATTTTTTTTCTGACTTTTTTTTCCTTGCTGGCTCCCTTTAGTTTTCGGGCTTTGAAATCGTGGTTCCCGGCTACTCCCCTTGGAACTCCAAATCCTTTTGCCGGATCTTTTTTTTTCCGTGAGCCCCCCCCCCCCCCATGAAATTCTTCCGGAAAGGTTTTTTTTCAGATTGACCCTCTGAGGTTCTTTTCCCTGAGAATTTTATTCGATTTTTTCTTTTTCCTCAGGCCCCCCCCCCCTTTTCGCTCGGCGACTTCCCCCCCTTTTTTTGACCGTCGAGTCCCCTTTCCCCAGACCCCCAACTTTATATTCCTCTTTTTCCCCACCTTTTCGCGCCTTTTTCGACTGGTCAGGACCTTCTTGTTAGTTTCGTCCTCACATTTACCTCCTTCTGGAATCGCCCCAATTTCCCCCTGGGCCCGGCGATTTTCCAAACCGCCTTCCACTCCTTTGCTGCAGTTTTGGGTTTTTTTTCCCCCCGTATTTTTTTTTTTTTCCCCCCCCTCCCGGGTCGTGAAATTTGTTGGCTAGGTCATGTCTTTTCCACCTTTCCTGCGCCTCTTTTTTTGTCCTTTCCCCCCGAGACAATTTTTGGGAGTCTCTGCCATGTCTATGAAGGCTGCGATTTTAATGGCCGCAAAACCCCCCATTTTCGGGATGTCTAAAAGTCCACCCAATTTTTTTTCGGGCGTAAACCTCCCTCTTCGCTTGTAGGTTAGGGTTTCGATTCTCAACCCCCTCCTCAGGTATCTCCACCATTGTATCGCTTTTTTCCCCTTGTTCGGACCCCCTTCCCCTCTTTTCAAGTTCTTTTTTCCTGTTCCCCTCCCTCTCCTGTCGAGACTCCCCACGGCTACAATTTTCCGAGACGGCCTTTGGCGTTAGTTCCGGCGGGGCCCCCCCTCCCCAAACGGTCCCCTCATACCCACCTCTCCTTTCGACTCACTTTCTTTTTTTTCTTCCCCGACCCAAATTTTCCCTTTCCCCCCTGCCGCCCGTCAAACACTACGCGAAGTTGCCTGGCTTTTTTTTTTAGAATCCCCCCCCCCCCCTTTTCAACTCCCCCTCGCCCTGGCCGTTTTCTTTTTTTTTTTCCCTTGAGTCCCTTCCTTTTTTCGCCCGACCTCCCAATCTTTGCCTGACGGTCAAGAGTGCGCCTTCTTTTTTACGATTCCCCTTTCGTTCTTCGACCTTCTTCTTTTT
>Ga0179593_1522567_pt1 | contig 11174 bp, 16 predicted proteins | sample CZODoug2_1_08_16_FD_185931 | JGI IMG/M metagenome (GOLD analysis project Ga0179593, IMG submission 185931) | Vadose zone soil fungal communities from Angelo Coast Range Reserve, California, USA - CZODoug2_1_08_16fungal (PacBio error correction) | ecosystem: Environmental > Terrestrial > Soil >... | reverse complement strand
GATCCTTTGGTATAACAACCCCCCCCCCCCCCCACTAGTCAAGATCATCCACTTTTTGGTGCCCCCAAGTCGGACCTTGGAACCCCATCATTACACCAAACCACGACTTTCCGAACTCTCCCACCCCTACTCTTTTAGACCTGAATATGGTCCTTTCTGGTCACAGCATATGGCCTCTTTACCTCTTATTCCCTAGGATAGCACCTTCCCCGAGCGGACCTTTCCCCCACAAATTAGATTTTTTGCCTCGCCCCATTCCTTTGCTTGATTTTTTCCCTTTGTTTCATGATGATCTCTTTATGTATTCTTTTCTGGTGATTCTCATTTCGGTCAGCCCTCCCTTATTTTCTCGAGGGAACTTTCCCCCACTTTGGGCACAGGGTCCCCCCTCGTTAATTGTCCACCCCGTTTCAGCATTGTATGTGTAGGGTGTAATCACATTGTCCTGTTGGTAGCTCTTCAAAATCTTTCAGTGTACACCCCAATTGACTTTCACAATTCCCCGTCTTTTCTATCCCCCCTAAGATACCCTCCCCCTCATTTTTATTCTGCCAATAACAAAATATGTGGAAGTAGTGAACGTTATAGCAGGGCGTGCTTCTGGTTGTATGGGAATGTTAAACATCGCCTCGCCGTTACGTTTTGCTGCTTGTCTAATGGATCCCAGCATAGCCCTCCTCTAATTGCTCAACCCACGAAATTTTTCCTACGATGATTATCCTCTTTTCCTGTTTACCGACGTCTGGTACTCATGGTCGCTATCCATTGTCCCTCCCTCGTTGGATGTTTCCAGGAAGGTCCCCCAGTACCAACCCATTTTTTCCCTCTCCTTTTGATCAAATGCCGGGTTCCTCGAAAATGAACATGATGCAAGAGTCTTCTGAATTAGTTGATAGTTCCCCTCCAAGCGCTATTCTTCGCATACCTGACAACACCCAGTCCGGTCCTGCGATGTGAACTTCTTTGTAGGCATTTGCAAGTTACCTTTACAAACAAAAATCCCCCTCTTTTGTCCTCCAGAGTCTTCTCCCCCCTCTTCCGCCTCCAAAGTGAGCCGCATTCTTTTCCCTTTTTAACAATTGGTCTTTCACTTTTTGGTTTCCCACCTTGATGGTTGGGTAAAACAAGGAACATGAGGTTCTTATATTCATGGATTCCCCTTTCTTGACCCAAAGGAGAGGGAGTTCGTGGAGCCCCATTGTTTGCCTGCGCCCTTTTTTCTTTTCCCGATAAATGCCCACTTGTTTGCCGCTTCACTGTCCCCTTCCCATGGTTTCCACCCGCCTCTCACATCTTTCCGCACGGGATTTTTTTTCCAACCGGCTGTGTACCCACGGTTAGAGCACCTACCCCCCTAAAATGGCCCCCCCCTCCCCTTCTAGGCATTAATCCGCACAAAACAGGACCCTTTTCCCCCCCAATAGGAAGATTCTCATTTTGTCACTTTGGCTCCCTTATAAGAAATCCCCCTTCCTCCTTTCAAGTATCAGGAGGTCTACGACTTCTAACTGGGGTATTTTCTTTGACCCTATAGTCTGTCTGCGATGCCCCTTTGAAAAATTTCCCCCGTCTGCCCCTCAATTGCCTCGTCACCCCACAGACCAACTTCTTCCAATACAAATATTGTCTCATACCAAAGTCCTTCCCGTATCCCCTCAGTACTCAAAGTTGTCCCCTTCTCTCCGCCCTTAAGCCTGTTTTAAGGCTTATATCCCTTGGTGTTCCCCATTTAGGTAGTATGCGTCCACCCCCAGTACGGCTGCAGGCCGTGTGTGAGTCGGTCTATTCGAAGTAATCCTCAGATATGTCTCTCCCCTCTAGACGTAATTTTCCCACTCTCTGTTGTGATTTATTCGAGACTCTTTCCTGGGTCTGTTAGTCAGGGGAGTTTGTGATTGTAGTGATACGCCCTGCGGCCCCCTAGGATCGGGTCTTCCCCGCCAGCAGGCAGAGGTTGTCGATAAGTTGTTACTGCAGGCAAGGGATTCCGATGTTTGTGACACTGGCACAGTCATTTGATTTCTTTTCTAGCCCCCCCGCGTTTGCTACCCCTTCCCTGGGGTGTCCAAGTCCCCTGTATGTTATTTTTTCTATATGCTTGTAAGGAACCTAAAGGATGCACGCGGACTCCCCAGCGTGGATATTGACTACAAGGTTTCTTGCGCAGTCCTCGGACTTGCGGTGAGAATCGACCTCTCTATTTCCTTCTTAATGATAAATGGTCATTATAGCCCTTTTCCCCTCTATTTAACCACAATTCTTTGAATTAGGTGGGTTCAAGGTTTGCCCCCCCCCGTGTAATGGAAGAGCTTGCCTTGCTTCCCCCTCCTTAAGCTCTATACGTTAACCCTGATCGCAGTTTACAGGATCAGTTTCTCACCACTTTCCGTGCTATATTCCCGCCCCCACCACTTATGGTTGACCCCGGGCATTCCTCCTTCTGCTTTTGCCCCATTTGCCATAATTTAGGCTTTTTTTTTTTTCATTAGAATGAGAACACGAGTTTTGTGGTTTATGTCCGGTATGTTCTATTTGGTTGAGATCGGGATGCGGTACTGGTCCTTTCCCCCTCCTCTGTCCCTCTCCCCCCCCTTATCACCCCCCCCCCCCACCTCCCACCTCTCCCTTTTCCCCCCTACTTTCCTTACCCCCTCTATCGTTGCCTCCCTCTCCTCCACCCCCTGCCGTTGCTCTCCTCCCCCCCGCCTCCTTCTCCCCATCCCTTCCCGCCTCCTCCATCCTCCTCTGCTATCTTTCCCCTCATCCCCCCCCCCCCCACCACTGTCCCTCTCCCCCCCCGCCTGCTCTTTCCTTCCTTCCCGCTTTGCTATCCCCTCCTCCTCCATCCCTCCCCCCCCTCCCATCTTTCTTCCAGCCACCCCGCCCCCTAGACCACACCGCTCCCCCCTCCCACACTCCGCACCCCCCATTCCCTCGCCCCCTTAGACTCTTCTTCTCTCCCCCCCCCGCCTTCCACACTTTACTTCACTTATCCCACTTTTCTTTCCTGTCTATCCCTTCAGCCCTACCGTTTTTCCCTCTCCACTCACCTCTTTATCCTCTTACCCCCCCCATCCCTCCTCTGTTCCTCACTCATTTCCCCCTTTCTCGCCCTCCTTTCCCACCTTCATTCTACCCCCTTACCACCCCCTCTCCTCCTCCCCTCCTAGCGTATCCCTTTCGATGTCCCCTTCTCTCCCCTCCCCCCCTTTCTCTCTTCATCCCCCTTTCTCCCTATCCTCCACCCCCCCTTTTCTCTCTCGCTGCCTTCTTCCTCTTTCACCTTGCTTCCCCTTTTCCCCGTAACCATCTTCGCCCCCTCTTTCCGGTCAGCCCCCTCACTTCCTATTTTCCCACCTCCTTTCTCCCAACTCCTTCTCTACCCTCTTCAAGCCTTTCTTATTCTCTTCACCCTCTTCCTAAAACCCCCCCTTCCTTCTCCTCCCCCCCTCCCTTATTATCTTCCTCCCTTCAACTCCCCCCCTCCCTCGTTTTCCACCTCTTCTTTCCCCTTGCCCCTTACTATGCTCCCCTTCCCCCTCTCCCCTTCCTACGACCTCGATGTCACTCCCTTTATTCTTCTCCCTTTCCCCCCCCCTCCCCCCCCCACTCTTCCCCCCCAACTCACCACCCTTTCTGCCCCTCCTACCTTCATCTTTTACCTCCTCCCTCCATACCTCTTTCTCACTCCTCTCGCCTCTCCCCCTCTTCTTACCACCCACCCATCTTCGCCCACTGCTCCCTACCCCTTTCCCCCTTCCCGTTTTATTCTCTCTTCCTCCTCTCTCCACCTGGTCTATCTCTCCTGTATCTCTACTATCCGTCACCCCCCCCCTCCTTCTTCTCCCTTCCATCATTCATCTCTCCCATTCCCCTCCTGCCCCTTCACTCTGCTCCCTTTCCCTCCTTCCCCCCTTCCCGCCTCACCTCCCGCCTCTACTCCACTCCTCTGCCCCGCTACTTCTTACCACCCTTACCCTCCCCCCGTCTCCCACTTCCCCCTATCCCAACTCAGTCCACACCCCTCCCCCTCTGCCCCCCTCCCTCTTTCCTTCTGTATCATACACCCCTCCCCCCCCTTCCCTCACTTCGTTCTCGTCCTCTTCCCTCGTCCCTTCCTTGCCCTCCCCTCCCCCCTCACCTTTTCGCATACCTCCTCCTCATTTTCCACCATATTCCTTGTTCTACCTCTCTCCCCTTTCTCCGCATCTCTCTCACCCCCTCTCTCTCTCTTCTTTCCGCACTTACACCCTACCGTTGCCTTCATTCTCTCCCCATCACTCCCTCCCCCCCCTCCCACCCTCGCCCCTTTTCCGACATTTGCCCCCCCCTATCCCCCTCTTTCCTCCTTCCACCTCTTCCTGCCGCCAACAGGCCCTTACCCCCCTCTCCCTTTTTTGCCCTTTCTTACCACTCACCTCCATCTCCTCCCCCATCTGCGGTTCATCTTCCCTCCCCCCCTCATCCCTTCTCCCCCTATTACTCCCCCATCTTCTACCTCCCCCCTCTATACACCTTTTTTTACCCCTTCCCCTTTCCTTTCCCCGGCTCCCCCCTCCTCGGCTCCTTCCCCAACCTCCCATCCCCTGCTTTTCCCCACTCCTCCCCCCATCCTTGCTGCCCTTTCCTCCCTCGTTCTCAATTTGTGCTTCTCTCTTATCCTACTCCTCCTCGCCTCTTCCTTTTTCCCTTCCCCCTTTCCCCCTCTTAGCTATTCCCACTCCCCCACCCCCACCTTCTCCCCTTTTCATTCATTCCTCTCCTCTTCCCCTATTCCTTCCCCCCTCTCTCTCTTTCCCCCCCCTTCGGTCTGTCGTCTCGTCCAGCGCCTTGCCTTATGCTGGATGTTTTTGTTTGTGCGTTGAGTCCCGCGAAAGTTTTCATAAAAACTCCATGTGGTACGCGTTGCCTCTTGTATGGGAAGGTCCAGTTTCCATTTCCGCGGATCCTGGATCTTCTGGTTCTTAAAGAGGCATGCCCGGATTCAAGTTTTCAGCATTCGATCAAATTGGTGTAGTCCCGAAGTGCCCCCCCCAATAGTTCATTCCCAGTTGGGCAAGCAACTGGAATAGTCGTGGTTGTTCCCCCTCTATTACAGTCTTCGTGACCCTTTCTCATCTTTCCTCCCTCCTAAGGTGTTGTTGGTTGTTTATCTGTACTCATCATCGATTTACACCCCAGAGGGGCAGTTTTCCTTCTATTTCCCCCCTGGTACTTGACGATGCTATGACACTGCTCCCCCCAGTTGAGTAAGTTTCTCACGACCTTTGTTGACTCTGTTCCAGCCACAAGTGCCATTCAGTTATCAGAGCGTTCGCCCGGCTCCCCTGTCTCCTCTGCCTTCAGACTTTCAAACACAGGCTTTGATGTGAAAATTGAGCGCTGTCCAAACCAAACCATTTGTGCGGCCCGTCAAGAAAATCTCACGACGCACCCCCGGTCTCCGGATACCAGGTTTTCCCCCACACGATACAAAAATGCCCTGCTCATCTTACGAAGAAGCCCCCCCCCCCCACTGGATACTAGGGAAAGCCAACACACCCCTCTTTCTCGGCGAGGAATCATTCAAACCATCATACTCCGTGTGTTGCACCTTCGCCGAACCTCCTCAGGCTCCCTTTTTTCACCAACAGAGAGTTTGTGGCCGTAATCAGCATGAACCATAGGTTTTTTATACCCCTCTTTTTACAGGTCCTCTTTGTCCCTAAGCTCCTCCCCAGCAATATTTCGCAGGAGTCTTGCTTACATCTTTTTCTTTCACCCTTGCCCGCCGGTCACGCTTCCGACATCTTTATGTTGCTCGCCACTAATTCATGCATTCCTACTTGCAGGTTTGCCCGATTCCTACTCGCGCGGCTGGATATTTCTCCCACGCAATTCAGCGTGACTGCCTCACATAGCACCCTGTGTATTTTTTCCACCCCCGTTTCCTTGCCGCTGGCTCGCACTCCTCTTTCGCACCCCAATCCACCGTCCCCAGGATTGTACAGTCTAGCACCCCCACGGGTTGAAACCCGAGTTCTCTCCCTTGTTTTCCCACACCTTTTCAACATACCGGACACCCTTTGACTCTACCCACAACTTACCCCCAGGCGTCCCATTACCTGCCCTTGACCCCGCCAACTGCCTCTGATAGTGCAAAGTCTTATTTCCCCCCCTCCAACTCCCCCCCTGCCCAAAAATTTCTCACCGGCTCCCATCTAATTTCTCACCATTCTTCGGGACTAGATATAGGCCCCTTTTTGGATCTTTCCTCGCTTGTTTCAATGAATCCATCCGAGCCTATGCTCACAAGTTTCTCCTTCCTGTGCCCCCTTCCCAGAGGTTGTTGCTCGTTCTATGGACCAACCCCTTTTGTCGATTACTTTCCCTCATACGGCTTCTATCGTCAACCCGAAGATCAATACCCACCTTTTTCTTGATTTTCCCGGATGATACGAGACCCCTTTGTTCGTTTGGCCCTTAGATTAACCCTCATCTGTGGACTCCTTGGTCTTTTGGCTCCGTCGCATGTAGTTCCCCCTCCCTGTTTTTCAGGTTTTCCCCCAGTCTCGCAGCTCCCGCCTCTTGATGCGGCCGGTTCTAGTATGGTCTTTGTACCTCCGGTGATTTTGCCGGGATGTTCGTCTGGTTTCCTTTTTTCGAGCCGGGAGGCCACAGGACCCCACCCGCCGCGAGGGTACAAGCCACGCTCTCATGCTGGTGGGATTGTTGTGGGTGATTTTTATCGTTCTGTTGCCAGGGGTCTTTTTTTTCCATTGTAGTGCTTCGAATTTGGATTCCCCCAAGCCCCGACTTTATCAAAACCCTAGGTTTTTTTCCCCCCTGCGTTATCTCTCTTGTTCCCACTTTTGCCACTGTCCAACAGGTGATGTCCCACAAACCCCTTTCATGGTTGGTTGCCCCTTCGTGCTCGGTCAGTCATCAAAAGGTTTGCTACCACTTTCCCAGTAAGCTTTATGCAACCGTGGCCTGCCCTGCACGTTAAGCCACCTTTCAGTGTCCTTGTGTTGCGTCCCAGCCATGGAAGTGTCAACCTCTTACATCCACGTTTCGAGACATCTCATGTCCTTTGAGCCCTTGGAGGGTTGCATCCTGTGATTCCCCCTTCTGGGAGGCTACGAAATGGGCTTTTTACCTGTCTTTTTGACACCTTTCACCTGTCCTGCACTTTCCCTCCCCCCCCCACAATCCATTCACTCGCAGTCTACGAGGATTTGGTCTCAAAATTGCACGAAGAAATAGATTTTCGGCCATCTGGACGATCCAGTTACACTCTCTTTTTTCCCCTCATTGACCCCCTTTTTACTTCCGCGTTTTATCACTCCGGGAGGTAAATGTTGAATCAAATCATTAATCTCCACTCCTGTCTGCTCTAGAGCCTGATGACTCCCCTTCCCCCTCCATCCGTCCTCCCCCCTATGAAGAAGAGAATCAATACCAATCATCCCATGAAATTTCTTGCTGCGCGGTCTGCCTTGTCTTATCCCAGTCTGCACAAGCCCTGCCTTCACATTTCCTCACTTTCGTCCATTTCCCCTCCCCATCAGCACCCTCCCCCCTATTTATGGACTTCCCTGATCAGAGTTCTCGTCCATCTAGCTTGGGCCCTGAACTTTTTTGTCACCTCCACTAATCTTTTTTGGGAGGTAGCGGCTTCTCTTTTTGGTCCCCTCCTTCCCTAGAAGATTGGAATGTCATCGTTGGTCCTCCGATCACCCAGCCCCATTTTTCTTCCCTCCCTTCTGCACTTTGTGTGGATCTTTGATTTAAATAGTGGCCTTTTTCCCAAAGTTTGTCGACTTTCTTATAAGTTTCCCCGATCTGGGGCCTACATGCGCCCCTTGGTCGCTGCCTTTTGAGTAATAGTTTTGGAACGTATGGTACAGTCCCCTTTTCCCCCTCAGATTTCTCGGTAAGGTTCTTTTATGGCAAAATCAATAAACCTTTTTTTCTTTCCTTTTTGTACTGTCCGCTCTTATTTTCCATAAGATGGAATCCCCAGATCATATTTTCTCGCTTTTCCCGACGGCTGCTCCTTACTCTGGGAGATTGGTAATTGCTTCTTGACATGCTGTCGGAAAGTGGGTTTGTTTCTTTGGGGTTTCTGACTTCCCCCATTGGCTTTTCCTCTTCTTTCCCCTTCCTAAGGGTTGGTTATTGATAACAATCGAGTCAATCCTCTTTCCTCCTCCTTGTTTTGTTGTGCTCGTCTATTTTGCTACTTCCCCCCCCCCCCCCTTATTCCCCTGCTATCTCCAATTTTGGCAAGATTCGACTGACCCAAGCATTCCAACCCAGACTTCTCTCCCTTTCAGACCCTCCCTGCCATGACACTTTGTCGACACCATATAAAGGGCGGCTGGTAACTTCTTCTTTTTCTTTCCTATTGATACCCCTAAATAAGAGCTTTCACATCAACAAAATTAGACGTTCTTCTTTGCCATTAGATCCCAATGATCTCTGCATATTGCTGTGACTTTGGACCGACTGTCTTCTTTTTAGATTTTTTTGTTTATCCCTTCCTTCTCCGGCAGCCCTGATTTCGCCTTGTTCTCGGTTACGTCTCTATGTAGGTGAATTTCAGTGCTCAAGTCGACCAAACTTGTTGCCACAGTCCCCCTCTCCCCCCCCCTTTTTTCCTCCCTTCTTTTTCCTTTGTAATCCCTGGTCCCTTTTCGGCTTTGTTAGCATCATGACCCTAATCGTCCACCCCACTTTATGAGAAAATTCAAGGATCCTATCTTGACCATCGCACACACCCTCTATTGTGAGGGGTATGATCCCCCCCTTTCCCCCTATGTCTTTTTCAATCTGATAATTCTCTCCAGCCTCGGATTGCTGATTTTGGGAAGGTTACCAGCTTCCCTCCCTCGACGTTTAATCGCTTTAGTCTCCTGTGTGCACTTCTAACACTAGCACTCGGATGAGCCCCCCGCCCAAAATTTTTATGTCTGGTCTTGCTCGCTTCTCATCTTGGTTCACTTTCTGTAGTTCCCTTTTTTTCTGAGTCCTCCCGGCGTCTTAAAGGTAAGAAAGGCTGGCTTGGAAATCAAAGGCCTACACCTTCCGCCGCCGCTCACTCACTTCCCTTGGCCTTATCAACTTCAAATGGAGTTCCCCTCTTTTTTTCCTGGATCGTCAAAAAGGTTCTGTATACCAAGGAGATTTCTGCATATTTTGAGACCCCCCTTCCTTCCTCCTGTCTTTTCCATTTTTGTCTTTCAGTGTTTCCCTTTGCCACTTTCCAACTTTTCCCCCCCCCCCCCAACCCCTAGAATCCCTCTTGAGGCATCTTAATGTAAATTGAATCACCGGCTCCCGCCCCCCCCAACACTTCAAGGCCTGCTTTCAGTACTTCCCACTTTGGGACTATTCATCAGGGGGCCCAAATCTGGATCCATGCCTGGTCCCTCCCCACCCTGCACCGGGATATACGAAGGTAATCCGCTTGCACCCAAATTGCACGTGATTTTTTGCCCGATGCTTTTCTTAAGCTACTTGTTCCCCCCAATTTAAATGAATTACCGCAAGTTGTTTTGAAGCATCCTTTTGATCATGTGAATCTTTTTTAAGAAACCCCGAACGCCCTGTGGTTCTTCAACCGGCTTTTGTTTGTTATACCCCACCGTTAGAGCCCCCAACCTTTTGAAACCCCAACCACATCCCTGCATCAGGCACCGTCATCATCCCCCCACTCCCCCAGATGGCATCTACGTTGCTCCCCCCCTTCACGAGATTCCTCCAGTTTCTTTGGAACCGCTCATCTCCCTAATACGAAATAATAAAGCGACCAATCCAGGAGGATACGCCTCCCCTCAATAGCGGCCAGCGGCATGTAGTCTTTCCCCTCCGTCCCTGAAAAACCTGCAACACATGTGACACCACCCTTCCTGCTCGTAGAAACCCATGCAACCAAGTCTTTCACCCTCCCCACTTCCACAACACCGTTCTCCTCCTCAAGTAACATAAAGTTGCTTCTTGATATTTCCTCCTATCTACTTCTGAGTTAGAATTATAACTTTGTTTGTTCCCCCTCTCAATGCCTCTGTAGTCTGTCTCACATGCAAGCATCCTTTTTCCCCTTTATGAATTAATCTTTACCCACTGATACTTATCCTTGCGTTAATTCCATAGCTTGTTATTGTAGAGTTACCTGGGAGAGGGTTTAGGTCCCTGTTGATTGCTTGTTCCCAGTGCCTTCTAAGATGCTTTTCCCTCTAGAGCTACGGGTCAGGCATGTAGCGGAAGTCTCCGTGTAGATTGTTGTTGTTCCAATGAACTGCAAGGTGCTTCCCGCCCCGTTTCCCAGTGTTGGCAACAATTTATTTTGCACTGGACCCCTGTTACCCCCCGTCTGTGTGCTTTTGTACATGCCCGTTGGACTTCACCTTCCTGTAGGTGGTGATGGCCTATATGCGTGTCAGGCCCCTCTCAACCGCGAACGTCAGTTTTGTCCCCCTGTTTTTTTTCTCTTTTCCTTCAGAAGTTTTTTCACTTTCCTTTTTTTGTTCCCCCTCTAAAAGTGAGCTGTGTGGAGGCCTTACTAAATGCACTTCAGTCTATGAATAATAGTTCCCGATACTCCCCCCCATTTCCCCTCCGCATGTCGGGGTTTTCCCCCTTTTCCTAGTGTACTCCTTGACCCCATCTCTTCTTCCCCTGTCGTTGTCTAAGAGAGGCTATTACAATCTCTGCTTACAATCATAGGTTAGCCCTACCCTTTTGATATCCATCCCCCCTCGTCCCCCCCTCCCCCCATCTATGGGATAGGTTTTTCCATACTTCTTCTTTTTCCCCCCGCGACTTGCCCTTCGGAGGGTTTTTTGAAGGCTTCATATTCTTCCCATGACGAGGGTGCTCCATTCTTCTCGGTTATGTTATCTTAGATGACTCTTCGGTGTTTTTTTTTGGAGTTTACACCTCTCTCCGGGGGCGGGAGATTTTCCCGGACGTGGAAGTATTGTTTTTGTATTTTTCTCCCTCTTCGTTCATCAAACTTTCGGGTGAAAAGTTGTTCTGATACTATGTGTCATTTCAGGAAGAGGAGTCGGAAATTAGTGAACCTGTGACCGTTGCTCCTGCCAATTCTTCCAGTCTCCCTTATGACCTCAAATGGTGATCAGTGTAAATATGCCACTAGTGGGCCCGACTTCCACTTCTCTTTCTTTTTT